>Ga0222713_10006187_pt1 | contig 11431 bp, 8 predicted proteins | sample C33_649DmetaG_FD_165061 | JGI IMG/M metagenome (GOLD analysis project Ga0222713, IMG submission 165061) | Estuarine water microbial communities from San Francisco Bay, California, United States - C33_649D | ecosystem: Environmental > Aquatic > Marine > Unclassified | place: USA: California... | reverse complement strand
CAGCCAATCACCAGTGCCATCAAACGTTCCGCTAGCCCCACCAAACTTGCTCTGCGCTGTCGAGATCTTCGCATTACCATTTGCGGCTATAGCTAGGGCACTATTACTGCTATCCGTAAACGTCGTGCTGTTATTCTCGCCGTTGCAACGCAGCAGCAAGCTGACGTAATCGAAGTAGGGGTCGTAGAGAGCAGCGCCTTCGTCGGAGCCGGCGTTACCAGGGACGGAAAAGTTAGCGGTGTAGCGGGCTACGCCACGGGTAATGCGAACTTCGTCGATGTAGCCAGGAAAAGCTCGATCAGTTCCTGGTTGCCCACCAATAGTTCGAACTGAAGCACCTCCAGTGCCAGTGGTCAAAGCTGCACCAGCCAGAGTTGATGTCAGCACCGTGCCAGTGCCGTTAACATACATCGTTACCGTATTATTGCTACGAACAAGTGCAATATGTGTCCACGTATTCAGAGGAATCGCAGCAATCGAAGGTGCGGACCAAGCGTTCCACGAAGTGCCATTTGTTGTACCGTAAGAAGCAAGCGCTCCGCTACTGTCGATGCTAATATCACATTCACTATAAAAATCTCCTCCTGCATTCCATAGTCGCGACGAGTTTGCATTTACCCCTGTGCGATAAATCCACATTTCAACTGTAAAGTCACCAGAGCCAAAAGCAAAGCTGGAAGAGTAGGGGACGCTGATATAGTCACCCGTTCCATCAAACGACCCACTGCTCCCGCCAAGCTTCGACTGCGCCGTAGAAATCTGCGCATTGCCGTTTGCAGTGACAGCCAGATTGCCCAGACTGCTATCAACAAACGTCGTGCTCCCATTGCTGCCATTCATATGCAGCAACAAGCTAACGCTCTCGAAATACGGATCGAACAGGAAGCTGGTGGCAGGCCAGGTGCCGGCGGCGCGGCGAGCCAGCGCTTGGCTTAGCGTCCAGACACCAGGCGAAACCGAAGTGCTCCAACTCGGCTTGGCACCCAGATAACCACCTTCCAACCGATCCATCAGGCGATCTCCTCGTAGCCAATCGTCAGGTCAATCTTGCCAGCAACCCCAGACTTTGCATAGATTGCATCGCCTTCTTCAAGATAGATATACTCTTCTTTTGATAAAGCAATCAATGTAGAGGCAACTGGAATTGTAATTGCAGATGCTATATACGAGTGCGTTGTGCCTCGATAAACAGTAAGATCAAATGCAATATTTAGAGAAGTGTCAATGTTCGCAGCTCTTATTGTATTTACCTTTAATACCTTGCCGCTTGCGGCAGCATTCGAAAGAGCAACAGCAAGCGTGGTAGTACAGTTATATGTTGCAGTTTTACCAGTAATTGTAGTGGGCTGTTTGAGATTGGGCGCAGCCATGACAGATCAACCTTTGCCCCAATCTATCCGATGTTTCAGCCTAGCGACAAGGTTAGTCAGCCCACCAATCAACTTGGAAATCGCGATCCCATCCATAAACTTGAGAATGGAATCCACCAAAGTAATCCGACGCGACTCCCTTCTGGAAATTCACGTCTGCAATATTAACAGGAATCGAGATCGTGTCAAACGAACGAAGATAATTTCTCGTAAATAGTATTTCAATAAATGTACCAATGTCAAAATTAGCCACATCGTCAATATTCGTATTTATTGAATCAAACTGAACTATACAGGCATCAAGCTTGCAAGTGTCAATGTTTACAAAGTAACCATGCCCAAAATTAATGTTTTGAATGTCAACAGAATAGTGATCATTTTCAAGTGAAAATGTAATAAGGTTGTCGTAGTCATATATTCTTACAAAAGTTGCTTGAACGTCAGAGACGCTCAAATCGAGCATTGTTTTTGTCCAGCTATCGCAGCGATACCTTGCTTGCGGATACCCTGGCGGCGCCCAAATAAATGACTGATTACTCTTTGCTCGTTCATATAAAAAATTATCTAAAATATTTGCATCTGTATCTTCAAGTATCCATTTAACGTTCCACTCTGGTGCAGTTTGATTTCGGCCGACTGTCTTTCTTTGCTGCGTACCCCAAGACGATGGAAGTTTTGCCTGTGCCTGTCTTGGTTTTATATTTTTTGTAATTGGATAAACAGGCTGATACGCAGGAAGCTCAAGGTCGGCCATCGCTTTTACCTATTAGCCTTCATAGCGAATATTAATAGTTCCAGCGTCAAATGTATCGGTCCCATTTACGGTGGTAATACGAACACGATCAAGAACGGCACCAAGAGAAATGCTGCCGCCACCGGTAGAAATTTGAGCGGTATCGCTGTTTCCAGTGGTTGTATTCATGACCCATTGATTACCAGTTAAAACATATAGAGTTGCAATGCCGTGAGAAACTGTGGTCGCAGCGCGAGCAGCACTTAACAGCAATCCTGTCGTTGAGTTTGCAGTCGAAGATGTAGAGGTAATACAACCAGACAAATATCCAGTCGTCGTAAATCCGCTTGAAGTACCAAGTTGAATTTGGAGATTAGATGTTCCACTTGTGCTAACACCAGCGAACATTACCTCAATGCTTTTTGCCCAGCTTGGAATACTTGTAAAATCAATTGATGTGCCTGATGTGCTTGCCTGAGAGGTTGCATAGGAAGATCGAACACGATCAACCCATGTTTGAACGCCGGCGCCATCGGTAGCCAGAACTTGATTTGCCGTGCCAGCAGACGCAGGCCCAACCACAAGGCCAAGGTTTGCCGAGGCAAGAGTGCCGATCGTGATCCAGCCAGTATTCGCGGCGTTGCGCAGTTTCAGAAGGCCCGTGGCGGTGTCTGCCCAGGGCTGGTAGGCGTAGGTCGTCGAGGGAGCGGTAGCGCCGCTGTTGAGGCTCACGATGGCCGCCAGAGCGTTATTCAGATCGGCCCGAACAGCAGCGCCCGTAGCGTTATCGATGATGTAATCGTGCTGAGCCATAGTCTTAGATCCTTCTGCCGTATCCTACAGCCATATAGTTGAACGTGCGACTTACTACGTTTGCTCCACTATCGTAAAATGTTACCTGAAATCCAGAATTCGTGACAGAAGAAATTGTGTAATAATCACCTTGATACGACTGAATTGGCGTTATTGAAATTGCCGGAGCGGAGTGAAAGTTATTTGTAAAATTAACTTGATAAGTTATAGCTCCGCTTGCGATAGGAGAGCTTGATTCCTCTACCCGTTGACTTAGTGTTGCTTTGATTTCGAGTTCTTTGATTACTATATTTTGATTTGCTTGCTCGCTTGTTAAAGCAGCCTTGAACTGAAAAACCCTACCGCGAAGCAAGGTATTTGTACACGGCTTCCATTCGCCCCAGGTAGCAAAGCCGCTGTCAAAATCTGTCCATGTATCAATATTTCCAGAATAAGAATCAATTAAATTTGTTGTAGCTGGTTGATCAGAGGCTCTGACATAGACTGCAGCATTTGCCTCTGTTACATCATTTGCGTCAAAATCGCCCCATGTATCCATGCCTGCAACATTGTCGTCAAAATAAACAGCAATGTTGTATGGATCAACCGTAATTTTTCTTTTAAAGTTTACATCACATATTCCACCAGCGTCAACAGTATTACTAAAAATGTATTCACCAATATTTTTAACGCCGCCTAAGTAGTCGATTGATGGCAAGTTGTCAAAATATCCGTCTGGCGCGGATGAATCAAATGTTGTGTCAAGCAATAGAACTAATCCATTTTTAGATACATTAAACTCTATTCCACTTTTTGATCCACTAAACGATGACAGGCTTTCTTGTATTGTTGCTATTTCAAGAACTGGAAACGGTTGCGGAAGTACAATGCTGCTTGCCGCAAACGAGCTTGACCTAACATTTTGATTTGTACTAAACTTTACTAAATATGTCCCTTCTAGCAGTGGAACAATTGCTGAAGACTGAGCGCCAGAAACACTCTTAATAAGCTCTACGCTTGAATCCCAACTAGCTGATGATAAAACAGATTGATGATAAATGAGTACCTGACCACCAATTAAAACCTGCAAATCATTTGATCTTGTCCACGATAAAACACCTATATATTGATCTATCGGTACAATAGAAACGCCCTCGGGGTTGCTTGGAACTTTTTCCTGTGGAGCAACTATTTGGCGATAAGAGGATGCCGCCGAAGCCCTCCCAAGAGCATCATATGCAATAACCTCTATCTCATATTCGCCTGGAACAAGGCTTCGAAGACTTGCCGACGACGAAGATGTTTTAAAGCTCTCCCAATTATAGTCCATTATCCAACAATCCTATAACGAACTTCGTACTCAACTGCATTTGGATCACTCTTCCAGCTAAGAAGTAAATTGTTTGATAGCTGGCCATTGGATTCAGAAGATGTAACTTGTCCGCTTACATTTTGCGGATCGCTAGCTTTTTCTAGTGTTAGCTGGGAAGCCTGGGTCGTTTCAATGCTAGCGCCACGCTCAACGTAATCATATTTTGATGAGTTATACGCCAATGCAGTAATTTTATATTTTATGCCATCTTCTTCTTCGATAGCAAGCACTCTCCATTGCTGCATATTAATAGTGTTGTCATTGTAAATAAATGATCCACCCACTAATGGGGTTGAGGTAAAGTTCGTAGATACTGTAACTTTTGCGCCACTCACAGAAGAAACAGTTCTTGATTCAACAGTTCCATCGGTCATCATTGCGCTAACTGTTGGAGACTGACCAGTTGCAAGATCTGTCGCAAGTGGTTCGTCAACAACAATATAGTTTGTTCCACCAGCCCTTATTCTTCCGCCTCTTCTTGCACCAGCTCTTGAAGGATCAGAAGTTGCAATAACCATTCCAGGGCGAATAGCTATGCCACCATCAATAGTCGTGGTAAACGTCACCGTTTCTGTTTCATATTGCTCCGTATAAAGAAGCCATTCACCAACTCTTCGTGCTTGACTTTTGCTTGTACAGGCAAAGGCTGTTACCTCTGCTGTGACTATTCCGTACTTGGCAATTCCAGTTTGATCCTCAACTGATTCATATGCAAGCTCCTGGTTTTCTAAATCAAGATAACCAACAGTGGCAACTGTATGGCGACTCTTTAGGCTTGATCCAGAATACTGAAAACCTTCCTCACCAATATTTGTTTGGTTAAAGAGATATGTGGGAGAAAGTGGCCTATCTTGAGCAATTGAAAGGGATCCCACAGACCAGTAAGGCATTGCCCTGAAGACAGAGCACATGTCATTGATTAATTTATAAGCCTCATCCTGCGTTTGAATTGATACGTTGCATAGGAATCTTGGCTCGTATTCGTCCTGTCCGGAAGAATCTTTTAATCCAGTTTTTACTAATTCGTTACAATAAACACTGGCTTGATAAAAAGACCATTTATCTAAATTTTTTGTATGTATATGCTGGCCTAGTCCATACCTGCAATTCGTAAGAAGATCCCAGAGGCACCAGCAGGGATCTGCGCACCATTGCTGTGCTGCAAATGTACCATCCCAAGTGCCGGAATACGTAAGTCGTCCATTCGTTGAATCTACTGTTGCATTAGATGGAATACTGACTTTGATTCCACGAATTCTGTAAGACCTGGCCGGAACAGAGCTAAAGTTTTTTGCATCAACCTGCATTGCAACTAATGCAGAGTTTGGATATATCAACTTTGCGTCAGTTATTTCAGTGTAGCTAGTCCAGCTAAATTCATTCTGAAATTTAGTAGTATCAGATGAATTTTCTGTTATTCTTATTACTCTTATGCTAACTGGAAACTCACCAGAAAGCGTGATCGTATCACTCTTTTGGTATTGATCACCAGTTCGTCCACTAACTGTTGAATCAACCAGCACAGAATAGGCGCTTCCATTATATGAAACCGCTATTTGATACCGAACAGAAGTACCAAGTATATCGCCTTTATCTGTAATTTTTTGTAGCGCTGCCCATGTAAGTGTTACGCGAACCCTATCTATGTCTGTATCTGTTATTGTTCTTGTGACCGGTTCATTTTGTTTTACTACAATACCAACGCTTCTTTCGTTTTGAGATTTTTCATAGCCAGACAAAACACCTTGATTCTGCGTTCCCCATCTAATATCAAAATTATTTTGATTAACTCCGTTAAAATTATAATCAGAAGACTGAATGCTGCTAATATTTGCTGATTTTGTTAATACAGGAGTTTTGTCAATATAAATATTTTTTAGCATTGCAATTCTATATTCGCTGGAATCACGCGCATACTGAGAAGCATCTGGAAACCCTTCTATTTCGCCTTCGCTAATCAGATCAACAAGTTGAACATAAGCAGAAGAATTAAGACTATCTGCATCCGTAACCGGTTGATAACTTTGCTTTCTCCTGCGACCACCGGCGCCCGCAATTAGTCCATCGCCAAGGCCCGAATTGTGAACCCTAATTCCATTTGCAATAAATGTATGGTAGGTATCTACGGTAAGATTGTAAACAGTGTGCTTGCCAATTGATTTTTTACTTATAATTGGGCGAAGATGCGCGTTTTGATCCACAAGGCAGTCATCTGCCATAAAAGTTCCAATGCACGCAAAGGCATTGAATTGATTTAATACCCAATGATTAGGAGTTGCCTCCAGTTTTTTGCCACCCCAGATATTGTATTCAAATACATCTTCATTATCGTGAACATGAACCTGCAATACCTTTGATTCAAAAATTCCGCCTATATCATCAAAGCTAATTACAAGATCACCAATAGCAATCTGCTGAATTTCTTTTTCGCCGCTTGGCGTAAGAATAAGCGTTGCGCCAGTAAAGCATCCGCCACCGCCAGAACCAACAATGAAACTGCCTTGCGTCATATTGGGTTAACCGTAATACCAGCGCTAATCACAATACTACCAACAACTGTCTCTCCGTAAACAATTGGAATTGGGACGCCAGAGCGACTTGTGTTCTGTATTCCAGAAAAAGCAAAAGATTCAACACGCGCATCCTTATTCTCTGCCGGCGTCTTTGGCGTTGGCGTTAAAAGCTGTGCAACGCCACCGAGAACCAGGCTGGCACCAACGCTAAAAACAATTGGAGCGATTGCTATGCCAAGTAAAAAGACACCAGCTAAGAAAAATGAAGCAACAATCAAAAGAGCACCAACAATAATTTTGCCAATTGCACCAGCACCAACAACTACAGGAATAATTGATATATCTTCACTTGATCCAAGTGGATAGTGAATTTCATCAGAATCAATAATATGCTTTCCTGCTTTAATTCGATACGAATCATTCGCAATATGTTGTTCTATATGTGGAAAATTTGCCACCAAAAAACGTACCGCTTCACCAACAGTCTCAACTTCGGCTCTAAATATTCTTTGGCCAAGCTCTTTGGCTAAGCGTCCATAGACACGAATAGTTTTCATGCTGCTGCTCTGGAGAGCTTTGGCCAATCATAGTGCCTCAGGATCCTTCCAGTGCACTTACGAAGCCATTCCCCGTATATGTCTGAACTGCTTAATCTTCCCCTGATGTGATGCAAAACAAGCTGGTCGCCAACATATACGCCACAGTGATTAAGTCCATTTCCCTCTATTTGCATTAATAACCCATCACCGAATTGAATTTCATCAATATCTTTGACAACAAAAAAACCAGCTTCTTTCCAATAATCGTCAAATAAGGGATTTTTCTCAAATTCTTCTGGAGTTATTGGCCTATTCCAGTCTGGAAGAGAGATTCCATGCTCTCCGTACCAATCCCTTGCCAATGTCCAGCAATCGGTCACAGCCCAAACCCATTCGCGGCCAACAAGGGGCGCCTTATAGCCGCTTGGGGCAAAGCTATGCCAACTGTTTTGCCCTGGATTGCAAATTGTCCACGGAAGCCCAGTTTTTTCACAGGCAACCAAATCAGCACCGCTTGGAATTGGACTGCAGGATGGGTGACTATGAAAGACCTCGATTATTTCACCAGCGCTCTCTGCTCTTGCGTAATCATCTGGATCAATAATGAACATTTGGTTCGGCTCTGATGCAAGATTTTTACAGGGAAAATATCTTTCGCGTCCTTTAACAATAACAACGAGTCCACAAGCTTCTTTTGGATCCTCACTTTTCGCGTGATCATATGCGGCTAGTTTTGTTGTTTCATTCATTAGAAGTTGTACTGTCCTACGCCTGGGAACGAACCAAATGGTAATTCATTGCCAGCGCCAAAGCGAGCCTCACAGCTTTTTAATCGCTTTCCACATACATCCTGCGATTCTGAAGATACACTATTATCGTTTTCATCAAAAAACGAAGACCCAGTATATCCGCACTCACCCCCTCTGTAAAGCCACTGACAAACGTTATTAATTGTCTGTCTTTTTGGAACCCTTACACCAGCCAAATCAAACGAGCAAGCAAGTTCAAATTCTATGAATTGATTTGTTTCCACTGATTTTCTATCAATATAATAAATTTCTTCTGGCAATGATGCAGTTGGATCTGGCGTACCAAACGGATTTGTATCATTTTCAAAATTAACTGCGTCGAGAAAACGCGCCAATGTTCTGATTCTTTTTACTTCGGCTCCCGTTAAGTCCGATCCGTAAGAAAATTGATTTATTTCAATTAATACTGCTGTAATTGAGCCATCTACGTTGGCAATTCTTACTGTTGGGCGCGGCAGTGTTCCCTTTCCTGTGTATTCAAAACCATCCGCCTCAACAGGCCAAGCGTAGTAAGTATTTCCACCCCATACAACATGACCACTAACCGACTTAGCGTTAACGCCAGAATGAAAACGATAGATCTCACAAGCGCCGTGCAATCTTGCTGACGTTTTAACTTCAAATAATTCAATAATTGAACTTGGATTTAATTTTGCAAGCTCTGCACGTACCTCAGCTGTGACAGTCATTGATCGTGATCTATCGATCTGGTGCTCAACAGACTATAGCCTGCTTGCGATTGACTTAGTTTTATTGCGCAAGCAATCCACCAGGACGTTTTTGCTTGAGAAGCTCTTGCTGAACGGCAAGTCCAACAGCCTTCCCAAGCTGATTTGCCTTTTGATCATCACCTTGAACCTTGCTGCCGCTGGCATCAACATTCACGGTGACGTTATTGGTGCTGCCGCCAGAGCCGCTAGCGGCGACGCCTAGCTTGCCGTCAGAGCCACGAGACAGCGGCAGGATCGCCTCTGGGCCAGCCTCACCCATCACACCAGTGTTCATGGCGCCGCCATCGGCAAATTTGAACAGGGTTGGGGAATCGACGATGCCGCCCATGGCGAATGGCTTGATGCCATTTGAGAATGCGGCACCATTGGCTGCTAGCGCTGGAACTGCGCCACCAAGATTTAGGCCGAACATTGGGCCAAATATATTTTCGTAAAGTGAAAGCATCACCAAATTAGAAATCATCTTTGCGGCCATATCAGCAAAACTATCCGCAATACCTTGGAAGAATCCAGCAAGTATTTCCTGGGCACTTGCTGTTCCAGTGGTTATCTCTTTAAATGCATTGCCAAACGCATCGCCAATTGCCTCAGCGCCAGTGACAGCAACATTTTCCCAAGTCGCAAGATCCTTCAGCGTTTCTTTTGCGCGCTGATAAGAGGCGGAAATTTTTTCTCCGCGAATTGGTTCCGCTGAATCGGTTACAGATTTTCTCGCCTCCTTATAGTTTGGATCAAGCAACTTAGCTCGCTCTCTTAGCTTTTTCAGCTCCTCTTCAAGTGCTGCGTTTCCAAGAATTTTTGCATTTACAATGTCAAGTTGAATTTGTAAGGCTTTATACTCTTCCGAATTAATGTCTTTTCTTGAATTTATTGTATCCGAAAGAGCCTTGGCTTCTTCAAGTAATACCTGCTTAGACGCCAGCCTGGTTTCGATGTCTTCTATTCCAGAATTAATAATATTTTTTTGTGTTTCATAGACTTGATCAAGCGAAGCAATTTGCTCAACAATTGCAGGATTTATTCCTTGCTGTATTAGTTGAACAGTTCTTTTGCGAATATCGTAATCGTTTTGCGATTTTTGTATAATTTGATCAAACTGCTGTATGGCCCCTGAAAGAGTTGCGCTAAGTTGATTGCCTAAATTTTTATTTTCATTTATAACAGCTCTAACTAATGATTTAAAATCATTCCCAGACTTTGTTGCGGCGATCAGATCAGCTTGCGCCTTATCAATGCCAGACGTATCATAACTTAAAGATGGCACATTGCCAATTTCTGGCAGAGAAGTTCTCAGGCTTGATGCTCGCGATACCAAGCCCTGAAGATCCGCAATGATTGGGGCAAACTGAGTAACAGTATTATACGCATAATCCATATTTTCTTTGTATAACTGCGCAGCAGCAAGATCAGGTCCGCTTGGCTTTTGCAAAGCGCTCATCATTCCTGCCTTATTTAATTCATAGGAAGCTCTCGCTAGTCGATCCTGATACTTAATATCTTCTAAATTTGCCTGAAGCTTTCTAGCCAATTGCTTACGTGAAACATCTTCATTTTGCCTATTAATTTCTCGATTTATTGATGCAACTTGTTTTTGTGTATCAATATTTATTCTGCTAACCCTAACAGCCAAATCAAACTTATTGCGCTCAAACTGAGTTTGTATTTGTATTAACTCTAGCTGTTTGGCTTTTTGTGACTGAGAATATTCTTGACCTATTTGCTTTAACCTTGAGCCATATTCATCAACAGCTTTTGAAAACTCATTCACGCCCTGTGCAACGGGTTTCCCTACTGCGCCAAGTTCTCTATCAATCTGAAGCGATTGAGTCGCTATTTTTGAGGCTTCAAGTTTTTGCTGATTAATTTTCTCCTCAATGGTCAGTCGCTTCTGTGCAGCTTCAAGAAGAATATCTTGCGCTTTTCTTGAATTCTCTAAGTCAAGATCGCGCTGCTCGCGAATTCTGCTTACAATTAAATCTCTGTAGCGAAGTTCATTGTCTATTCTTTGTCGATTTAAGCTCCTGTTTAATTCAACTGCTTCTTGATATACTTCCTGCGCGTTTGCAATTGCAATTGCTTTTTCCTCGGCCAAAAACTTTCTTTGCTGCTCATAGACAAGCCTATTGATTTTGTCGCGCTGTTCTGCCGTGCGCGACGGATTATCTGTTCTAATTTTTTCAATTTCTTTTTGATTTTCGGCTCGACGCTTTGCAGCCTCTGCTGTTTGATTTATTATTTCTGCCTCAGCTCGACCCAATCCAAGCGAAGCCCTTAAATACACGAGCCCTTCTTCTCTGATTGCGTTTAACTTGCCTGCTTCGTTAATCTGTTTTTGTATTTCTGCCAGCTGATCTTGATATTCCTGAGTTGTCTTATAGGCTTGTTCGTTCCAGCCAGCAAATACCTCTCGTACCCCTGGAATATTTGCAATTAAGCTGGCGATAGCGTTAAATCCTTGGAACAACGCCTTAACTGGCGTAAGAAGCGCATTGAGCGCAAACAAGAAAGGCGAAGCAAGAATGCCCAGCGTTGTCTGAATAGACTTATATGTATCATTCCATGTTGCAGAAAG
>Ga0222713_10006184_pt1 | contig 11438 bp, 7 predicted proteins | sample C33_649DmetaG_FD_165061 | JGI IMG/M metagenome (GOLD analysis project Ga0222713, IMG submission 165061) | Estuarine water microbial communities from San Francisco Bay, California, United States - C33_649D | ecosystem: Environmental > Aquatic > Marine > Unclassified | place: USA: California... | reverse complement strand
ACCATCTTCATTTCCTCTTTGGTATAGCCATTTTCTAAAAAAACATCAATCTGCGGAATAGCATTCAAATCAATAGTGTACTTATATGCCATATCTGCAGCAGCCATTTGATTTCCTTTTCTTTCCTCCATTAACTGATCCACTGCTTTTTTTCCAGTTCCTGTTACACTTTGATAAGTGCTTACCACCACTCTTTTAATTTTATATTTATCGTGCAATGGTTGCAAAGCCACTACCATTTGAATAGTAGAGCAGTTGGGATTCGCAATAATTAAATCCTTGGCTGTTAAAACAGATGCGTTTACTTCAGGCACCACTAATTTTTTTGTTGGATCCATTCTCCAAGCAGAGGAATTATCAATCACACGAATACCTGCTTCAGCAAACTTTGGCGCCCACTCCAATGAGGTACTTCCTCCTGCTGAAAATAAAGCAACGGCTGGTTTTGCAGCAATACCATCTTCCATGCTTACTACCTTATACGCCTTGCCTTTAAATATGATTTCCTTACCTGCCGAACGCGCGGATGCAACAGGAATTAATTCGGTTACTGGAAAATTTCGTTCCGCTAATACTTGCAACATTTTTGTTCCTACTAGTCCTGTGGCTCCTACAACTGCAACTTTCATTTTTTTTATATTTTTACGTTAACATTATGCTTGTCAAAAAATTCAAAGCACTTTTAAGTACTTTGAAAGTATCAGATTTTTCTTTTTCAAGTGTTCAATTTTACAAATACCTAGAAAAAGAAAAAAGCCTCCCATTTTATTGGAAGGCTTCTGAGTATATTTGTTCGCATACTAACAATCAGCACCTTCCTATTACAGGGGTTTCTTAAATTGTTTTGTATGTTTATTTTTCATCATTGTTCAACGAAATTAATTGGATGTATTGATTTTACCAAATTTAAACTAATTCAATATCAAAATTGACCAACTGAACGAACGATTGTACGCGCGCTTTGATATCCGACTCGTTTATTTCAGTTAATCTTTGTGTACCAAATTTTTCCACGCAGAAGCTCGCTAAAGCACTACCTAAAATAATTGCAGACTTCATATTGTTAAAAGAAAAATCTTTTGTTTTAGCCAAATGTGCTACAAATCCACCAGCGAAAGTGTCACCAGCACCGGTTGGATCAAATACTTCTTCTAAAGGTAAAGCAGGTGCAAAAAACACTTCATTCTCATGGAATAACAATGCCCCATGTTCCCCTTTTTTAATGATTAAGTATTTAGGGCCCATGGCCATTATTTTTTTAGCCGCCTTGACCAAACTATATTCTCCACTTAATTGACGCGCTTCACTATCATTCACCATCAATACATCCACCAAACTGATTGTATGTAATAAATCATCCATCATTATTTCCATCCAAAAGTTCATAGTGTCCATTACAATTAACTTAGGACGCTTTTTCATTTGTTTGATCACGCTACTTTGAACACCTGGCACTAAATTTCCTAACATTAAAATTTCACAATCCTGATAACTATCCGGAACCACAGGCTCAAAATTTTCTAACACATTTAATTGTGTTTCGATCGTATCACGGCTATTCATATCTAAATGATACTTACCGCTCCAAAAAAATGTTTTTTCGTCTTTTTTAATTTGAACCCCTTCCAAAATCACTCCTCTATTTGCTAAGGCGTCTAACTCGGATTGCGGAAAATCGCCACCTACTACTGAAATTTGCTTTACAGTGGTAAAATTGGAAGCGCACCAAGCAATATAAGTTGCTGCTCCGCCAATAATTTTATCACTTTTCCCAAAGGGTGTTTCTATGGCATCAAAGGCCATGGATCCTACTACAACTAATGACATGTGTATTGTTTTATTTTCAGCTGCGAAACTACGATTTTTACTGTTAAGTAAATTACGATATGCCAAAAGGGCCAAGCCAATTTGTAATCGCTTGATAATCAAAAAACTAACAAAAATGGGGTTTTATTTTAAAAAGATACCTAATTTAAAGAATTAAATCTATAATTTTGTACTAACAAATTGATCAAAAAATTAGAAAATGGCTAGAATCAAAACAGAAAAAAACGGATCTAGAAAGGATGTCATAGTGCGTAAAGCTGCCACCCTATTTAGAGAAAAAGGATACAAAGCGGCAAGCATGCGTGATTTAGCTGAGGCGGTAGGTGTGGAAGCAGCAAGCTTATACAATCATATAAAATCGAAGAGCGAGTTATTACACGAATTAGTGTTCAGTGTAGCGAATAAATTTGTGTTGAAAATGGATGAAATAGAATCTGAAAACATTTCCTCCCTTGAAAAAATGGAAAAATTGCTACGTTTTCATATTACTGAAATGATCCATAATTACGAGGAGGTTTATGTTAGTGATAGGGAGTGGAAACACTTGTCTGATCCTTATTTGTCCAATTATCAAAATCAACGAAGAGTATATCGCAAAAGGATTGCAGCCATTATTGAAGAAGGAATTAGAAACAAAGAAATCAAAACTATTGATGCGCCAACAGTGGTATTAATTTTTTTACATGCGGTGAGTGGCATCGAAAGCTGGCATCGTTCTACCAAAAAAATTACTGCGAACGAATTGGAACAAAATATGGTGACTATTTTAATTGATGGTTTAAAATTAACCAAATAAAGCAGCGCTAGAGGTTTCATTTAATAAAAAGCAACCCCAACTAGGATTGTCTTAACTTTGCGACAAATACATTCCTGTGTCTGAAAGAAATAATTTTATCGATTACATCCGTATATTTTGTCATAGTGGGCATGGTGGCGCAGGTGCACGACATTTAATGCGCAACAAATTAACTGCCAAAGGAGGTCCTGACGGAGGTGATGGTGGTCGTGGTGGGCATATTATTTTAAAAGGTAATGCGCAATTGTGGACCTTATTACACTTACGCTATTTTAAAAATGTCATCGCAGAGGATGGCGAAGGCGGAAGTAAAAATAATTGTACCGGTAAGGATGGAAAGGATATTATCATTGAAGTACCACTAGGAACCATCGCAAGAGATGAAGAAACAGGCAAAGTAGAAGCGGAAATATTAACGGATGGCCAAGAAATTATATTAGCCAAAGGAGGACGCGGTGGTTTAGGTAACTCTAATTTTGCGACACCGACCAATCAAGTGCCTGAACATGCGCAACCAGGAGAAGATGGTATAGAGGGTTGGAAACAAATTGAATTAAAGGTATTAGCAGATGTCGGATTGGTTGGATTTCCAAATGCAGGAAAATCAACACTACTATCAGTGATTACTGCTGCAAAACCTAAAATTGCCAATTACGCTTTCACCACATTAACGCCGCAATTAGGTATGGTGGCGTATCGTGATAACCGATCATTTTGTATTGCGGATTTGCCCGGTATTATTGAAGGCGCAGCGGAAGGCAAAGGGTTGGGCCATCGCTTTTTAAGACATATCGAAAGAAACGCTGTTTTACTTTTTATTATTCCTTCCGACAGTAATGACCATAAAAAAGAATTTGAAATTCTTAAAAATGAACTAGCGGAATTCAATCCAGAACTTTTACAAAAGGAATTCATCATCGCCATTAGCAAGTCGGATTTATTAGACCAAGAATTAACGGATGCCATTGTAAAAGAACTTCCAAAAAATATCCCACATATATTTATATCATCAGCTACACAAAAGAACTTAGTAGAATTAAAAGATTTACTTTGGAAGGCATTAAATAAGCCAATCTAAAAAAAGAAATTCCGCATTCAAAATAGTACTCCCAAAAAAAGAGTCCCGATTTATTGGGACTCTTTTTTTATCATTCATAAAGAATAAATTATTAATTCGATGCGGCTTTCGTTGCCTTGCTTCTGTTATTTTCGTCTAGGATAGATTTACGCATACGAACTGATTTAGGTGTTACTTCAATACACTCATCAAATTGAATGTACTCCATACACTCCTCTAAAGTGAATTGTACTTTAGGGGTAATTCTTACGCTATCATCAGATCCACTCGCACGGTGGTTCGTTAATTTTTTCATCTCGACCGCGTTGATATTTAAATCACCTGGCTTAATGTGCTCAGCCAATACTTGACCTGCATAAATTTCCTCACCTGGTTCAATAAAGAAACGTCCTCTATCTTGTAATTTATCAATAGAGTAAGCAGTTGTAGTTCCACCAAACTTCGCAACCAATACACCATTACTTCTTCCAGGAATAGGACCTTTCCAAGGTTTGTATTCATTAAAGCGGTGTGCCATTACAGCTTCACCTGCAGTTTGCGTTAGCATTTGCGATCTAAGTCCAATCAATCCTCTTGAAGGAATATCAAACTCTAAATGTTGCATAGTTCCTTTTGATTCCATGATCAACATTTCGCCTTTCTTTTGGGTAACTAAGTCAATTACTTTACCACTAAAATCAGCAGGTACATCCACCACCAATATCTCAAATGGTTCATGTTTTTTACCATCTATTTCTTTAACCAATACTTGCGGATTTCCGACCGTTAACTCATACCCTTCACGACGCATGGTTTCCACCAATACACCTAAATGCAAAATTCCACGACCAAATACCAAGAAACTATCTGCACTATCTGTTTCTTCCACACGCAATGCCAAATTCTTTTCAGTTTCTTTCATTAAACGATCACGAATATGTCGAGAGGTAACAAACTTTCCTTCCTTGCCAAAGAAAGGGGAATTGTTAATACTAAAAGTCATACTCATGGTAGGCTCATCAACACTAATAATTGGTAAAGCTTCTGGATTTTCTGGATCCGCGATGGTATCACCAATATTAAATTCTTCTAAACCAACTACAGCACATAAGTCACCTGAAACAACTTCAGATACTTTACGCTTACCCATTCCTTCAAAAACGTATAATTCTTTTACTTTATTTTTTTTGATGCTACCATCCGCTTGCACCAAAACAATATTTTGACCTTCTTTAATGGTACCTCTTTCAACTTTACCAATCGCAATACGACCTAAGAAAGAAGAATAATCCAATGAAGTAATTTGCATTTGTGTATGCCCTTCCTTAACATCAGGTCCTGGTACATATTTCAAAATACCATCCATCAAAGGGAAGATATCTGTACAAGGGGTAAGGCTATCATTGAACCAACCATTTTTACCACTACCATAAAAAGTAGGGAAATTTAATTGGTCTTCAGTTGCATCTAAATTGAAAAATAATTCGAATACTGCATCATGCACTTCATCAGGGCGACAGTTTTCTTTGTCCACTTTATTAATAATTACAATTGGTTTTAAATTCAACTGTAATGCTTTTTGTAATACGAAACGCGTTTGCGGCATTGGACCTTCAAAAGCATCCACCAACAAACAAACACCATCAGCCATTTTTAATACACGTTCCACCTCCCCACCAAAGTCACTGTGACCTGGTGTGTCAATTACGTTAATCTTAACGTCTTTATAAGTTACTGAAGCATTTTTACTTAAGATAGTAATTCCTCTTTCACGTTCTAATTCATTGCTATCCATAATCAAGTCACCAGTCTCCTGGTTATCTCTGAATACTTTTGTAGCGTGTAAAATTTTGTCCACCAAGGTAGTTTTACCGTGATCAACGTGGGCGATAATAGCGATGTTTCTTATTTCCATGTACTGTTTTGAGGCTGCAAAGGTACATTGTTTAAGGCTCCTAAAAAAACAAATGGGGGAAAATGGAGTAATAAGATTTACACCCTGATATATATCTTATATTTATTTAATATATAACCCAATAACCAGCATATCAACATCGCAGTAAAGGCGAATCCCATGGAGCCCCAGTAAGGTGCTAAATTGGCAAAGGTATTCTGATAAATCCAGGTATATAAGGGTGTACCACTAGGCCCTTGAATCAGATATAAGGTAGCAACGAGCAACTCTGAAAAAAGGTAAATAACCAATGGATTTTGTCCAAAAACAGTAAAAAAGCTGGAAAACTGTAATTGTCTTTGTAATTCGACACGATAGATAATGGTGGCAATAATGACCATGTCAATTCCCACCGTTAACATTACAAAGGAGCTGGTCCAAAGCTTTTTATTGATCGGAAATTGGTAATTCCACATAAAGGCTAAAAATATAAAACCTGCACCCCACATAAATAATAAGGCCAAGCCCTCATAGGTCTTTCCTTGTTCTTGGATAAACTTACCTACACGATATCCAATGAGTACATTCACTATGGAAGGAATGGTGCTTAACCAACCCTCAGGGTCAAACCCAAATCCTTCGCCATGGTATAAGTGTGAATCCCCCATTAACCAAGTATCTAATTTTAAGCCTGCGTTACCATGTAAACTATAGGGATCACCTACCTCTCCGAACTTAAATGAAACATACCAATACAGTAATAATAATAAACCAGATAAAATCATCACCACGCGCTCATGCATGTAATAAGCAATTAAGGATGCAAAGCCATAACATAGTGCAATGCGTTGTAAAACCCCCATAATTCGGGTATTGTCAATACTGCCTGTGAAAGGAAACCAATACATTAAATAGCCTATTAAAAATAATAAGGCTGTGCGTTTTCCAATTTTCAATAAAACAGTACTATTATTTAATTTAGCCCAAGTGGGCTCAATAAAACTTAATGAATTTCCAACCGCAAATAAAAAGGAAGGAAATACTAAATCAGTGGGCGTAAACCCATGCCAACTCGCATGTAAAAAAGGAGCAAACGTGAGTGAAGGATCACCTGGTGTATTTACAATGATCATTAAGCAAATGGTCATTCCTCTAAAAACATCCAAGGATAAAAATCGTTGATTAGGCATAAGTTTCCGTTTGACAATTTAAGATACACAAAATTAAACTTGAATCGTATTCAAATTTAATTTCCACCCATCTTCGCTAAATTAATCAATTTTTCTTTTATGCTTGCTTGATACATAAGTGTATACTGCTGGAATCACAAACAAGGTCAGTACTAATGAAAACATTAATCCACCTACGATAACGGTCCCTAGCGGTTTACGACTAGTAGCAGCAGCACCAATACTAATTGCAATTGGAAGTGCGCCGAGTGCCGTAGCCAAAGTTGTCATTAAGATAGGACGGAATCTTTGTGATGCAGCTACAAGTACTGCTTCCTTTAATTCCAAGCCCGCAGCTCTTTTTTTATTAGCAAATTCAACAATTAAAATTCCATTCTTGGTCACGAGTCCAATCAACATGATAATTCCAATTTCTGAAAATATATTTAAAGTTTGTCCAAATAGCCATAAAAATATTAATGCACCTGCGATCGCCAAAGGCACAGTAATCATAATAATGAAAGGATCCTTGAAACTTTCAAACTGCGCAGCAAGCACTAGATAAATTAAAATCAACGCTAAAATTAATGCATACGCAATATTGGAGGAACTCTCTTTGTAATCTCTTGATGGACCACTTAAAGCTGTTTGGAAACTTTCATCTAATTTTTCTTTTGAAATTCTTTCCATCGCAGCCACACCATCTCCAATCGTTTTTCCTTCGGCCAATGATGCTGAAATAGTGGCTGAATTAAATCTGTTGTAATGATATAAACTTGGTGGGTTACTATTTTCAGTAACAGTCAATACACTTGAAATTGGAATACTCTCACCACGGTTATTACGTAAATATATTTTATTAATATCTGCTGGAGAGTTACGATCCGCTCTTGGCACTTGGGTAATTACTTCATATTGACGATCGTTCATTATAAAATAGGCGGATCTGGCACCACTAAATGCCGATTGTAATGCTTGAGAAATATCAGCTGTCGTTAAACCTAAATCGCGCGCGCGCATACGGTCAATGTTTAAATCAAATTCAGGCTTGTTGAATTTTAAATTCACATCCACATTTTGAAAAGTTTTATCTTTTCGAGCAGCATCTAAAAATTCAGGAATGACATTGCGAATTTTTTGGAAATCCAAATTCTGTATTATAAACTGAACTGGCAAGGAGCCTCTCGAGGAAATACCTACTGAAATAGTTTGCTCTTCCACCACAAACACTCTTACGTCTTTGAATTTTTTTAGTTTTTTATTTAAATCGTTTACGATTTCTGTTTGACTTCTTTTTCGCTCAGATAAAGGCACAAATCCAATCCTTCCAGAAGCACTACTACTTCCACTTGAGCCACCATATCCTGGCACACTTCCCCATGTAAAAGCATGTTCAGGAACAGAGTCCTGCATCAAACGTATGGTTCTTAGCAAATTACCACGCATATCATCAAAACTAGTTCCTTCCTGTCCTGTCATGGTAACACGCACGGTACCCTTGTCCTCCATTGGCGCTAATTCAGATTGAATAGTGGTTCCAATTAAAACAATAACGCCCACACATGCTAAAACAATAACCCAGGCCATCCATCGAATTTTTAAAAATTTGGCCAATAAATTTTTATAGCCATTTTCCATGCCTTTAAAAAACGGTTCAGTCTGCTCATAAAACTTTCCTTGTTTGCCATCCTTGCGATTTAGATACACATTCAATACAGGCGTAATGGTCAAGGAAACAAATGCGGAGACCAAAACTGCACCGGCGACTACAACGCCAAACTCTTTAAATAGGGAACCAATGAAACCTTGTAAAAATATCACTGGCATAAATACCACTGCCAACGTGATAGAAGTAGAAATAACCGCAAAGAAAATTTCTTTACTACCTTCTCTTGCCGCATCCTTCAAACTTAATCCTTCCTCTAATTTTCTAAATATATTTTCGGTGACCACAATTCCATCATCCACTACCAAGCCTGTCGCTAATACGATGGCTAATAAAGTAAGTACATTGATAGAAAACCCTGCTAAATACATAATAAAGAAAGTAGCAATCAAGGAGATCGGTATATCTACTAAAGGCCTGATTGCAATGAGCCAATTTCTAAAAAAGAAAAATATCACCAATACCACAAGAGCAAATGAAATAAAAATTGTCTCCTTCACTTCTTCTAAAGCCCTGCGTACATTTTTAGTATTATCAATAGGAACATCAAATTCAATATCCGTTTTATTGGATCTTTTAATTTCTTCCAATCGCTTATAAAACTCATCGGCAATTTTAATGTAGTTCGCGCCAGGTTGTGGGGAAAGTGATACCATTATTGATTGCGCACCATTAAAATAAACAGCTTGATCCTCTTGCTCAGGACCTAATTCTACTTTAGCAACATCCCCTAATCGAATAATTCCTGAAGCATCCTGCTTTAATATGATATTTTTAAATTCAGCCTCGGTGGATAAACGACCTAATGTACGAATGATGTATTCTGCTTTAGTGCCATTAATTTTTCCAGCGGGTAATTCTACATTTTCTTTATTTAGTGCTACTTGAATATCATTAAAAGCAATGCCAAACGCATTCAATAAATCTGAATTAGGAAATATGCGCATTGAATAACGCTTACCTCTAACACTCACACTGCTCACCTCGTCGATCGTTTGAAAACGTTGCTGTAAAACATTCTCCGCATACTCCGTTAATTCATAAATACTTTTTGATTTACTTTTTACAGTCATTAATACAATGAAATCTGAACTAGCATCAGATTTGGAAACTACGGGCGGACTACTAATATCTTCGGGCAAACTTCGAGAAGCCTGACTCACTTTATCACGAACATCATTCGCCGCAGTTTCTAAATTTACCCCTAAATTAAATTCGACGGTAATATTAGATGATCCTACAGAACTGGACGAATTGATAGTCTTAATTCCAGGTATACCATTGATAGATTTTTCAAGTGGTTCCGTTATTTGGCTTTGTATTACTTGCGAATTCGCACCAGAATAATTGGTTTGTACATTGATGATCGGTGGATCAATTGCAGGATATTCCCGTAATGCTAAAAAAGAAAAACCAACAATACCAAAAAGTACGATGGCAATATTCATCACAGTAGCAAGTACGGGTCGTTTCAAGGAAAGTTCAGATATATTCATCTAGTATAATAGCTTAATATAAAAATTTATTTTAATTCACTACTTAGTGATATCGGCAAGTTTCACTGTTTTGATTACTTTAACATTGCTTCCTTGGCGCACAAACAACATTCCTGAAACTATAATACTGTCCCCTACTTTTAATCCTTTGGTAATTTCAACAGAGGAAGTAGTACGGTAACCAGTTTCAACATCAATAAGTTTTGCAATACCCCCTTCTACAATTGTTATTTGCTTACTGCGAGAATCCGGGATCACCACATTGGCAGGCACTAATATGGTTGGCTTTTGTGTATTTTCTCCAAGCATTACTTTCACATAGGAGCCTGGCAATAACTTTCCTTGTAATACAGCGCGTACTTTGATATTACGTGTAGACGCAATAATTTGAGGCTCTATGGCAATAACAGTAGCAGTTAATTTTGCATCACCACCGCCAATACTTTCAATTTTTACTTTTTTACCTACTTTAATAAACCCTTGATAAACTTCAGGTAAAGTAAAGTCCACTTTTAATTGATCCACTTTTTGAAGCGATGCAATAGTCGTTGCATTATTAATGAAAGCGCCTAAACTAATTTGTCTTAAACCCAACAAACCTGTAAATGGTGCTTTGATAATTGTTTTTTCAATTTGAGATTGAACGAATGCAATATCGGCCTTTAAACTTTTTACTTGTTGTAAAGAAATATCATAATCACTTTGATTGATCCCTTTCACATTTAACAATTGCTTATTGCGTTGCTCATTAATAGTAGCCAATTCTAATTGCACTTTTATTTTTTCAAGTTGCGCTTGCAAATCAGCATCATTTAATTTAGCTAAAATAGTCCCCGCTTGTACCATTTTACCTTCAGGTATCTGTAGGAAAACAACACGACCATTCGTTTCTGGATGAAGATCAATATAATCATTGGCTAACACTGAACCATTCACTTCAATTTGCTTATCGATAGTTTGATTCTCGATAACAGCAATATCAACAGAGACAGGCGTATTCGGATTAAATTTATCTACCGACTTCGGCTTTTTAGAACATGCAACCGCTAAGAAAGTGGCACATATCGCAAGTAGTTGTAATTTTCTCAAAACAAAACAATTTTAGCTATTAAAGATAGCTAAAAAACACTTTTTATTTGAACTAAATAGATGAATGGCAGTTGTTTATCCCCCTTTTTTGTAAATAGCAAACCTTTTCTGGATGAATAACCCTAATTCTAGGTCATTAAGCAAGGCCAACACTGCGTAATCTGGCCTACAATATTCCATGAATTTAGCAAGTTCAGCCCCCTCCAATTGGGTCAGTTTTTGTACGAATCTTTTGGTAAAACGGTAGTTGATGTATTTATCTTGTTCCTGCGATATTAACCTGTTTTGTAAAAATTGAAGATTACGGTTGCGCTTCACACGAAACATATTAATAATTTCATCTAAGTCAAAGCCAATCGTTAAACCATTCGGACCCAACAAATTTTGATTATTGCTTAATTTTAAACCAGGTGCGGAATAATTAAAAAATTTCGCATAGTCTGC
>Ga0222713_10006183_pt1 | contig 11438 bp, 8 predicted proteins | sample C33_649DmetaG_FD_165061 | JGI IMG/M metagenome (GOLD analysis project Ga0222713, IMG submission 165061) | Estuarine water microbial communities from San Francisco Bay, California, United States - C33_649D | ecosystem: Environmental > Aquatic > Marine > Unclassified | place: USA: California... | reverse complement strand
AGAAAAAAGCTGCTCCTAAAAAAGCTGCTAAAAAAGCTGCTCCTAAGAAGGCTGCTAAAAAAGCTGCTCCTAAGAAAGCTGCTAAAAAAGCTGCTCCTAAGAAGGCTGCTAAAAAAGCTGCTCCTAAGAAGGCTGCTAAAAAGAAGTAATCTTAGTTTAGCTTTAGCTAAAATAGATTTAGAAGTCCCGCAATCCTGCGGGACTTTTTTTTGTGCTATATTGAGACCCAATTTCATACCCATGACCAACGAAGCGATTGCAGATAATTTCTCCCTCCTTTCCAAATTAATGGACATACATGGTGACGACGCCTTTAAAGCCAAATCCTATGCCAGCGTGGCTTTCACCATAGACAAACTAGAAGCCGAATTGTCTACCCTTGATCCGCAAACAATTTTTTCTCAGCGTGGTATTGGGGCAACAACGGGTAAAAAAATTATTGAGCAATTAGAAACCGGACAACTGCAAATTTTAGATGACTACATTCAAAAAACACCAGCTGGAATTTTGGAGATGCTGCGTATTAAAGGTATTGGTCCGAAAAAAATTGCAACCATTTGGAAAGAATTAGAAATTGAAACACTGGGTGAATTACTCTATGCTTGCGAAGAAAATCGATTAACCCTATACAAAGGTTTTGGAGAAAAAACGCAAGCCAATATAAAAGCATCCATCGAATTTTATGTAAACGCACAGGGTAATTTTTTGTACGCACAAATGGAACCAGTGGTTGAACTTTTGCAAGAAAAATGGACCGAATATTTTAATGAATCTAGCTTTTTTGTGACCGGTGCGTTTAGACAGCAACAGGAGGTCATTACCATTTTGGAGTGGGTAACGGACCAAGAATTAGCCCCTCTAGAAAGTTTTTTTCAAGAAAATAATTTTGAAATTCAGTCTAGCACGCCAAATTATTTAGAAGTTACTACACAAGAAAATAGCACCCTTGGATTTCATATAGTAGACACCCAACACCTAGTAACTACCCTATTTAAAACCAGTTGCGCCCCTTCATTTTTAGAAAAAATAAACGAATTGGTGCCAGGTGGGCTTTTACAAAGCTATCATTCAGAAGAAGAGATCTTTTCAGCAGCCAATATTCCCTATATCCCAACCTATTTAAGAGAAGACAATACCATTATTGATACAGCAACTTGCAAAGGCCTTCCTACCGTTATTGTTCCCTCTGATATCAAAGGCATTATTCATAGCCATAGTAAATGGAGCGATGGATCTAACACGCTTTTAGACATGGCAACGGCTGCGAAAGCAAATGGTTTTGAATATTTAGTGATTAGCGATCACTCAAAATCAGCATTTTATGCAAGTGGGTTACAAGAAGACCGCATTATCGCACAGCACAAAGAAATAGATCAGCTAAACGCCGGGTTAGCGCCCTTTAAAATATTTAAGAGTATTGAAAGCGATATTTTAAATGATGGTACTCTAGATTATGCACCACAGGTCTTACAAACATTTGATCTCGTTATTGCTTCTGTGCACAGCAACCTTAAAATGCCGGAAGAAAAAGCCATGCAAAGGCTTATTACCGCCATCGAAAATCCATACACCAATATACTCGGGCACATGACCGGGAGATTATTATTGAGCCGAAAAGGATACCCAGTAGACCACCAGAAAATTATTGATGCCTGTGCCGCTAACAATGTGGTTATTGAACTCAATGCACACCCCAGGAGGTTAGACATTGATTGGCGCATGATTGGAAAAGCACTTGATAAAGGCGTACTTATATCTATTAATCCGGATGCGCATGCTATTCAAGGCTTCGAAGATTGCCGGTATGGCGTTTTAGTGGCTCAAAAGGCAGGTGTTACCAAAGAAAACAACCTGAGTAGCTTTACGCTAGATGCCTTTGAAAAATGGATAACTACACAGCAAGCAAAAAGGAAATAAAAATTCGTGGCTATTTGGTTTTTGCTTCGTTCCAAAGCAGGTCCATTTCTGAAAGTGTCATATCCGCTAAATTTTTGCCCTGTGCTGTGGCCTGTTCCTCCATATACATAAAGCGCGTTCTAAATTTTAGGTTTGTTTTTTCAAGCGCCGATTCTGGATCTACACCCACAAAACGCGCATAATTGACGAGGCTAAAAAGCACATCACCAAATTCATCTTCTATTTTTGAAATATCGGAACTAACAACCGCTTCTTTAAGCTCTCCTATCTCCTCTTCTACTTTATGCCAAACCTCTGTCGTTTCTTTCCATTCAAATCCTACCTGCTTTGCTTTTACTTGCATACGTGTTGCTTTTACAAGTGCAGGTAACGACACGGGTACACCACTTAGTACCGACGATTTTCCTTCTTTTAATTTTAATTTTTCCCAGTTACGTTTAACGTCTTCTTCATTCTCCACTTTTACATCGCCGTAAATATGTGGATGCCTATCAATTAATTTTTTTGCAATCCCATCAATCACTTCTTGTAACTGAAATTTATTTTCTTCTTTACCAATACGCGCATAAAACAAAATATGCAGTAACACATCTCCCAACTCCTCTCTAATTCCATCCCAATTTTTATTCGTAATAGCATCAGCAAGTTCATAGGTTTCCTCGATGGTCATAGACCGCAGCGTATCAATGGTTTGTTTTTTATCCCAAGGGCACTGCTCCCTTAATTCATCCATAATGGTAACCAGTTGTAAAAAACTTGAAGCGATCGGATTCATAAAATAAATTTAGTCGTTGTATTTGCGCTTTTTTTCTGGCTCGTAACTAAGTTGTTCTTCAAAAGACTGAGCGTTTGGATTGGTGGTAACCGAATACGCAACTTGTAGTAGCAGCAAATAGCCAATGACCGAAAATAAAAGCTCACCCCATCCTATCCAATAACCCCAAAAGGCATATACAGCAGCGGTTTCGGGCGTTGCGGTTTCGTAAATGACAGTTACTTTTTGTCCAAGTTTAATAGGCCTTAAAAAATAACGCGCATCGGTTTGGTGCCATCTACCACCTGCCTGATATACAGCAACAGGCATTGTTTGTTTAGTCGCTGAATCGTATAGGTTTTGAATGGTTGCGGGCGCTTTTTCTCCATCAAAATAATCTGGCTGGCGTGTAAACAAAATATAACACGCAAAACAAATTAAGTAGAGTATGAAAACCGACCTTAACAACCGCGTTAATTAGTGAGGCTTCTAAAGTCTACAGGAACAAGTTTACTCACCCCTGGCTCTTGCATGGTTACACCATAAATAACATCTACCGCACCCATGGTTTGTTTATTGTGTGTTACAATAATAAACTGTGAGTTGTCGCTAAATTTCTTAATCATTTGTGTAAACTTACCTACGTTGGCATCATCTAATGGCGCATCCACCTCATCCAAAATACAGAATGGTGCTGGCTTAATTAAATAAATAGCAAATAGTAATGCAGTGGCCGTTAATGTTTTTTCTCCTCCACTAAGCTGTGTAATGGATGATGGACGCTTGCCCTTAGGCTTCGCTACAATATCAATGCCTGTATCTGCTAAGTTCGTAGGATCAACAAGTACCATGTCGGCGGTATCTTCTTCGGTAAATAAAGCCTTAAATACTTTTTGGAAGTTTTCTCTTACTTTATTGAAGGTCTCTAAAAATTGTTGGTTCGCCGTTGCCTCTACTTCTTGAATGGTTTGAAGCAAAGATTCTTTAGCTGAAACAAGGTCATTTTTTTGCTCTAATATAAAATCGTAACGCTTGCGCATTTCGGTGTAAGCTTCAATAGCTGTAGGGTTCACCTCGCCCATATTTTCGAGGCGTTTACGCATACGTTCAGACGTATTTTGGAGCTCTTCGAGTGGCGTTTCAGAAGTACGTGGTTGGTCTAAAATATCATCTAACTCCACTTTAAATTCTACACTTAGGCGTTCTTTCATACCCGCTAACTGTAGCTTCAGGTTGTTTAATTTGTCTTTGATCTCTGTCACTAAATGATCTATCATTTCCTTACTCTTCGACTTTAAACGTAGTTGACTTTCCTTTTCTTGAAGTGCGTTTCTTAAGTTATAGTAAGCCTGATCTGCTTCATTTAATTTTTGCTCCTCAACTTCTTTTTGTTGCATGAGCTCCACTAAAAGCGATTCGGATGCCGCAAGTGTAGCTGCACCTTCTTCGATGTCGGTAGAAGCTTCGGATAACTGAGAAGTGTTATTGTCGATTTGAGCAATAAGTTCACTCAACTGATTTTCCTTGAATAACAATTCTTGCTTGAGCGTGGTGATTTTACTTTGCTGACGCGTGAACGTAATATTAGTTTCGTTGTAAGTAGCAGAAGCATCGTTATAAGCCTGTTCAGCTAATTGATAGTCCTGCTCAACAAGGCTAACCTGCGCTGCCGTTGCTTGTATAAGATCATTAAGCTCATGGAGTGTAGCACGCGTTTCTGAAATGGCATCATGCTCATCTCCTAAACGTGCCTCTATATCTGCAAGTCGGTCTGTAGCGGTAACACTAGCGGCTTGTAAATTTTCAATTCTATTTTTAGCAGCAAAAACCTCGTTTGTAAGCTGGTTAATTTCAGCTTCTGTTTGCTTGATGTTGCCTTCTTTTAATTGATCATTAAAAGCAATGACTTCATTGTGTTTAAACTGAATATCTGATTTTAATAAATTAACCACAGACTCCTGATCAGTAATATCTTCTGCTAATTTTTCGAGATTTTTAGCACGTCCAATTTTTTTACCTTCAAATAAACCAACACTACCACCGGTTAGCGTGTATTTACCTTTTACAAATTTGCCGGTTTTTTCGAGCACGATGGCGCCATTACTGTTGTTAATAGCATCTTCTTTTTCGGCGATGTAAACATTCGATAAAAGGTACTGTGCTAATTTTTTATATTGCTCATCTACTTCTACTACATCGAGTGCAGCAAATGTGCCAGCCGGCTGTGAACTTTCTGATCTAAAATCGGCAAACTTATCCAACATAAAAAAGTTGGCCTTCCCTTTTTGATTGGCATCCAATAAATGAACCGCTTGTAAACCTTCTTGTAAACTGCTTACTACATAATAGTTTAGGTAAGGCTCTAGTACATTTTCAACGGCTGCTCTAAATTCTTCCTTCACATAAATGATGTCAGAAAGTATAGGTGCCGAATGATTCCATTCAGGATTGTTGTGTAAAAATTTAATGCTCTCAGGATACCCTTCCATAGAGTCAATTAAACTTTTAAGCAAGTTGTATTCGTTGCGCTTGGCGTCTAATTTTCTATTTTCTTCGGCAAGTTCAGAACGAAGCACTTCAAGTGCCTGCTGCGTTTCAAAAATACTAGACTTTGTTTTTTCTTGGTGCGCTTGTAAATCTGCTAATATATTTCGCTTATCTGATAAACTTTCTTCTTTTTCGACAAGGGCTTCTTGTAACTGTGTTAACTGCTGTGCTCGTTGTGATTGTTCATCGGTTAGCTGCGTTTGTGCTCTTTGTAAGTTTTGAATTGACGTATCGGCAACGGCAACCTTTTTTTCAGCGTCAAACTGGTTACGCTGAATTTGTTGAAACTCATTTCTTAAAGTATCTACACCTGATCTGCGCGCGTCAAAATTACGACGCTTGTTTTCAATATCAAGCTTTGCATTTTCTACGGCGTCTTGTAACTCTGCTAATTTTGCCTCTTCATCTCCAACCTGAATTTGTGTGTATTCAATAGAATCACCAATTGTTTTTACTTGACCAGTAGCCTTGTCTAAAAATTCTTTTAAATTGGTTTCTTTTTCTTTGAGGTAATGTAGTTTTTGAGTAGCTAAGTTTTTATCGTTTTCTTTACCACGTAAATTTTGTAGTAAGTCGTTAAAAGCCTGTTGCATGCTCTGAAGCGCGCGTTCTTTTTCAATAAAACCTACTTTTTCTTGTTCAAGTGCCGCTTCTTCTACTGCAATTTCAGCTTCTAACTGCACGCGCTTGTTTACCTCAAGGTCTTGTTGCTCGTTGAGCTCCTTGTACGTGATATTGAAGCCTTCAAGTGCTGCTTTTGCAAGCTCGATAGAAACTTCTCTAAACTCACCCTTGATTTCGAAATACTTTTCTGCTTTTTTAGCCTGATTTTCGAGGGTCTTTAATTGGTTGTTGATTTCAAACAACAAATCCTCAATACGTGCTAAATCCTGCTCGGTAGCATCTAATTTATTTTTAGCTTCCTTTTTTCTGGTTTTGTAAATGGTAATACCCGCTGCTTGCTCAAGCATTCTGCGGCGACTATTTTCTTTATCCTTAATAATGTCATCCACCATACCTAACTCGATGATGGCATAACTATCTGTACTAACCCCGGTATCCAAAAACAAATTGTGGATGTCTTTTAAACGACAACTTACGTCGTTAAGGCGGTACTCGCTCTCGCCGTTTTTATAAAACCTACGTGTAACGGTTACAGTACTAAACTCGGTAGGTAATAAATTTTTTGTGTTTTCAAAAGTCAAACTCACTTCTGCGAGTCCACTCGCACTTCTTGTTTTACTCCCATTAAAAACGAGCGCATCGAGGTTTTCACTTCTTAACGCCGATATCTTTTGCTCACCAATAACCCATCTAATGCTATCGATAATATTACTTTTACCACAACCATTGGGCCCAATAATCCCAGTGATCCCTTCGTCAAATGTTACCACTGTTTTGTCAGCAAAACTTTTGAACCCTTTGATTTCTAACGATTTTAATCTCACTTTTCTATTCTTTTAATACCCGCGAACTTACATTAAAACAGGTAGAAATGATTGTAAAAATTGCAGGCTTGTTAATAAGACGTGGAGAAGTTAAATGGAGATATATTTAATTAACAATAAGATAGTTCTAAACAATTATATATCAAGATATTACAAGCTTTTGATAGAATAAAAAATGAGATGAGTTTCGTGGAAAAATAAGTTAGAAATAACCCCGTAATGATGCTCATTTGTCAATACAATTGACTTGTTTTTAGCTTAGTTGGTGAACAAACAATGGCTGCACTTGTTGTTGGTGAATACCCCCATGCAAAGAAGCCTCAACATCATATCAGGACATATCCCCTGCCCAAGCACCCTAGGTGACGCGCAGCAAACTTACTGGCTATTGGAGGCATTAGTAGCTGCTGGTATCGAAGTGCATCTTTTCACATACAGTAGTGAATCAGACTCAACTATTAACTCGACCAACCATCCGCAGCTATCAAAAATTTGTAGCTCGATCAAATCATATCCGATACATAAAGGGCATCGCAATTTTTCTTTTTCGGCACCCTATGCAACTAGCAAGTATCTGAATACGCAACTCATTAACGATTTAAAAGAAAACAATTTTCCCATTTTAATTGAAGGTTTGGGCCCCTGCGGCCTAATCTTATCAAAAGAACTAGAACATAGAAAAATTTGGGTAAGATTACTTACTTATGCTCCTCATTATTTTAGGTACCTCGAAGAGCGGAGTAGTGCCCCATTAAAAAAACTCTTTTATCAGAGAGAATCCGTTTTATCCAAAAGAATACTTAAAAAAATAAACCCGCGCGTTAAGTGGATTGTAACATCTGATACAGACAAAAAAACATTAGCCGATTCTTTTTTGGGTGGCAACATCCAAATACTAACTCCATTTAACAACAGCAATAGGAGTATTAGTAGTAAAACAGGCCTAGGAAATTACTGCCTCTTTCAAGGCAACCTATCAGATGCAGCTACCCATAAAACAGCAAGCTGGCTTTTAACCCATGTGTTTCACAACCTAAAAGTCCCATTTGTAATTACAGGCAATAACCCATCGCCAAGCTTGGTTGCACTTGCGCATAGCCAGCCACATACCTGCATAGTAGCCAATCCTTCGAGTTCCGAGCGTCAAGACATGATTGAAAAAGCACAAATTATCATACAGCCCTCCTTTATCAAGGATGGAACCGATGAAGCACTACTAGAAGGTATAAAAAATGGGAGACACTGCTTAACAAACACTAAATCCACAAGCAATACGCTGGGTGCTTGCTACCACCAGGGAACCTCTGCAAATGCGTTTCAAGAAATCATTATCCAACTCTACCACCATCCGTTTTCAGAAGAAGAAATTGAAACTAGAAGAAGATTGATTGCAACAGAAAAAACAAATGAGGTGTTGGCAAATGAATGCAACACTATTATTTGGGGCTAACCATTTACAGCGCACCGCTATCCAACACTTTTCCGCCCTCAGTTTTTAAAATACGAGAAGGATACCTATTAATCACAATAAAATCGTGGGTAGCCATGATAACTGCGGTTCCATAATCTTTCGCAATATGAATGAGTAATTGCATAATCTCATCACTGGTTTCAGGATCTAGATTGCCAGTGGGTTCATCTGCTAAAATTAATTTAGGAGAATTTAAAAGTGCACGCGCAATGTCTACACGCTGCTGCTCTCCACCACTCATTTCAAAAGGCATTTTAAACCCTTTGCTTTTAAGACCTACTTTATCTAAAACGTCATTGATTTTTTCTTCAATCAAACGCTCATCCTGCCAACCTGTTGCTTGCAACACGAAGCGTAAATTTTCATGCACATTACGATCGGTCAATAATTGAAAATCTTGGAATACAACCCCTAGGTTTCTACGTAAAAAAGGAACTTTTTTCCAGTCCATATCTTTTAAATCAAATCCAACCACAGAGCCAGTTCCATGCTGCAATGCCAGTTCACCATATAGTGTTTTTAATAAACTACTTTTACCGGTTCCGGTTTTTCCAACAAGGTATACGAACTCCCCTTTTTGCACCGTAAAATTTACATCATCTAAGATTAAATTAGTGCCTTGATAAATTTTCGCTTGGTTAATGGATACAACTGTTTCTGACATAAAAATATTTTAATATTCAAAATCGATAATACCGGTTGAAGTATGTAGGTGCAAACTTGACTTTGCCGCCGCTTCTACGCGACCAACAATTTGGGCCTCTATATTAAATTCGGCAGCAATTGCAATAAGCGCTGCTGCTGTTTTTTCATTGGTGAATATTTCTAAGCGGTGACCCATGTTAAACACCTGATACATTTCTCTGTTATCCGATCCTGCATTTTCCTGAATCAAATTAAAAATTGGTGGTGGTGTAAACAAATTATCCTTGATAATCTTTAAGGTTGTTGGCAAATATTTCATGCACTTAGTTTGCCCACCCCCACTACAATGTATCATTCCATGGATATCTTCAAAATGTGCATCAAGCACTTTTTTAACAAGGGGTGCATAGGTCCTAGTAGGACTTAAGAGTAGCTTGCCAATTGAAATAGGATCCGCATTACCATTAACAGCCAGGGTATCGGTCATTTTATTTTTGCCTAAATAAACAACATCACGATCAAGAGTAGGCTCAAATGTTTCGGGATACTTTGTGGCATAGTAATTGCTGAGCACATCATGTCTTGCACTAGTTAAACCATTACTTCCAAGTCCACTGTTGTATTCCTTTTCATAGGACGCCATGCCCGAACTTGAAAAACCAACAATCACATCACCAGCAGCAATATTTTGGTTGGTAATTAATTTAGATTTTGGCCATCTACTTTGCATGGTTCCGTTTACGGCAATCGTTCGTACCACATCCCCCACATCGGCAGTTTCGCCACCCAAATAATGAACATGTACACCATAAATTGCAAGTGAATCAAAAAAAGATTGTGTTCCGTTAATCACCGCTTCTAAAACAGCACCAGGAATTACTTTTTTATTTCTATCTATGGTGGAAGAAAACAAAATATTATCTGTTACACCCACACAAAGCAAATCGTCTAAATTCATGGCAACGGCATCAATAGCGATACCTTCCCACACAGAAACATCACCGGTTTCTTTCCAATACAAATAAGCTAAAATACTTTTGGTACCGGCCCCATCGGCATGCATGATATTTACATAATTATCATCACCCATCATGTAATCGGGATACATTTTACAAAAAGCATGTGGATACAACCCTTGGTCTAGGTTTTGAATTGCTGCGTGTACTTCTTCCTTTTGAGCCGAAACCCCTCGTTTAGCGTATAAAGACATTGGTATAGAATATATATGAACAAAAACCGGTATCCATGGCAAAGGTAAGCAAAAGACAGAAAGAGTATCCTAGCAAATGGCCTAAGATTGGATTTTCCCGCTTATTTTTGCCGCTGATTATGAAAGTCCACTACGAACTAGCGCCCTCTTTACCAATTTTTAACAATGCCGTGCTTACAATCGGCACTTTTGATGGGGTGCACAAGGGTCATCAAAAAATCTTACAACAACTTAAAGAAACCGCTGCCCTGGTAAATGGAGAAACGGTTATCATCACTTTTCATCCCCACCCCCGTAAAATTGTTTCGTCGGTACCTGGTGATGTAAAGCTTTTAACCACCCTACAAGAAAAAATAATGTTATTAGAAAAAGCAGGTATCGACCATTTGGTAGTGGTTCCTTTTGATCATCATTTTTCTAACTTGACCGCCAGAGCATACATTACAGATTTTATAGTGACTTATTTTAAACCCCACACGGTTGTTATTGGTTACGATCACCGGTTTGGGAAAGGCAGACAGGGCGATTTTCAACTACTAGAGCAAGTAGGTGTAGAAAAAGGATTTGAAGTGAATGAAATATCGGAACAAGTAATTCAAGAGTCTGTTGTGAGTTCTACAAAAATAAGAGCATCCATTGCAGCACATGATATTGAAACCGCAAACACTTTTTTAGGTTATCCTTATTTTTTTGACGGCCTAATTGTAGAGGGGAATAAAATAGGTCGAACCATTGGCTATCCAACCGCTAATTTGCATATTGCTTCTGAAGAAAAATTGATTCCAAGCGATGGCGTATATGCAGTTCGTGTTTCAATCAATGATGAAAAAGAAGTATATGCCGGCATGATGAATATTGGTGTAAGGCCTACTATCGATGGTAAAAAAAGAGTGGTTGAAGTAAACATCTTTGATTTTGACGCCGATATTTATGGCGCACAATTAAAAGTTGAACTCTATTATTATTTAAGAGGCGAGGTAAAGTTTGAAGGTTTGGAAGGGTTAAAAGCACAGCTTTTACAAGACAAAAACAAAGCCGCTACTTTATTGCAAGGCGCTGTTTAAGGAATCATTAATTAAGCAATCATTTTAACGGCTAATTCCTTTAATAAAGCTGCATCAGAAGTTCCGGCATCGTGCACACCAATGCTTCTTAAATTATATTGATGCAGTAGTAGTAAAACTTTTTCGATGCCCTCATAATCATAACGGCGCGCAGTAGCAATGTATTCTTTTACAAAAAACGGATTTACGCCAAGCGCAGCAGCAGCAGACTGTTCGGTAATACTTGGAAGGCTATACAGCATAAACACTTTACTAAAATAATTATAAAGCGCTGGAAGTATCATTTGAATAGGCGCTGCCTTAGGGTTTGCCTCAAAATAATGTATGATTCTGACAGCTTTAGCAAGGTCTCTTTTGCCAAGCGCATCTTGTAGTTCAAACA
>Ga0222713_10006182_pt1 | contig 11439 bp, 9 predicted proteins | sample C33_649DmetaG_FD_165061 | JGI IMG/M metagenome (GOLD analysis project Ga0222713, IMG submission 165061) | Estuarine water microbial communities from San Francisco Bay, California, United States - C33_649D | ecosystem: Environmental > Aquatic > Marine > Unclassified | place: USA: California... | reverse complement strand
TCTTCCGACTGTCCCTGCAGTGCGCCGCCCGAGGTTTTTGCCGCGGGTTCGGTCGAGTACTTCTTGGCCAGGTCGGCGAACTTCGCACCCTTTGCGAGAAGCGACAGCACTTTCTCCGCGGTTTCCTTCTTCTTCACGACAATGTGGCTCGCGCACATCGCACCGGTCAGCGACGGCCGCTGTGCGTAGAGCTTTTCGATCTCTCCATCGGCAGGGGCCTCGAGGTCGTTGATTGCGTCGGTCGCAGCGTTGACGTCGACGATCACGGCCTCGAGTTCCTTGGAGAGGTCACCCGCATTCTGGGCTGCCAACCTTTCGCGAACGGCGTCACGCTGGGCATCGGTGAGCGGTTTGCCCTGTTCTTTCAGGAACGAGGTGTAGGCATCGGCCTTGATCATTCCGGCGAGCAGATTGCGCGCATCGTCGAGTTGCACGATGCCGTCGGCCAGCGGAAGTTGTTGATTGGCGGCAAATTCGTCGATGAAAGATTCGAGGCGGTCGCGCGGAATCTCGTTTCCGTTGACGACGGCGGCGTCGGAGTTTCGGGTGAAGGTCGCACACGACGACAGGGAGAGAACTCCGGCAAGGGCGAATGCGGTCGCCACGACGCGACGCCGGACGAGGAAGGGGGCGGTTGTGCGCACGTCGGAACCTTACTCGCCCAGCATTTCGGTGAGCAGGTCGCGCATTTGTGTGACGAGTTGCGTGCCATCGGGTGACTTTCCCCGCTGGCCCGAGGGCAGCGGAATGACCAGCTGCCTTTCTTTTTCGCGCCACGTCAGACCGGTGAACGTGCCGCGGGCAAGTCGCGTGAGCCGCAACTGTTGGCTGGTGCGCAGGTCGACGGGCGAGACCTTCGCCGAGTTCATCGCGACGGTGAATTCCGTGATGCCAAAGCCGTGGCACGTCGCGCGCAACGCGCCGACGGCGAGAAGTGTCTCGGCTTCCTTCGGAATCGGCCCGTAACGGTCCAACCATTCCTTCCGCACGTCGTCGACTTCTTCCTGGGTCTTCACTTCGGCGAGGCGACGGTACGCCTCGAGGCGCAGGTCTTCGGTCGGCACATACGAGTCGGGAAGGAACGCCGACACCGGGACGTCGAGTTTCAACTCGACGGGCTCTTCGACGGGTTCACCCTTCATCTCTGCAACGACCTCGGTGACCATCTGGCAATAGAGGTCGTAACCAACGGCGGCGATGTGGCCGCTTTGGGCCTCGCCGAGAATGTTGCCCGCACCGCGGATCTCGAGGTCGCGCATCGCGATCTTGAAGCCGCTGCCGAGTTCGGTCGCCTCGCCGATCGCGCGCAGACGTTCGTAGGCCTCTTCGGTGAGAACGCGGTCGCGGGGGTGAAAGAGGTAGGCGTAGGCGCGCTGGCCGCTGCGGCCCACACGCCCGCGCAATTGGTGCAACTGGCCGAGACCCAGCAGGTCGGCGCGCTCGACGACGAGGGTGTTCACCGTCGGCATGTCGATGCCGCTTTCGATGATCGTCGTGCAGACGAGCACGTCGAAGTTGCCCTGCCAGAAATCGAAGACGACGCGTTCGAGGGTCGCTTCGTCCATCTGTCCGTGGGCGACGGCGACACGTGCTTCGGGGACGAGTTCACGCAGTTCGGCTGCACGTTCCTCGATGCTCTGCACACGGTTGTGAACCCAGAACACCTGACCCTCGCGCAACAGTTCGCGGCGAATCGCTTCGACCGCGAGACGTTTGTCGAGTTCACCGACGTAGGTGAGGATCGGTTGGCGGTCGGCGGGCGGGGTCTGCAGCAGGGAGAGGTCGCGGATGCCGACGAGGCTCATCTCGAGCGTGCGCGGGATCGGGGTTGCGCTGAGGGTGAGAACGTCGACGTTCGTGCGCAGTTTCTTCATGGCTTCCTTGTGCTGGACGCCGAATCGTTGTTCTTCGTCGACGACGAGAAGACCAAGGTCCTTGAACTTGATGCCTTCTTGCAACAGTCGGTGCGTGCCGATGACGCAATCGACCTCGCCCGAGGCGAGGCCGGCAAGGATCTTCTTCGCTTCGGCGGCTGTTTGGAACCGTGACAGCACCTCGACGCGAACGGGGAATCCGGCAAAGCGGTCACGGAACGTTGTGCCGTGTTGGGAAGCGAGCAACGTCGTCGGGCACAACACGGCCACTTGTTTTCCGTCCTGCACGGCCTTGAATGCGGCGCGGATCGCAACCTCGGTCTTGCCGAAGCCGACGTCACCACAAATGAGTCGATCCATCGGCACTGCCCGTTCCATGTCGCCCTTCACCTCGGTGATCGCGCGGCGCTGGTCGAGAGTCTCGACGTACGGAAAGGCGGCCTCCATGTCGTGCTGCCATGGCGTGTCGATTGCAAAGGCGTGCCCCTCGGCGGTGACGCGACGTTGATACAAAACGACAAGTTCCTGGGCGATCTCCTGAACGGCCGAGCGCACCTTCGATTTGGCGCGCGCGAAGTCGGAACCGCCGAGGCGGTGCATGGTCGGCGTTTCGCCGCCGACGTACTGGCGAATCGTGTCGATCTGATCGGTCGGCACGTACAACTTGTCGCCGCCCTTGTAGGCGAGCAACAGGTAGTCGCGTTGTGTGCCGCCGATCGCGCGGCTGACGAGACCCTCGAACTTGCCGACACCGTGGTGGTAGTGAACGACGTAGTCGCCGGGCTTCAGGTCCTGGAATGCGGTGCCCGAAGTGCGCGGCTTCTGGCGACGCGGCCCGGGTCGACGTCCGGTCAGGTCGGACTCGGCGATGAGTGCAAGCTTCGCGCCGGGCATGAACGCGCCATGGTGCAGTCGTTGCACCGTGACGAACATGCCCGGTCCGATGGCGTCGCGTCGTGCGTCGGGCACGGTGTCGAGGTTGACGACGTCGGCACCTTCGCCGCGCAGGCTCTCGGCGATGCGTTCCGCCGAGTTCGGAGTGTCGGCGGCGATGATGACGCGCGTTCCCTCGCGCACCAATTCAGCGAAGCGTCGAACGGCCCCCGACGGGTCGTTTGTGATGGGGCCCCAGGCCGTGGCGTTGACGCTCTTCCCTGAACCCGTGTCGGCTGCAGCAAGAAGGTGGTAGGTCGGCACTTTTGCCGAGTCACCGAGAACACCATCGGGGTCGGCGTGCAGACGCGGGAAGTCGTCGGCGGCGGGGTCGCGGCCCCACGTGGTGGCGAGGGCCTTTGCGATGTCCGCCTCTTCGGCGAGGATGTCGAGGCCTCGATCGCGGATGCGTCGGGGTTCGACGAAGACGAAGCGCACGTCGACGCTGGCCTTCTTGTCGTTGGAAAGTGCCGTCGCGGCGGATGCGAGCGTCGAGCCGTCACTGAACCACGGCAGCCAACTTTCCATGCCGTCGAAGACGAGTCCTTCGGCGATGCGATCCCAATGTTCGCGACCCCACGGTTCTTTTGCCACCAGGCCCGCGGCGTGTTCGCGCATGGCGTCGTCGACGAGAAACTCGCGGGCCGGTTGCACCCATGCCTCATCGATCGTCGAGGTGCTGCGCTGGTCGTTCACGTTGAAGGTTTGCAGTCGCTCGATCTCATCGCCCCAGAACTCGACGCGCAGCGGTTCGTCGTGTGTCGAGGCGAACACGTCGACGATTGCGCCGCGCTGTGCGACGTGACCACGCAGTTCGACGAGGTCTTCGCGGCGGTAGCCGAGCATGACGAGATCGCGCACCAGTTGCGCCGGGTCGACCTGCATGCCGACTTTCAGGTGCAACGGCCACCGCTGAGAGGTCGCAACGTCGGCTGGCGGCGCCGTTTTCTGCAGAAGGGCGCGCGCGCCCGCGACGACGACGCGGGGTCGACGTCCCGGCGTGCGCAGACGCCAGAGAATTTCGAGACGCCGGCCCATCGTCTCGACGCTCGGGCTGATGCGTTCGAAGGGCAGTGTTTCCCAGGCAGGGAACAATGCGACCGCATCATCACCGATGAGGGCCTGCAGGTCGTCGGCGATCTGGCCGGCCGACTGGCCGGTCGCCGTTGCCACCACGAACACCGCCTCGGGATGCAGTGCCGTCAGCGCCGCAATGACCGCGGGACGTGCAGCGTCGGGACAAGCGAGTGAACCGTCGAGGCCCGACATTGTGCCCGCGACGACGGTGTCGTTCGCGACGAGGTGTGCGACGGCGGTGATGCTCATCGGTTGAACGCATTCATCGTCGCGGCCGGACCGTGAGCGATGAGCGACTCGATTGCATCGGCGGCACGCGATTCGGCTTCGTCGAGCACGCGACGTTCGGCCGGCGGCACCTTGCGCAGCACGTGATCGGCACCAAGTTCCGCCGAGAGTGGCTTGCCGACACCGATGCGTACGCGCAGGTAATCCTGCGTGGAGAGATGCGACGTGATCGAGCGCAATCCGTTGTGGCCGGCGAGGCCTCCACCTTCCTTCACGCGCACCGCGCCCGGCGGCAGGTCGAGTTCGTCGTGGACGACGACGAGCCGAGTCGCAAATGCATCGTCCTTGAGGTTGTGTCGCTTCACGAGGGCGCGCACGGCCTGGCCCGACTCGTTCATGAAAGTGAGTGGCACGGCGAGCACGACTTTTTCGTCGTTCATCGTGAATTCACCGACGAGGGCTTTGTCGCGGCCCTCTTTCAGGCTGACTCCGTGCCGTCGCGCAAGCGCGTCGACTGCGTCCTGACCCACGTTGTGGCGCGTGCGCTCGTACTTCTTTCCGGGGTTGCCCAAACCGACGATGATCCACATGTCGGTATGTCCCCGATCGAGCGGGCCGTGCGATTACGACGCGGCGGGTGCGGCACCGGCGGCGGGTGCAGCGCCTTCGGCCGGTGCGGCTGCGGCTGTCGGAGCCTCGGCGCGGGTGGTGAGAACCGTGACGACGACGAGGTCGGGGTCACCGACCGCGGTGACACCGGCAGGCAACGTGAGGTCACGCAGGTGGATGACGTCGTTGACCGTCATGTTGGTGATGTCGACGAGGATCTCGTTCGGCATCGACGACGGTGTCGTGCGCACTTCGATGGTGTCGACGGCTGCGTCGACGAGACCACCCTCGGCAACGACGGCCTTCGCCGTGCCCGACAGGTTGAGCGGCACGCTGACGACGATTTCCTCGGTCATGCTGATCTGCTGGAAGTCGATGTGGCTGACCGTGCGGCGCACGGGGTGGCGCTGCAATTCCTTGACGATGGCCGGGTAGGTGGTGCCACCGACGCTCAGGTCGATGATGGTGTTGACACCGGCCGGGCCCGACAGGGCACTGCGCAAGTCGCGACGGGCGACGGAAAGAGACACGGGCTGCATGCCGTGGCCGTAGAGGACGCCGGGGATCTTGTCTTCGCCACGCAAGCGGCGCGAGGCGGCGCTGCCCGTGGCGCGGCCGAGTTCTGCGGAGAGGGATGCATTCGCCATAGGGGACCGAAGTCTAAGGCCCGTTTTCGGCGAAAACCCACGCGCCCCGGCGCAGCGGTACGCGGCTAGGCCTGGTTCTCGCCGCCGAAGAGTTCGCTCACGCTGGTCTCGTCGAAGACCGCGGCAAGGGCGTCGGCCAGAATCTGGGCGACCGAGAGGACCTCGATCTTGTCGATCGCTTTGTCTTTGGCGAGGGGCAGGGTGTTCGTGACGACCACCCGCGAGATCGCGCTCTGCTCGAGACGTTCGATGGCGGGGCCCGACAGCACTCCGTGGGTGGCCATGGCCCACACCTCGGTGGCGCCGCGTTCGCGCAGCAGTTCGGCGGCCGAGACGATGGTTCCGCCGGTGTCGATCATGTCGTCGGTGAGGATGCAGAGGCGACCTTCGACTTCGCCGATGACTTCCTTCGCGACGGCCACGTTCGTGGTGCCCTTCGGGCGGCGCTTGTTGATGAAGGCGACGTCGGCATTGAGATCGGAGAGGTGCTGCGCGAAGCGTTCCGCCACCTTCACGCGACCGGCGTCGGGCGACACGATGACCATGCCCTCGCTTGCATTCGCGCGGACGTACTTCTCGAGAACGGGCATCGCGGTGAGGTGGTCGACCGGGCCGTCGAAGAAGCCCTGGATCTGGCCGCTGTGCAGGTCGACCGACACCATGCGTCCCGCACCCGCGGCGCGGAACATGTCGGCAATGAGGCGCGCGGTGATGGGCTCGCGGCCCTCTGCCTTGCGGTCTTGACGCGCGTATCCATAGAAGGGGCAGACGGCGGTGATGCGCTTGGCCGACGCGCGGTACGCAGCATCGATCATGATCAACTGCTCCATGATCGAGTCGTTGATCGAGCGACCGTCGAAACCGAAGTGCGTCTGCATGACGAACACGTCGCCGCCGCGCACCGAGTCGGCGAAACGCGGCCGCAGCTCGCCGTTTGCGAATTCGACGATGTTGGCGTCGCCGAGACGAATGCCGAGGTGCGTGGCGACTTCTTCGGCCAGTTCGGGGTGGGTGCGTCCGGTGTACAGCGACAGTCTCTTCGTTGTGACCTTGTCGATGTTCAGGCCGTTCATGCAGCCACCCCTCCCGTCGTGTCGGCCGCCCGCGCCGCTTTCACGGATAATAGGTGAGCGGGGCGATGGCCCCGAAAAGACGACACGGATACGAGATCACGGATACGACGACACGGATTCGAGGTCGCCGTGATGATGGGTTCCGGGGAGAGGACTCGAACCCCTATATGCGGGACCAAAACCCGCTGTCCTGCCATTGAACGACCCCGGACAGATGAATCGTCGACGTGAACGGTAGCGGGTTTTTCTTTTTACATTCCTGACCGATAACGTCTCAGGTCTTATGGGTTCACTGATCAAGAAGCGCCGCAAGCGGATGCGCAAGAAGAAGCACAAGAAGATGCTGCGCCGCACCCGCCACCAGCGTCGTAAATAGCGCCAGCCCGATCAGGCCGGATCAACCGTGCGTGTCAGCACGACGGTCGTTTCGGGAAGAGCCTCCGCCAGCCAGTCGAAGTGGCCGCGGAGGAACCATGTCGAACCGCTGCCAGCGAGCAGCGGTGCAACTCCTGCCGCATCCGTGATGCGGTCGCGCACGCGCAACAGTCGCGGTTCGGCGACGAGTGCCGCCGGTTCGAGGTCGTTCGCCCCTTGAGGCGAGCCTGCGTGACGGGGCCCGCCGATGGAGTCCCACGTCGTGTAGACGAGGGGCGTCGACACGCCGAACGGTGGGATCACGAGGGTGATGTCGGTGTCGACGTGGGGCAGCGGGTCGACCACCTCGCCGATGCCGCTGACGCGCGCGCGCCCACCGACCATGCAGAAGGGAATGTCGGCACCGAGTCGCGAGGCCGCGGCCAAGTCGTGGAAACCGGCCCATCGCAGAACTGCGGCTGCATCGGCTGAACCCCCGCCCAGACCACCACCGTGGGGAATGTGCTTCGTGAGTCGTACGCGCGCGTTCTTTTTGGCGAGGGTGAGTGCACGCAACACCAGGTTGTCGCTGCCCGTACCGATGCCCGCGGCGTAGGGACCGTCGACCACGAGCGACGATTCACCGTCGGACGGTGACACGACGACGGTGTCGGCGAGGTCGAGCGTCACCATCTCCGCATCGATGAGATGGAAGCCGTCGTCGCGTACTCCCGTGACGCGCAGGTCGAGGGTCAATTTCGCGTGTGCGGCGATCGTCATGCGCGCACCGTTCTGCAGAGAGTTGCCCACTCGTCGAGCGACAACTGTTCGGCACGTGCGGTCGGGTCGACCCCTGCGCGCGCGAATTGCTCCGCATCGACCAACCCCGCGAGTGCCGAACGCAGCATCTTGCGGCGCTTGGCAAAACCCGCTCGCACGAGCGAGAACAACGCCTCGGCATCGTCGATGTCGGCGGCCGGTGTGTCGTGGCGTGTGATGCGGACAAGCGCCGAGTCGACCTTCGGGCGCGGGAGAAACACGGTGGGCGGAACGTTGCCGACGATCTCTGCGCGGGCCCAGTACGCAACTTTCACGCTGACCGCACCGTAGGCGGCGGTTCCGGGTTTGGCGCAGAAGCGCTCGCCGACTTCGGCCTGCACCATGACCAGCATCGCGCGTACGCCGGGCACGCGGTCGAGAAGGTCGGCGACGAGGGGAGTGGCGATGTTGTACGGCAGGTTCGCCACGACGGTGACTCCGGCGTCGTGTGCGCGGCCGAGCCGTGCATTCACCTCTGCGATGAAGGTGATCCAATCGAGTTGCATTGCGTCGGCCTCGTGCACTTCGACGTTCGGATGGGCGGCCATCTGCTCGCGCAACACCGGAACGATGCCACGGTCGACCTCGACGGCGACGACTTGCGCGCCGGTCTCGGCAAGAGCGGCGGTCAGCGAGCCGAGGCCCGCGCCGATCTCGACGACGACATCTCCGGCGGAGACGTCGGCAAGGCGGGCGATACGTCGCACGGTGTTCGGGTCGACGACGAAGTTCTGTCCGAGTGTGCGCCGTGGTGAGAGACCGTGTTGCTCGAGCAGCGCAGCTGCCTGGGGGCGGCTGAGTGTCACCAGCTCACCGTGACGGGCAGCGGAGCATCGACCAGATTGGCGATCTGCAGATAGAGCGGTGTGTGGATGACGACATCGGCGCCTGACGGCAGGGTGACCGCAAAGACGTTGGTGCACCTGAGCGATCTGCCGTTGTTCAGGTTCACGACCGTGACCTCGACACCAAGTGGTGCAACCGAGGCGTAACAGATCGCCGAGTTGTAGTCGGGAAAGCGCACGTAACTGGCCTTGCCGTTGACGCGGTTCATCTCTCCGGGGCCCGGGTATGCAATCGGTGCGGTCCCGTTCGGCTGTTGGGCGAGTGGACCGTCGAGGTTGACCGGCTTCGACGAATCGTCGGCCAGTGGGCCGACGGCCGAGGCGTTGTCGAGCGGTGTCGAGGTGGTGGTGCTTTCGATCGTGGTGGGTGCCGCGGTATCGGTGGTCTGCGACCCCGTCGACCCACCCACCGCCGCGAAGGTGAGCGCGATGACGGTCGTGATGACGGCGAGCACTGCGATGCGGCGACGTTCGTACACGGTCATCGTCATGCGGCGGCCATTCGCGGGAACGCACGGCGGGCGTTGGCCGAGGTTGCGAGAGCGAGATGCTCGGGTGCCACTCCGCGCAGTTTCGCGATCGCGTTGCCGACGACCACGACGAATGCGGGCTGGTTCTGTTTCCCGCGGTGCGGCACGGGCGCGAGGTAGGGGCTGTCGGTCTCGACGAGAAGGCGGTCTTCGGGACACATCAACGCGGCATCGCGCAGATCGGCGGCGTTCTTGAAGGTCACGATTCCCGAGAACGAAAGGAACATGCCGCGGTCGAGACACAGCTTTGCCTCGGCGGGACCGCCGCTGAAGCAGTGCATCACCGTGTTGGTGGGAACACCTTCGGCATCGAGGATGTCGAGCGTTTCGTCCCATGCGTCCCGAGTGTGAACGACGAGCGTGAGGTCGTGTTGATGTGCGAGCGCGATCTGCTCGGCGAACGCAGCGCGTTGCGACGCTCGATCGGAGTGCTCGTAGTAGTAGTCGAGGCCGCATTCTCCGATGGCAACGACGCGCGGCTCGCCGATGAGCGGCAACAACTGTGCGGTTCCGTGTTGTGCCTCGTGGGGATGCAATCCGACGGTGGCCCACACGTGTTCGTGGCGTGCCGCGACGTCGATGGCGGCGCGGCTGGTCTCGGCATCACAGCCGATGGTGACCATGGTCGAGACGCCCGCATCGAGGGCGGCACGCACCGTTGCATCGGTGCCGAGGTCCGAGCGGGCGTCCTCGAGGTGGCAGTGGGTATCGGTCCACATGGGAAATGGTGTTCGTGTGCGTCTTACTTGGACTTGCGCGGAAAGAGCGGGTCGCCCTTTTCCACGCTGCGTCCGGCGGGGTACTGCCCCCAGGAAACGCTATTGGGCAACTGCTGTGCCGACACGTCATCGTCGAGTCCGATGCGCTGCCACACGATCTGGGCGGTGCGGGGCATGGCGGGAACGCAGAGAATCGCAACGATGCGCAGCGCTTCCAAGGCGTCACCCATGATGCCGTCGAGTTCGGTCGACGGCTCGGCCTTCCACGGTTCGTGGTTTTCGAGGAACGCATTGGTTGCGTGGATGAGCGACCAGGTTGCTTCCAACGCCTTGCCGGGCTGGAACGAATTCCACGCCGCGCTGGTGTCGGCCACAGCCTGGTGGGCGATCTCGCGCAACGGTGAATCGGCACGTGGTGCGGTTCCGATGCCGCCACACTTTTTCTGCACCACGGTTGCAACGCGTGCGGCGAGGTTGCCGAGGTTGTTTGCGAGGTCGGAGTTGTAGCGCGTGACGAGGCCTTCGTAGGTGAAGTCACCGTCGTTGCCGTATTGGGTGTCGGACAACACGTAATAGCGGAAGCCGTCGACACCGAACTCGTCGATGAGGTCGAGCGGGTTGACGACGTTGCCGGTGGTCTTCGACATTTTCTCGCCACCGACGAGCAGCCATCCGCCCACCGCCCAGTGCTGTGGCGGTTCGATACCGGCCGACATCAACATTGCCGGCCAGTACACGCAGTGGAAACGAATGATGTCCTTGCCGATGAGATGCACCGAAACGGGCCAGTTGCGAGCGAACGCTTCGTCGTCGTTGCCGTATCCAACGGCGGTGATGTAGTTCGCGAGCGCATCGAACCAGACGTAGGTGACGTGCTCGGAATCCCACGGGATGGGGATGCCCCATGTGAGGCTCTTGCGGCTGATCGAGAAGTCGCGCAAGCCCTGTTTGATGAACGAAGTCACCTCGTTCATGCGGTACGACGGCGTGATGCATCCGGGGTGTTTCGCATACCAGTCGAGAAGACGGTCGCCGAAGCGCGACAGGCGGAAGAACCAGTTCTCTTCTTCGACGTGTTCGACGGGGCGCTTGTGCACCGGACAGTTGCCGGCCTCGAGCTCTTCTTCGGTGAAGTAAGCCTCGCATGCCACGCAATAGAGGCCCGAGTAGGTATCGAGTTCGATGTCGCCCGCTTCGTAGCAAGCCTGCAGCAACTTGGCCACGCCGCGCTTGTGGCGTTCCTCGGTGGTGCGAATGAAGTCGTCGTAACTGATGTCGAGACGCGTCCAAGCGTCGGCGAAGAGCGGCGCGATCGAATCCGTGAACGCTTGCGGGGAGACGCCCGCGGCATCGGCGGCCTGCTGGATCTTCAGGCCGTGTTCGTCGGTGCCGGTGAGAAAGTGGACGTCGTCGCCGTTGAGCCGGTGCCACCGAGCGAAGGCGTCGCCGACGATCGTGGTGTAGGCGTGGCCGAGGTGCGGCCGTGCGTTCACGTAATAGATGGGGGTCGTCAACGAAAAACGCGGCACCCGACGAGGATACGCTCGGCATCCGTGACTTTCGCGTTCGATAATGCAACCGCGGTGCGGAAAACGGCCGACGGGCGATACGAAGCCGAGGTTCTGCCCGGTTGGGACATCAATGGAAATGCGAACGGCGGATACTTGTTCGCCTTTGCGTCCCGCGCCATGCGCGACCACTCGGGACGACGCGATCCCTTCAGCGTGACTG
>Ga0222713_10006181_pt1 | contig 11440 bp, 30 predicted proteins | sample C33_649DmetaG_FD_165061 | JGI IMG/M metagenome (GOLD analysis project Ga0222713, IMG submission 165061) | Estuarine water microbial communities from San Francisco Bay, California, United States - C33_649D | ecosystem: Environmental > Aquatic > Marine > Unclassified | place: USA: California... | reverse complement strand
TATTAGATGTACCAATAGTTAAGAATCGTGTTGTAGAATATTATATAAGAAATACTACCGAATACGCCGGCGCATATCAAATACATTTAAGATGTCCGCGCAAATCAAAATCGGATGAGCTAATAATGTTATATAGAACTCCCGAAGTAGTTGGACCAAATGGTGAAATGACTTATACGATGTATGACAATAGTAATCCAATGAATAAAATTTATTTACCAACAAAAGATATTAAGGATATGAAACGGTTTCTAAGCTCAATTGATTTTTTTGTAAAGAAATATATACTATGCTAACAATATATAACTTAGATAAAATAATAAATGTGGGTTCATCTATTAACATATGGTATATAAGTGAAGCGATAGAAACAACCGATGTTTATAAGGATGTATATGCATTTGCTGTTTCTGTAAATAGTAAGGTACAAAATGTATTTTATTTGAATAGAGAGAGCCAATATGTAAGCGGTAGAAACGAACCCGTTTATAGATTGTATAAAGATTTTGACCAAAGTAAAGTAAATAGATGGGTGAGTAAACATCAAATAACGCCGTATTTTATAGGAAACTTAATTGATAAAATGTTAAAAGAATAGTATGCTAACAATAGAAAACATAAACTTAATTTGTAGTAAATTCGCGGGGACATCACAATGGGTAGTTAGTGAACTTTTTATATCGGAAGGGTGCTATGTATTTCAAATCCGTAAAAGAGTAGGTTATTGGACGGTATTGGGAGTGAAACATAAAGAGTTGACGATAAGATTAGGTAGAAAAAAGAATCACATAAACGGATACGATATGCATACTCAATTTATAAAACAAAACTACAAATCACAATCAATACGATATATAGATAGTATGCGGACGATAACCGATTTTACAATATGCTTGGACGAACATATAAAAAATATAGTAAATTAATTATAGTATATTCAGTCCTTGTAGTATCCATCGTATCGGTGAATCGGAAATCGGGTCGTTGAGAGGAAAAATTTTTGATAGTTGTCACCAAGCCTTGTATGGTATATGGGATTGAGCCTTGTATAAAATGATAATGGGGAATAAAAATAAGATTTGAATATATATTTATAACAAACAATTAAAAACAAATAGTATGGCAATAGATTTTAGTACAAACACGGATACATGGTGGCGAGAATCATTCGAAAGGTATATCACTGGTGGTGGGGGGTTTGGAGTTACTGCTGGTATGGGGTTTGAAGCAATAGAGAAACATTATAGAGCGTGTATACCAGCGGATTTTGTAGATAGGGAATTGATAACTACTCCAACCGAATGGGTTATAAGAGGGACACATCCAAGGGTTGGTCCATTTCGTTTAAGTGTTCAAAGAGCTGATAGGAGTTGGGAGTTTGTTTGGGAATAAGAGCGGACGTAGATAAAAATAATTATAGTACAGATGATAGTAGTAGTAATAGTAATAGGAATGTTAATAGGGTATGGAATAGGTCAGTATATAGTAGATAGGTATATAAACGAATCACAGGAAGATATAAACAAAGACTAATAGATAATGGGATTAATAACGTTAATAGTAGTAATACTGATATATAGGGAAATAAGGAGACAAAATAAAAACGGATAAGTTATGGGAATAGTAATAGGTATATCCATATTGGGTATAATGACCGTATGGTGTACAATAGACATAGTAAATCAAATAAATAAAATAGAAGATGTGGAATAACGAAATAGGAATAGGGGATATCCTTGCTCTTATAGGGTTTATAGGGTTCTACACCGTCTTAAAGATAATGGTATATAGTAAGGAATACGATACAAAAGACCGAGTAATTAAAAGAGGTCACGAATGGGATTATGAATACAAAGATACTAAAAAGAATAAAAAAGGATAAGGAGCGTATCCAATACAACGGGTCCGAATTAATCCTTATAACTGCATTAATTACAATGTTATGGATACTAATCACACACACGGTTTAACGGGTAGGGAACGAGTAGAACTTCAAACAAAGATTCAACGCCTTCAATGGTTATTAAAGGAATGTATAGGGATTGAGGAATACGAGCTTTGTACTCAAATCAAGGCCTTAATACAAAGAAAATATGAGTTACTCGCTACTAACAATACAACAAATGAAATAGAATAGGGATACTTAAACCGTCCCTTTTTTAATGTCTAAATGGGTATGGGATATTGATAGGGCGATGGTGAGCAAGATGGTGTTTAGACTTGCGCAGGAACTTGATAAAACCCTATTTTGATACTACTAAAATTTAATTACGTTTTAAGGGGTAAGTGTCACAATTTTTAATGAAATGTAATTTGATAGTACAAAGTAATTGAAAACCGATATCTGTCAATAGAAAATAGAATTAACACAAAATCCCACTTTTTACCACTTCACTATAAAAACGATGTCAAAATAGATGTATGTCAGTCATAATGTGAAGTATATACGAATTCTTTTCCACGCAAAAAAATTTTTTTATATGAATTTAATACACTATACTACTCAAACCCTTACTGACATTAGATTTGGTGGTCTGAATTATTTTTCGTATATTTGTATATCTGATTAATCTATTTAAAATGTAAAAGATATTTATGCGTGTAAGTAATAAAATAGGAATGAAGTTTGATTGTAATCGTTTATGGAATTGGGCTCATGAAAAACTGGGTGAAAGCAGATGTGGAGCAATTGCTTTTTACTGGGATACCAAAGAGGATGCCGAATGTGGTTACTATGATTGGGAAAAAACAATTTGGATTAATCTAGCACAATGTAAACGAATGGTGGCGGTTCAGAAAACAATTCTACATGAATGGACACACGCACAACAGTCCTACCGCTGGTACAATCATTATCAGGTAAAATACGGGTACAAAAATAACCCATACGAAATACAAGCAAGGGAAAACGAAAAACTTGTCAAACGTGCATACAGAAAGAAAGGAAAGTAAAGAAAAAAAGACTCATAAAAATACTGGTGTCAAACCCGGTGAACAGGTGGCATCAAATCGTGCCATGCATAACGATATGAGGTTAATGGAAAATGGGGATGGTGAATACGATGCGGTTGTCATAAGAGGTGACAGGTATGCATTGATTAGGGGTGAATACATCCCTATTGGTTCAAATTTCCATTATCCGAAAGTCTGGGGTAGGAAATACGCTGCTACAAAGTTAGTAGAAACCATAATGGCGGACAAACGTAAACAAATAGAGGATGCTGAAAGGGAACTTCTAAAACTACAAAGGTGTTTAGATAAAGTAAATCTATGGTCCGATACTGACCTATAATGTTATATATGCTTACAGAACTTCAAATGATTCAACGGGCTGTCCAATTAGGTATGGACGAAGAGTTAGTTAGTTATGCCAAACAAATAAAAAGACAACTGGAAACCGATGGTGACACGGCAGACTGGTTGGATTGTTTAGAGATGGCGTATAACGAATTGATTATCAACTAATTAAAAAGTTATCCACACCTGTTGGAAATATCAGGTATTTTTCGTAACTTTAGGGAGTGGAGGGCGGGGTACGTCCTTTGAGTGAGACCCCCAATAACGGATATTATGTTAAGTCCACAACTCGTTGATAATCAATGTGTTACGATGGAAAAACCCCTAATTCGCCTATAAATTATATTATGTTAAGTCCGGCTGCCGCAAGTGGTTGATAATCAATGAGTTACCAAGATCCAGCTTTTTACCAAAAAATTCTTGATTGAGTATCAACGAGTTACGCTTTGGGGACCAAAAATAATCCATAAAAGACTTGTTTATATCGGAAAATAGGTGTAGTTTTACTATATAAGATTAAGAGATATGAACACACACATTACAATTTTAGAAGCCTTGGTTATTTCCGGGTTATCCGTTTTCGGTTACGTTTTCTTTAAAACCGTATATGAGTACTATTTTAAATCATCTAAATAAACCCCTTATTATGATTAGTTCAAAAATGCGTGCAGAAATTCAAAAAATGAGTTCACTTGACTTGAAGTTATTGAATTCCTATGTAGTATCCCTATTAAAAGAATCCAGACTGGATAGGGCGTATGAAGTTAAAAACCAATTAAGAGTGTACGATAGTGTTAAGGTGAATTCACCAAAAGTACATGGTATGGTTGGACAGGTTACTGAAATTAATCGTACCCGTTGTAAAGTTAAATTCGGCAATCAATCGTTTAATGTACCTTTGAGTATGGTCGAAATTGTTAAGTAATCATTTAAACCCCTTATTATGAGTAGAAAAATCACAAAAGAATCTATTGACAAGTTTTTAAGTAAAGAGACCTTCCGCAAATCAAATATGAGTGTTGAAGAGTCCTATGGTATCTATAAACTTAAACTGCATGGCAACACTATCGCCACTATTGACGAGTTAGGTGTATTGAGTATAACAAACGCTGGATGGTCCTCAAACACTACAAAAGAACGCCTGAATGGTATACCCGGTGTACATATCAATCAAAAGAATTGGACTTGGTATCTGAATGGCGAAGAGTGGAATGGTAGTTGGAAGCGTATTGGTATGGTGAAGTAATTTAATAACCCCTTTAATTTAATAAGATATGAATAAGAAAGTCACAAAGAAGTCAGCACCTAAGAAGGTAGCTAAAAAAGTAGTTAAGAAAGCAGCCACTAAAAAGGTTGTAAAGAAAACAGCAAAGAAGCCCGCTACAAAGAAGGCTAAGAGTATTAAGACCGTCCAAGCATTAAGAGAAGGTTTTAAAGCCGGTAGTAAAAAGAACCCGTTACCGCACATTAAGTACTTGAACTGCGCAATATCGGATGTATCAAATGAGAAGTTTCCAGAGATGGTTCAAATCACAATGGGTCCTGCAAAGATTATGGATGACCTTAGCGGACGTAGGTATGTGAATTTAGAGTACGCAAAGATTGCTATTGATGAAGTGCATGGTTTTAACATCGTAGCGAAAGGTTTAACGAAAGTAGCTGATGAGTTAGCGGATCTTGGTATCGCTATGCCAGCTGTAGATGTATTGAAATAATCAAATAAAACATATAATATGAATTTACCGCCAAAAGGTTATTATCGTCAACTGTTAAGTGACTTTCCCCAAGTCCGCATTGCGTTTACACATACCCCGATTGTTGGGTGCCGTACAATAGATGCTGGACCGTTTATTGAAGTATTAGAGCAATCTACTGACCAGTATGCTAAATTCTATTCCGATGGTTTACGCAAGGGTAACTTGGTTACTATTGTGGAAAATAGTGTGGATAGGGTATATAGCAACAATGGTGAGTTGTATTTTACATCCTAAAAAATAAATTTGGTAGTATGGATAATATTTCGTATCTTTACATAGATGTAGAGATTCTTGCGGACCAGTGGGAGCTGGAGCAGGAGATTTTGAGAGATTTAAAATAAATTTGGTAATATCAAAAAGATTTCGTATCTTTGGTATTCTATAATGATAATGGGTAAGGACCACCCCTATTAATAAGTTGGTCCGAAATAAACTAAACCTAGCGGTGTAAGAGGTCAACCGTTCAAAACTATGGCTAATAAGTCAAAAAAAGCAACAGCAAAGCGTGGAAACATGTACGAAACAGTTTCTAACAACATCCAAAAGATTACACGTCCATCTGGTACTGTATCTTATCGCGTGAGAGTTACCGAAGATGGTATCACTTATTCTCAATATGAGACTTCATTAAAGAAAGCGAAGACTCTTCGTAATGAGTGGGTTGGTTAATCTTAACTGATAAATTTATTAGGGACCGGCCAGTTAAAGCCCGCCGGTCCCAATTTTTAAGACAACCAATACTTATACCTGTTATTTTAATGGGTAAACAATAAAAACAAATATAAAACAACAAAGATGAAAAAAGTAATCGCAATTTTCGTAATCGCTACTTCATTGGTAGCTTGTGGTGGTTCAACTTCAACAGAAGTAACTACTGATTCAACTGCGGTAGCAGTAGATACTACAGCAGTAGCTGTGGATTCAACTGTAGCTACAGTAGATTCAACTATCGTTAAGTAATTAAGATAGGGTTAGTAAATAATTAGCCGGTCCGATGTGACCGGTTTTTTTATGTCCCTAATGTTCCCAAAGTACCCAATGTTCCCGCCACCTGGGCCCAGATGGACTGGTGAGAATATATACTAATTAACACACTAACATGCTACATATTAAATTTTGAACGTTTTTCTGTATGGTTTTACCCGTTTTTTATCAAGTTATCCACATTTTCTGGAAAGGTCTTCTGGGATCTGTGTAGAGCTGGGTGAAACAGACCCCAATCTATACTGAATCGTAACTCATTGAAAATCAACGTTTTATAAGTCATTGATAATCAACCCCTTACATAAGTCATTGATTGTCAAGCAAGAATTTTTAAAAAAACCCTAAATATATTTGGCCAGTTCGGAAAAACCCCCTATCTTTATTATGTAATAAAAATGATAAGATATGAATACCGAAAATCCCTTTAAGAGTTTCTCAGCCTCTAAAATGAGTGAAAACCCCCGTTTTAACGTATCAGTAGAATATACTGACTTTATGGGTAATACCCACCGTATCCAATGTAAGACTCGTAAAGCCTTCAATGGTGCGAGAGAATTCCTTTCAATGTTCAAAAGTGAAACAACCAAGATCAACGCGATCTTGAGAGAGTACCCAGTTGTTATGGGTAAGTTCCCTAAAAAGTTCCATAAGGAAATCAAATCGGACTTACAGTCTGCTGGTTTCGGTATGTGTTCTAAATACCTTTTGAAGTAATTTTTAAACCCCTTAAATTATCTATATGTATAATCAAAATTGTGACCTGTTGGTATCGGCTTTCTCAAATAAAGAGTTGAAAACATTAGTTATGGCCTTGGCCGCCTACAATAAGTTGGACAGACGTGAGACACGTTCTGACCTTATGGAAAAATTAGTGAATGGTTTTCTACGCTCGAATGAGTTGGAAGCGGAAGTGATTGAACGTATTGTGCGTACAAATCCATACGATAATAGTATCCCTAAATCATATTGGGGTACAGCCAATGGTAAAGCCTATTTGGCAGAGATGGAAGAAGCTAGTACAAAGGCTTATTCTTATTAATCCATTAAACCCCTTATACAATGAGTGAAAAATTATTGACTGTAAAGTTTGAGTCTGAAATCCAGATTCTTTCATTAAAGAAGTTACTATCCGCTATGACGGGTAACGGGCGTATCCTACCACGTGGCAGACATAGTGATAGAAAAAAGGCGTTGGGTGGTAAGTGGCGTAAGTGGGCTCAAAATGATATACCTTGGAGACAAGCCGAAACTGTGACATTTTATTTATTAGATAAAAATTAACGATATGTACAAAATGGTAAAAGATGGAATTAAGAGTGACCTGTTAGAGATGGTCCAAAAGCATGACTATTCATATATGATGTCAGATAGTCATTCGGTATGGGAAGCAGGTATGAGATATGAAAAAGAGATACAAGCTAAAATACACGCCCTATGTGCTATACATAGAGAAGATGCTGTAGCTCTAATGGCCGAATGTGCAGCAGTGAGAGATGAGCAGTACACAAATGGTTTGACACATAAAACTATATACAATTGGTTTAGTATCTACATAGGTAGTTAAAGATATTTTCCTCTTGAATGAGGAGTGTTTGGTGATTTGACGTTTATTAAATGAGCAAGTTGACTGAGGGGACTGACTGGGAATCGGGTCCCCTTTCTTGTGTCTATACCTACCCACAATGGCGGACTACCTTAACAAAAAAGATTTTACTTCAATCAAAAACACCATCTCACGCAACGTAGGCGCCATAAGGGTTGTAGAGGATACACATATACACATACATACCAATCCTCTGGAACGTAGGCGCCATAAGGACTGTAGGGGACTGAATTTCTTGGAACCGGGAAATAAATATTTGTGCTAGAGGGCCCCCTAACCCCTTCTCGTATCGAGCCCAAGTTTTTCGCTATACGAGATTTTTATATATTACCCCTAATGGTATATAGTCTTTATTACTATCTTTATTACTATTATACCCGTCTTTATGGTGAATATTCCCTATGTATAACCCCTTCATTTTCAATACGTTATAACTCGTTGATTCTCAATAGGTTAGGATTGGGGTACCAGTGGGTTGTACGGTATAGCCGTATATATGAATCATTTCGAGGGGGTTTCTTGGGGTTATTTTCATCAGGTAGGGTTAAGATATGGACGGGGTGAAATTGGGGTTAAAATCGAACGGAAAGGGACTAATATATAAAGTGTTGACGGTCAATGACTTATGTATGGGGTTAAAATATATACATAATCGGTTGATTTCCAATCGAGAACTTTTAGGTAGAATTTGGTGGTCTCAATTAATTTTCGTAATTTTAGGTATAAAAGTTAAGTTAAGATATGAGTAGGAAGAAACGTACGGATAGGAATCACATTATATACCTTATTACTAATACCTTTAATGGTAACGAATATATTGGTATTACGGCTTCAACCGGTCGGGCTTTCCTTCGTTCTGCAAAGGTTCGGTTACAAAAACATTTTAGTAGAGCGAGAAGGGAAAATTGGGATTGGAAGTTGTATATGGATATGGTGAATTACATTGATGATTTAGAATTGGTATATGAAGTATCGGTATTAGATGTAGTAAGAGGTAAAGAAGCCGCTCACATTAGAGAGATGGAGTTAGTTAAGAAACACAAACCCGCATTAAACACAAAGTAATAAAATAAAAATTAAGATTATGGCTATGAAGTATGTAGATTCAATTAAGTTAAGTAAGAGTACGTGGAAAAGGTTCTACAATGAGATAGAGAGGTTTTCACATTTCTCTAAACCTATTGATATATGGTTAGATGAAGTAACAAAGATTCCTTCGGATAGTTGCGAGGTAGTATATGTACCTATTAGTATTAAGAGTGAATACGGTAGTGAACCTAATTACTTCTTTGTTCGATTCTTCGAAGTTCGTCCTACACATACCAACACTATGACAAAGTATTGGGCGGATGATATCTATTCGTTCAAATCATTCAAAGCGGTATCGGGTAAGGATAGAACCAATATCTTAAAGTTCGTTCAACAAAATTATTTAGTATAAACAATTATTCATTATAAACAAACAATAAAAACAAAGATTATGAAAAGTTTCAAAGTTAGAGAAGGTAAGATGTTAGTAGATGGTGTGTATTATTCCGAAAACCCATCCGATTCAAATATTAGAGGAAAAGTTGGACGTATCCATTCCATCAGTATTAGTGGGAAACAATTCTTTCCGTATGGTGGAGAATTCATTGATGATACAATACCTACCACATCAGATAATACGGGTATAGTAGAGGAAACAAAACCTGCTAAAAAGGTAAAAAAGACGGAGTTGGTAGAGAGTTCATCCCCAGCTACCGATACCAATGGTAACCCTATTAAGAAAACACGTAAAACGAAATAGTATGAGTATGATATTAATTATGATACTATTCCTATTCAATATGTTACTTGCGTTCTCTATAAAGATGATAGTGAACGATAAGACAGAAAGGAAGTATCTATCGTCTAAATGGGTAAGATGGATTCTATTAATACCACCTGTATCTATTATACTATCTTTTAGTATCGTAGTATTCGGTATCTTCTATACTATCTATACCGCACTGGCTTTATATCTGTCCAACGATTAACCAACTAAATTATAAAACCCCTTATTATGAGTACAACTTATAACAACTACAATGATGTCCAAGCGTATGAAGCATTGGAAAACGAAAGAACAACTACTATGTTAAACCCCCAATACCAACAATGGAAGGCGGAGTTGAAGGTTTCTCAATCGTATGTTGATCCTGAAAGTACTATCAAAGCAAAACTACTCAACGACCAGTATGATTTTACGACTGTATCTCCGAAATCTTCATTCCTTAACTTTTTAAAACTGAAAGGTATATGGTCTTAAACATAGAAGGTATCAACAAACTTACCGGTCACCATTTCCATAATCGTACTATTGAAAAAGTAACCGTAGAGAAAGGTGAGATAGTTAATGGGAGTTCGTATGTATTCCACTTTCCGGCAATACCTTTCATAACCAAAACCAATAGTCCATGGAAACAATGGGAAGATAGTTTCAAAATTTATCTTTACCGAAACCCAAACGTATCTGGTAAGTACGAATTGTTTTGGATGGGATTGCATGGTGTAACGGTTGAGTATTTGGATGTAAGTGATATAAAGAAATTTGGACACTTCTCCGCTTATATGGGTGAGGTTGTTCGTAAAGGTAAAAAGTATTGGTATGAAAACTAAAACAAATTTATGAAATTGAATATTGAAACATCCTTACACAACGAAGAACAATTAAAATTTGCCTTATCGGTTGAATTTCAAAGAAGTGTATATGACCTATCCTTATTTGAAGAAGATGATAGATATGGTGTGAAATTCAAAATGGATGGTTTGATAGGAATAATATTGGTATATGTGGATAGAGCGGAATATAACGGTCCAAATACATATCAATCGTATTATAAAATATATTGTGATAATTGTGTTTGGTATCTTACACATAGGGATATTTCAATTGTAAAACAATTTGCTACGGGTATTGCCAACACAGTTAGAGAAATGATAAAAAGAAAGATGTAAAATGAAAAAAGATTGGACTACGATGAAGTTATTAGGAGTGTATTTACTTGCACTTCTATTATTGTTATTGATATCCTGCTAAACGCATAATATGAGATTAGAAATTGATGGTGTTGAGAAGTTGGGTGGATGGACTGATGATAGAATATCGGTGTTATATTGCGTTGGTCAAAGAGATTTATACGCTATTGAGTTTATGTACAACGATGGTATAGAGAATCATATCTTTTATTTTATTATTATGAGAAGTTCAGCCCATCCAAAAGAATTGGGTTGGGGTTGTTATTTGGTTAATCACCCCAAAGGTATGGCATATCCTTTAAGAGTTAATTCCAATTCCATTAGTTCTAAAAGAGTAATGATGGGTTCATTGAGAACGTTTGGTGAATCCCTTACAAAAGGCACTTTGAATGGCGGTAACATTAAACAATATAACGATATTAAAAATTTAGTATTCGGATAAAATATAAAGTAACATGCTAAAGATAGAAAATATAAATAAGATAGTAGGATTGGAATATGGGAGATATAAAATAAATTCAGTAAAGGATTTTTCGGAATCATATTCATTCGCAGTTTTAGATACGGATGATATGAGATACTTCCGAATTGATTTAATGAAGAAGCGTGGCGATTCCGGACTATTCCAATTAAGATATTCACCATCAAGATATTTTTGTTTAATGGATGAGATAATTAAGAATAAAAAATGGTTGGTGCAAGAGATGATTGAATTAGTTGTTAAATATAGAAAACCAATATAGAAAATGATAACAATAAAGAACATAGAAAAATTAGTAGGTAATAAAATAACACTTCA
>Ga0222713_10006180_pt1 | contig 11440 bp, 6 predicted proteins | sample C33_649DmetaG_FD_165061 | JGI IMG/M metagenome (GOLD analysis project Ga0222713, IMG submission 165061) | Estuarine water microbial communities from San Francisco Bay, California, United States - C33_649D | ecosystem: Environmental > Aquatic > Marine > Unclassified | place: USA: California... | reverse complement strand
AAATATATGTTATGTAAATAATGTATCTGGAATAACAATTGAAAAAATAATAACTCATACAACAGGTTTGTTAGTCACTGGTAATTTTAATATGTATAATGGTACAACAGCTAACGCTCTTGTAAAAATTAATACTGATGGTACAATATTTAGTGGATTTACAGTTGATACTACTGCATTTAATCCATCAAACACTTCTACTATTTTAAGAAGTGGAATGGACATTAAAGCTCTATATGATAATAGAATTTTATTTGGTGGTGCATTAAGTAACTACTTAGGTACATCAAATACAAAATCTTATTATATTCTTAATTCAAATGGTACAATAAACACTAGTGCAAATCTTACAGGAGCTACTAATGTAACACCTTTTGTTAAAACAATATCTTCAAACTTTATGTAAAAATAGCATCAGAAATGGTTTGTTGGTTTTCCATATTCTGAGGAACTTCCCTCGCTGTCATGCGAGGGTTGTTTTTTATATTAAAATAATTACTACATTTGTATAACTCTAAATACTTAAATATGAGAATAATTAGTAAACTAGTCTATCAAGGACTAACAAGAAAAAACTCAAATCAAAAAGAAGCAGATAGATTAAGCTTATCACTTCATGATTACATGTTCATTAAAAAAAGAACATTAGAGATTATTAAGAATATGTCTGATGATGAAATAATGGATGATGATTTTTTTTATAAGATTGATAATAGTATACTTGTAAAACCAAGTGAAGAATCTAAAGTAACAGAAACACATCAGAATCTTGATGCAGGTACTAGTAAAATTACAGGCATATCAAGTACAGAACCTAGAACACCTGAAGAGATTATTAAACTCTTAGGTATAGATACAACTAAATGGAAGTTGTCTCAGTTCTGGAATAAAGAACAAAACAGTAAGTGGTTAGTATCAGCATTAATAACTAGACTTCCACAAGAACAAATAATACAAAAGTCATTTATAGAAGAGTTAGCTAATTATGAGTTACCTGTCTATGATAAAATAAACCCCAAATACTTAAATGAAGCATCTTCTGAAAAAGTATGTGGGGTTATTTCTTTACAAGATTTGCACTTTGGTAAACCTGGTAATGAAAATATGGGAGAAGTAATGGACAAAGCAATATGTTATATTATAGGAAAAGCATATGCAAACTATAACTTAGAAAAAGTAATTTTTGTTATAGGACCAGATACTCTTAACATGGATACTTTTGATGGTACTACTACAAAAGGAACTCCTGTAGAAAATTCAGAAACTGCTACTAAAGCATACATGAAAGCATTTGATGCAATATGTTTAGCAATAGGTAAGATTAAACATTTCTGTGATAATCTTGAAGTAGTATTCATTCCTGGTAATCATGATAGATTATCTTCTTTTCATTTAATACATGCAGTATCACAAGTATTTAAAATGACTCCTGAAATAACTTTTAATACTAACTACAAAGAAAGAAAAGTTATACTATATGGTACAAACATGATTGCATTAGAGCATGGTGATGTATCTTCTAAAAATAATCCTCTAGTATTTGCAACAGATTTTCCTAAAGAATGGGGAAGTTCAACACATAGATTTTTATACACAGGTCATTATCATGGTAGAAAAACAAAAGAAGTTATAACTGAAAATGAAGAACAAGGTTTTATTACAAGAATTATTCCTGCACTTACTTCATCAGACTACTGGCATTACCATAACAAATGGACAGGAAATCAGAGAGCTGCTATCATACATATACATGAAAGTAACAAGGGTCTTATCTCTGAATTTGTATATACTCTGTAAGATAGTATCAAAAATCTTTTAATATGTACATAATTTTTAGTAAATTCTTAATGTAAACTGTATGAACAATATAAGAAAGCCAGATCTTAATGCTCCTAGATTTAGAAAAACAAGTTGTGGAACTTTAACAGTAGATTTTATAAAAGGTTTCAGAGTAAAATTTCCACAATATGATACTTTATCTGATGGTCAGATAAAAGAAATTATACATTCTTTCAATGAAAATGTTTGGAAGACAGTAATTGAAAAAAGAGATGGTGTAGAATTACCTTTGCAAATTGGACACATGTTTATAGGAACATGTCCTCCTCCTAAAACAAGGTATAATATGGACATGAAAACTAGTCTAGAGTATATGCAAAAGATTAAGCATAGAAATTGGGAAAGTGATCAACATATTGCTAAGATATTTTTTACAACATTTGCTAACAAGTATAAGTTTAGAAATCATGAGTTGTGGGCATTTAATGCTACTAGAGATTTTAGCAGAAGTGTTAGTGCAACATATCCACAGAACTGGAAAAAGTATGTTGAAGTTGATCCTTATGTGAAAATTTCAAAAGCTTATCATAGTGATAGGTTTAAACTTGAAAGAAAAGAAGAAGGTGAAAACCTTTTAGATCAGTATAATGAATTTGATATATAACTATTATGGTACCAATAGGTGAAGTTTTATCAAGAGTGCGTAATCAAATCAAAGCAGTGAAACAAGATGCGTTTCTTACTGATAGATTTTTATACTCTATGGTAATGAAGCATGCAAAAATGCTTATAAGAAGACAAGACATTCAAAATAAAATAATGAAATTCAATAGTGTATTTCAAGTATTGAATTATGTTGAGCTTGTTGAAGTAGATAGAGCTGAATCACAATGTCACTGTATTACTACAGGTTGTACATTCATGCGTACAAAGGTAAAAATTCCAAGAACATTTGAGGGTCATTTTGGACCTATATTTAGATCAGTGATGTCTTTAGACCTTTCTGAAGAATTAGTGCCTATATATCCTTCTGTGTTTCAAAAAATGGTAAATCAAAAAACTTTTAAGTATAACAAAAAGAAATACTACTGGTATATTGATGGACATTTATATTTTCCAAACTTAGAGTGGGATGCTGTAAGAGTTGAAGGTTTGTTTGAAGGAGATATAAGTGGTTATAATTGTGATCTTTCTGATGATTGTACTTATATACAAGATACTATGTTTACAATTCCAGAATACTTATATTCAGAAATTGAACAATTAGTTATAAGAGATTTAGGTGCAATGATGAGTGTACCACAAGATTCACAACAAGATAATAAAAACATTGTAAATTAATAATCATGGCATTAACTGAACCAAAATACAGAACTTTTGATGAACTAATGGATAGTGTCAAGATTGATTTATATTCATGGGATCTTGAAGGTTTACTTAATCCTCAACAACTTATTAAAGTTGCAATGCGTTGTAACTATGATTTAGGTTTGAGAATCAATATGCAAAAATCTAGAGTTATTGAAATTCAAAAAGGAAAAGGTAGATTACCTGATGATATGAATGTTTTAAACTTTGCATTAGTATGTGAAGATAAACTTGTATCAGAAATACCTAGTTATAATAAAACATATAGTGAAGGAGTATTAGAAGGTGTAGTACTTGCTCAAAACTTTTTGGAACCTAGATTTGTAAATCAATCTACTATATATTCAGATATTGCTTTAGGAATAAATCTTATTAATCATAACTTGCACACACTCAATGTAGTAGTACAAGTTTTTAATACTGATGGAAGTCTTTTAGATTTTGATGTTACTGTTGTAGATATGGATAATATCAGATTATACTCAGAAGCTGTAGAAGTAATTCAAAATGCAAAGATCATTGTAATGGGTGCAAAAATAAGCACTGTTGGTACAGGATCAGGATCATGTCCTGCATTGCTTGATTGTGCTGGTGATGGTACACCAAGAGTTCATTATACTACAAATGGAAGAAGAATGCAAAGTAGAAAACCTGTTCCTCTTCATATGTATAAAGCTGATTCATTATCACCAGAACTTAGAGAAAGATATGATAACAGAATGGATGATAGTTTTGTTACAGGTATGTCTACTAAAAAAGGTAATTACTATGATGCTTATTTAAAAAATGGTTTCTTACATGTAAACTTTGATGAAGGTACTGTATACTTAAATTATCAATCTGTTATGGAAGATGATGATGGTAACTTATTAGTACTTGATAATCCATATACAAATGAGTATTATGAATATGCTCTTAAACAGCGTATATTTGAAAACTTATTTATGGCAGGTGAGCAAGTTCAAAATCATTTACAATTAATGAATGGGCAACTTAGAGCTGCTAGAAATCAAGCATTAGGATTTGTGAATACTCCTGACTTTGCTGAAATGAAAAAACTTCATGAAGTAAATAGAAAAGCACAATATCATAACTATTACAACATGTTCAAAAACTATTTATAATGGCTGACAATACAACAAACCAAGATAATCAATCTCAAGGTACAAGCACAGGTAAGACTAATAGTTTTATGAAAGGTATGATCAAAGATGCTTCTGAGATCTTTGTACCTGAAGGAGTTTGGACTAATGCTATCAATGCTATTAATACATCTCATAAAGGAGATGAAGGTGTTATTGGTAATGAGCAATCAAATTTATATTGTACATCTGCACCATTTACTATAATTGGTATACTACATAAATACAAAGGTGAGTGGATTGTATTTTCTACTGATAATGTTGCTTCTGAAATTGGTACATTTGATGAATCAGATTGTTCATATAAAAAGATTGTGAGTGATCCTTGTTTAGGTTTTAACACTAAGTATATGATTACTGGTGCTGTTAAGTATAATGCAGATTGTACTTATTCAGTATATTGGCAAGATAATAATAATCCAGATAGAACAATGAATCTGGATAATGTACCTTACATAACTCAAAAAACTACAGTAAATAGTTGTGTAACTACAATACAAACTTCACGTTTAGATTGTGAAGCTTTAAGATTACATCCTTTAGTAGAACAACCATGTGTTAGTGTTAGTACTTCTATAGGTGCTGGTCAATTACAAAATGGTAGTTATCAGGCTACTATTGCATATTCTCATGATGGCATTAAACTTACAGATTATGCAACACCATCACAACCTCAAGCTTTATGGGATCATACAGGTATTGGAGGTTCTATTGATATTAAAATTACAAACTTAGATTTAAATTTTGAGGAATATGAACTTGTTGTAATATCAGTTATTAATCAACAAACTATTGCTAAGAAAATAGGTAACTATAGTACAATGCAAAGCAATGTACATTTAGATTTATATTTAGATAGTTTAGAAACTGTTCCTTTAAATATAATTCCTTTAAAATCACAGATATATGAAAAGAGTAAAAAGATGTTTTCTCTTAATGGATATCTTATTAGAACAAGTGTTACAACACAACCTTATTTTAATTACCAACCTTTTGCTAATGAAATAAAAACTGAGTGGGTTGCTGTAAAATATCCAGCTGATTACTACTGGAAAAAAGGAAACAAAACAGGATACATGCGTGATGAAGTATATCCATTTTTTATTAGATGGGTGTATAAAACAGGTGCAAGATCTGCATCATTTCATATACCTGGAAGAGCATCAATACCAAATGACTTAGTTACTTTACCAATAACAAATCCTGATGTAATTGATCCATTAAAAAATAAAGTATGGCAAGTATATGATACTTCAACAAGTATTGGTTATAATGGTGGTGGTGTAGATGGTGGAGTTACTATTGCAAAAGGTAACATGGCTTATTGGGAATCTACAGAAAAATACCCAGATAACAAAGTTCAAATATGGGGTAATCTTTGTGGTAAACCTATTAGACATCATAAAATGCCTTCTAATGAAACTGTCCATATTCATACAGATAATGGTAATAGTATAGTAGTGTTAGGAGTAATGTTTAATAATATCAAACATCCTGTTGATAATGCAGGTAATCCTATAGAATCTATTTCAGGATATGAAATACTTAGAGGTTCAAGAGAAGGTAATAGAAGTATTATAGCAAAAGGTATGTTTAACAACATGCTTAGTTTTGGTATACAAAATTCTTCTTCTATGGGGTTAATGGAAAATTATCCTTACAATGACTTAAGAACTAGTAATGGTAATGATTCTTTTTTAAATGGTGTTGCTCCAAGAAATGATTTCTTTAGTTTTCATTCACCTGAAACAACTATTGTAAAACCTTATTTAGGTGCTGGAGTATATTCTAAAATATACAGTGAAGAACAAGGATTAATGAAAGGTGTATATACAGTACCTTATAGACATCCTAGAGAAAAAATACTTACTGACTTTGCAGATGTTACAGCTGTAATTGTAGCATTAGGTATTGCATTAGTATCTATAGTAGGTAAAACTTCAACAACTACTACAAAAACTAATCATAAAATTAAAATTGAGCATGATGGAAGAATATCAGGTAATCTAAGTGGAACATTACCTCCAGGACAAATTGGTGGACCATTTTCTGTATCAACTGTAAATTTAACAACAAATGATACAGAAAAAGGAGATAAAGCTGATAATGTTGATACTTCACAATCATCAACTACTGATGGAGGAACTGGAACAGCTTTATCTTCATTTATAACTAATTTAACTACTAATGCTGCTACAACTGATCAATCTAATTATAGTATAGGTCAATTTATGCAATATGCAACTATTATAGGTACAAGTTTATTTTATTTTTATGAAGCATGGAATACCATGTTAGAAATATATTATAAAATTATTCCATTTAGAGATTATGTATTACAATTTAATAGTCATGCTTTTTATAATAATACAGTTAATGTAACAAATACTAATGTACCATCAACAGTTTTAAATTCTTCTATTTCAAGAAAAGTAACTTCTAAATATACAAGTTCAGGTATACAAGATTTTGATGCAACACATAGAATTAATAATTTATATAGAAATAAATTTGTAACACTTAATATTCCAGGAACATTATCTAATCCTGCTAGCATGGTAGATAATACTAAACAAACAGCAAATGGTTATGGTATAAATGTTGAAGTACTTGGAAATACTGTAGCATATTATGGAGCATTAAAACTTGATTATGAAAATCAATATGGTCAACTTACATCTGTAGTTCAAATACCTACTGATTCTTGTGTTTATAAAACAGAACCTGTAAAAAATTTAGTAAATCCTTCACCTGTAATATTTGGTGGTGATGTATATATTAACAGATATACTGAAAAAAACATGTATGCTTTTTTTAATACATGGGCATATGATTTACCAGATGATACACCTTTTGATTATACTTTATATCATAATGGTCCTGCACCTATTTATTGGGCAAACTTTAGACATTATTCTGCTAATGATTTTGACATACATATATCATTTCCAAGTCTTACTATAGATTTAAATAATCCTTCAGATTATCATAATCTTGATACTATTGGATCACAAAATAGTATAAAATTTTCTGTTAAAAATAAAGCAATGTACTTGTTCAATAATGGAGTAAGAGATTTCTTTACAGAGTCTGAATTAAACATGGCATTTAGAGACTATGGTGAAAATGAATGGGAAAAATTCTATGATGTTTATGGAAACTCTTTTAATGATTTAAATGTAATGTTTAGATCTGATATTATAACAAGACCAATATATTACAAATATGACTTATCACTTAGCACATCAAAGTTATACAACAACTTTGCATCATGGGGATCAATCCTTCCACCAGACTTTGACCCAGTCTTGTATGAAACATGTTATGAATACTTTCCATACAGAGGTATATATTCATTACAACAACAAGATGGACTTAAAAGAGATAACTGGAGAAACTTTTTACCTCTTAACTACTATACCTTTGAAGGAGTAGTAACAAACATTAAATCTGTTAACTCTAGTGGAGCTTTAATTCTTTATGAAGATTTTACTCCTTCACAATTTGTAGGTGTTGATACACTTAAAACAGAAGCTGGTACTAAAGTTACAATTGGTGATGGTGGATTATTTGCAAATAATATACAATCTTTAGCTAATGCTGAAGATGTATTAGACTATGGTGCAAGTATATCAAATAGAGCTACATTAAATACACCTTATGGTTTATTCTATGTATCTCAAAAAGCAGGTAAAATTATTCAGTATGGTGGTGAAGGACTACAAGAAATATCTAAATCAGGTATGAAGAATTGGTTCCTTCAAAATCTACCATCTGAGTTACTAAAAGCATTCCCTAATTTTACAGAATATGATAATCCTGTAAGTGGTATTGCTGTACAATCTGTATATGATGCTCAATATGAGTTATTATATTTTACTAAAAAAGATTACAAACCTAAATCTAACTGTATAGGATATACTCCTGAGTTAGGATTTTATGATAAATGTAATTGTCTTAGTAGTTGTCCATCTGGATTTACATTAAATTCAGAAGGAGTTTGTGTAAAAACTGTAGATACTCCTGCATGTAGTGGAGATTTTGTATTTAATCCTGATACTGGTAAGTGTGAAAAACAAGAATTGCAACCTGCTAATTGTTCTACTACACCACCTGATCCTCCTACAACAGTTGTACCTGCATTATTTAGATTAACTAGTGCTAATGATGCTGCTAAGATAACATCTTTTATGATTAATGGTACAACACCAAGTTCTATTAATGCTATAAGTGAGTTTCCTATACAGGGTAGTACTGGTAGATATGAAGCTAGTCCACCTACAATAGATGGAACATCTCCTATATTATTTACTAATCCAACAACTATATTTATATCATTAAGTAATTGGATGTTTCCTATACCAAGTAGTACACCTTTGTTTTACATATATGTAAATAACATACTTATATCTACTCAAGTAATAAGTTATAATATTCCTAATTATACTATAAATCTTGTGAACATAAATGATGGAGATACGATTGAAATATTGTTTAGTGGTGCTTAACAAATAAAATAATAAAAATGGCTTGTACTTGTTTAAATAATGATTGTGATCAAGTTACTATTGATGGTATAGTATACTGTGATTGTTTAGTAACACAAAATCCTTCTTGTCCAGAAGGTTCAACACTTGTAAATCTTGGTGATGGTAACATGGTTTGTAGAAGAATATACAATGCTGCTCCTACACCTTGTGGTACATTAGCATGTGATACTGCAAATGGTTATGCGTATAATCCAGATACAGGAAAATGTGAAAAGAAAGTATTATCTCAACCTTGTCAACCAGGTTATATTTTTGTAAATACTGATGATGGTAAAGGTAAGTGTGTTCCTCCAGGTGGAGAAGGTATACTTATTTGTCCAGAAGGATATACTTATGATGGTAGAAATTGTAAAAAAATAACAACAACAAGTGCATCATCATCTTCATCTACAACTTGTAGAGCTGATATTGTATTAGTGACAGGTGTTAATCCTAATACACTTGCACGTGAATCAACTTTTGTAAATACATTTATAGATCAAATTGCATCAGGATTAGATGATAATTTAAATCATGATTTTAGAGTTGGACATACAACATGTTCTTCATCAAATTCAACTGGTCAAACTTATTTGTATTCTGGTACAACTATAGCACCTCCTCCAGGAACAACAACACCTACAGCATCAAGTTATATAAAATCTTTATTTCCTACAGTAGGAAGTAATCAATATAATTGTATTGCAAATGGTTTAGGTCAAGCAGCTAAGATGTTATATACTTCTACAACTTTAGATTTTAATGGAGGTGCATTACCTACAAGAACAGGTGTTAGAAAAATAATAGTATTGATTACACAAATAGGACCAACTGTAGCTAATCAATGTGTTGGATTTTATGGTTCTTGTTCAAATAATAATCAAACAGATTATATGGGACATTACTCATCAACTGTTGGAAATAGTTTTTATATACAAATGAGACAGACTGTACACTTTGCTAAATGTTTAGTTGCAGCTTATCCTGATTTAGAAATATTTGTTGTTAATACAGATAGTACTAATCATACAGGATTTGCTAATACAGAAGGTCAATTCTTTTTTGATGTTAAGAGTGCAGGAAGTGTATATATTGTAGATGATGGAACTCAAGCTGTTAATGAAGCAGATAATTTTTATGCTGACCTTATCACATTACCAGTTAAAACTGGAGCACCTGCTGTATGTACAACATTTACAGAATATACATGTCCTGTTGGAGATGTATTAGTTAATGGTAATCAGTGTGAACACTTAGATATACAAACACCTTTACCATGTGATAGTACTTGTACAATAACACCTTCTGGTGATAATGCAGTTTGTACTTGTACATTACCTGCAGTTCCTACTAACTGTGGGACATGTGATCTTGTTAGTGATATGTGCAGTTGTACTTTACAAGAAGAACCTCAAGTAGTACCTACAGTAACACCTATCAGTTTAGATGATCCAAAGTATTTTGATAAAATAGAATGGACTATAAGTTATGATCCTAAAGCAAAAATGTGGATTAGTTTCCATGACTGGCATCCATCATTAATGATTCCAGCTATCAATCACTTCTTTACAATAAAAGGTGATGCTTTTTGGAAACATAATGAAAGATTTGATAGCTTTACAAACTATTACAATCCATTAGATGCAGATATTACAAAAGACTATGGTTGGGAAATAGAATACAATATTGTAACACCTAATCAAATAACAACTCTTAGAAGTATAGAATACTATATGGAAGCATACAAGTATTACAATGATGGTAAAGATATGTTTCATATATTAGATGAAAATTTTGATAGAGCTATCATTTATAATTCTGAACAAGTATCACCATTATTAAAACTTAAGATCAAAGATAAAAATAATCCTTTGGAGTCTTTATCTTATCCTATAATAACTTCAGTAAATACTCAGATACTTGCATCTAAAGAAGAAAATAAATATAGATTTAATAACTTTTATGATATAACAAAAGATAGAAATGAGTTTTCTACAACATCAGTTGCAGTTCCAGGATTTAGTACTCCTTCTTCAGGAATATCATTACCTATGTTTATTACAAATATAGATGGATATCATAAAACAATTAACCCTGCATACATAGATGTTTTTAAATCACCTACTGAACATAAAAAATTCAGACACTTTGGTAACAAGATTGTTCTTAGAAAAACTGCAAGTGGTGACAAAAAGATGTTGTTAAAATTAGTAAATAGTAAAATGCTTAACAGTCCTAAGTAATGAATAGAAATATTGAAATCTTAAAAAAATTCATTGATAGTCAAAAACAAAGACTTCAAGATGATGTATCTAAACAAGGGTATAAGGATAACTCTCCATACAGAAACAATCCTTTTAATATTATTCAAGGAACACCACAAGGTACACCTATAACTATGAAAGGAGTAAGTACTCCTCTTATTGGTATGGATGAGTTTGGTAATAAGCAAAAAATGTATCCAGGACAAGAATACTATTATCCAGGTTCACAAGTTAAAGAAATACCTGTTGCTCAAATGGGTGGTACAGGTATGATGTATGCTGATAGAGATTATCAAGTAGGTGGATTGACTAAAGCTCAAGTAGGTCAAGAAGTAAAAGTTAGAAATAAAAATGGTGA
>Ga0222713_10006179_pt1 | contig 11441 bp, 10 predicted proteins | sample C33_649DmetaG_FD_165061 | JGI IMG/M metagenome (GOLD analysis project Ga0222713, IMG submission 165061) | Estuarine water microbial communities from San Francisco Bay, California, United States - C33_649D | ecosystem: Environmental > Aquatic > Marine > Unclassified | place: USA: California... | reverse complement strand
CCCTGCTTGAACTGGGTGATCCGTCCCAGCTGCAGATCATCGCCCAGGTGACCGAAAGCGACCTGCGACGCATTGCCGTGGGACAGCAGGCGGATATCGAGATTCCTGCGCTGTCGACGCAGGGCAAGGCCATAGTGGACAGCATCAGCCCCCGGGTCGACGCCGAATCGCGACGTGCCCCGGTTTATCTCAACCCGTTGAAACGGATCGACAACATGCAGCCCGGCATGCTTGCGCAGATCGTGCTGCACGTCAGGCGTGAATCGTCGGTTTCAGTCCCCGCTGCCGCGGTACTGATCCGCAACGGCAAGGAACGCATTGTCTATGTGGAAAATTTCGATGGAACCTTTGAGGCTCGCCCGGTAAAAACCGGCACCACGAGCGATGGGAATGTCGTCATCCTCGAAGGCATCCGGACCGGTGAGCGCATCGTGACACAGGGCGCACTGCTTCTCGATACGCAAGCTGAACTGCTGCTCTAGGGCACCCCGTCATGCTTCGCCTGCTGATTGAAACCTGCGTACACCGCCGTACGGCCGCGATTTTTGCGGTTGCTGTGGTCGCCGTATTCGGCTTGCGCGCCTACCTGCTGACCCCGATCGAGGCCTATCCTGACGTCACCAACACGCAGGTCACGGTCATCACGCAGCTGCCAGGCAACGCACCCGAGGAGATCGAGCGGCAGGTCACGGTCCCGCTGGAGCGGGAACTGAACGGCACTCCAGGCATAACAAAGATGCGCAGCGAAAGTCTGTTCGGCCTTTCGCTGATTACCCTGACGTTCGACGACAACGTCAATACCTTCGTCGCCCGGGCGCTGGTCACCCAGCGTGCTGCCGTTGCCAGCCTGCCACCGGGAGCGACCCCTGAACTGGCCCCGGAAGCCACGCCTCTGGGCGAGGTGTACCAATTCCGCCTGATCAGCGACAGGCACGATCTCTATCAGTTGCGCAGCGAGATGGAGTGGACGGTCAAGCGCCATCTCAAGCAGATTCCAGGGGTTGCTGACATCGTGCCTTTTGGCGGATATCTGAAGGAAGCCCACATCCAGGTGGATCCCGCCCGGCTGCTGTCGCTCGGCCTTTCAATCGGTGATATCGAACAGGCCATCAACAAATCCAACATCAATGTCGGCGGCGGATTTCTCCGGCACGGCGACCAGGAACTGACAGTACGCGGCATCGGTTACATCAATTCGACCGATGACATCAAGAAAATCGTGCTCAAAGCGAAAAATGGCACGCCGGTACTGATCGGCGACATTGCAACGGTCATCCAGTCCTACACGCCGCGCCGCGGCGCCGTCGGCGCAGGCCTGGAAAAAGAAGCTGTCGAGAGCTTTATCTGGATGCGCCGCGGCGAGAACCCATCACTCGTCCTGGACGGTATCCACGCCAAAGTCAGTGAATTGAACGAAAAAATCCTGCCCAAGGGCATGAAAATAGATACCTATTACGACCGCAGCGACCTGGTGAAACTGACTCTGTCGACAGTGCACAGCAACCTGCTGCATGGATTCGTGCTGGTGGTCGGTGTTGTATGGCTGTTCCTGCGCAGCATGGTGGGATCTGCCATCGTGGCCTCGGTCATCCCGCTGTCACTGCTGGTTGCATTCCTCGGACTGCTTGCGCTCGATCTGCCCGCCAACCTAATTTCGATGGGCGCGATCGACTTCGGCATACTGGTTGACGGGGCGGTCGTACTGACAGAAAACGTGATTCATGCATTGCGGCATGAGCATCCCAAGCATCGACGCGAAGTACTGCACATCGTGATCCGTTCTGCCGTGGAAATCGGCAGGCCGACGTTTTACGCAATGCTGATCATCATCGCCGCACTGATCCCGATATTCACCCTGCAGTCGGTGGAAGGGCGCATATTCCGTCCGCTGGCACTGACTTATTCTTTTGCGCTGATCGGTGCACTGGTCTTTTCGCTGACACTGGTGCCCGCGCTTTGCGGCGCGCTGTTTCGCCCCAAGCACGCAAAACTCGAGGAGCCAGCCTGGATCGAACGCATGCGCGGCCGTTATCGCGCATCGCTCACCTGGCTGCTGGAACGGCGCAGGATTGCCCTCGCCAGTTCCTGCGCACTGCTGCTGGCAGGCGGGATTGTCGTAACCCAGCTCGGCACTGAATTCCTGCCTGAGCTGGACGAGGGCGACATCCAGTTGTTCGTCGAAATGCCCCCGAGCATCGCACTGGCCAAGGGTCAGGACATACTGCTCGAAGTCCGCCAGCGGTTGATGAAGTTTCCCGAGGTAAGCCGCGTGATGAGCGAGCAGGGACGTCCGGAAGACGGCACCGACAACGAAGACGTCAACATGAGCGAAACCTTCGTCCGGCTCAACCCCAAGAACAAGTGGCGACCCGGCATGAACAAGGAGCACCTGATCGACGAAATGCGGGAATCGCTGTCGCAGATCCCGGGGGTGCGTTACAACTTCTCGCAGCCGATGAAGGACAATGTCGAAGAAGCAGTCAGCGGCGTGCGCGGCAAGGTCGTGCTCAAGATATTCGGCTCTGACCTGGCGCAAATGCGGGCCACGCTGGAAAAGGCCAAAGACATCCTCAAACCTGTGCCGGGTGTCGTCGACCTCGACCTGTATCGCGATGCGCTCAAACCCCAGTTGCAGGTGATCTTTGACCGGTCGGCGCTTGCCCGTGCAGGAATCCCCGTCGAAGATGCGCAACGCACCCTGGAATCCGCCCTCGCCGGTCGCATCACTACAACCATGTGGGAAGGCGAACGCCCAGTGCCCCTGCGGGTGATTTTCCCGCCGGAAGTCCGCGATGACGTGGACAAGATCGGCGCCATCACCATCACGGGCGAATCCGGGGCGCGCATTCCGCTGCGTGATCTCGCCACGATCCGGGTTGACAACGCACTCGCCACTATCAACCGCGAGCAGAACAGCCGTTATCTCGCACTGAAGTTCAACATCGAGGGCCGCGACATGGGATCAGTGGTCGAGGACGCCATCGCGGCCATCGACAAGAACCTGAAAGCGCCGGAAGGTCACTATTTCGTCTGGGGCGGCGAGTTCGAAAACCAGCAGCGCGCCATCCAGCGGCTGAAACTGGTTGTACCCATGGCTGTTCTGGCTGTGCTCGGCCTGCTCTATGCCGCGATGAGTTCCGGCCTGAGCGCGCTCGCCATCCTGATGACGGTTCCGTTTGCACTCACTGGCGGCGCATTCGCACTGTTCCTTTCCGGCACTCCGCTTTCCGTCAGCGCAGCAGTGGGCTTCATAGCCCTCCTTGGCCAGGTTTCGCTGATGGGATTGCTGGTATTGAGCGCAACCGACTCGCGCCGCCGCAATGGCGAACTCCTCTTACCGGCGATGATCAGCGGCGCATCCGAACGGCTGCGCGCAGTGCTGATGGCGGCCCTGCTGGCGCTGGTAGGTTTGCTGCCCATGGCCATCTCGACAGGTGTTGGCAGCGAAACGCAGCGCCCTTTCGCACAAGTCGTTGTCGGCGGCATGGTCACGGCACTGGTTGTTGTACTGTGGCTGCTGCCTGTCATTTACAGTTATGTATCACCGAAAAAATTCACCACGCCGGAAGAAGAAGACGAACGCATCGGGGACAGTCAATGAACGTGACTAAGCCAGCCCTCATCCCGGCATTCGCACTGACTATTATTTTGGCGGCCCCCGTGCACGCACAACCGGCGCCGCCCCCGGACCATACGGTTGATCTCGCGACCGTGCTGCGCCTTGCGCGCGAATCCAGTCCACGACTGGCACTGGAGCGCCAGGGTATCGCCGGAGCTGAAGCCGAGCGCATCACTGCCGGCGCTTATCCGAATCCGAGTGTCAGCTACGGACGCTACCGCCCCCGCGGCGGACAGGCGACCTTGTTCGACGGTTCACGCCAGGAACAGATGACCTTCGACATACCACTGCTGATCGCCGGCCAGTATTCCGCCCGGATCAACAAAGCCGACCTTGAAGTCGATGCAGCTCGTGCACGCGTCGCCGCCGGCACCAGCACACTTGCCGCCGAGGCCGGAAGCGCTTTTATCGCCCTTCAGGCCGCACAGGAAAAATCGGAACTGCTGGCCGCGACCCGTTCCGAGCTAGAACGGTTGCGCAACATCGTCGCCGGTCGTGCCGAAAGCGGCATGGCAAGCCGTTATGACGTGACACGCATGGACGTGGAACTCGGCACAGCCACGTCCCGGCTCGAAGATGCCCGCGCTGAAATTGCGGACCGTTCGGGACAACTCGCGAACCTGCTCGGATTTCCAGGCTGGAAGCCGCGGGCCACCGGAAAGTTATCAACCCTGCCTCTGGACAATATTCAGCCGACCCCGCTGCGCTACATTGAAACTTCCAGTCCAGCCCTGCGCTCCGCGCTCAGCGAAGAAAAAGTGGCTGAAAGTGCCGTCGAACTGGCACGACGCGAGCGCTGGCCCACGCCTTCGTTCAGCATTGGTCGCTCGTGGACCAGCGAGCCTTTCGGTTCCGCCAATTTTGTCGGTCTCAACGTGGAAATCCCCCTGTTCGATACCCGGCGCGGCGCCCTGAAAAAAGCCGAAGCGGATGCCCTTGCCGCCCGGTTGCGTCGCAATCTGGTTGAAGCCGAAGTCAGAACAAACCTCGAACGCTATTCAGCGATGATTACCGCGCGTCGCTCAGCGCTGCAGAAGCACGAAGAAGGTGCCGCCCGTCAGTTGCCGGCGTTGAAACAAATGGCTGAAGACGCCTACCGGCTCGGCCGCGGCGCAGTGTTCGACCTGCTCGATGCGACACGTGCACGGCAAGAACTCCAGCAGACGCGAGTCGAACTTCTTGCATCACTGATTGACGCCCAACTGCGCCATCTCGCCCTAAGCGGCGATCTGGAGCGGGTGCCGGGACAACGCTCGGGCGATTCTTCTTCGGCCCCCTAGATCGTCCCGTTCCCAAAAACGGGAGAACTCCGTAGTTGCAGGCAACCATCCTGCATTGGAAGCATCGATTCTTCTGTGGTACTGTTATACCCGCCTGACCGTGATCAACATCGATCTCGCGAAGCCGGTATCTGCAGCATCCCGCAATCCTTCCATGCTTGAAGCCCACAATCTCGAGATCACCCGCGGAGACCGCAGGCTGTGTAGCGGCATTTCTCTGGAATTGAAGCCGGGCACGCTGCTGCTGGTCAGCGGCTCCAATGGCAGCGGAAAAACCAGCCTGTTACGCGCATTGTGCGGACTGCTGCTGCCGAGTGCAGGTGAAGTACTCTGGAATGGCGAAAACGTGCGCAGTCTGCGCGAGGAATACGGACGGCATCTGGTCTATGTGGGCCATGCCAATGCGCTCAAGGATGATTTGACGGTCGCAGAAAACCTCGATGTGCTTTGCGCGCTTTCCGGCATCGAAACGAACCCGGAACAGCGCAGGCAGTCTCTGATCCAGTTCGGTTTGTCCGGACGCGAACACCTTCCCGCTAAATCGCTTTCGCAGGGACAACGTCGGCGCACAACGCTGGCACGGCTGTCGGTAAGCGGCGCGCTGCCCCTGTGGATACTGGATGAACCGTTTGCCGCACTCGACAGCAACGCGATCAGCCACATGCAGTCTGTCGTCGGCACCCACCTGACCGGTGGCGGCATGGTGGTGATGACCACTCACCAGGAAGTGCCGATCGCGGCTCCCACACTGCGCGAACTCAACCTCGACGGGTTCGGGCACTGATGATGACCCTGCTTCAGGCGGTCATCCGCCGCGATTTGATGCTGGCGTGGCGGCGCCGCACCGACGTGGCAACCGTCGTGCTGTTTTTCCTGATTGTGGTCAGCCTTTTCCCGCTTGGGGTGGGCGCGGAACCGAACCTCCTGCGCGCCATCGCGCCCGGCATCATCTGGGTCGCGGCTTTGCTGGCATGCATGCTGTCCTTGCAGCAGCTGTTCGCTTCGGACCATGCCGACGGCGTGCTCGACCAGATGCTGCTGGCACCTGCACCACTGAGCCTGGTCGTCATCGCCCGCGCATTCGCCCACTGGCTGATTTCGGGTTTACCACTGGTCGTACTGTCCCCCCTGCTGGCGGTACAATTCGACCTTCCTGCCGAACTTTATCCCGTTCTGACACTCTCTCTGTTGCTCGGCACGCCGGCATTGACCCTGACAGGTGCTATTGGAGCGGCTCTGACGCTGGGATTACGCGGGGGCGGAATGCTGTTGGCCTTATTGGTATTGCCGCTGTATATCCCGGTCCTGATACTGGGTGCCGGCGCAGTCGATGCCGCTGCATCAGGACTGGGCGCTGATGCCCATTTGCTGCTGCTGACCGCCCAACTGGTGGTCACTGCAGCCTTTGCACCTTGGGCCATTTCTGCCGCGCTTCGAATATCGGCAGAATAAGTGGATATGCAACAGAAGATGAAGTATAAGTTATTGTTTATTAAGTGATAACAAGATATTCCCTGGAAGGATTGATTTGAACCACCCCGTTCCTCAACCTGCGCTCTGGTTCGGTGGCATAAACTGGTTCAGGTATGCCGCGCCGCAGACTTTTTACCCGCTGGCCGGAACCCTGATTCCGTGGTTTGGCTGGGCTGCGGTGATCTTCTGTGCGGCGGGTCTGTATACCGGATTTTTTGTTGCACCCACCGACCACCAACAGGGCGAGTCCTACCGTATCATTTTCATCCACGTCGCTGCAGCCTGGATGTCGATGTTCATTTATCTCGTCATGGCATTCTGGTCGGCGGTAGGCCTCACATTCAACACCCGGCTTTCTCACATGATGGCCAGCGCGCTGGCGCCGACAGGCGCACTCTTCACCTTCATCGCGCTGTGGACCGGCGCACTGTGGGGCAAGCCAACCTGGGGTACATGGTGGGCCTGGGACGCGCGCATGACCTCCGAACTGATCCTGCTATTCCTCTACTTTGGTTTCATCGGCCTGCAGGCCGGCATCGATGACAGCCGTCGCGCCGACCGCGCCGGCGCAGTGCTCGCGCTGGTTGGCGTGATCAACATCCCGATCATTTATTTTTCAGTCAAATGGTGGAATACGCTGCATCAGGGTGCTTCGGTCAGTCTGACCAAGGCGCCGACAATGGCAACAACCATGCTGACCGGCATGCTGCTGATGGCGCTGGCCGCATGGTTTTATTCCATCGCAGCATCCCTGTACCGTGTCCGCTCGATCATACTCGAACGCGAGCGGGGTGCGGAATGGATTAGGCAGCACATTGGAGAACAGTCATGAACTGGGGCAGCTGGAGCGGATTCTGGAACATGGGCGGCTACGCTTTTTATGTCTGGGGTTCTTATGGTCTTACATTGATCCTGATCATGTTTGAGATACTTTTTTTGCGTGCGCGCCATCGCTCGGCAATGCGACAATCCCATACGACCTCATAATGAAACCACGCCATAAACGCTTTGCAATGATTGCCGCCGGCATCGGCGCCCTCGGAATCGCCGCCGCGCTGGTTCTGTCTGCTTTCCAGAAAAACCTGGTGTTCTTCTATACACCGACCCAGGTTGCTGCCAACGAAGCGCCGCAGGGGCGCTCTTTCCGCATCGGCGGCCTGGTCTCGCCGGGCAGCGTGCAGCGCCAGTCTGACGGGGTCACCGTGCGCTTTGTCGTCACCGATACGGCAAAGAGTATCCCGGTCAGTTACCGCGGCGCATTACCCGATCTGTTCAAGGAAGGCAAAGGTGTCGTGGCGCAGGGCAAACTAGGAGCCGACGGCCTGTTCAGTGCCAGCGAAGTGCTCGCCAAGCACGACGAAAACTACATGCCGCCCGAAGCAGCCGAGGCCGTCGCCAAAGCGCACGCCGGAAAGCCGCCGGGCGCAAACACTGTAGTCGCACCCGCCACTGCAAGCGGAAACCGCTGATGATCCCTGAACTCGGTCAGGTCGCCCTCGCCCTCGCCCTTTGCATCGCACTGGCGCAAGGCACGCTGCCGCTGATCGGTGCAGCCAACGGCAATGCTGCGTGGATTGCCCTGGCACGTCCCGCAGCACGTGCGCAGTTTCTCTGCGTTGCCCTTGCCTTCGGCCTGCTCGGATATTCCTTCATCGTCAACGATTTCTCGATCGTCAACGTCGCCACCAATTCCAACTCGGCACTGCCGCTGCAGTATCGCATTGCGGCGACCTGGGGCAGCCACGAAGGTTCGCTGCTGCTATGGACATTCATGCTGACCGGCTGGGGTGTGGCGGTGAGCATCTTCAGCCGCCGCTTGCCCGACGAAATGGTGGCACGAGTGCTCGGAGTAATGGGCCTGGTCGGCGTCGGCTTTCTTCTTTTCATGCTGTTCACATCCAACCCCTTCGAGCGTCTGCTCCCGGCCGCACCTGACGGGCGTGACCTCAATCCCCTGCTGCAGGATGCCGGCATGGTGTTCCATCCGCCGATGCTCTATATGGGCTACGTGGGTTTTTCAGTAGCCTTCGCCTTCGCTATCGCGGCGTTGCTGTCAGGCCGGCTGGATGCGGCCTGGGCACGCTGGTCGCGTCCCTGGGCGACCGTGGCCTGGCTTTTCCTGACCATCGGTATCGCGCTCGGCAGTTTCTGGGCCTATTACGAACTGGGCTGGGGTGGCTGGTGGTTCTGGGATCCGGTGGAAAATGCCTCATTCATGCCATGGTTGGTGGGCACAGCACTGATCCACTCCCTCGCCATCACCGAAAAACGCGGCGCCTTCCGTAGCTGGACCGTTCTGCTGGCCATTGCCACTTTTTCACTGAGCCTGCTCGGCACGTTTCTGGTTCGCTCCGGCGTACTGACATCCGTTCATGCCTTTGCCACCGATCCCAAACGCGGGGTATTCGTTCTCGCTTTCCTGGTATTGGTCATCGGCACCTCGCTGACATTGTATGCATGGCGTGCGCCGCGCATCGGCATCGGCGGTGATTTCAAGCTGGTATCCCGGGAATCAGCGCTGTTGACCAACAACGTACTGCTCTCGGCAGCCTGTGGATCGGTGATGCTAGGCACCTTGTATCCGCTGTTACTGGATGCGCTGGGTCTGGGCAAGATTTCCGTAGGCCCGCCGTACTTCGAGGCTGTTTTTGTGCCCTTGATGGCGCCGGCGATATTCCTGATGGGCATCGGCCCCCTGCTGCGCTGGAAGGCGGCAGCCCTGCCCGAACTCGCCACACGCCTGCGCTGGGCGGCTCTGACCAGCCTGATCGCTGCGGTGACTGTACCCTTCGTGATGGGCCGCTGGTCGTGGCTGGGTGCTGTTGGCCTCCTGCTGGCAGCCTGGATTGCAACTTCGGGGGCCACCGGACTTCATCATCGCCTGCGGAATGACGGATCAGGCAACGGACTGCTACATCGCATGCGCAAGGTTCCGCCCAGTTTTTACGGCATGCATCTCGCCCATCTGGGTGTGGCGGTATTCATCGTCGGCGTTACGCTCGTCAGCAGCTACCAGAGCGAAACCGACGTGAAAATGGCCATTGACGACCGCACCACGCTTGCCGGACACGAGTTCCGCTTTAACGGCACCCGTGAAATTCGCGGACCGAATTATATTGCCGCCCGCGGCACCATCGAAGTCAGCCGGGACGGCCAGCCTGTAGCCACGCTGCATCCAGAAAAACGCCTCTACCTTGCGCAGAACATGCCGATGACAGAAGCCTCCATAAACCGCGGCATCACCCGCGATCTCTATGTGGCCATGGGCGAGGAACTGTCGCCCGGCACCTGGATCGTGCGTATCTGGCACAAGCCTTTCGTCAACTGGATCTGGATAGGCTGCGTGATCATGGCGCTGGGCGGCCTGCTCGCCGCCAGCGACCGGCGCTATCGCGCAGGAAAATCGGCATGACAACCGATCACGCGACAACACCCAAACGATGGATTTCGGCACGCTACCTGCTGCCGCTGGCGGTTTTTCTGGTACTCGCCGTGTTTCTCGGCATCGGCCTTAAACTCAATCCAAGGGAAGTTCCCTCGCCGCTGGTCGGCAAACCCGCGCCGCATTTCGATCTACCCCAATTGCACGCCCAAGAGCTCCGTTTCAGCGAGCAGGACATGCGCGGCAAGGTATGGCTGCTCAATGTCTGGGCTTCATGGTGCGTAAGCTGCCGGGACGAACATCCGGTGCTTGTGGAACTGGCTAAATCCGGCATCGCACCGATTGTCGGACTGAATTACAAGGACAAGCGCGAAGATGGCATCGCCTGGCTTGCTCGTTTCGGCAATCCCTATGTGCTCTCTGCATACGACGATCAGGGCAAGGTTGGCATCGATTACGGCGTATATGGCGTACCCGAGACTTACCTGATCGACAAGCGCGGCGTGATTCGCTACAAACGCATCGGCATCGTCACTCCGCAGATTGTCAGGGAAAAAATCGCACCCATGGTCAGCGAGCTGAACCGTGAATAAGCGCTGGATAGCCGCATTTTTGTTGTTGCTCATCCCGGCAATGGGGGCATTTGCCGGGGAAGCCGCGCCGGTAGCTGCCGACGTCGCGCTGGAGAAACGGGTGATGGCGCTGGCCGAGGAACTGCGCTGCCTCGTCTGCCAGAACCAGACTATTGCCGACTCCAACGCCGGACTGGCGATTGACCTTAAAAACCAGGTCCGTGAAAAACTGGCTGCCGGCATGAGCGAACGTGAAATCATCGACTACATGGTTGCCCGCTATGGCGATTTCGTGCTCTACCGGCCGCCGGTGAAGACCGTAACCGTACTGCTCTGGTTCGGTCCGCCGCTGTTGCTGGCGCTGGGGCTGTGGATACTGCTGGTCACCGTACGGCGTCGCCGTACCGCACAGCCCCTGACCGCGGACGAGCAGGCGCGTGCGCAGGCACTGCTCAATAACATGGACAACCGGTCATCATGATCACTTTTGTGCTGCTGGCAACACTGCTGACCGCGATTGTCCTGCTGTTGGTGTTGCTGCCCCTGCGCAATCGCCCCGCTCCGGCTCCCGGCGCTGCCGCCGCTGTGAATGTCAGCCTCTATCGCGATCAGTTGCGCGAACTCGATGAAGATCTGGCCGCCGGGACCATAGACCGTGAACGCCACGCCGAAGCACGCGCAGACCTGGAACGCCGCCTGCTTGAAGATACCGACGGCAGCACTGTTGCGCCCGCCTCCCCGGTGAATCCACGGGGTATACGCGGAACAGTACTGGCTCTTGCGGTAATCGTACCGGTAATCACAGTCAGCCTGTATCTGGTGACCGGCACACCCGATGCCCTGATGAAAGATGCAGTCGCCCCGGAATCCGCTCATGCTGTCACCCCACAGCAAGTCGAGCAGATGATCTCGAAACTCGCTGCTCGGCTGAAGGACACACCCGATGACGCCGAAGGATGGTTGATGCTGGGTCGTTCGTATGCCGCGTTAAACCGGTTCAAGGAAGCAGCACCCGCCTACGCAAAAGCAGCCGCCCTGATCCCGGATAGCGCCCAGGTAATGGTCGATTACGCAGACGTGCTCGCAATGTCAATGGGCAGACGGCTGGCAGGAGA
>Ga0222713_10006178_pt1 | contig 11441 bp, 9 predicted proteins | sample C33_649DmetaG_FD_165061 | JGI IMG/M metagenome (GOLD analysis project Ga0222713, IMG submission 165061) | Estuarine water microbial communities from San Francisco Bay, California, United States - C33_649D | ecosystem: Environmental > Aquatic > Marine > Unclassified | place: USA: California... | reverse complement strand
TCGAGCCCGGGGCGTCGGAGGCGAGCACCCCCGTGTTCAGCGTCTTGTTGTCGATCGGCAACCCGTCCACGATGATCAGCGGCTGGTTGCTCGAGCTGATCGAGCTCACGCCACGGATCGTGATCGAGGTCGAGGCTCCCGGGACGCCCGACGAGCTCGTCACCTCCACCCCCGCCACGCGCCCCTGCAGCGAGTTGATGAAGTTCTGGCGCGTCGTCTGCGCGATCTCCGGCCCCTGGACCGCCTGCTGCGAATACCCGAGGCTGCGCTGCTTGGCGGTCTGCCCAAGCGCCGTCACGACGACCTCCTCGAGGTTCGTCGCCACGCGCCGGAGCTGGACGTCGATCCGCGGCTCTGCGCCAACGGTCCGCTCCTGCGGGGCATGCCCGATCAGGCGGTACTGGAGCACCTGACCCACCGACGCGCGGATCGAATAGTCGCCGTCGCGATTGGTCTGGATGCCGGTCGTGGTGCCTTTGATGACGACGGTCACGGCTTGCAGGGGGCTCCCCTGCTCGCTGGTCACCTTGCCGGTGACCGTACGCTCCTGCGCCAGGACTGGCGAGGCGAGGAGCGCCATGCCCATCACCACCGTGAGGAATCGTCTCTGCATGAGAGCTGTTCCGAGGTAGAGGGTGATCGCACTCTCACGGAGGTGAGAGGGCCGACGTACGTTACGGCCCATGGCACACCGTGTCAAAATCTATGGTTGCGTCCTGAGCGTTCTCTTCGGGATTCCCCTCGGGGCGCAGGGGGCGTTAACGGTCGAACCCGTCGCGCCGGGCATCACCTACCGGCACCTCACCCGGCCCACCGGCCCCTGGGAGATCCACCTCGTCCGGGTCGACCGCACCGAGGGACCCTGGACCCTCACCGTCCGCCACGCGCGCGATTCGGTGCGCGGCCGCGAGACCACCTCGTCCATGGCCACACGCCTCGCCGCCTCGCGCGAGGTCCCCGTCGCCCTCAACGCCGACTTCTTCGATCTCCGCACCGGCGAGGTCACCAATAACCAGGTGATCGAGGGCGAGATCTGGAAGGCAGTTCTTGGCTTCGACGTCGCGCGCGAGCGACGTCGCCTCCAGCGAGGACAGTTCGCCATCGATGCGGACGGCACCCCGGTGATCGGTGGCCTCGCGTACGCGGGCCGGGTGCGCATCGGACGCCAGACCTTCGTCCTTGACGCCGTGAATGCGCGCCCTCCCCAGCCCTCGGCCCTTGTCCGCTTCGATGCTCGGTGGGGGACCACCCCGGTGGATGATTCGACGAAGCGCGTCACCGGTGACACCACGATCCGCGGGATCCGACTTGTGGCGTACGGTGTGGCGGCTCGCGCGCGACTCGATTCGATCGCCCGCGCGAGCCGCCGCCGCTGGTGGGGTGGCGCCCCGCACTTCAGCGTTGCGCAGTCGTTCGTCGCCCCGGCGATCCCCGCGTCGGCTTCGACCCCAGCGCGCTCTGAGCGCATGCTCTCGCCGCGCGCCGTCGTCGGCGGATGGCCCGTGCTCGTGCGCGACAGCGTGAGTCTCGCGACCCGGGTCGATTCGCTCGAGCGCACCGCCCCCTCGTTCTCCGCCGCCCGCCACCCCCGCAGTGCGATCGGCACCTCGGACGGCGGACGGATCCTCTGGTTGATCGCCGTCGATGGACGCCAGACCACGAGCGTGGGGATGACCCTCGTCGAGCTCGCTGACCTCATGCGTGAGCTCGGGATCAACGAGGGGCTCAATCTCGATGGCGGCGGCTCCACCGCACTCTGGGTCGCGGGCAGCGTGCGGAATCGCCCCAGCGATCCCACCGGCGAGCGGACCGTCGGGAATGCGGTTATGATCGTGCGCGACGGGCCGCACGAGGCGGCCCCCCGCGCCGGCCGACGTCCCTGATGACCACGACCACTCGCCTTCGCTCCCTCGACATCTTCCGAGGCCTCACCGTCGCGGGGATGCTCCTCGTCAACAATCCCGGGAGCTGGGGGCACATCTACCCCCCGCTCGCCCATGCGAGCTGGCATGGGTGGACCCCCACCGACCTGATCTTCCCCTTCTTCCTCTTCATCGTCGGCGTCACCACGCATCTCTCGCGCGAGGGGCGTCGCGTGCGGGGGGATTCGGAATCAGCGCTCGTCGCGCAGGCGGTGAAGCGCGGCGCGATCATCCTCCTCTGTGGGTGGGCGCTCGCCGCCTTTCCGTTCTATCCCCTCGAGCGGATCACTGGGCTCCGCATCCCCGGCGTCCTCCCTCGCATCGGGCTGGTCTACATCTGCGCCGCGCTGCTCACGCAGCGCACCACGCTCAAGCAGCAGGTCATCACCCTCGTCGTGCTCCTCTATGGCTACTGGTTCGCGATGACCCTGCTCCCTGTCCCGGGGCAGGGCGGACCGGGGATCCTCTTCCTCGATTCCGCGCCGCACACCCTCGCCGCCTGGCTCGATCGCGCCCTGCTTGATGGACATCTCTGGCGCCAATCGAAGAGCTGGGATCCCGAAGGGGTCCTCTCCACCCTCCCCGCGATCGGCACCGCGATCCTCGGCACCTTCGCCGGGCGGTGGATCGCGAGCGATCGCCCGCTCAGCGAGCGGTTGAACGGGCTCTTCGCCGTCGGCGCCCTCTGTGCGATGGCGGGGGCGATGTGGGGGTGGTCCTTCCCGATCAACAAGTCGCTCTGGACCTCGAGCTACGTGCTTCTCACGGCGGGGCTCGCCGCGATGGCGATCGCGACGATCACCTGGCTGGGGGAGGGCCCGTTGATGACACGCCTCACCACGCCGGCACTCGCCTTTGGCGTGAATCCCTTGCTCGCCTTCTTGGGCTCAGGGCTCATGGCCAAGATCATGGGGTCGCTCTGGAAGATCGAGGTCGCGGGGAAGATGGTCAGCGTGCAATCCGTCGTGTACAAGAGCGCGTTCGTCCCTTATCTCGCGCCCAAGAACGGCTCGCTCGCCTTCGCGCTCTGCTTTGTTGGCCTCTGGTGGGCGATCCTCGAGCCGCTCCGGCGGAAGGGGATCATCCTCAAGGTCTGAGGCGCGCGTCTTTGGACGCGCGCGCCTCGCGGTGCACGCTCAGCGCGGGAGCGTCACCAGGAACGCGAGGACCGGCGCGAGCGTCTGCGCCGGATCCTCCTCGTGCGGCACATGCCCGAGCGTCGGGAAGCGTACCACACGACTACCCGGGATATCCCGCGCGAAGCGCGCCGCATTCGATGGCGGGATCAACCGATCGAGATCCCCCCAGAGGATCAACGTCGGCGCGCGGATCGTCGCGATCTGGAGCGTGTCGAGCCCGCCGCCGCGATTCGCGGTGCTCCCGCTGCCGGTGCGCGGCCGCTGTGTGAATGCGCGGCGATTCCCCTCGCGTAACGTGAGCTCGTAGTACCGATCGACGAGCTCCGGCGTCACCTTCGATGGATCGCCGTACACGTTCTTCACGCTGCTCTCGATCACGCTGCGTGGCAGCACCTGCGAGGCAACGTAGCGCATCCCCGGGAGCGCCGCGACCCTGAACCCCACCGGGACCGAGGTCGCCTGCGAGGGATACCCCGCAGGATCTACCAGGACCAATCCCGAAACGCGCGTGGGTGACCGCACCGCCAGCTGCCACGCGTAGAGCCCGCCGAGCGAATTCCCGGCGACCACCACCTGCGAGGCACCGAGCGTGTCGAGCAACGCCTCGATCACCCCGAGCGTCCGTGTCAACGAACCCGCGCCATCCGGGAACGGCCCCGTGAGCCCGAACCCCGGCAAATCGAGGCGGATCACGCGCCGCTCCCCACGGAGCGCCGCCGTCCATCCCTCCCACGTATGCAGACTCGCGGCGGAGCCATGCAGCAGGAGGAGCGGCCGCGGATCATCGCGCGGCCCTTCATCACGGTAGTGCACCGCCGCGCCATCGAGGGTGATGAACTGTGAGGGGGCGGGCGCCCACCGCGCTTGCAGTGATGCCACCGATCGATCGGGGGCCCAGACCGATGCCACCACCACACCGGCGAGCGCCACCACCACCGCGAGGATTGTGAGTCCGGTCTTCATCCCTGCAGTCTACTGCGCGCCCACCGCCGCGCGACATGGGAGGGTCGCTCCCGCCGCATACCACTCGCGCGCGCGCCGTGAGGAGAGACTCTCACTCCGCCAATCCCCCGACGACTCCGCCACCCGCTGGGTCCAATGCGCACCGAGCGCCGTCGAGAGCGCCGCGCAGGTGGGGGCGGGGAGTCGCCCCGCCTCGGTGATGAAGACCGCGAGGGCATCCCCCGAGAGGTTGGCATGGTACGGGACGTCGAATGCCTTCCCCGCCTCGGCGCGGGCCAGGTTGGTCCGGACGATGATGGCCCCCGGGTTCACCACGTTGAGGAGCGCCACCCACCCGATCGTGACCCCGAGCATCCGCGGCGCGAAGCGCGCCGACTGCCCGCGCGGCAACGTCGTGAGCACCACCGCGAGCGCCGCCGCGACGAGCGCCATGATCGCGATGGCGAAGAAGCGATCCCCGGTCAGCCCGAACTCCCCGATATAGAGCCGCATCCGCGCCACCGCCGAGAGGAGCAGCGCCGCGACCTCCACGACGAGCACCCCACCGATGATCCCGAAGCGTCGACGCTCGGTCTCATCGTCTCGGAGGAGCCAGTCCGCCATCACGAGGGTCGCGACCACGACCCCCGAGGCGACGACTATCTCGAAGAACCCGCGCCGTGCATACTCCGCCGGCGTGAGCCCCACCGTCGCGAGGAGATGGTCGCCCCCCCCGAAGAGCGCCTGCGCCTGGGTGGTGAGATAGAGCGCGAGCAGGGCGACGAGGCCGATCAGTCCAACGCTCACCGAGAGGAGGGCGAGGCCGGGCGAGCGCACCTCCGGCACGATCGTCGGCACCCGGTGCTGCGTCGCGCTGCGCAGCCACCCCAGCGCGAGCCACGTGATGAACGCCGTGGTGAGGAGATGCTGTGCGGCGGTGGTCGTGAGGAGGCGATGCAGCTCGACGATGTACGCCTCGAAGCGCTGATCCGATTCGCTCAACAGGCCGGCGACGAGGGCGAGCGGGGGGATCGCCAGCACGATCCCGATCGCGATGGCGCGGAGCCGACGCACGAACTCCGCCCGCGTCGCCGAATGCTCGGCGCCGTCGCGGAGCGCGGCGGGGGCCCCGGTCGCCAACGTCACCACGCCGATCGCCGCCGCACGCACGCTCTGCACCACCGTGAGCTCGCCGAACCGACGCCCCGTCCCATGCCAAGTGACGAGCGCCCCCATGCAGAGCGTCGAGAGGAGATCGATCGGCATCAAGATCTCCGCGTCGCGCCAGGCGAGTCCGGCGGCGGCGATCGCGGTGCCGGCGATCAGCCACGTGCGCTCACGATGGGTGCGTCCATCCTCCGCGGTCATCGCGACCGATGCCCCCGTGGTGCGCGCGCGGAGTCCGATCGCGAGGATCGCGACGACCGCCATCCAGAGCGAGAACCCCGCGCGCCAGAGCTCGCTGGGGATGAGAAGGTCCCCCGCGATCCCGACACCGAGGGCGGCGAGGAGGAGCGGGGTGGTGCGAGAGGGAAGCTGTAGAGTACTTTGCATGATGAAGTGAAAAGGTCGAAGAGAGGCGCCCGTCGGCGCCGCGAGGGGATCAGGCGCCGCCCACGCGGCGGATCAACGCTTCCATGTGGCCAAGGTAGGCGTCGAGTGCGCGCCGCCCCGCCGCCGTGATCGTGAAATCGGTGCGCGGGACCCGACCGTCATACCCCTTGGTGCAGGTGAGGTACCCCGCCTCCTCGAGCTTGCGCGCATGGACCGAGAGGTTCCCATCGCTCGTCTCGAGCATCGCCTTCAGTTCGTTGAACGTCAATTTGGGATGCACGGCGAGTGCGCTCACGATCGCGAGGCGCACCCGTTCGTGGATCACCTTGTCGAGCGCCAATGGCGCCGTGGGATCGCCGACCATGGGGGTCAACCCCGCCGCGCGCGCAACGCTCGGTACCGGGGTGTGGCCCCGCGCGTGCGCGGGGCTCGAGGACTGCTTCGCTGCGGCACCACGCTTAGCCACCATGCCTCCGTGCGATCCATAGGCCGAATCCGATGTGGGTGATTCCGAAGCCGAGCGCGAGCATCCACGCGCCCACCGCAGAGGAGCTGAAGAGCGCGGTCGCTCCGAGCAGCATGAACGTGAGTCCCATCATCGGGACCACGCGCACCGAGTGGAGTCCCGCCGTCACGATCGCGGTGCCGTAGAGCGTGAGCCAGAGGCCGGGGATGAGGGGCGGGACCCCCAGGGCGGGCGGTACCGTCCCGATCGTCTCGAACTCGAGGAGTGAGAGGGTAAGCAGGGCGCCGGCGACGATCGCGGGGAGCAACCCCAAGAAGAACTTCCGCGCCGGGGTCGTGATCGGGAGCTCGGCGGAGACGCGCCCGTTGCGATGCATCTTGAGCCAGAGCAGGGCGGTGCCGGCCGTGGCGGCCAGCACCGCTTCCCCGATCCAAACGGCGAGCCATCGCGCCGTAGTCGGTTGCATCTGGGCGAGCGCGGTGGTGGCGAGCGCCGTGACCCCGATCCCGACGAGTCCCCAGCCGGGGATGTCGCTGAAGGAGGCCGCCCCCTCCATCGTGCGACGGATGAAGGAGAGGTCTTGGATGGCGCGGTCGTGCAGGGCCGGAGGGTGCCGGTGAGGGGCGGTCATGGAGGAAAGGTGGGCGTGCGAAGATTCAATTGTCAAGTACTTTTTGCAGTAAAGCACTGCCCGCGTCAAGCGCGCCTCCGGGCTCCCTTGCCGCCGTACCGGGTAGGGCGTATGTCTCCGTTTCCCTCACGGAACTGATGCACGACATCACCGACGCCCTCAGCCAAAGCCGTGTCTTCGCCGGATCGACCGCCGAGATGGTCGCTCGCGTGGCGGAAGACGTGGAACCTGAATTGCTGGTCGGCGGCCATGTGCTCTTCCGGCAGGGTGACGAGGGCGACGATGCCTTCGTCGTCTTGAGTGGTCGACTCCGGGTCGAACGAGAGGGGCCGGACGGTCCGGTTCTGGTGCGCGAACTCGCCCGCGGGGATCTGGTAGGTGAATTCGCGCTCCTCACCGGGCAGCGCCGGACGGCCACCGTGACCGCGATCCGCGACTCGGAGTTGGGTCGCATCCGGCGCGCACGGTTCGATACGCTCCTACTGGGGCAACCAGCCCTCGCCGTCGGGATCAGCCGGCACCTCGCCACCCTCCTTGCGGCCTCGCCGCCCCCTCCCGGGACCGGGATGCGTCGGCCTTCGGTCGTCGTACTCCGTGGGGCGGTGCCGAGTGTCGACCTGATGCCGGCGGCCACGGGACTCGCGAATGCGCTCCGCGCCCATGGCGATGTCGCCGTGGTCGATCACGCGCGGGCCATGGCAGCGCTCGGCGATGGGTCGAGTGTGGGTCAAGTGGACGCCGGCCAGGCGCTCGCCCTCGCCCGATGGCTCCATGAGGTCGAAGGGCGACATACGGTCGTGCTCTGCCTCGCGTCGTCCACCCATCCGAGCTGGGACGCGGCCTGCCTCCGGCAAGCCGATCTCATCGTCGAGGTGCTCCCCGCAGCACGCCTCGCTGAGATCCCGGATCGTGTGACGACGTCCTTCGGCGGTTGCCGTCAGGAGCTCCTCGTGCTCCATGACGAGGTGCGGTCCCCTGTCCGGGGGACGGCACGCTGGATGGCGCGGCGACCCTACGACCGACGACACCATATCCGGGGGGGGCGCGCCGCGGAATGGGCTCGCGTCGCACGGCATCTCCACGGCATCAGCGTGGGCGTAGCCTTCGGTGGTGGCGGCGCCCGAGGGCTCGCGCACCTCGGGTTGTTGCGAGCGATGCAGACCTTGGGCATCCCGATCGATGAGGTCGGGGGCACCAGCATCGGCTCCCTCATTGCCGCCCAGTGGGCCGCCGGGATGACCTTGGACGAGATGGCAGAGCGCCAGCGGGATGGCTGGCAACGCATCGCCCCGCATCGGGCGTATACGGTCCCGACGATCGGGTTGGTGCGTGCCACGGCCCTCGATGAGATGCTCCGTGCCAATTTCGGGGATCTCGACTTCGAGGACTGTTGGATCGACGCCTTCACGTGCAGTGCGAACCTCACGGCGGCGCGAACGCATCTGCATCGTCAGGGCCTGGTGCGCCACGGGTGCATGGCGAGCATGGCGATCCCCGGCATCGGACCGGCCTTCGCCCATCCCGATGGATCGCTCCACGTCGATGGGGCGGTGGTCAACAACCTCCCAGCCGACGGCCTCCGCTCGGGCGTGGTCATCGCGGCGGATGTCTCCGCCCATGCGATGCGCGCCTCGGGCTATCCCGAGACGCCGACGGGATGGCAGGTTCTCCGCGATCGCCTGCGCCCCGGGCATGCGGCACCGTATTATCCCTCACTCGTCGATACCATCCTCGGCTCCGTCCTGCTCGGCGGGGCGCAGCAGGCGGAGCGGGCGCACGCCGTGGCTGATGTCGTCTTTGCACCGCCCGTCGGGGCGATTGGGTTGTTCGACTTCGCGCGGCTGTCAGAGGCCGAAGCGATCGGTTACGAGCACGCTATGGCGACGCTCGGTCCGTGGTGGTCGCAGCGGCTCTCCACTCACGCAGGGGTCCCATGACCTATCGACTCTCACTCGGCAAGCGACTCCTCATCGGCGGGTTCTCGGTGCTCAATCGGGTCGTGCCCTGGCACCGGCTCCCGAAGTGGATGGGCCTCCTCAATCTGGTGGCCCTCCGGGATCAGCTGCGGGCGAACAATCTGGTCGACACCTATCCGTCACTCGAGTCATACGGGGACGCCGCCCGATGTCCGATGGATCACTCGAAGTACCTCGCCGTCCGGCACTCCGACGGCAAGTTCAACGATCTCGAGCGACCGCTCATGGGGTGCGCCGGCATGCGCTTCGGTCGCAATGTCCCGCGGCACCTCACCGAGGCCCCTAGCCCCGAGGCGCTGCTCACTCCGAACCCGCGACTAATCAGCGAGCGCCTGCTGCGGCGGCGGGAATTCAAGGCGGCGACCTCGCTCAACCTGCTCGCGGCCGCCTGGATCCAGTTCATGGTGCACGACTGGTTCGGGCACTACGATGACGATGATCGGCACATCGAGGTCCCGCTGCGCGAGGGGGATGGCTGGTCGGACGGGCGGATGCACGTCCACCGCACCCGACCCGATGCTCCCCTCGGGGAGATCGATCGCACCCACCCGGCCTATCAGAACAAGAGCACCCCGTGGTGGGACGGCTCGCAGATCTACGGGTCCTCCGAGGTGGAGACCGCGGCCCTTCGCGGCAAGGCGCGTGACGGCAAGCTCTTCGTCGAGGACGGGCACGTCGATCACTTCCTTCCGCGCGATCATCGGGGCATTCCCCTCACCGGCTTCAGCGATAATTGGTGGACCGGTCTGGAATTGCTGCATACCCTCTTCGCCCTCGAACACAACGCGATCTGCGATCACCTGCGACGGCATTATCCCGACTGGACCAGTGACCAGCTCTTCGACACCGCACGCCTCGTGAACTGTGCGCTCACCGCGAAGATCCACACCCTCGAGTGGACGCCGGGAATCCTGGCGCATCCGGCGGTGCAGCTCGGGATGAAGACGAATTGGTGGGGGGTCGCCGGCGAGACGCTCCGCCGCTACTGGGGGCGCATCTCGGAGAATGAGGCGATCGCGGGGATCCCGGGGTCGCCGACGGAGATGCATGGGGCCCCCTACTCCCTGACGGAGGAGTTCGTCGCGGTCTATCGCCTCCACTCGCTTCTCCCCGACACGGTGGAGTTCCGGTCCTTGGACACGGGACGACTCGCCACCACGCTCACGATGGATGAGATCGTCTTCGAGCGGGCACGTCAGCCGATGGCCCACGGGCTCTCGTTCCAGGACCTCTTCTATTCCTTCGGCATCGCGCACCCCGGCGCCATCACCATCCACAACTATCCTGATTTCCTTCGTAACATCGTGCTCCCGGATGGGAAGCACCTCGATATGGCGACGGTGGATATCCTCCGGGACCGGGAGCGCGGCATCCCCCGCTACAACGCCTTCCGTCGGGCATTCCACATGCGGCCCGTCACGACGTTCCTCGACCTGACCGGCGGTGACGCCACGCTGGCGGCCGAGCTCGCGGCGATCTACCGCGACGTCGAGGAGGTCGATCTCCTCGTCGGCAACCTCTGCGAACCGCTGCCCGAGGGCTTCGGCTTCAGTGATACGGCGTTCCGGGTCTTCGTCCTGATGGCCTCGCGCCGACTCAATGCCGACCGCTTCCTGTCGGGGGACTTCACCCGCGAGGTCTACACGCAGCCCGGGCTCGACTGGATCCAGAACAACACGATGACCGACGTCCTCATCCGACACTATCCCGATCTCCGTGCATCGTTGCGCGGCGTCGCCAACGCCTTCGCCCCCTGGGGAAAGGTCGGAGAGGGTCGAGGCGCAGTGTCGCGGGCCCCGGCGAGAGCGAGCTGATGGGCGACCTACATCGTCACCATCCGGCGCCCCGACCGCTGCGGCTCCGTTCATTCGACGAGGTGCGGCGAGAGCTCGAGCGCCTCGACGCCGCGCGCGACGCGTTCCTCACGCCGGGGTGGGATGTGCCGCATACACTGGACCACTGCGCGCGGAGCATCACGCACTCCCTGCAGGGCTTCCCCGTGCTCAAGCCGCGGCTCTTCCGGGCGACGATCGGGCCGCTCGCCTTCGGGCTCTTCGACACCATGGGACAGATGCGTCATGACCTGCGCCAGGAGATCCCCGGGGACCCCGAGCCGTCCCCCCGCACCTGGGACGAGGCGCTGGCCTCGATCCGGGATCGTATCGAAGCCTTCGACCGGTGGACCGGGCCATTGCAGCCGCACTTTGCCTACGGGCGACTCTCCAAGGCAGCCTACGAGCGGGCACACAGCATGCACGTCGCGAATCATCTGGCGGCGTGGCATTACGCGGCGGGGTGATGCGAACCGCGTCGCCCTCGGTGCCACACGTCCTGTGTCTCGGCGGCGGCTATGTCGCCATCAACCTCGCGCGCGCACTACGATCCCGTCTCCGTGCCGGACGGGTGCGACTCACCGTGGTGAGCAACGAGAACTTCCACTGCTTCCACGGGCTCGTACCGGAGATGCTCACGGGCACCCTGCAGCCGACTGATATGCTGAGTCCGGCCCGGCGGCTCTTCGCTCCCGGGGACTTCATCAATGCCGAGGTGCAATCGATCGATCTCGATCGCCACCGCGTCACGGTGGCCCGGCAACTCGACGGCCGCCCGCTCGAGTTGGCCTATGATCACCTCGTCCTCGCGCTCGGTGCGACGGAACACCTCGGACGCTTCCCGGGACTCGCGGAGCACGCACTGCGCCTCAAATCCTACGCCGCCTGCTTCGCGGCGCGGAACCAGTTCGTGGAGATGCTCGAGCTCGCGGACATGGAGCCCGATCCCGTCGAGCGTCGCCGCCTCCTCACCTTCGTG
>Ga0222713_10006175_pt1 | contig 11442 bp, 14 predicted proteins | sample C33_649DmetaG_FD_165061 | JGI IMG/M metagenome (GOLD analysis project Ga0222713, IMG submission 165061) | Estuarine water microbial communities from San Francisco Bay, California, United States - C33_649D | ecosystem: Environmental > Aquatic > Marine > Unclassified | place: USA: California... | reverse complement strand
CAAATATAACTATATCTTTATTTAACTACTGCGTCAACAAAACAGGACCCACAGGGCAGAATACTGCTTTCTTTGTTTCTTCGTGTATTATTTTTGCTTGCTTGGGTCTGCTTTCAATAAACAAGTCGCAGTCAGAAATGAGCTTGTAAACCCTTGCCTTGAACTTACCTATCTCTTCGTGTGTGCTTGATCCTGTCAATTCAAAGTCACGCATTATCATTTGGTTGAAAGTTATCTTGTTATTCTTCAACCACTTCTCAGTAACGTCCCTGTAGCGCATGTGCCTGCCAGTAACTATCAGAGGCACGTGGCCTTTGTCTGGATAGTAAAGAGGATTGGCCACGCACAAGAACTGGTAGTAAAGATCGTCGTTGCCTTTGTACTCGTTAGGGCATTCTTCGCAGAATATGCCGTCGAAGTCATAAGCGCAGTAAAGGTCTTCAGCTACTTTCAGCCTGTAATAGAAAGTAGAGACTTCTTCATTCTTTACCACTTCCACCAGAGTCTTTTCCTGAGTTAGCATTAGTGCCCTCTATTGGGAAGAAAAGATGCCCTACAACAACACCAGCCAGGAAGGGAATGATAGGGTAAGCCTTGGCCATAGTAAAGACCACAAGACTTATTGTTCCCTCGTAGCCAAACCTGTACACGGCGAACAAGTCATAAACCAACAAACAAACCAGAGTCATGGTTAAAACCATTCTGGTTACCGTTGGACCGTGGACGTTAGGCATTTGATTTTCTCCTGAGTATCAGCAAGCCATTGTTGTTTTCAAACTTTTTATCTATTTCCCATTCCCTGCAATTGTCAGAGAGAAATTCTTCTATCGCTGGGCTTATGCCTTTCTTTGAATCGTCTAGTTCACGGTAGTAGTTCTGAAGATGTTCAGGCCAGCCTCCAGTGTCGTAGACATCAGCTTCGTCCATAAACCCGAACGATACTATGTCGTGAAACACCAGGTATTTTTTTACCTTGTGCGCGTGCAAATAAAGTTCCATCTTCAGCTGCTTGTAGCTGTGTAATGTGTCTATGAACAGCATGTCTGTCTCAACAAGCTTGTCAGTCTTCAAAACATCGTCTTGCCAGAACTTGAAATAAACTCCAGCTTCCGTGGCTGCTTCATTCAATATCTTTTCGTCAACGCCCCAAGTCTTGTAGTGGTTTATGTCGAAGCTTTCCAAAGTCTTCGGACTGCCTGCAATGAGAGCCCAGGTGCTTATAACCCATCGAACACCAAACTCAGTAACATGGTCGCACTTTGACGCGTATTCCTTTAGCGTTGGAAGGTGTTCCCTTATGTCTATGCTTCCTGGATTCAAAGCCACTTGTTCGAGTACATCATCTACCAGTCTGCTCATTGCGTGGCCTTTCTTATTTCTTCCACATAGTCATATGACCATTTTGGATTGAGTTTTATTTCTCCCTTAGGCACCCTGCCCATGGAAGCCTCCCTTTCAACAACTTCCTCGACAGCCTTGCTTAAATTATCCACTCCTGGACCCCATCCAGAGCCGTGGTAAGACCTTACTGTTGCCCACCTGTATATGTAGTGTCTTTCGTTCACTGGTGTTAATTGAGAGTATGACTTGCCGAGAGCCCTGCTGAACCTTCCCATTATTTCTATGTCTATGCTGCATTGGTCTTTTGTGGGGTAACCGTTTATCCTGTCAAACAGTTCTCTAGTAAAAGCGTGAGTGGCGTGGAAGACGTTGCTGGTTGGGTTTATGTTCTTTTTGGCGTGTTCAAAGAAAGCGTCTCCTGTGTGATATATGCCTTCAGGCATACGTTCAAGCGTGTAAGATATTCTGTGGGGAAGATAAATGTCGTCGTCTTCCCAGCACATCAAAACGTCACCTGAGCACAGAGCCACAGTGGCGTTAAACTTAGCGCCCAAAGGCTCGATCCTGTAAGGAACATTGATTACTTTAACTTCTGGATGATCAAACGAGATGGTTTGATGCTCGTAGTCATTCAGTATCACAAGCTCTTTAGGGCCTTTGTAGTCTTGGCGTAGGAAACACTCTACGGATTCCTCTAGGCAGTGTACTCTGCCGTACGTGGGGCAGTAGCAACTGACTAGGTTGGGTTTCATTTACTTACCATTAATTTTGGGCCGTAGTAATGTAATTCTGCAGCTTTACGCGCTTCGTATGCTTCTTCTGCCGTGTCAAAACAGCCTAAGTGTTTTTTTTCATAATCTATCTTTATTTGCGCTACAAACTTTTTATTGCGTTTATGAAACCAAACACCTCTGTACCCTGTTTTATTATTTTTGCTAAGTAATCGTTTTTTAGAGTTATCTCCATTAGTAAGTTCCTGTAAATTTTCTATTCTATTGTCATGCCGTATATTATTTCTATGGTCTATTTCCATACCTGGAGTTACTGGACCGTAATGCATTTCCCAGATAACTTTATGCACGTCGTAAGTTTTGCCTTTAAATCCAAAGTGTAAATAACCTGCACCGCGACGACAACCAACAGGCTTATCCATTTTTCTACGACGGCCTTTTCCTGTTATTTGTTCTTTCCACCAAATTGTTCCGTCTGGCTCGTAACGGAATATCTCATGCCAATTCGGTCTGTCGCTCATAGAATGTCTCCAACACTTTCAAGAGATTGAGTCATAGTCTTGAATTTGACGTTAACATTACCCTGCGCGGCTAAAACCGTTCTAGCGTTTTCGTTTTCAATTAACAGCTTACAACAATAAGCCAAATTGTCGTAATCAGTTATTTGAATACCAAAAGGCGGTCCAAGGTACGAATAGTCATTATCGTCTATGGACTTTTCAGAAACAACAGGCACCCTGGAGGCCAATAAAGGAATAACCCGTACAGCTTCAAACACTGACGAATCGTAATAGTGCATGTTGAGTACTAGCTTTGACCTGTGAATAAGCACGCTAAGTTCTGGGCCGTAAACCCCAAACACAGCCTGAACATTTAAACCCATACTTTTAATCTTGTCCAAAACTTTGGCGCGTCTGTCGTTCATGCTGCCAAAGAAAAGAACGTCTATGTCCTTAGGCTTCACTCTAAACACATCCCTGGCCACATACGTGTAATCCAAAGAAGAATCGTAGGCGAAAGGCACATGCGTGGCTTTAGCTTCTGGGTAAACCTTTCTCAAAGCTTCTATGTTCGTTTTGCTGTAATCCCAATAAGGCTTGTTCTTTAGCAAAGACACATAGGAACTGTTGAACCAATTTGATTTGGTGTCAAACTGCTCAAAGTTGTAAACAACAACGTTTTCTTTTTGCAGTAAGCTTTCTGGGTCATCAAGCAAATGAGCGCCTATGACTATGTTCAAACCTTCTTCTGAGAACTTGTTGAAGCAAACAGAAGTGCGATGCCCCTTGTTATGCAAGGCGTTGTTTAAGGCTGTTGTTACAGGATCAAAGGCAGCATCGTGTATGTAACCAACAGGTCTTACTCTGGTTATGACTATGTCTTTCAATCAGCACGACCTTTCTCAAGACACTATGGCTTCCATAAACCTTTCTGCTTCATTGACAGTTGTAAGGTTTTCTTTCGTATAGTCAAGAAGCTCTAGTATTACATCTTCGCAAGAATTTGGATCACACCCTGCGTTTTTTGAAAAATCTTCTGTCAGTTTTCTTACAGTCTCTTTTGGAAACCTAGTCATAGTCATGCTTGGGATTTCAGCTATTCTTTCAAACAAAGGTATGCACCCGTTTGCAAGTATCTCGTAATGCCTCAAGCAGTCGAATCCAGCTTTCTTGCTTGTTTTACCGTACAGCGAGGTTTTGTATTCCTCGTAATAGTCTTGTTCTTTTTCAAACTTGTAAGCTTTGTCAAAACCTGGAGATATGTCAGCCAGTATTTTTGTTTTCAAAGGCATTTTAGACAAAACGTGCTCTTCAGGAATGCTGAAGCTTATCGGCAAAACATTAGGGGTAGGCGTGCTTAACTCTCTTTTAAAATAAATACCAGAGTTAGCCAAAGCTGGTCTGGACAGTCCAGGCCAGTCTTCTCCATCAACAAATACTATTTTGTTTTTAGGATAAACCTGGTTAACCAAATCAAGATAAGTAGTCGTTCTAGCCACACTGCCGTAGATAACGTAATCGTAGAACCTGTCTCTTATTTTTTCTTCAATAGTCCAATGAGGGCACAGTCTGGGAGTGTGTCCCATCCTCGCATACAGCGTGAACCCTCTGCCATAAAGAGTTTCTGGGTTAGGGTAGCCTTTGAGCATGTAGCCAGGCCACGCTGTCTCGTAGACGAACAAGCCTGGTGTATTTACCAAGCCGTGGTACAACATGTCGTTTTGATAGTCTGGGCTTTCAAAGCTATTTACAAACAGCAACTTCATCGGTCTGCTTCCTTTCAGACAGAACTTTCTCAAGATAGTCTATGTTGTTCTTGATTCTTTGTTTTTCTATTTCTGGTACTTCGTTCAAAAGTTCTTTGGCTAGCCTCAAACTTTCTTTGTTGTTATCAAGTTGATGCTCGCAGACCATCAACGCGTCCTTCATTCCAAATTGCCAGAGCCAGTCTTCCAGAAATAAACCTTCGACTGGGTGTGGTATCGTCATGGCTTGTTTTATGAAAGACATGGCCATGTTAGGTCTTTCATGCGTGTAGCAGTACTTGGCAGCCCTATACAGGTCCTCAGCCCTGTGTGGACATATCTCTCTGGCCAACATGAACTGATTGAGTATCTCAGAAGCTGGATAGTTAAGCTGCTCTTTTAACATTGCAGATTGGATCAATGAAACATATTTTTCTTGATCCCATCCTTCAAGTTTCATTCTGTCCGCGTAAGCCCTTATTGCTTCTTTAGGCATATCGCAGTCCCTGTAGGACTGACCCAGATAAAAAGTGTATCTGGCAAGCATGTAAGGGTCTGTTTCTTCTTTGATTATTGCTTCTAGCTTTTCAGCGTCTTTCCTTATTTTCTCTGGGTCCATGTTTCTTGATGAGTCTTGTATTGGTACGTTGTACACCCCTTTGAGTATGGCCTGGTTTTTAGCCGGCACTTTGCATTCCAGGAACTCATGCAAAGCTCCCTTGAAGTAATAAGGAAGCTTGTTCAAAAGCAAATTGTCTCGCATATATTCGACACTACCGTACCTGCAGCAAATACGGTATAAATCGTGGCTCATCCCGCTTTTAAATTTCTTTATGCTGACGTCGTAGTCATACTCTAGTATTTCGTCTGCGTCTATCAGCAAAACGTAGTCTATGGACTTTATCTCTCTTATCTCATCCAGCACCCTGGTACGATTTGACGCAAAGTCTTTCCAGCCGTGATGAACCACTTTGCCAGGAATGCCGTTACGCTGCATCCATGTGTTTATTATCCCCACGGTGTTATCTGTTGAGCCTGTGTCAGCTATGTAAATGTAGTCTACTAAAGGCTTTACTGACTCCAGGCATCTTTGAATGATGTGAGCTTCATCCTTGACTATCATTGCCAAGGCAATTGTCTTGTAAGGCATGGTTGCCCTTTCTGTTAACTAACTCTGTAGAACCAGCAGTCTTCATTGGTGGGTACAGCACTAGGAATCAGTTCTGTCACAGCTTTGCCAACTCCGTGCCAACTCCAGTCGTGTCCAGCCAATATACCGCCTTTCTTTACTTTAGGAAGCCAAGCTGTAATATCCTTCTTTACATTTTCGTAATCATGTGACGCGTCTATGAATATGCAGTCCACAGAACCGTCTTCAAACTCTTTAGACGCTTCTATGGAGTCAGCCCTGAAAGGATGCACCACTTTCTTTTTGTTGTTTATTGGGCTCATGTTGTTGACAAACAAATCAAACAACGTGCCTTGTTTTACTGCTGGGTCGTTCTGGTGAACATCTTCGTTTGGAGAACCAAGCCATGTGTCCACAGCTACAACCTTGATGTCTTTGCCAGAGTTAATTACTTCAACTCCAATGTAAGCGGTAGATTTACCCTTCCAGGACCCTACTTCTACGATAGTGCCTCCTGAAGGGGTTTCATTGACAAACTGGGTATACAGATTGGGGTAGCTGAACCAAGGCTCACCAAAATTAGAGTTCATCCAAATGTGTTGCATTTTAGGTTTCCAAAATGACTTAGCCACACAGTCGTAGTTGTATTTCCAGTGAGGCTTTAAAGCAATCCTACCAGTTGGAATGGTTCCTTCCGCTACCTGTCGAGCCAGCTTGTTCTCAACATGGTCGCTGACGTTATGAGTGTCGCTGGCGCAGTCTGAGGTGTGATAAGCGCCGACGCTGCCCCAGCGATAGACGTAGAAGATGTCTTCGTTGTTAGTCTTTTGGAAGTAGTCTCCACCCAGATGATCGCGCACCTTCTGAATGAAGAACTGATCCACAGCCACATGGTCAGTTTCTGGGTAGCCTCCGACAGCGTCAAACACTTCACGCCTAAAAGCGTGGGTAGAGTGGGCAACAGCCGTAGGATGGAACAGGCTGTACTGCTGCTCTGCATCTTCTGAGAAACCAGAGCGAGTGTAGAACACACCGCGCTCCATCTTCTTCAAGCTGTGCGAGATGCGGTTGGGTAAGAAGATATCGTCATCATCCCAGCAGAACAGGACGTCGCCCTTGCAGTGCTTGATGGTCTCGTTGAACTTCTTGCCCAAAGGCTTGATTCGTTCCTTAACGTTGATAATCCTGACTTCAGGATGATCAAACACAAGCTCTTGACCTTCGTAGTCATTGAGGATTACCAGCTCTTTAGGCCCTTGGTAGTCTTGTCTCAAGAAGCACTCAATAGCTTCTTCCAAGCAATGCGCCCTGCCGTATGTGGGGCAGTAGCAGCTTACTAGAGGCAGATCATGCCTTTCAAAAGCCATATCGTTGGCTGGAGTCAGCTGGCCGTATGTTTGACCGTAACGGTTGTAGGAGTGCTGACGCTTGGAATAGAATCCCTCGTCCCACAGGTCTAGCAGCTGGTCAAAGTACGCTTCGTACTTCCACTTAACAAATTCAGTAGAGAAGTTCTCAATCGCGTAGTCGCGTATCTCGTACGGATCGAGTGTGTAAACGTTCTGAGCTGCTTGAATGTACTCACCAAACGTACGGCACCTGTAGCCTGTAACGCCGTGGATGTTGGTCTCAGAGAACACGCCCCAGTCAGAAGATATGACAGGCGTACCGCAAAGCATAGCTTCAGCGTGTGTACCCTCAAACGGCCCGATGTACTGTGTGGGTGTGAAGATAGCTTTGGCTTTGCTCATCAATTCGCCACGCTGCTTGGCGTCAACCATGCCCACGTATTCTCCGTAGGTCATAGGCGTGCCTTCACCACCAGCGATGATCAACCTTTTGCCTAGGTGCTTGCAGACGTCAGCTGGAATCTGAATACCCTTACGAGACGTAAGCCTGCCCATGTACAGGTAGTAGTCTTCTTTCTCTACTGAGAATGGGAAGTCATTCGTCTCGTAGAAATTGGGAATGACGCAATCAAAGTAGTTGCCGTCAGTCTTGGAAGAGTCACCACCAGAAGCAGCTCCGTAGATGGTGTGCATCCAAGCATACGACTCAAAAATCTTAAACCTGGCAAACACACCGCTGTAGCCGATACCAATCTCGACTGTACTCAGATGAGGCAAGGCTTCTGCGATAGGCTTGTGCAGAGTACCAGCCATGGTGCAGATGAAGTCTTTCTTGTCGTGCTGTCTGTTGCGTATCTCAGCAATGACACGCTCGTTCATTACTTTGAACGCTTCGTGCTGCCCAATCCAAATCGTGTCTGGTTTAAGGTATTTCTTTTTATCTTCTGCTGAGAAGCAAGGAATAAACTCAGAGCAATTGGCTTGAGTCTTCTCTGCTCCGTACAAGTAAACAACATGACCCAGAGAAGTCATCATGTTGCAGAACTTGCGGTACTTCTCTGTGTACGCGCAGGCCACGTGCTCTAAAGTTGTGTCATTGTGACAAAAACTGATTACATGGAATACTTTACGAGGACCAGAACGCTTCACAAGTCACTTCCTTTCTTCTAAACATCAAAACTATGGTATATATGAAACAAATAAAATCAACAAGAGTTACGTCTGTTACCTTCACTGAGGTTTTTAAAAGCTTCAAGAGGACGTGTGTTGGTATAGTGAAATGCCTTTTTTTGCTGCTCAGTGTCGTTAAGGTCAAAATGACTTAAAGGTATTATGTGGTCTATGTTCCAACGTTTTATACCGTCATCTTTATGCTTTCCCCAGTTATTCCAAGACATCCAGTCCTCAAACAAAGATTCCAAGTATTGTCTGTACTGTTCTACAGAGCAACCCAACAACTCTTCTGAGCAACTTGATTTTTTTAAATTTTTATTTCTTAGAGCGTTTCTTATAGCGTTTGATATTGAATGCCTTAAAAATAAATTTCTATTTGTTTTAGTTTTTCTGCGTTCATTTTGTTTATACAGTTTACGTTTTTCTGGATTTTTATCGAGCCACTCTTTTAATTTTTTAATTCTTGCATTTTTATGTTTTATATAGCTAGCTTTACGAGTAGCTTTTATCTTTTCAGGGTTATTGCAAACATATTTATTTTGTATTTCTTTTACTTTATTTTTATTAGACAAAGCCCAAAGTTTATTATTTAAAATTTCTTTTTCTCTATTTTTGTTGTAGTAATCTTTCCTATACTGTTTGTTTTTTTCACGCCATTTACGGCTAGCTTCTTTTCTGGCAGCTGCGTAATCAGGATCAGTAGCGATTTTGTTTTTAGTATATTCTTTGCACTTTTCCAAATAAATCTTTTTTTGTTCTGGCGTCATAGCTTGATAACGACTAACGGCTTTGTTCACAACCTACCTCACTCGTCTTCAGTCTTATCGGTAAGAAATCCCACAATTAATGTAACGCCTACAAGCACAAATGATACGAGAAAGAAATACATGAAAAATTCTGAGTAAAGCATAAACCTCAAAAAGCTATTCAGTAAATCAAACATTTGGCTTTGTTTATAGGGTAAACGCTACAAAAAAGCTATTCATCGCACTTTGGCTTATCGTAAGCAAAGTATACCGCCACGAAACCGAAAGCGCAAAACAGCATAATCAAGATTGTAGCTACGCCTTCTACGCTAGTCATGGGTCTTGTGCCTTTTACCAGAATCGTCTTCAAAATCAATACTTGGAAATATGGCTTTGACTCCGTTCAAGACTATTTCGCACTGATCAGCTGGTAACTTTCTTTTAAAATAATCACAACATTGTTTAATGCTCCAGCCCATCTCGTAAGAAGCTACGAGGTAATTATGAAACTTATCATTAAGGGTTAAAGCATAGGTGATTGGTTTTGACCTGTAGAACCTATGAACCCATCCTAAATCCAAATGAACGTAGCACTTGCCTCCGTTGTTTCTTACCTTTTGGTGTATGTATAGCTCTTCTGCGCTAAAACCTTTAAAGTGCTTGCTAAAGTACGGATAGTGTTCACGTTTCATAAGCGTGTAAGCAGAGCCGTGTCCTTCAATCTCTTTGATCTTTATCTTTGGCAGTTCTGGGTCTGTGTGCCACACGCCAAAGAAATCGCCTCGCCATTCAGGCAGCAACTCAGAAGCTATCATGTGCCCACGCTCATTCAGCAGAGGACCTGTCCACAAGTCTCTGCCTATTAGGTCGCTGTCTATAGCGTCGATGATGTACTGGACGGAACACGGAGCCAGCAAGACATGGCTATCTACCAGTAGAACGTAATCTCCCTTGGCGTGTTCCCAAACAGAGTCCTTGGCATGTGCTGGACCTTTGTTCTTGGAATGGTGGACGTATCTTGTTCCAGAGTTGTTGCAGACATTCTCCAGGTCTTGCTGCTTCTCAGGCATGTCGTCTACGACAAGCAGCTCAACGTCTTTCCTGTCTTCCTTGACGTGATACTGGCGTATGGCAGTAAGCGTCCAGAACGCTCCCTCCACATCTTCCCAATTCGCCATTCCGATAGTAAGCTTTGGAGACATGGGAGCCTTTCTTAGGTAAGACCGTATCTACCTTTGAGGCGATTATACAGATTGGATATGCCTGTGGAAGAGAGAGCTTTGTCGTAAACCCTAACCATATAGAAAGTGGCGTTTAGAGGTTCCGCGCCGCTGCCAACGTCGGCAGCAAGTCTCCAGTTCTGACCAGTTGTTATGGTAGCAGTGTTAGTAGAGCTGGCGTCTAGAGTTCCGTTTTTATAAAGTTTTGTGTTGTTTGAAGCGTCCCTGGTTGCTGCGATTATAAACGTTGAAGCTGTTAAGTTTGTTGACCAGTTAGGCGTGTACGAGTTTAAATACAGCCCTCCAACATTATTTAATTGCAAAGTACTAGCCCCGTAGCCAGAACCATAGTTGCCTATGATATTACCACCAGTAGTGTTGTTTAGTGTTATAGCTACGACTATTGTAAACTGGCCTGTAACCAAAGAGTTATTAGCTATTTCAGCGTAACTACTACTGGTTCCGTTAAAACTTATACCGCCGTAATTAGTGGTGACAAACGTTCCGTTGTACAGAGTGGCATTGTTACCGCTCTCACTCAAATCGTACCAAGTCGAACCTGTGCCTGGGTAGCTCTTGTAGTTCAGAGCGTCCAGGTGCAGCTTCAAGCCGTATTCGTTCTCTATGTCTGTGTTGGCTAACGTGACAGCTGCCACGTAACTGCCGTCTAAGGCAGACTGCACTCCATTTGCTGCAAGAATAATCTCAACGCTATCGTTGGCTTCTATGGTTACGCCTGAGATGTCCAAAACAATAGTTTGATCTGAAGCGTCTGAGTCAGCTGTGTTTAGGGTTATGCCAGCAGTTATAGGACCAGCTGTGGTAGTGGTTGTTGTGGTGGTAGTTGTTGTGGTTGTCGTCGTTGTTGTGGTTGTCGTCGTACTGGTAGAGCTTGACGAGCTAGATGTTGTGGTGGTCTCAGGAGGCGGCGATGTCATTACACCCATTTGTAAGCTCCTTAGAACTTTATAGATTTCTTTATTCTAGCCGTAATCTCATTGGCGTCTATCAAAGTGCCTTGGTTGGCTCCAGGGCACTTTTTTGTGATATTGTTCCAGTTTTCTTGCGAGTTTTCAATAAGTCGCATAAACGGATAGGAGCGACATTGATTTGGTTGAGCCTCGTAAACTGAGCAGGTTGTTCCGTTGGCTAGGAACGGGCACTCACCATTTGGCTTTCTCTGTATCTGCAAGTCTTCAAAATTATTGTTTGTATACTTGATAGCAACTTCTTGCTCTGGCATGTTTAAGTGTTTAGCCAGCACGCTAAGATCGTCGCCTACCAGCCATATCGACCCTTCCCAAGACTTGCAACAGTCACCGCACTTGGTGCATTCAAAACGCAGGCCGTCTTTGTACCAAGGCTCTTGAGTTGTCATCCTGTGCCTTTAGTAACCTTGACTGTTATGCCTGTGGTAGCTGCCACAACAGGCTGATTGAACGACAGGATAACCTGGTTGCCTGCTTGCGCCACTCTAGTTGGAGGTCTTCTTGGCGGTGGCGCGTATG
>Ga0222713_10006173_pt1 | contig 11445 bp, 20 predicted proteins | sample C33_649DmetaG_FD_165061 | JGI IMG/M metagenome (GOLD analysis project Ga0222713, IMG submission 165061) | Estuarine water microbial communities from San Francisco Bay, California, United States - C33_649D | ecosystem: Environmental > Aquatic > Marine > Unclassified | place: USA: California... | reverse complement strand
AGCTGCTTAACGAATGTTCTCTCAGACTGCAATCCCCCGTCTACACTGTAGAGTGGGTAGATGCTAACCTCCGCACATTCAGTGAGGGAGAAGCCATCGACTACCAAGCCTGCCATCTCCACAATTGATCGGGTAGAGATAGGAGTCTGAATACGTGCAGAGTCGGACTTAACTTCCATACGAGTCTGGTAAGCAATATCAGCTAACGCATCAGCAATCGCACTCTCAATCGAAGGATACAACTGCTTCATCAACTTAGCCTCATCCTTAGGACCTAAGTGTGGGATCTCTGCAATAACAAAGCGGTCCAACAATGCTCGGTCCATCACACGAGTAGCGGTATACTCAGTACCAATGTTAGCAGTACCAATGAAACTCACACCCTCTGCGACCTTCACGGTAGGAGTGTTAACTGCCTCATCTAGACGCAAGTAACGTTGTCCTGGATCCAACACAGTCATAAGGATGTTGTGAGCCTCTGGATGCGCACGTGATACCTCATCGAGCAACACCACAGTATTAGGGGTCTGTATCGCCTTAACAAAAGCAGACTCGTTGAAGTAAGTACCCGCATCTTTAGAGAAGTGAGTGTTACCAATCAACGCTCCTCGAGGATCCTGAGTGGCACCTAAGTTCACATAGAACACTGGACGATCCATTGCCTTAGCAACCGCAAGGGCAGTCTGGGACTTACCACATCCAGTAGGACCAGTCAACAAGATGTTACGACCACGTACCACTGAGCGGCAAATAAACTTCCAAGTCAGGTCCTCACAGAAGATAGACTCAGGTCTCTTCTCCACGCAAGTGGACAAGAAAGCCATTACATTATCCGCCTCAGACTTAGCAGCTTCAACCGCTACAGCCTTAGGGGACTCAGATGCAAAACTCTTAGCATCTTCCGGAGAAATCTGTCTCCACTTACCCGATCCATTCTCGAGGTACATACCAGCCTTGAACGCATTAGACAAAGTCATATACGTGATCTGCTTAGTCACATTCTCCCCAGTACTCATACAGATGGCTTGAACTGACTCCCCACGCTTACCTGGGGCTAACTTAACTTGTGCAAAAATTACATTTTTCATATGTGTGTGATTTAATTGATTACTTATCTTTACTTGGTAAAGGTCCTACCTTTTTCTCTGGAAAGCAACTTTTTTTAAAAAAAATTTCTCAGAGATTTAGTAGTCTTTATTTCCTCTCCCGTTTCATATTGTAAAGATCCCCCCACATATCCGATTAGACAACAGTCTACAAAAAAAAGTTTTGCACCGGTGTATTGGGCAAAACTATTCATAACATTTGTTGCATATATGTAACTGACTGATACTCCGGGGGGTAGAGACTCGACGTTATACACCGGGGGGTGGGCATAAAAAGTGTATAAGTTCTATAGGAAAAATTTGCGCGGCTCGCCATGAATGTGTATTAATCCCCACTATTTTTACCATAAACACTTCCGCTAAAATCAAGGTGGTGTATGTTTTATACGCCCTACGCAAACTGCGGGTATAAACTAGACACTTTATTAACGGGTTGCCTTCCCCGTGCTTTCCCCCCTATACTATACTGTATACTATAGGTACTATGGGCTTTCTATGCTGTATGTTTCTTCTTCATTATATAGAATCCCCCTGCTATAGCATTGTACCCGAACTCTAGATTGTTATCGATTAGGTACTGCATTACTGTAGCCTTTTCTTCCTCACTGAGGTTTATACAATCATACTTCTGAGTATCCCTTAGGTCGTCTATTGCTGTCTCCCTACCATATTTTTCCCCACGTTCGAATGACTCATTCTTCATTCTCCTTATCTCGTTGTATGTGTATATGCTAATCATCTGCTATAGTTTATCCGGCACAATGGCCATGCTTATGCTTATGTTCTACATACCACATGACTCTGAATGTCCCCAGTACAAAGAAGTATGTATCAAACTCATTGATGTCATCTGTTGATTTGTATACCCCAGTGTGGTATACTGATTTATCCAATTTGATATTCTTAGCACTCTTTGGACACTTATTGAATGCAATAGAGTGTCTCTTTGTTAGTTTGAATGACTTGTACATATCTTACTTATTATGTTTATCGTAGTCCCTTTGAGCTAGGGCTGAAGTTAGTATATGGTTCTCTTCCCTGAGTTGTTTGTTCTCTAGTGTTAACATCTTGATAGAGTCCCTCAGTGCTTTAATGCTTGCACTATCGTGTACTGGGTTCTTGCAATTGCCTTTATGTGATCCCCAGAAGTTTCTTGGAGTTCCTACCCTAACGTAATCACATCCCTCGTACGTATACTCCTTTGCATAAGTGCTGTAGTATTGTGAGTCCCTTGATAGAGTATCTGGTCCCTTAACTTCCTCAGTACGTTCTGTGTTTATAGTGATGCCCTGCTTCTCACAAGCCTCCAATAATAATGAGAAGAGTGCTACTGTCAATACTCCGAATACCTTTACGGTCTTTAGTTCTAATCCTTCTAAGTTCATATATGTTATTTTTATTTAGTTATCCTCCAGCTGCCTTAGTACCAAACTCTTTAACTCTTCCAACTCAACGTCTGTAGTGTTCATAGCATTGAAACACTCAAATTGAATAGACTCAGCTCTGCTGTCTAGCAATGGCAACATATGATAGTCGTATAGCACCTCCTGCAACTGCTTACTAATCTCATACAGCTGTTCCGTGTTGTGTACTGAGTCCATTGGGATCCTCACTACAAATATTGGCTTGCTCATAGTATGATTGGATTAGTGTTACCAACCTTGATAGTGTCAGTAGTTGGGTGAATATGTAATTGCCATCCGTCAATCTCCGGTGCACAATCTCTTGGTGCAATGTAGACATCAACTCTAACACCTTCCTGTGTCAGGTAGTTGTTGTAGTATGTGAATGGGATTAATGCATCCTGGAATAATAACTTTGATGCTAACATGAACATACGATACACTACATTATCTTCATCCCTGAACGCTACTGTGGACTTTCCAAGTGAATTTAATGCAACCGCAGACGCACTCATGACTCTTAGATTCATATCTATTGTGTGCATCATATTGAAGTCTACCTTAAATCTGTCCTTTACAAGTGCACGTACGGGTAGTGGTGGTGGTGTTGGCCATCCCAACTTCTTAGGTGTATTCACTGCTTCCAGTAACCAATCTGCACAATACCTTTCGTCTGCCTCCCCATACTTCAATGAGTCCGGTTGGTCTCTGTGAGCGTAGAAGCCTCTAATGATACCAGCAGCAGACATTAACTCAGCTTGAATTACTGGTGCGTCTGTCCAAGTCTCGTATGTATTGTGCCGATTGATCTGAGACATTAAACCTGCATAGCTCTGTAGAATACTATCATCATATGAGCTACTATACGAAGGCTGTCCATTCCCAATCCCCATCATCTGCTTGAGTATCTCTAGTGTTGTTTGTGTTGAATCTGGTTCCATGTTCTTCTATTATTGTGAATGTGTTTTGTTGATCAATGTTTCTTAAAGCTGCTACGATCATTGTAGCTGCGTACTCGTTGTCTGTCCAACAGAGTACCTTCGAATCACTCTTATGAGCGTTTAGGATTACTTTGTACATCTTGTTCCGTTTTAGGTTGAATACTCTCAATCAATCTTGTGATTCGATTCTTGCCTTTCTCCCCAATCGGAATTGGATTCCCCTCCTCGTCAATACTCACGAATCTTATATGTGTCTGCAATACCAATGCCTGACTTCCAGTGTACACGTTATGAGCTCTTGCTTCCATGTACAGAGTTACTGATGTGTTTCCTACAACACTTGGATAGCCATAAATCTTTAACAGCTGTCCTTCCTTTGCAGGCTTCTGAAAGAAACATTTATCAATACTCACTGTGACCATCCTAGGAGTGTCACACAACTGCATACTATACCCAGCCGCAGCAGCATCAATCCATGCCAACAGCTTACCTCCAAAGAGGTTCCCATGAAAGCCTAAGTCGCTTTTCTTAATTGGGTGAGTGTTCAGTAGCTCCATTGTTGTGTTCATTCCAAATGTCTTTAATATCTTGTAAAGGTTTAACTCCTACGATGCGTGTAAGCTCTTCTAGCGAATCATTCACCAGAACTAATGTTGGCACTGCGCGAACTCCAAACTGCTTTGTCAGCACTTCGTCAGTATCTACATTAACCTTCTGCACAACGATCTCACCCTTTGCAGCTATCTCATCAATCTTTGGACCTAACATCTTACAAGGTCCGCACCATGGTGCACTAAAATACAAATATTTCATATTACTCTAATCTTAATTCGTGATGATCATGTGGCAATGCTAGCTTAGCTATTGGCTGCTTCTCCATGATGTTTATTACTTCTTGTAATGAGATAGGTTCTAAACCATTCCCCTCACAACCAACATCCATTGCCTTACCTTTATGTAATCGTACATCAGGCATTAGGTGAACGTGACCGTGTAAGTGGATCACTCCATTGTTCATGTTATTCCAGCTTGCAATCGGATAGTGCATACAAACAAAATCGTATCGCTCCATAGCAGACTTTGTAGTGACACCAGGACGTACAACATTGAGATACAAGTACTCATGTACTGAGCTGAATAGACTTTGTATACCCTCTTTGTTTCGTTGAATGTGATGATCGTGGTTTCCAAGTACCAAGTGAATATTCTTACACACTAGTCTGTTACGAAACTCAGCAATACTCTCAAATCCACCAAACGACCAATCACCTAAGTGAATCAGTATGTCGTTCTCCCCAACCAATGCATTGATGTTATTCACCAATGCATCGTTCATATGACTAAGGGATTTGAACTCTCTGGTCAATCGTTGAGCATTAGTCCACTTAGTAGTGGCTGAGCAGATGTTTGCGTGGTTGTAGTGAGTATCACTCGTAAACCATAACCTTTGTCCTTTTTCTAATACTAATTTCATAACCTAAAGATAACAACTTTATTTCGATTTTGCAACAGCTTTGTTAAAAAACTAACGAAGCTCTTGTGCCTTGTTCCTTCAAGCGATACTGAACTCTAGGAAACCCAGTAGGCTGAATCATGATGGTTTTGCCTTTGCGATCCACGATATCGTACTCGTGTGGGTCAAGTGATAACTCCCAGTAACCTGGTAAAACTAATTCTGGATCCTCTGCGCTAGGCTGCTCTGGGGACTCGCTGTTCAATAGTCTCTCTACCACCGACTGCTTCTCGTTAAGTTTCTTAGACTTCTTCTCTGGTCTAGTAGCCTCAACGTGATCCACAGCCTTACGAGAAATCTCTATGTCATTCCCAGGTACCCAGCTTGTTGGATAACACTCAAACTCATGTCCGTCAAGGACTTCAACTACATTGTAGTACTTAGACTCCGCTTTAAGATTCAGGTGTCGTCCACATGCAATCGCATCCTCATTGAACAAATTCATCTCCTTGATGAGATTTGTCAACAAGTCGAATGTACGCATGTTCACTTTCTCAAAGAATTGATGAATAGACTCTCGGTGGTCTTTGTTGATCAACATATCGTCAATCACCTCATCGACTAGTTCGAACTCTAAGTCGCCATACGCTTTGCGGTACTTGATTCGATTAAGTCGGTTGATCAAGTACTCGTTGATACGCTCCTCGTTCACCGTCAGTAAGAAGATCAATCGAGTGCTATAGTTACCATCCATCAACGATAACATATCGTACTGGTTGTCTCTATTGTACACCTTCTCGAACTCATCGATAAAGATGATGCACTGTCCCAACTTAGGATTCGTAAGGAAGTCCACAAACTCAGAACCTTCATAAGGCTCACCAACAATGATCACCGGCAGCTGAGAGTCCATACAGAACTTCTGTGCTGTAATTGTCTTACCGGTACCTTTCAGTCCCGTTAGTAAGATACCTAGGTTCTTGTTGCTGTTGTGCTTCCAAGACTCTAACCATCGATCTACAATCGAATGATCTCCATACACCTTCTTAGGCATTACGAAGTCTTCCTTCTGTACTAGATAGAACTCTCCACTGCGTGGGTCTCTCTTTAGCATGTAGTTACCTGCTGGCAACTTGTCATACGTTGCATCTACATCCGTGAATGTTAAGCGATGCCCTGATTGAATTATACTCATGTAACTTATTTACTTATTAGTGTGAATCTCCTATATCATGTTTCTCTCCGTAGATTAGGTAATCTGGATTGATCACCTTCGCTACCTTATTACGCTCTCCAGTAAAGTACTTGATCACAATACCTTCGTGTGGTACTTTTGAATCCTCAATGTAGTTGTTGAATGTGTACTGATCTTGAACCTCTTGTGACCAATCTCCATAGTGAAGGATTGGAACATAAGGTAATGTTAATTCGCGAGTAATGATTATCCAAGCATCGTAGGTTGACATATACTCTCCATTCCACTTAACATCAAAACCATTAAACTCTATGTCAGTCAAACCATAATCATAGTTCTTCTGAATACCAGCTCCAAAGATTTCTCCATAAAGGATGATACCTTCACCAATCTCTTTAGTACCATACCCCTTTGCTAATGCCCAAAGCTTGGCTTTGATATCTAGTTTCTCAGCAATAGTAGCCCATACATCTGTATCATAGAATCCTTGTGAGTCAGAACCTTTCTCTACGTTATGAGATCCATATACATACTCATACTCAACCCACTCATTACCAAAGAACTTTTTCACCTTATCCCAGATCGACAACTTAGACTTCTTAACAATACCATAGCGAGCATTTGTACCATGAATCTTTCTAGTAATCTCAACTAGATCATTCTCAGTAAACATTCCAGCTACGTTCTTCAAGTTAGGGAACTTGTAGTAGATATGGAAGTTAGGATTATCTTGGTATCGGATCTTACGACCTGATGATAATTGTACCTGACGTACTGGTGGTTCATACTTGTAGATGTTCATTGCGTACATCATATCCTTACCATCATAGTAGTTTTCCATGAATGGAATGTATTGTACTGGAATGATCAAGCACTCAGAGTATACACCTCTCAGCTTAACAGTACGCACACGTCCACCTTTACGCAGGTAGCTAGTCACGTTCATATCGTCTGAAAGCTCTTGAGGAATGACAGCATCTGTAGTAGCTATCACAACCAAGTCATTCACCTCGTATGCATCCTTCTTGATGATAGCTTGCCAGCCACCCACCAATGCAAGCTCGATATTGTCTGCTCCTGCTATTGGTAAAATCTCTCCGATTGTACCAACATAACATACACTGTTATTATTTTCCATAGTCTGAATATTTTAAACCCCATTGTAAATTAAACCACATCATTTCGTTCTCTGCTCTCTTAGCTGACATTCGAAATGTATTGATAAGATACTTCTTACCCCAATCTCTAAACTCCTCCGACTGCTTCATAGTCATTGTGTACTGTTGGAACCAGTTGTCCACCCCTAAGATATCATTGTAGGTAACCTCATGTCCAGCAATCTCAAACATCTTGTTGATAAGATCGACAACTGCTTGCTCTTGCTTTTGTTCTCTAGTCAATCTCTTCGCCATCGGTTTCTAGTGTTAATGAATACTTCTCCTGCACTCCTGGAATTGCTGTGAAGATTGGTGTTACTTTGTAGACTGAGTTGAGTGTGTGTAATAAATCATAACCCTCAAACTCCTCTTGCTTCTGTACTTGCGAAGTAGCAAACCAGCGATCTCCATAAGTCACAAACAAAGAGCAATACTGGTTGCTAGTCAATAAGCTGACCATGCATGCATCAATCACAAATCCTGGATTATATCCATTCGGATGATTGTTATCAAACTTCGTATCTTCGATCTTCTCAACCTTAACGGGAATGTTTGTATACTTTCCAAAGTTGATATTGTTTATATTATCTCTAGGTCCGTTCATATCTTATAGTTTTACTTCAAAACGATCTTTCATTTGTTGTAGCTTCTCTTCTGGAACACCATGCTGATTAACTCCCTCATGACGATTCTCAACAATCACAGAGTACACTCTATAACCCCAAGCCTTTGCCATATCATAGTAAGGCTGCATCTCCCACTCCTGAGTGAATGTATTAGACACTACAATAGTCTCATGCATTCCAGTTGTATGATTAACAATCATAGCTGTGTTGACCCAATTCTGACACGACTGGTGTGCTTCTTTGATCTTGGTTGGATCAAACTTATACTCACCTTTGTCCATAAAGAACTCGTCAGTCTCAAAGTGTGTACCACCTAATGACTTAGCGAATGTTGACTTGCCTGCTCCAGGCACTCCTCTGACTAGATATAAAGCTTTCATATTGTAAAGATACTATATTTGTTTTGATTAGACAACATCTGGGACAAATAAAATTGTTGGATTGTCCTTATGGATTTCTGGAACGTCTCCTTGTAACGATAAGTACTTGTTGAACGACATAACATCAAACTTCTTAGTGATTAAGTGATAGCCATTCTTAGTTGGAATGCAAGATATTATCTTCGGTCCATCTGGCTTCATAATCGAGTCAATAATGTGAACAATCCTATGAACAACAATCTCATCCTTAGTATCAATATCGACAATCCAAGTCTTTGTATCATTTGGCTCATGATTGTTTCGACCAATAACTGTCTCCAAGCTAGACTTGATTGCCTCAGGTTGACCACTAGCAATTAACTCAGCATTGTGTCGTAAGCACTCTAGAGCAATTTTACTCCAGCTACGTCTGTTTAGATGGATGTACGCTCGAGCGTTAAACGTCTTACACAATAGCTTTATCTCCTCTATGTTCTTGTCGAACTTCTCAAGACTGCTAATGTTATACGAGCGTATGATTCGGTTATTGGATCCTAGATTAGGAACCTCCTTCTTACGCTGAATGATCTGGACGAAGTAGAAGTAATCTCCCTTGAAGTTCAGCAGCGATCTTATTTGTTCAGTGTTATCTGTCATAACCTATTTGCAATTTTTCTGATTAAATCCTCTTCCTCAGTAGTCAACGACAAGCGAGCATTACCACTCAACTTATTGATTACCTCAGCCCACTCAAAATCCAAGACATTCATCTCCTGAGTTGGAATTAGGTTCTCACCGCTTCCGTTGTTAAGGTGACCCTCCTCTCGAAGGTATTCAATTATATCATGGATCTCACCTGGAGTACACTCACTTAGGAAATCCTCAACTTCAATATCTACTTCTGTGTTAAAATATGGCATATTGTATTAATTTACTAAGCGAATAATGAGGCAATGATTCCAATGACAATGAACCAACCAATGACTAGCAAAGCTATTTTTAAATCGTCTTTTTTCATATTAAAATTTTAAATTGTTTAACTCGTTTATTAACTCGACAGCGCTTACTTTAGGATACTCAATCTTCATTCGCTCTAAACTCTTATCAGCGTACACTCGGTACTCCATACTGATACCATTCTCCAACTTAACAACAACTGCATCATACTCAGTGTATTGATGGTTGCGACTAGCATATTGATTGTAGCGATAGTTTCTACCTGAAGTAACTTCAGCTGTTGGGAATTGTGCAGACAACTCAGCAACAACCTGCTCCACCGCGCTCTTTTGTTTATTCTCGTGAGCTTTCTTAGCTTCGATAGATTCGATAGTTTCAGTGATTAACTCATCAACCTTCTTGGTATTCTTGTAACCACGATTCGAAGTCTTGTAATCAATACCAGCACCACTCACATACATCTTGTATCCGTGGCTCTTACCAAAACGTGACCAGCCAGCATAAGATACGTGTTCTTGAACTCTGATGGTATAACCTGCACGAACAATCTGAGCGAAAGGATACTCACAAGTAGCTTCATACTGCTCTAAAATCTCACGTGAGTTGTAGTCACGTTTGTAAGCTTTTTCACTAGCAGTTCTGATCTCAGTTTTGAGAGTGTAACCAGAACCTAGCGCAGCAGCAAATTCCTTAGCAGCTTCTACCTGAGCGTTACCTTCACCGGCGATCTTAGCAACACGATTATCAGCAGCAAGTTTATCCTTACTAAACTGAACCTCAACAGCTTCTTGCTTCTTAGCTTCAAGCTCAGCTTCTGCCTGACGTTGTTTAGCAATCATCTCTAATTCTGCGTTTGTTAATTCCATAGTTTTCATATTGTGTGTGTTTTAATTGTTTCCCTTTTACTTTGTAAAGGTCCTACCAATTTCTCGAGTTTGCAACTATTCCTTTAATTTTTTTTCAAAGTTATGAACAAGTTATGAACCGATGTTTAACTCATATGAGTATCGTGGTTTGCAGTCGTCCTCTTCATAACGATCTTCGTAGAAGACAATACCAGCATTGGCTAGTTTGAAATGCGCATCAGGATCGATCTCATTCCAGAAGCCTATTCTCATGTAGAGTATATCACCCTTCATCCAAAACTGGAGTTGGCTCTCTTCGTAGCCACACTCCAACATCTTGTTCTTTATGTCTAAAATGATATCGCTCATAACTAATTCTTTAAGATGGCAATAATTCCAACTATGATTAAAACCATAGCTAACGGGATCCAAAGTGGAGCAGTCACCCACCACCATGACCAGTATTGTACTGGGCCAATCTCAGCTAGCTTTAAGGTTAAGAAGATTAAAAATAATACAGTCCCTAGACCTATTCCGTTACTTGATGATTTATTTTCTGACATATTATATAGCTTGAGTTAACATGATACGATTATTTTCTTTGCTCATTGTTAGAGTAGGCACGTTAGCCAACCAACGATTGAGACGATCAAACTCCCAAAAGAAGTAAGGAGCATTGCACCAAGGACCTGAGTTCCAACCACTACCAGTGAACCCTGAATCCACATAGTAACTTTGTGCTTCTAGTACACGAGGATTTCCAGACTTACGCTCCTCGTTAAGCCACTTCTTAAACTCATGGAGCTTGACTTTGTTGTTAGACTTTTCTTTCATGAAACGCAACAATAAGTTGTGAATGTACTGTCTCATGTTTTCGCGTTTGAGTTTCCAAACTAAACTCTTCAATTCTGATACTGAATTTGATTCTAATGTGTGTGACATATATCTATTATTTATTGATTACAAAATTAAGCTCTACCACTGATGATTGCATCTAACAATGCAGCAGCATAGAAACTACCAAACATTAATACTACGAAAGCGATACCACCGTAAAACTCTTTCGGATCTTCTTTGCGAGCCTGGTTAAGAACTCTGAACATTTCTAAAACTTCGTTTTTCATATTGTGTGTGTTAATTGTCTCTCTTTTACTTTGTAAAGGTCATACCTTATTTTCGTGTTTGCAACAGTTAGGCAAACTTTTTTTTAAATTATTTTACCTTGATCTCAACTTTGATCGGATCTTCTAGACCAGTAGAGGTGTAGAGCATGATACCATCAGTTCTAACTGCAGTGTGTAGAAAGAATGTAGCCACAGTTCCAGTACGTGAACTACGCACTCCAATGATAAGCGGCATCTCATTCATTATTGGTGTAAAGAATGGAATCTTGAATGATGGAA
>Ga0222713_10006172_pt1 | contig 11446 bp, 15 predicted proteins | sample C33_649DmetaG_FD_165061 | JGI IMG/M metagenome (GOLD analysis project Ga0222713, IMG submission 165061) | Estuarine water microbial communities from San Francisco Bay, California, United States - C33_649D | ecosystem: Environmental > Aquatic > Marine > Unclassified | place: USA: California... | reverse complement strand
TCCAACTATCCCAGCATGTGTTATTAAACCATTCTCATCTCTTTGTTTTGGTCCTAATATATGGATATTGGGATTTTCATCAAATATATTTGCTGCCCTAACTAGATTTTCATTGTCTATCCATACATCAGCATTGAGCAGGCATATGATATCCGATTTGCCTTCAGCAGCGAGTTGATTACAAGCAGCCGAGTAGCCAATGTTATCATTATGGTAAAATTTATTAATCTTATATCTTTGATAATTATATTTAAGCCAGTCTACGCTGTCGTCAGTGGAGTCATTATCGGCAATATATAGGTTCCATACCTTAGGGTGATTATGAAGATCATTATGTAAACAGTCTAAAAATCTATTTAGAAGTGGTCTTGTATTGTAATTTACTACACATAAATCTATCATTTTAATTCACCTAAATTCGTAACAGTATTGAATGCATCATTTGGATTTAACCCAAAGTCTATAAGAGTCAAAAATTCATCTTCAACTTGTTCTATGTTTTTTATATCAAAAAATTCTTTTAATCTGTTTATATATTGAGATAAAGTTGGGTCACTATCTTTTTTATTTAATTGATTCTTAGATTTATTTCTAGAAATTATCATGCCAATAAAAAAAGAAGTAACAAGCAGCGTATTTTTACCAATCTTCATATTCATCACCAGAATCATTGAAATGATTTTCATTAGCTTCATATCTAATATGATCAGCTATAGCCCTAAAGGATTCTGAATGCTCATCTAAATGTTCTGTTGCAAGATAGTCATATGTTTCTGCTATGTGCATAGCAATGTCATAGTCTAAAACAATTGCTGTTTGACCAGTAACTACCTTTAATGATATTTTTTTCTTATTCATCTGCTTCTTTGTCATTACTTTCTTCCTCATTATTTACTTTGTATAAACAAATGTTATCTGTATCTGGTTCGAAGGTTACAAAAAAGATATTCTTATCATCTTTGCTCATTCCTTCTGGTGGTGGACTATCTAATGCTATCTTTTTTGAAGAACATCCATAAACCTGACTATGATCTTTATATACTACAATATAGTTTAATTTAGCTGCTGGCATTTTGTACCTTCCAAGTATTTACCTTGCAATTAGATAGAAATTCATTAACTTTTGGCCAATCTAAATAATTAGAGTCCTCTATATAGTATACATCTACTATCGTAGAATTGGCAATAAGTTTTGCACAACTGAAACATGGAGGACCATTTACATACATTTTAACTGGTCTAGCACTGTAGTCGGAATGCAATAATGCATTAGCTTCTGCATGGACGGCTATACAATTATCGTAATTTGAACCATTGGCAGAATTTTCAATAAATCGTGGACATCCACCATCCTCACAATGCTTTTGTCCTCTAGGCCCACCATTATAGCCAACTCCAACTATGTGATCATATTCATCTACTAATACGGCTGAATATTTTCTTTTGCCACATGTAGAGAATATTTTTGCTACTTCAATACACATATTCATGTATTGAATATCTTTTCTTGTAATTGTCATAAAATAGCTATAGCTGCAAGTAATGAGGAAACTAATGAAATAGTCATTCCTAATATCTTATTTCTTTTTGTAGTAGTGGACTGGAATAATGCATGCATTGTGAAGGACCAATTCATCAATATTACAAATAGAATAACTCTAATTGAATCTGATATCATGCAACACCTGTGAGGAGTGGAATAGATACAGGGAATTTATCTATGATTAATTCTTTGACAGCTTTAGCATATTCTTGTATTTCTCGCTGAGCATCTTCTTCAAGTCGCTGATTTAGAAATAAAGCAACAGACTGCAAGCTACACGACCACCTATAAACTACATACATTCCATATGCTGGAAGAAATAGTCTTGCCTGTTCAGCAGCTACGCCATTCTCCATAGCCATATTATATAAAGCTTCGCCCTGTTGTATATAGTCTTCTAATTGCTGAGTAAGAAGTGATCCAGTCCAAGGATCGATTGGACCACCAGATCCCTGCTTCTTATTGTCTGGAGCTAATCTCCACTCTTCATTATTTGGAATATAAAACTCTGGCTCCATAGTGATATATCGTCTGCTTGATTCATTCCAAGAATCCATTGTATGATCAGCACCGACAACATACTTCCAGTGTTGTCTTGCTACCATAAGCGGTGCTTTGAACTCAAATGTCATAAAAGCATGTCTGAATGGTGACATATGATTTTCTCTGGCTAAAAAGTCAATAAGTCTAGCATCACCGGATGTCATTTCAGTAGACTCTTTGGCAAAGGACGCGCGTGCTGCGTTTGCAACACTCAGATCTGATCCCATCACATCTACGAGTCTTACATAACCCTTATCTAAAACTTTTATTATGGAAACTTCATTAGAAGTTAAATCCATTTTTATTCTCCTTCATCTTCATCTTCATCAAAATCAGAATAATATTCTATCATACATTCATTGAAATCTTCAGAAATTTTGTATAGAGATGACAAAAGACTACTGTATACGTTGTCCCCATTCGTCATTAATGCTTCTCCACCATCTACAGAATTAATTAAAATTTCCGCAATGTGTGTTTGGACATCTGCTAAAGATTGCTGAATTAATAATAGTTCTTTAAATCCAAGTTTTACATCTTTTTCGAAATGTTCTGAAATATCTTTTAACTGATCAGAATTAACGATTTCAGTGAACATTTTTTCAAACTCTTCATTATCAAAGTTTTCTTTTCCAGACATATTAGTTTCACTTAATTGGACAAGCGCCACCTTCACACTCAAGACTATCTAATAGATCTACTCCATTGATATCGATGAACTTGACTTCATCTTTAATCTTTGATTTCAACTTATTGTATACATCAAAACTTATTTCTTCATAAGGAGCAAGATTAAAGCCATGTTCGCTATGAAGAAGGAAAGAAACTGATTTAACTTTATTCTTATAATTCTTCTTCATCCATTCTTGTATTTCAGGAAGCTCTTCCTTCTTATAATAGACGGTTACAGAGACATTATTATCTGCCCATGTAGATTGAGCTCGGACAACCCATCCTAGCTGATCAATAGCAGTAAGATCTTTGGCTAATGTGGCGTGCTGTGGAGTCTCACAAGGGAATTCAACTACGCAAATAGTATGATTTTCCTTGCCATCTAGACCAATGTCATACTGAACTTTATAACCCTTATCTCTACAGTAATTGACTAATGGATCGTTGCTGCCCATTCTTACTCGTCTAATATAATATTGCGCATAGGCCGGGTGAATGCCAGGGGTTACTCCAGCCAACAAGCTTAGTGTTCCACTTGGCTTAACTGTTGTTAATTTAATTGACTTATTTATACCAAGTTTAGAAGACCATTCTTCATCTACAACCTTAAGATTCTTATACGCATCATCGATCCAAGACAATTGCTCCTCTGTAGCCTGCAACCAACCAGTAACACCCTGTCCAAGTCTTCTATTTCTTTCTATAACATCTTGGCTCTTCTTGTATGGGTAACTTAATGTTGTAATTGCTTTCTGTGTCTTATAGAGAAGCATGCTTACATCAAGTAGCTCTTCTTTAGAAGTAATGTTTGGCAAAAAGATTTCAGCTAGATTACATGGCTCTCCATCCTCTAGTCCGATTTCTCCACAAGGGTTAGTTCCTATGACGCGACTATCATTAGCTTTTTCCCCTAAGCGTCCATTCTTACGAATAAGATTCCTATTAATCAAGCCATAGGGTTCGCCAGATCCGTCGTATCCCTTCCAGAACTCATCAATAATCTCCTCGTATGAGTCAGCATAGATGGAGTTATTAGAATTAGCTCTCCAAGAAGGTATATCTCCCTTACCCCAGTTCTTAGCTTTCAAGAAAAGGAAGTCATCTGGATCACCTATTGCAATCTGAGCTGAACGACGAGCAGAACCAGCTACAACAATCTTGCCAATAATGTTTGCAATATCTAGGGCATCGATGGAGCGTATCTTTTTCCCTATTCGTGCGTTGAGGATATCACAAATGTTTTGGATACCTTCAATAAGAACTTCTGGCCCTGATGCTGTACCACCAAATGTCTTTAGTGCTGCACCATACCCTCTAACTAGAATGGTGCTATAAGTAAATGATTGACCAGTTACAAAGTAACTATCTAGCACCTTGCCAAGTAGAGCTGACCAACCTTTTCTAGAGTCAGCAACGATGAAGTCGGCGTCGTTAGTTTTTTCATGTCGAATATACTCTACATTTTGTACTTTGGGGAAATCATGTACGTTAGCTCGCTCAACCGTAAAGCCAACTCCACCACCAACCATTAAGTGATCCATCAAGAATTGGAAATCTTCTACTTTTGAAATTGTTGTCATCCAGCAATTTACCAAAGATACACCACTCATCTTCTCTACAAGAGGAGTGCCTAACTGCCACAAACAGCGTCCAGCAAAGATACCTTTTAGATTGAATATATAGTCAAACAATCTCTCTGCTTCTTCTTGGGTGTAGTTAGCACCAATAGCTTGAGCTCCATTAATACAGCGTGCTATTGTCTCATGCCAATATTCTTTTCTACCAAGAGCTTCTATATCTCTCGCATAAGTTCTCCGATAAACTATTTCCCCTAAACCATTAAAACCCCATGGTGCTTTTTTATTTGCGTATGAATTAACAAATTCTTCAGAAAGAATATTTTCCATTTTATGCTCCTACTTTATTTTCTATTTTTTTAATGTATTTAGGGTTAGTTTTAGCTAATTCAGCTGATTTGATTTTAGACATTTGTTCTAAACTATAAACTTTATGAATTTGCTTTTCAAAAAAGTATCCACTTCTCCAGTTGAAAACTTTTTCTACATGTGATTTATGATTTATAAACATGTTACAAATCACTGCACCACCGTATGCTTTGACTATATTTTTTAACTTGTTTTTTATATCTTCGCTATTTGATTCGTTAATGGAATCTTTGTTTACTGCTTGTTCGTACAACCAATTGTAGGCCTGTCTGGTCATGGGTGAGATATCTATTGGATCTATAACACCCATTTTAATTAGATTATTCCTATTATTTGATATTTCTAAATCTTCTTTAAGAATATCTATAAATAACTTAAACCAGTCCTCCTTATAGAACTGTTTCCAAGCTGTACACCAAAATAGTAGGTTGCTTGGAGGATCAGGTATAGGAGTATTTTCTATCAGAGGAAGTATAGTAGCGCATGCTACTGCTCGTTTCATATGATCTTTTGCTTCAGTTTCATTACTAAATTTATTTGTCGAATTCTTCCAAAGCATTACGATATGCTCAGACCAATTAATATCGGCTATATATAATTTTAGATATTTTTCAGCTACTGATACAGGAAGACTATTACTCTTAATTGCTTCTTCTATTTCTTTCATTGACATTTGGGTCCCTTATAAGATTGCATAAACAGATTAAAAGGTATAAAACATACCGATTAATAAGACAACCCCGCCTATTGGCGGGGCTGCTTATGTCTATTCCTTTTGCACGGATACATTATAGCATGTCATGCAATGGACTTGTGTAGATAGCGCTTATTTAATAGTTGCTGCGCTTTCTGGATCGCCAACCTTAGTAGCGATAAATCCTTTTACAACGCTTATTCCTGCTGCCACAGCAGCTGTTGCTGCTGACTTTAATTCGTCAACACCACCAACAGTGTAGACAGCAATAAAAGCTTGGGCTGCTGTCCAAATAGCTCTTTCTAAAATATCTTTTTGTAATTTATTCATATTACCTACCTTAGGATAAATTTTTTCTAATTAGCTTCTCTATAAGAAGATGAAAAGTTAAACCTAGCCACACTCCCGTGAATATACTTCCAGTTATTTTATTTTCTGTTTGTCTCCAAAAAGCTCTAGTTAGAGTTTCTATCTTTTTGGACTTTATAGCATAAATGTCATACGCTATAATTCCTAAGGCTAATCCTCCCCAAGCATAAGTTCCACTTTTTTTATCTTGCTTCTCCAATACAAGGGGAGTAGACAGCGCCTCAGAGAGCTTGAGCCGAAGGGACTCCGTACCATTCTTGAACTTTTTCACGACCATAATCTCCAGTAGTATTAGCTTGGCCGTAGCCACTTGTGAAAACAGTGGTACTTGTAACCCCATGGAATTCTGTTGGTTGGAAGAATCCGAAAGAGCTAGGGGCACCAGTAGCTTCAGTTCTTTGGCCATGACCTGTACTGGCGAATACATTAGCAGATGTTACACCGTCAAAGATGTAGTTATTGTATAGAGAATATTCTGTATCTGCTCTTGAGGCGTGACCGAAATCTGATGGAAATGCCTTTGCTCCTGCAAGACCCTTGTATTCTAGAGGTTTAAATCTAGCTCCATCATATGTTGCACTTCCGTCAGGGAATGTGCCCGAAAGAGGATGAATATAGGATACGCTACCGGTAAAGAGTTGCGACAAGAACAAGTTTCCAGCACTGTCGTTTGTGCCTGGAACATAGTGGTTATCTGGGGCACCGTCTAAAACATGACTGGTGCTATAAAGCGGATAGTAGGAATAAGTGCCAGTGCTCTTGGCTTTTCCTGTCATAGATGTATATGGATTGACCATACCAGCAGTGGTTCTACCCTTTAATACTGGTCTTGGTCCTACGTAAAAAGTGGCCATTTATTTTCTCCTTATGAAAACTACGTGATTCTAATAGTACAGAAAAAACTTATTTTTTAAACATTATGAGTAAGTAATAATTAGATCAGTCAAAACTGGAGCTGTTTTATCGTCTAACATATTTAAAGTTACTTCAATCCATACTTCATTGGAAGCTCCAGGATTTTCCAATGTATAGCTGCCTGAATCATTATAAATAACTCGGTAACTAAAAGCTGAAGAAATTAGACTTTCAGGAACATTATAAATTTTTGGTGTTACACCAGTTATACTTGAGATTACATCTCCATCTGGAGCTGTAAATTTTATAATTGTTCTTCCAGTTGATAGGAATTTGTCATATCGGATGTCTAAATCAGACAACCCATAACTATAGATATATTTACCCAATTCAGTTAGGTAATTTCTTTGAATAAATTTTACCCTTATTGCTGTGATGTCGGTATCTGGAAACACAAATGCAACTGGTGGACAATTTCTGATGGTATCTTCGCCAGATATTGACCAAGCACCGGGGGGGACTTTACCTATCGCCTCGGATGTCCCATCATAATATGCATTCTTATTAAGTGGTGTCCATCCATCTACATTCGTCAAAGTTGGATTATCCCTAGATGTATATTCAATGCTAACCAAATCTACCCCAAAAGCAGGGAATGGATTTAATTTAATTACATTAGTTTTAAGAGATCCAGCTGCTTCTACTGGCACCTTTACGTAAAGCATCATTTGAGCACCAGAAACAGAAGTTGATTCTACTATAACATTTCTTTTCCAGACTTTATCTGGTGCGTCAAGTATTGCATTATATATTGGACTTGTATCAATTACAGCGCCATTGCCATCGACACCGGGGAAAGCTGTATCAATTTTTGCTTTGAAAAATTCAGGAACAACTTGCCCAACAACAGTACTTGTAAATTTCAACTTTGAATATGAACCACTTGAAACTTTTGGTAGCGTTATTGTGTTATAGATTGGATCAAAGCTCAGAAGCTCCGTTCCAGAGACCGCATAAGATGAGCCAACCAATGATGCATAGTCTAATTGACTAAATGAATGAAGTGATATCTTATTGGAGGCAGCCTCTAGTGCTGCTACTCTACCTGAAAGATCTTCTATCGCTGAAGAAAGAAACTTGTGATCTTTTAAAACTCTTTCAAAAGCTTGAGAAAGTTTATTATCTAAAATATTAGATTTATTATAAAGGTAAACTAAATCTTTATAATTTTCTTCTATTCTTTCATTATAATCAGAGCTACTTACAGGACCGTTGTATTTATAGTCTCTTTTTTTAGTATTAAGTATATCAGCCATTTTAGTTACCGTTTTCTAATCTCTGTATTTTATTTAGTAATCTAGAAAGCTTAGAGCTCATTTTATTCATAATGTCCAATTCTAAGTTTTCTTCTACTGCACCGTCTTTGTCAATAAAGATAGCTACATCTGGTATTTCATAAGATAATCCATCATTTAAATTAACACTTGAAGTAACATCATTAATATCTCCAATTAGATATGTTAATTTCCCTAGTATTTTTCCATCTATATCTTCTAATTCATTTAATATTCTAGTTAAATCTAATTCTAGAAAATTAGTTTCTAAATTTTCATACTCACTTTTTCTGCTTCCCCTATATATTGATCTATTGACCTGAAATAAAGGTTCTCTTATTCTTTTAGAATTTGAATTATTGCTAAAAATTGTACTCATACATCCTCTTATGAAATATCGTTATGTCTAAATTTGATTCTTATAGAATCAATTAATGGTGTTTGAAGTGGATTATCATATCTAACCAAATCAGCTCTATATCTAATGGCGTTAACTGCATCTACTCTATTAGAATAATATTGTATTAATGACTTACCAGATATTTCTCTTGATGATAAAATTTCTCTTCTTCCATAAAAATTATCTATAGTGAATAAATTGGCACTTATGTCAACTCTTCGCTTGAATTCAATAGGATCTAAATAAGAGAAGTAATCAAGGAAAATTGTTCCATAATCATTTAAATTCTTGCCAGACATTAAATTAAAATTAATCAGTCCGGAGAAATTCTTATCATATGTAACTACAATGTTATTAATACCATCTATAAAATTCCATTCTATTACAGATGAAATAGTACCAGAAGGTAAATCGGCAATCATTGTACCATTTAGATATATTGCTAAATTAAAATCATCCCTACTCTTAGTAACCGTATGTGAAACCTTGTATTGTTTATCTGTCATAAGTTTTGTTTCTAACAAACCGCTGGCAAAAGAATATATGGATGGATTTATTGAGTTAATTTGATTTTGAATTATATCTTTATTTAATTCATTTGTATTGTTTACAGCAATTTTTTCTGACCAAATATTTAAAGACTTATAATATTCAATATCGAATTCTGAAGTTTCAGTAAGAATATTGTAATGTTTGAAAGAATCAAGGCTAGCTAAAATGAATGGATCTATAAACTGGTCGCCATTATTAACATAAGTTATTCGATATGCCTGCTTTTCTGTAAACGGTATTGTAGCTGGATTTGACTCATTTATATTATCTGGTGATTCATTAATAGGTATAAAATCAAACTCACTACCAGATGTGTCTATATACTTTCTCTGTATATTTGAACCACTAAGATTAATTACTTTTTGTAAAGAATTTTCTGCTGAAGAAGTTGGTTCAATTGGTATCCAATTAAAATCTGATATCTGCTTTCCGTTATCGTTATTAGCTGCTACATAATACCTGATATCTGTACCCGGTAATAATTGATCTTTAGATTCTAAGGAAATAGAACTAATTGTTAATCTATTGTTATCTGAAGTTGGAACAGATATTGGATTAGATATAATTACCCCTCTTTCATCATAGTAGTCAGCATTAATGACTAGTTCTCTAATGCCAAAATAGTATGAATAAGGATTTGCTGAGTTTGTTTCAATTCTATCTGCTTCTGATTTAAATATAGTTAAAGTAATATTATTATAGAAATCTGCAGGTATGTTAAATGAAAATCTATTATAGTCTTTTTTAGAATCTTGAGATTTTATTTGTTCTGGTTTGTTGGCGTCAGAGCTACGGGCAGTCATATATATTGAACATGGAGACGAAGTTAATAATGATCCACTGATCTTAGATATGTTATAACTACTACTAACTGGAATCTTCAATGTCATCACAACTACTGATGGATTAGGTGTATTTTGCGTGTATGACCAAAATGTGTCATTTAAACCATCAAAAACAAAATCAAAATTCTCTGCGTTTGCGTTATTTACAATAGAATTATTATTAACAAGAACAGAATAAGTGACATTAGATGACGTAACATTATCAGTGCTTAGAGCATTAGATATGGAATTAGTTATTTTTGGAATACTTACATTATTATTTAGTATATCTACAAAAGCTGATGTTAAATTCATATCTATATTATCTAGATTAGAGAAATTCTCAAGATAAGAATAAAAATATCCATCAGAGTTTGAGTTGGCAAAGATCAATTGATCTATTCTATTTTCTAAGATTTTTCTTTTACTTTTTAGATTATCTAATTTATTATTTAAAGCAGTGATTACTGAAAATATTTCTTGATTACTTTCGACTACACAATCATATAGAACTTCAATATTTAATAATGTATTTGCCATCAATTCATTGAGTAAGTGAACATCTGTTTTTGAAACAATATCTAACTTATTATAATCAAGAGGAATTGGTTGACCCAATTTATAGGCAGAAAAATACTCTCCAAATACTCTTCGAACTTCACGTTCAGATGGTTTCTTACCTTGGGAATAAAGAAGCTTATATATATTTCCCAAAAACTTTCTTTTTTGTATTGAAGATATATTCATTATTTTCTCACTTTTGCTATTAACTCATAAGAATAAATTGATGGAGTTATATTTGTATTTCTATCTTTAAAAATCTCTATTTTAACATAAAGTTTATTAACTATACTTGGAACAGTTGGACTATTTAGATAAGCTACTCCAGGCAGTTGGTAAGATTCAGATACATTTTTATTGAATGCAATAACTTCAGCTATCCCAACGTTATCTAATTGAACCGGAGAAATAGCTATCCAATTATTTCCATCAACCGATATATAATAATTTATATTCAATTTATTTGAGAAAGTATTATCTATATTAGAATCAACAGATAGCATAACTGTTTCGACAGGTACATCAAAAAGATAAGGCGTAGAAACTATCTCTGTCCTATCTGCATAGGTTTCATATGTAATGTTGATATCTCTAATTCCAATGGCTAATCTTTTTGCTTGATATAATTCTTTTTCTGTTGTGATTGGAACAAGGTAATTAAGATTTTTAGCTGCACCTTGATGAGTTACATATTCAATAGCTGGATTTTCAATTGTAACAGTTAGACTCATATCTACAACTAATTCACCATTAGGTAAAGAAGCTATAAATTCTCTTACGGCATTATAATCCTGAGTAGCTGAACTCTGTGATTGAAAATACTTGACTGGTCTTGGGTCTGATGGATTTTGTGGAGCTTCAAAGTCAGGGGAATCTTTCCATTGAATTCCGTCATCTGGATGATTTATATCTGTAACCCAATTCTGGAAGTATGCCTTTTCCCCATTAATATCAAAAGTAATTATGTAGGCCGCATAATTTACTGGTTTTTTCTTCAATCTAACTTTTACACTCTTATTTAATTTAGAATTAACCTTAAACTCATTTGGCTTACTTAGTTGAGGTATTATTGAGTTTTTATCATATTCAATCTCTTCATAAACTTCTCTATTTAGATTATCTGGATTAAATCTAGCTAAACCATAAAATGGAC
>Ga0222713_10006171_pt1 | contig 11447 bp, 15 predicted proteins | sample C33_649DmetaG_FD_165061 | JGI IMG/M metagenome (GOLD analysis project Ga0222713, IMG submission 165061) | Estuarine water microbial communities from San Francisco Bay, California, United States - C33_649D | ecosystem: Environmental > Aquatic > Marine > Unclassified | place: USA: California... | reverse complement strand
CGAGAAGCTGCCCGCATCCAAGGGTGCTGGCCTGACTGAAAAGGGCCGCGCCAAGTACAACCGCGAGACTGGCTCCAATCTCAAAGCCCCCGCGCCCAGCCCCAAGACAAAGGCCGATCAAGGCCGCAAAGACTCGTTCTGTGCCCGCATGGAAGGGGTTGTCAAAAACGCCAAAGGTCCAGCAGAACGGGCCAAGGCATCACTCAAACGATGGAAGTGCTGATCATGGCTACAAAACCCGGACTCTATGCCAACATCAACGCCAAACGCGCCCGCATCGCGGCTGGCTCTGGTGAGAAGATGCGCAAACCCGGCGCTGCTGGTGCGCCCACGGCCAAAGACTTCAAAGAGTCGGCCAAGACTGCCAAACCTGCCAAAAAGGCCAAGTGATGCCACTCGTCAAGTCACCCTCAAAAGAGGCATTTCGCAAGAATGTCAAGGCCGAAGTGTCTGCGGGTAAACCCGTAAAGCAGGCAGTTGCGATTGCCTACTCCGTCAAGCGTGAAGCTGCCAAAAAACCAACAATGAAGCCCAAAAAATGACCATTCAAGCCCTGCAAGACTGCCTGATCGTGCGCCCAGACATGGAGAAACACGAACTTTTCATCCTCCTGAAGCAGAAACAAACAGGCACAGGTGTGGTAATCTCCGCTGGACCTGACGCCAAGGACGTAAAAGTCGGCGACAAGGTGCTATTTGGTGATTCCATCGGACAGGATTTGAAGTGGGAAGGCGATAACCTGCTTGTCATGAGGGAATCGCACACGCTTGGTGTATTTGACGCATGAGAGTAATCAGCCGGTCTGAAGCAATGGCGCAGGGTTTGCCGCGCTATTTCACAAACACGCCTTGCAAGCATGGGCATGTTGCCGAACGACAGGTTACTAATTACGGCTGTTGTGTCTGCGCCGACAATGCTTTCAAAAAATGGTACGCCGATCACTCAGCGGATCACTTGAAGCACGTCAACAAGTGGCGGCAGAAAAACCCAGACAAGGTTTCAGCTATTCGCACAAAATGGTCGGAAAGCAACCCCGAAAAGGTCCGACAATCGACCAAAAACTGGAAACGCTCTAATCTGAGCAAGGTGGCTGAATCAGCAACGCGCCGCCGCGCCGCCAAAGACTTGCGGATGCCAAATTGGCTTACTTCCGCAGATCGACTAGAATTCGACACGGTTTACGCATACTGTGCGGCACTCCGTTCCGCTGGCTTGGACTATCATGTTGACCATATTGTCCCTTTGCGGGGAAAATCGGTGTCAGGTTTGCACGTTCCTTGGAACCTGCAAGTGATACCTGCCGTTGAAAACATGAGCAAAGGGAATCGATTTCAATGAAAGACACCACCGGAATCGTAGCCGCAGCAAATGTGGCAAAAAACGGACCGTACCCGTCAAAAGGCGGTTCCGAGGAAATTCTGACCGTTGCCCGTTCACGCATGAAAATGGCAATGGCGGCGTTTTCCCAGACTCGGGAAGACGAACTCGATGACCTGCGGTTCTACGCAGGCTCCCCAGACAACCAGTGGCAGTGGCCTGCTGACGTGCTCCAGACTCGTGGTGCCGTGCAGGGTCAAACGATCAACGCCCGCCCCTGCCTGACCATCAACAAGCTGCCGCAGCACGTTCATCAGGTGACGAACGAGCAGCGCATGAACCGTCCCGGCATCAAGGTGATCCCGGCTGACGACAAGGCTGACGTGGACGTTGCAGCCGTGTTCAACGGCGTGATTCGCCACATCGAGTACATCTCCGATGCTGACGTGGCCTACGACACCGCTTGCGAAAACCAAGTGTCCTACGGTGAAGGCTACATCCGTCTGCTGACCGAGTACTGCGACGAGAAAACATTCGATCAGGACATCAAGATCGGGCGCATCCGCAACAGCTTCAGCGTCTACATGGACCCCATGATCCAAGACCCCACGGGCGCAGACGCCCGCTGGTGCTTCGTCACGGAAGACCTGACCAAAGCTGAGTACGAGCGTCTGTATCCCGATGCCGCGCCGATCAGCACTCTCATGAGCCTTGGTGTGGGTGATCAGTCCATCGCCCAGTGGATCGGTGAGAACACTGTCCGCATCGCCGAGTACTTCTACATCGAGTACGAGAAACAGACGCTCAACCTGTACCCCGGCAACCAGACTGCGTTCACGGGCACACCCGAGGACAAGGCTCTGCGCATGATGTTCAACAAGCCGATCCGCACCCGCGAAGCTGACCGCAAAAAGGTCAAGTGGTGCAAGATCAACGGCTACGACATCCTTGAAGAACGCGAGTGGGCTGGTGCCTACATCCCCGTGGTGCGCGTTGTCGGCAACGAATTTGAGGTTGACGGCCAGATGTACGTGTCGGGCTTGGTGCGCAACGCCAAGGATGCCCAGCGCATGTACAACTACTGGGTGTCGCAGGAAGCTGAGATGCTGGCGCTGGCCCCCAAAGCCCCGTTTATCGGATACGGCGGGCAGTTTGAAGGCTACGAACAGCAGTGGAAGACTGCCAACACAAACAACTGGCCCTATCTGGAAGTCAATCCAGACGTTACAGACGGTCAAGGCGCGGTGTTGCCACTACCCCAGCGGGCACAGCCTCCAATGGCCTCCAGCGGCCTGCTGCAAGCCAAGGCGGGTGCTGCTGAAGACATCAAGTCGGCCACCGGCCAATACAACGCCTCGCTGGGCATGACCAGCAACGAGCGTTCTGGCAAAGCCATCCTTGCGCGTCAGCGTGAGGGCGACATTGGCACCTACCATTACGTTGACAACTTGGCCCGTGCGATCCGTCACATTGGCCGTCAACTCGTGGACCTGATCCCCAAGATTTACGACACCGAGCGCATTGCCCGCATCATTGGCGAAGATGGTGAGCCATCGACCGTCAAGATGAACCCGATGCAGGAAGAACCTGTCAAGCGGATCGTGGACCAAGAGGGTGTGCTGATCGAGAAAATCTACAATCCTTCTGTTGGTAAGTACGATGTGCGCGTGATCACCGGTCCCGGCTACGCTACCAAGCGTCAAGAGGCTCTGGAAAGCATGGCCCAGTTGCTGCAAGGCAATCCACAGTTGTGGCAAGTCGCTGGCGATTTGTTCGTCAAGAACATGGACTGGCCCGGTGCTCAAGACCTTGCCAAGCGGTTCAAGAAGACCATCGACCCCAAAGTGCTGGCCGACGAAGACGATCCGGCCTTGGCCGCTGCCAACCAGCAGATGGAGGCGATGGCCGCTGAGATGGAAAACATGTTCCAGATGTTGCAAAACGTCAACCAGAGCATGGAAGCCCGTGAATTGCAGATCAAAGAATTTGGGGAACAAGTCAGAGCATACGATGCTGAAACCAAGCGCATCTCCGCTGTGCAGGCTGGCATGTCACCCGAGCAGATTCAGGACATCGTGATGGGCACAATTGCCGCAGCGATGGACACTGGCGATCTGATCGGTGGTGCCCCGCAGATGCCTGAAATGCAGCCTCAAATGGCCCCCGAACAAGGTCAAATGCCACCTGAAGGGATGATGTAATGAGTTGCGCTGATTTCATGGGTGAGTTGTTCTTGGCGCGGGATGTGGCCCATTCCGTCCACCTCAACACCCGTTCATACTCAAAACACAAGGCGCTGCGGCACTTCTACGAGGATGTGTTGGACGCTGCCGACAAGTTTGCCGAGGCATATCAAGGCCGTCATGGTCTAATTGGCCCCATCTTGCTGAAGTCAGCCCGCAAAGACGGCGCAATTTTGCCGTTTTTGGAAGACTCGCTGGCGTACATCGAGGAAAACAGGTACAAGGTCTGTGGCAAGACCGACACGACATTGCAGAACATCATTGACGAGATCATTGCTGTTTACCTGTCGGCTATTTACAAGTTAAAATTTCTGGCATAAGGAGCCATCATGGAACTTCTCAACCCCCTCGCCAAAGCCAATTTCCCGGCTCAAACTGCCGCCTTCACAGGCACAGCGGCCAACACATCTGGCTGGCCCGCTGGTCCTGAAGGCGTCATGGTCTGGTCCACAGAACCTTGTTACGTTGAAGTGGGCGAAGGCGCTGTGGCAACGACTGCCAGCACACCGATCCCCGCATTCACACCCATTCCGTTCAAAGTGCCCACTGGTACCAGCGGCCTGTGGCGAGTGAGCGCCATCCAGATTTCTTCTGGTGGCACGGTGTACTGCAAACCGATGAACACAAAATGAGCTTCCTTGCTGTTCGCAACGCTGTTGGCATCGGACTGGGTGGCATTGTTTCGCTGTTCGGTGGTCGCGGTAGCGAACAGGCCCAAAGCAACCTTCTTACCGAATCAAGCGCAAATCTTGTGCAAGAAGATGGTGGCTTGATTCTCTTGGAGTAACACATGACCGTAAATCTCTCGGCACTGGCTGGCGCGGGCCAGCAATTTTTAGACAACAACGGCAACGTGTTGACGGGCGGTAAACTGTGGTCTTACCAAGCTGGTACAACCACGCCTCAAACCACGTATACGACCGCTGCGGGCAACGTGGCTCACACTAATCCAATTATTCTCGATGCCGCCGGTCGTGTCGCCACGGGTGAAATCTGGTTAACTGCTGGAGAAAACTACAAGTTTGTGCTAATGACTAGCACTGATGTAACTTTGGCGACTTGGGACAACATTACAGGGATTAACGGTACCGGCATCACATCGAATGCTGAAAGCGTGGTCTATGACCCACCGTTTACAGGTGCTGTTCCCACCAATGTAGAAGAAAAACTGGCTCAGTACATAAGCGCAGCAGATTTTGGTGCTGTGGGTGATGGTGTTGTCGACAACGCAACCGCAATTAATGCAGCCGCTACCGCAGTCAGTGCACTTGGTGGTGGCGTAGTCACCCTCGGTGCAGGCACCTTCATTGTGGGTGCAACAATTCAGATGCCTGACAATGTTGTATTGCAAGGTGCCGGTCAGCTTGCGACAATCATCAAACTCAAAAACGCAACCAATGCAAACATCATTCAGAAAAAAGCGGGTGCTGTTGGTTTAGGTGCGGGTTTGTTTGACCTCACGATTGACGGCAACGATGCAAGCAACACAAGTGGTGGAATTTATTGGGCTGGTGCCAGTACAGGGCGTGGTCCATCTTTTACGTTTGAGAGAGTCACCGTTACAAAATGCGCACCAATTGCGTCACCCCCATCCGGTGAAATTGCAGCCATTTTGACAACAGGTAGCACATGGGGTGTAGCGCGTGACCTAGATGTCAACCAAAACCAAGATGCTGTTGGCTGGTGGCACAAAGGGTCCGATTGGCAAATCGACAACTTGTATCTTGGCCCGAATGGCGCGGACTACAACAGCGGCGCAGGTACCCACTCCATGATCATTCAGGGTGGTGCTGGCAATCTTTTCAATTCCTGCTATTTTGGCGGTAATGGTGGATTAAGTCAGGTGTTTTTGTGGGGGTCGCAACGCAACTTGTTTGTCAATTGCATCAACGACAACTCATGGGAACAAGCGTATCGTTTTGACGCACTGGCGGGAACTGGGGCAAACAACAATCGTTTCTTGGGTGGTCAAATTCGCGGGGCGAGTGGTAAAACAAACCTTGGCTTTCCCGCCGTATTGGTCATTGATTCCACAGGCAACGTCTTTTCGGATGTTGAATGGAGTGGTAACGCTCACACATCGAGTGGCAATGTTGCTGATTACGGTTTTGAAGAAACAGGCACATCTACTGGCAATTACATTGTTGGTGGAAACGTGGCAGCGCCGTTTGGCACAGGTTTCGTGTCGCTTGCTTCCGGCAGCACAACATTTGTGACTGCGGTGTTTGGCTACGACATTTCAAGTGTTGGGACTTTGAACGCCCGCACCAAAGTGCAAGTTTACGCAAACTACGACGACAGTGTTCCGTCTGTGAGCAGTGTTCCGTTGGGAAGGTTTAACCAAGGCACTGCCACTTCTGTGTGGGTTGGAGCAAAAGGTTACAGTTACGGCTGGCTTCAGGCAATTCAGGATGACGGCACTGGAAATTTAAAACCGCTGTACCTTCAACCTCTTGGTGGGAGCGTTGTTTTACCAACCGCTGGCAATGGTTTGACTGTAACCAGCCCCGATGGGTTAATTACCAAAACCATCTCGATTAACAATTCCGGCAACATCGTTGCTGTTTGATTGGAGTAATTTATGGCAGACGCGAAAATTTCAGCACTGACTGCGGCAACCACACCGCTTGCGGGCACGGAAGTATTGCCAATTGTTCAAAGCGGCACGACTAAAAAAGTCAGCGTTGCAAACTTGACAGCGGGTCGTGTTGTCGGAATGCTTCGCGGAAACATTGAAGGTGCTTATGACGCAGCCGCACCATCCACATCCAGCGTTCCCATTCTTCGCGTCAATGAAGGCGGCGCGGTGTCGTTGTGGATAGGTGGTCAAGGCTACACAAACTTATGGATTCAGGGTATTCAAGACGATGGGTCCAACAACCTTAAACAGCTTGTGCTGCAACCTTTGGGTGGCGGTGTTGCAATTGGTGGAAATGGTTCTGGCATTACAGTTACAAGCCCTAATGGGTGGATCACAAGAACAATCTCAATCGACAACTCCGGTAATGTTGTTGCAGTTTAATGGTCTTGACAAGCGACTTCTTAGCGCATAATCTGAGAACTGTACCGGCCCAGTAGACCGGGGTTCCAATGGAACATAAAATGACTGATGAAGTCCAAGCCTTAGCGGAAGCAGACTCCGCGCAAGCACCCGAGGTGACGGCCACCACGGACAATGCACAAAATGCGCCGGTAGTAGCTGAAAATCAAGACGGTAGCACCCAAGAGGAAAAGAAGTACTCGCAGGCTGAAATCGACGCGATGATTGGCAAGCGCCTCGCAAGAGAACAGCGCAAATGGGAACGTGAGCAGCAGGCAAAGCAGGCACCCGTGCCAGCAATGCCAACGGATATTCCGACAGTAGATCAATTTGACAGCCCGCAGGCATACGGTGATTTCATCCGTGCCGAGGCTGAAAAGCTGGTACAACATCGGGAAATCCAGAAACAACGCGCTGAGATTGAAGAAACCTTCGCAGAGCGTGAGGAGGAGGCCCGGTCCAAATACGACGACTTTGACCAAGTTGCGTACAACCCGAACCTTCGCGTCACCGATGTGATGGCCGAAACCATCAAAGCGTCTGACCTTGGACCTGATCTGGCCTACTGGCTGGGCAGCAACCCCAAGGAAGCTGATCGCATTTCTCGCTTGTCGCCACTGTTGCAAGCGCGTGAGATTGGAAAAGTTGAGGCAAAATTGAGTGCCGAACCTTTCCAGAAGAAAACATCGTCTGCGCCTGACCCGATTCGTCCGGTGACCGCACGAGCAGTAAGCCCCGGTGTCACCGACACCACCGATCCTCGTTCTGTCAAAAGCATGAGTACATCGGACTGGATTGCTGCCGAGCGTCAACGACAACTCGACAAGGCACGGGCACTTCGCAACCGCTAATTTTAGGAAATCATCATGAGTAACAGTCTCTTAACCATTGACATGATCACCCGCAAGTCTCTCGAAATCCTTGAGAACAACTTGGTGATCACCCGCAACGTGAACCGCCAGTACGACGACAGCTTCGCTGTTGAAGGTGCCAAGATCGGTTCTACACTGCGTATCCGTTTGCCCGACCGCGCTCTGGTCACTGACGGTGCCGCCCTGCAAGTTCAGGACGACAACGAACAGTTCACCACTCTGACTGTTTCCAGCCAGAAGCACATCGGCATCAACTTCACATCCGCTGAATTGACCATGCAGTTGGACGACTTTGCAGAGCGTGTCTTGAAGCCACGTATCAGCCAGTTGGCATCCACTGTGGACGCTGACGTTGCCAACGCATACAAACTGATCGGTAACTCTGTCGGTACTCCCGGCACTGCCCCCGCTACCGCTTTGGTGCTGTTGCAAGCCCAACAGAAGCTGAACGAGAACGCCGCCACCATGTCGCCTCGCTACGCTACCGTGAACCCTGCCGCCAACGCTGCATTGGTCAACGGCCTGTCTGGTTTCTTCAACCCCACAGATGTCATCTCTCGCCAGTTCAAGAACGGCATGATGGGTGAGCAAGTGTTGGGCTACGAAGAAGTCAACATGAGCCAGTCGATCAAGGTTCACACCTGCGGTACCCGTGCTGCCACTGGCAACACAACTGGCGCTGCTGTGACTTCCGAAGGCGCAACCACTCTGACTCTGACTGTCGGTTCCGGTGAAACCATCGCTGTTGGTGACGTGTTCACCATCGCTGATTGCTTCGCCGCCAACCCACAGACTCGTGAGTCCACCGGTTCGCTGTTCCAGTTCGTGGCATTGGCCTCCTCGACCAGCAGCACCACTGCTACTGTGACCGTGGCTCCTATGTACTCGGCTGGTAACGCCCTGTGCACTATGGTGTCCCTGCCCGCCACCGGCAAGGCTGTTGTGTTCGTTGGTGCTGCTTCGACCAGCTACCCGCAAAACATGGTGTACCACAAGGATGCCATCGCATTCGCCACTGCTGACCTGTTGCTGCCACAAGGCGTTGACATGGCAAGCCGTGCCGTTCACAACGGTATCAGCCTGCGCGTTGTTCGTCAGTACGACATCAACAACGACCGTATGCCTTGCCGTGTTGACGTGCTGTATGGCTACAACACGATTCGTCCACAAATGGGTTGCCGCATCTGGGGCTAATCCAAGGCGGGGGCTTCGGCCCCTGTTTTCAAAATCATTCTCTGAGAGGAAATTATCATGGCACTCCCTAACGGCGCAGGCGGTTACCAAATCGGTGACGGCAACATCGGCGAAGCTAATCTGACGGTTCAAGGTGCTCCCGTAGCACTGACAGCCGCAGCCACTCTGACTGGTGCTCAACTGTCGAATGGTCTGTTCACATACACTGGCGCTGCCGTCAACCTGACTCTGCCCACCGTGGCCGATTTGGAAGCTGACGTTTCCAGCGCACAGAAAGTGAACTCCGCATTTGAGTTCGGTATCATCAACATCGGTGGCACCAACGCTGCAACTCTGGTGGTCGGCACTGGCTGGACCATTGTTGGCGTGGCTGCTGTCAGCGCCAACACATCGGCCCGATTCCTCGCCCGTAAAACCGGCGATGGTACTTGGACCGCATATCGCGTTGCTTAATCCTTGAGCAACTGGTAAAACGGGGCTTCGGCCCCGTTTTCACATGGAGATTCAAATGAACGTCACCCTCGTACACCCAATCCACGGTGCCAAAGTTGCAATCAACGATGTTGAACTCGCCGAAGATGAAAAAAACGGCTGGACACGGTACAATTCTGACACGCCTGTCGAGGCGGCACCGAAAGCAGAAAAGCCTGTGCGCAACAAGCTGACTCGCAAAGTGACCGAACAACCTGTCGAACAGCCCAACGAAGTCCCATCCTTTCTGACTTCGGCAAGCGACGAATCCGAAGGAAACTGAAATGGCTTATACCGCTGGCGATCAGATCAACCGAGCACTTCGCCTGCTCGGCATTCTTGCCGAAGGTGAAACGGCGTCAGCGGCAACAAGTCAAGACGCTCTGGTTGCAATGAACCAGATGATCGACTCGTGGAACACCGAGCGCCTGTCCGTGTTCTGCACCCAAGACCAAATATTCTCGTGGCCTTCTGGTGAAATCAAACGCACCCTTGGTCCGACTGGTGACTTTGTGGGCAACCGCCCAGTCCAACTCGATGACGGCACCTACTACAAAGCCCCAAGCGGCGTGTCGTATGGCATCAAGTTCATCAACCAAGACCAGTACAACGGCATCGCTGTCAAGACATCGACATCGACCTTTCCGCAGGTGATCTTTGTCAACAACACGTTCCCCAACGTGGAGATGTATGTCTACCCCCGACCCACACAGGTCTTGGAGTGGCACTTCATCTCGGTGCAAGAGTTGACACAACCTGCGCTGCTCAGTACTGAGTTGTTCTTCCCACCGGGCTACATGCGGGCATTTGCTTACAACTTAGCGATGGAGATTGCGCCCGAGTTTGGTGTGGAGCCAAGCCCACAGGTGCAGCGCATCGCCATGACCAGCAAGCGCAACCTGAAGCGCATCAACAACCCATACGATGTGATGAGTCTGCCCTACGCCATTGTGGCAAACCGTCAGCGGTTCAACATCTACGCCGGTAACTTCTGATGAAGACGCCCATCCTCGGTTCATCCTACGTGGCCCGCAGTGTCAACGCTGCGGATGCCCGCATGGTCAACCTGTTTCCCGAGATCGTGCCCGAGGCTGGTAAAGAGCCTGCGTTCTTGAACCGTGCTCCCGGCCTCAAGTTGGAGGTGGCAGTGGGTAACGGCCCCATTCGTGGGCTGTGGGTGCTGGCTGGCAACATGTACGTGGTCAGCGGCAGTCAACTGTACAAAGTGACCCCTGCCTACGTAGTAACCCTGATCGGCAGCGTGACGGGCACTGGTCCGGTCAGCATGGCCGACAACGGCACTCAGTTGTTCGTGGCCTGCAACGGCCCCTCGTTCATCTACAACTCGCTGACCAACGTGTTCCAGCAGATCACCGACCCGGACTTTCCCGGTGCTGTGACCGTGGGCTACTTGGACGGCTATTTCGTGTTCAACGAGCCGAACAGCCAAAAAATTTGGGTCACTGCGTTGCTTGAGGGCACACAGGTTGACCCACTCGATTTCGCCAGCGCCGAAGGTTCTCCTGACGGCGTGGTCGGCATCATTGTGGATCACGGGCAACTGTGGGTCTACGGCACCAACTCCATCGAGGTTTGGTACAACAGCGGTAACCCTGACTTCCCGTTTTCTCGCATTCAAGGTGCGTTCAACGAACTAGGCTGTGCTGCTGCGTACTCGCTTGCCAAAATGGACAATGGTCTATTCTGGCTGGGCAAGGACGCCCGCGGTCAGGGTATGGTCTACCGGGCCAACGGCTACTCCGGCCAGCGCATCTCGACTCACGCCATTGAGTGGCACATCCAGCAGTACGGCGACTTGTCGGACGCCATCGGGTACACCTATCAGCAAGACGGCCACAGCTTTTATGTGCTAATTTTCCCAACCGCAGACACCACATGGGTCTACGATGTGGCAACACAGGCATGGCATGAACGTGCCGGGTTTGCCAATGGTGACTTCACTCGTCACCGCAGCAACTGCCAAGCGTTCTTTGGCACTAGGGTCATGGTGGGTGACTACCAAAACGGCAACGTGTACTCGTTCGATCTGGACGATTACTCGGACAACGGCAGCATCCAAAAGTGGCTGCGATCTTGGAGAGCACTGCCCACCGGTCAGAACAACCTCAAGCGCACCGCGCACCACAGCCTCCAGCTTGACTGCGAGTCGGGCACTGGTCTGAATCTCGGTCAAGGTAGCAACCCGCAGGTCATGCTGCGCTGGTCAGACGATGGCGGGCACACATGGTCCAACGAGCACTGGATCAGCATCGGCAAGATCGGCGAATACTATCGCCGCGCCATCTGGCG
>Ga0222713_10006170_pt1 | contig 11447 bp, 11 predicted proteins | sample C33_649DmetaG_FD_165061 | JGI IMG/M metagenome (GOLD analysis project Ga0222713, IMG submission 165061) | Estuarine water microbial communities from San Francisco Bay, California, United States - C33_649D | ecosystem: Environmental > Aquatic > Marine > Unclassified | place: USA: California... | reverse complement strand
TCTCGGAGATCTCGCCGCGTTGCGCTGTCACCATCGACGCGGCCATCGCCCTGACTTCGTCGTTGGCGCCGTGCATTCCGATGTGCTCGGCCATGTGAAGTCCGCCCTCGTGGTGGGCGATCATCAGCCTGGCAAACAACCTGTCGGCGTCGTTGCCGCGCGATTCCTGTAGCGACTGCATCTGTTCGTCGGTTGCGTAGCCCGGCATCTGGGCAAGGGGAGTGGGTTCACCCATCCAACCCATGACCTGATCGGTTTCGTTCGTTTCGGCAGCGTCGAAGATGCGCAGCAATTGCACCATGCGACCCGACTCGTTCGACTGGTTGACGATGATCTCGCGGGCGATCAAGCGCAGGGTGCCTCGCGAGGCCGAGCCCTCACCCATGCCGGGCGCCGAGACATCGAGGTAGATGAGACCCATGTTGACTGCTTGCTCGTGATGGATCCGCATGTCCTGGAGAAACCCGATGTCGCTGCCGTTCTTCGCTTCGCCACCCCGTGATTCGCCGAAGACGAAGGCGCCCGCGGCGGCCAGAACGGCGACCGTAACGACCATGAGGACGATGTTGACCGGGTTCATCCACCACGGAAGCACGACTTCGTCGGACTCGGATTGGGGTCGGGGGGCGGGGGAATCGCTCATGACTCGTAGCCTGCCACCGAAAACGGGTAGAAAGTAGGCCATGTCAACCCCCATCAGCATCCCCAAGCTCGGTGTCTCGATGACCGAAGGCACCCTCGTCGAGTGGCTGGTCGAAGACGGCCAGGAAGTTCAGCCGGGCGACGTGCTGTACCGACTCGAGACCGACAAGGTCGAAAACGACATCGAAGCACCGATTGCCGGAACCGTTCGCCTGAGTGGCGAAGAGGGTGAGACCTACGAGGTCGGCACCCAAATCGGTTCGATCGAATAACCGTCCCTTGCAGGCCCGGCGCCGGTGAGCGTCAGCCCTTGCGGGCAGCGCGCTGTGCGTCGGAGAAGGGGAGATCCTTGTCGACGCGAGGTTCGGCCGGAAGGCCGAGCACTCGCTCGCCAATGATGTTGCGCTGAATTTCGTCACTGCCGCCCGCGATGCGGTAGCCCGGCGCGCCGAGGATGTGCTCACTCCACGCGTAGGTACCCCATTCGCCGTTGTCGACAACGACCTTGGCGCCAAGGATCTGCGCGATGACGTCACCGGTCTTTGTCATGCCGGCGGTCCACATCAACTTGCCGAGTGAACCCTCGGGTCCGGGAGTCTGACCCGCACGCATTCCCGCGGCAACGCGGCGGTTCGTGTACTGAGCCGTGCGCAGCATCGCGTAGAGCTTCGCGATTTCCTGGCGGATGATCGGGTCGTCGATGACGCCGGCCCAACGAGCCGCAGCAACGACCTGCTTGAAGGTTCCACCGGTGTGGCTGCTCGACGAGCTGCTCGAGTGATCGCGCTCGAATCCGAGGCAGGTGAGCGCAACGCGCCAGCCCTCGCCGACAGGACCCAGACGGAACTCGTCGGGGATACGTGCATCGGTGAGGAAGACCTCGTTGAAGTTTGCGCCACCCGACATCTGCTTGATCGGGCGCACTTCGACACCCTTCCAGTCGAAGGGCACCATGAAGGCGGTGAGGCCCTTGTGCTTGGGTACATCGAAGTCGCTGCGCGTGATGGCAAGGCCCCACTCGGAGAAACGTGCTCCCGAGGTCCACACTTTCTGGCCGTTCAGCACCCACTCGTCGCCGTCTTTGGTGGCGCGGGTGGTGAGCGACGCGAGGTCGGATCCGGCGCTTGGTTCGGAGAACAACTGGCATCCGCAGATGTCCATGCGCATGAGAGGCTTGCACCACTTGTCCTTCTGCTCCTGCGTGCCGAATGCGGCCACGGTGGGAGCGATGAGACCCATCGACGTCGGCGGAAGTTCACCTGCCGACGGAGTTTTGAACTTGCGCTCTTCGGCCATGTACGCGCGAACGTAGGAAGCGGGCAGGCCGCGGCCACCGAGTTCCTCGGGCCAGTTGATCATTGCGTAACCGGCGTCGAACTTCTTTGCCTGCCATGCCTTGACGGCATTCAGTCGGGCGAGTTCCTCTTCGTCGGTGAAGTTGTGGAAGATCGCGACGTTGTCGGAGCCTTCGCCCCAGATGACCTCTTGGTCTTCTTCCTCCGCTTCGTTGATCTCGGGCAGTGGTTCGGCATTCTGCTCGAGCCACACGCGTGCTTCTTTGCGGAACTGGTCGATATCGGGAAGAGCGCTCACGAAATCAAAAGGTAGTGGGGTCGCCCCCCGAAGTACCTCTTCGGCGGGGAATTATCCGCTCTTGGGGATCCCCGGATTCGACCGTGGGGTTCGTGACATCGGTCGCTGGCTCACTACGATTCGGCGAATGACTGCTGATGCACTTTCCCCCACGGCCCCCGTCGTCCTCGCCGATCTCGTTCCCGGCCTTCGTACGCGCGCTGCGGTTCGCAGTGCGGTTCTCGTGGTCGCCTTTGCGCTTCTCACCGCTGCTCTCGCACAGGTGAAGATCTCGCTCGGCTTCACGCCGGTCCCGATCACCGGCCAGACCCTTGCGGTACTCCTCGCCGGCACATCGCTCGGAATGGGTCGCGGCGCCGCCAGCCAGCTCGTCTATTGGTTGATGGGTCTCATTGGCCTGCCCTTCTACTCGGGTGGCGAGAGCGGTTGGCAGAGCGGTACCGGCGCCACGCTCGGCTACCTCATGGGTTTCATCGTCGCGGCAGCGGTCGTCGGTTATCTCGCCGAGCGTCGTCATGACCGTCAGGTGTTGTCGTCGTTGTCGGCGATGGCCCTCGGCACCGTCATCATCTACACGATGGGAGCGCTGTGGCTGGCACACGACCTCGGTGTCGCGGTGGCCACCGGCGAGTCGAATGCAATCACCATGGGTGTCACCCCGTTCCTCGTCGGAGACCTCATCAAGATGGCGATCGCGGGTCTCGCCGCACCTGCGGTGTGGGCCACCGTTTCGAAGAAGTAAACGACCAACCGACTGCGCGAAGGGGGACAACATGGCCGTCGTACTGGTCGAAGTTGCGGCAACAAAGCCGAATGAGATCGCGATCCGCGACTCGTTCAAGATGCTCACCTGGGCGGAGCTGAATTCAACGATCAATCGAATCGTCAACGACCTGAAGGCCCGTGATCTCGGCCTGAATCGGCGAATCGCCGTGTATGCCGAGAACAGCGTCGAAACCGCCCTTGCGCACATGGGCGCGTTGCACGCAGGCCTGTCCAGCGTTCCTGTGAACTTCCACCTGAACGCAGAAGAAGCTGCGTACATCCTGAACGACTCGGGTACACGTCTTCTTTTCACAGGACCCGAAAATCTGGCGCGTGCGGTCGATGCGGTTGGGCAGATGCCGAATCGCATCCCGATCATCGTGTGGCGCGCCGACGGAGAAACCCCGCCAGGAGTCGAGACCCTCGAAGCGTTGTTGGCCGCTGCGAGCGATGCCGAACCCATCGACGATGTGCCCCCGCGGCCGAACATGCTCTACACCAGCGGAACCACCGGCTTTCCGAAGGGCGTCGACCTGCCGCCGACGATGTTCGCAGGCGGCAAAAACATTGCCGAACACATCGCGGTTCTCGCAACCAACAGGTTTGCCTCACTTGGCGTGCACCTCGTCGTCGGACCGATGTACCACACGGGCCCGTTGTCGGGAGTCCGCATTCTTGCCACCGGAACGCCCGTCGTGATCATCGAAAAGTTCGACCCCGAGCGCACGCTTGAAAAGATCCAGCAATTCAAGGCGGCCAGCAGCGTGATGGTGCCGACGCACTTCAAGCGCATGCTCGATCTGCCGGCCGACGTGCGCGCGAAGTACGACGTGTCGTCGATGAAGATGCTGTCGCACACCGGCGCGAAGTGCCCGGTCGATGTGAAGAAGCGCATGATCGAATGGTTCGGTCCGGTCTTTGTCGATGCCTACGGTGCAACCGAGGTCGGCACCGTGTGTTCGATCACCAGCCAAGACTGGTTGACGCACCCCGGATCGGTCGGCAAGGTCGTCAATCCTCCGTTCACCAGGTGCATCGTCGTCGATGACGATGACAACGAACTGCCGCCGAACACCGAGGGACGTCTGTTTTTCGAGGACTCGACCGGACGCGGCGTCGTCTACCCGAACGACCCCGAGAAGTCGGCCAAGGCGCATCTGCGGCCGGGGGTGTTCACGCTCGGTGAGATCGGGTACGTCGACGAGGACGGATTTGTATACATCACCGACCGCTTCAGTGACATGATCGTTTCGGGTGGTGTCAACATCTACCCGGCCGAAGCCGAAAAGGTGATCATCGAGCATCCACTCGTCGCCGACGTCGCCGTCATCGGAGTTCCCGACCCCGACATGGGCGAAGCAGTCAAGGCTCTGGTCGTTCCGATCGACTTGAACAATGCGCCGACGCCCGAAGAAATCATCGTGCTGTGTCGAGGCCAGTTGTCGGGCTACAAGTGTCCGAAGACCGTCGAAATCGTGACCACCGTCGGACGAACGGCGATGGGCAAGATCAACAAGCGCGAGCTGCGCGCCCCTTACTGGGAAAAGCAATCGAAGTGAGCGACTCACAGGCGGCGGACACGGTGTTGGCCGATGATCCGTCGCCACACGTGCGTCGTCTCACCCTCAACCGGCCCGACAAGCGAAATGCGCTGTCGCACGGTCTGCGTTCACGGCTCTTCGAACTGCTTCGCCAGGCCGACGCCGACCCGGATGTGCGTGTCGTCATCATCCGCGGAGCAGGGAAGAGCTTTTCCGCCGGCTACGACCTGGCCCAGGACAAAACCGAGACGCCGCCGTGGCCGATCAGCACCGCCGATGGTGCATGGGCCCGCCACGTACTTGCCGGTTGGTTCGAGATGATGGACATGGCCACGCCGATCATCGCCCAGGTGCATGGTTATTGCCTTGCGGGCGGTACCGAACTGGCGACCGCGTGTGATCTTGTCTACGTAGCCGACGACGCTCAGATCGGTTATCCGCCCGTTCGCTCGATGTCGTCACCCGACATGGTTTGGCATCCTTGGATTCTCGGCATGCGCCGCGCAATGGAGGCGATGTTGACCGGCGACTCGATGACCGGTGCCCAGGCCGTCGAGGCAGGTTTCGCCAACCGGGCATTTGCAGCTGACAGGCTCGACGCCGAGGTGCTGTCGATCGCCGACCGCGTGGCCAAGGTCGCACCCGACCTGCAGGCGTTGAACAAGCGCGTCGTACACCGTGCGATGGACGCAATGGGAATGCGCGAGGGCATGCGTGCAACGGCCGACATCAACGCGCTCGGGTTCCATCAGCGCTCGAGCCGTGAATACTTTGCAAAGTTCGCACAGGGAGTGACCAAGGCTCTCGATGCGAGAGACTCGCACTTCGGTGACTATCGCACCGGCGAAGCCCAAAAATAGACAGCAGACTCCAGGGGGAAGGGAGAGCACGTGAGCATCAGCGAAGAGGCCCGTCAGAACTTTGGTGAAGACATCACCAAGGTCAACATGGTGACTCCCGAGGTTCTTGGGTGTCCGTACCACTACTACCAGCGGGTTCGTGACGAGGCGCCCGTTCACCAGACGCCGGTCGGCTTCTGGGCCGTGTCGCGCTACGAGGACATCATGACGATGGTCCGCGACTACGACACCTTTTCGTCGCAGTCGATGAGCAACGGAGCGTTTTCCCAGGTACCGCCCGAGGCGATCGAAATCTCGAAACGTGACTTCAAGCGCGTCGACACCCTGCTGTCGAACGACCCACCGTCGCACACTCAGTTCCGCTCGCTCGTCAACAAGGCGTTCCTCCCCAAACGAGTTGCCCAGCTCGAGGGTTCGATCAAGCAAATCGCGAACGACCTGATCGACAGGTTCATCGACAAGGGTCGGGTCGAACTGGTGTCGGAATTCGCGATCTGGGTTCCGCTCACGGTGATTGCCGACGCGCTCGGAGTCGACCGCAAGGACATGCCGAAATTCAAGAAGTGGAGCGACGATTCGGTTGCACCGCTGTCGGGAATGCTCAGCCCCGAGCGACAGATCGAATGCGCCCAAAGTCGTTACGACCTGCACCAGTACATGGCGGCATGTGTGCATCAGCGCGAAACTGATCCGCGCGACGATCTTCTCACCGATCTCGTGAACGCACGATTCGATTCGGGTCCGCGCGAGGGACAGGGTCTCGAGATCGACGAGATGTTGAGCATCATCGACCAAGTGCTCGTGGCCGGAAACGAAACGACCACCAATCTCATTGCGATGGCGATGCAGCATCTCATCGAGAACCCCGATCAAATGGCGAAGGTACGCGCGAACCGCGCTCTCATCCCGAACATGCTTGAGGAGGCCTTGCGTCTCGAGGCACCGGTGCAGATGCTTCCGCGTTTTTGCACCAAGGACACGGTCGTCGGCGGCGTCGAGATCCCCAAAGGCTCGGTCCTCATGGCGATGTACGGCAGTTCAGGCCGCGACGAGCGCAAGTTCCCGAATCCCGAGAAGTTCGATGTCGAGCGCGACAATGCCCGAACCCACATGGCCTTTGGTCAGGGTCCGCACTTCTGCGTCGGTGCCGCGCTTGCGCGAAGCGAGGCACGCATCGCCTACGAACTTCTCCTCGAGCGGCTCGACGACATCGCATTTGCGCCGGTCGACGAAGTCATGCACCGCGAATTGTCGATGACCCTGCGCGGGCTCACCAAGCTCGAACTCACGTTCACGAAGATCAAGTAGTCCGACCCGAGAGGACCCCATGGCAGTCGACCTGAATGACCTGAAGACGATCCACTACGAAGTCGAGAATCCGGGCGAGAACGGTATTGCAGTCGTCACGCTCGATCGACCCGAGGCTCGCAACGCGCAGAACAAGCGCATGACTTACGAACTCGAAGCTGCATTCAGCGATGCTGCACGTCGCAGCGACATCAAAGTCATCGTGTTCCGCGCCGAGGGTCCGCACTTCTGCTCGGGGCACGACATGCGTGACACCGAGAGCCACAAAGAATTCAACCTCGTCTTTCCCTACGGCGGCTTTGGTCGCGAGGGACAAGAGGGCCACATGGCTTGGGAAGAAGAGGTCTACTTCAACATGTGCTGGCGCTGGCGCAACCTGCCCAAGCCGGTCATTGCCGCAGCGCAGGGCAAGACGATCGCCGGTGGCTTGATGCTGCTCTGGATCGCCGACGTCATCATCGCCGCCGAGGACGCGATGTTCTCCGATCCGGTGGTCGCGATGGGCGTGAACGGCGTCGAATACTTCGCACACCCATGGGAGGTCGGCCCGCGCAAGGCGAAGGAGATGCTCTTCACCGGCGAATGGCTGACGGCGAATGAGGCGATGCAGTGGGGAATGGTCAACAAAGTGGTGGCGAACGACAAGTTGCGTGACGCCGCCATGGAGATGGCCCGCACAATTGCCAAGCGTCCGTCGTTCGCATTGAAGCTCGCCAAGGAAAGCGTCAATCAAACCCTCGAGGCGCAGGGTCAGTGGACTGCGCTGCGAACGGCCTTCGTTCACCAGCATCTCGCCCACTCGCACAACAGGGTGAAGTTCGGAATGCCGGTCGACCCGGGTCCGTCCAACCGCAAGAAGGACTGAGCTGCCAACTACCCTTACTGATGGGTAACCATGGGGGAACGACAGATGGCGAGCAATGCGGCGGTGCGCAAACTCGGGCGGCCGCGAGATGCGGATTCGGTGGAAACGCGTGCGCGGCTTCTCGCAGCGGCACGCAAGTGCTTCGGGGAGCACGGCTTTGACCGTACGACCAACGCTGAGATCGCGCGAGTAGCCGGAATCACCTCGGCGGCCATCTACCACTACTTTCCGTCCAAGATTGATCTGTATTCCGCCGTGTTCGCAGAGGTGCAGGATTTCATCTACGACGAAATCGAAAAGGGCATCGGCGCCCATTCGAATCTGATCGATCGTTTCGGGGCTGCCCTCGACGTGTCGGTGCGCATCAACCGTGACGACCCGTCGATCGCAGGCTTCGTCGTCGACGTCGCCTACGAGGTCCAGCACAACCCCGAATTGACCCAGTTCGTCGAACCCCAGCGTCAACGCAGCGTGAACCTGGTGAAGCGACTCTGCGATGATGCCTATGCGGCCGGTGAGGTGCGCGAGGGCATCCCCCAAGAGGCGCTCGAAGACCTGCTCTCGGTTCTGTTGTCGGGTCTCTTGCGCTTCTCGACGCTCGTCAACAACTCGCCCCGGCACGCTGCGGCGGTCGAGGTGCTGAAGACGATGCTGCGGTCGGCCGACACCTTCGCCCCGGCTCGTGTCCACGCCACAGGCTGCTGACGCCCCCGGCGCACACTGACTCGCGGGATTCGCCGATCTCCTGCGAGAATGACGGGATGCCGACCCAAGTACCCGTCGCTCCCGAACTCTTCACCTGGCCCTCCGACGAGCCTCAGCTCATCGGTACTTACTTTCCCGAAAGTGGTGTGACTGTTTTTCCGCAGGCCAAGGCGTGCCCGCGCACCGCGTCGCAAAATGGTGAGCGCGTTTTGTTGCCCCGTCGGGGCACGTTGTGGAGCTGGACAATCCAGGGCTTCCTTCCGAAGTCGCCGCCCTATGCGGGTCCGGAAACACCGGCAACCTTCAAGCCCTACGGCGTGGGTTACATACAGTTGGGGGACAAGGTGATCGTCGAGTCGCGACTCACGACCGCCAGTGAGGATGAATTGAAGATCGGAATGGAGATGGAGCTCGTCATCATTCCGTTCAACAAGGATGCCGAAGGAAATGAAATCGTTACGTACGCGTTCGCACCGGTGAAGAACTAAGGGGAAGCTCATGGCAGAAGACGTCGCAATCATCGGAATCGGAATTCACCCGTTCGGTCGTCACGACTCGACGGGCATGGAGCAGGGGGCCCACGCCGCACGCGAAGCACTGCGCGACGCCGGCTGTGATTGGTCCGATGTGCAGTATGCATTCGGTGGATCATCGGCTGCCGGCAACGCCGACACCATGGTCTCGACCCTGGGACTCACGGGACTGCCGTTCATCAACGTTGCCAATGGTTGCGCAACGGGCGGCAGCAGCCTGATCAGCGCGTACAACGCGCTCAACGCTGGCGCAGCCGACATCGTGATGGCGATCGGCTTCGACAAGCACCCGAAGGGCGCATTCGACCCGGATCCGGCAGCGTTCGGTCTCGGTCAGTGGTACGGAGACACCGGCCTCATGCTCACCACGCAGTTCTTCGGCATGAAGATTCAGCGTTACATGCACCAGTACGGCATCAGCCCGTCGACGCTCGCAAAGGTCGCGGTCAAGAACTTCGAGAACGGCGCAAAGAATCCGAACGCGTGGCGTCGCAAGCCGATGACCGAAGAAGAAGTGCTCAACTCGCTCATGTTGTCGAATCCGTTGACGCAGTACATGTTCTGTTCACCCGGCGAAGGTGGCGTGGCCCTGGTTCTCGCACGCGGCGAGGTGGCAAAGAAGTTCACCAAGAAGCCCGTGTACCTGCGCTCGGCCGTTCTGCGCAGCCGTCCGTTCGGCAGCTTCGAGGTCTTCAACTCGTGGCTCTCGCCCGACCGCGGCGACAGCCCGTCGGTGGGCGCGGCAGCCGCAGCCTTCAAGATGGCCGGAATGGGCCCCGAAGACATGGACATCGCGCAGTTGCAGGACACCGAGAGCGGTGCCGAGATCATGCACATGGCCGAGACAGGCTTCTGCAAGGACGGCGAGCAGGAAGACATGCTCCAGGCCGGTGAAACCCGCCTCGACGGCCGCCTGCCGATCAACACCGATGGTGGCTGTCTTGCCAATGGCGAGCCTATTGGGGCCTCGGGCCTGCGTCAGGTCTACGAAAGCGCCCTGCAGTTGCGCGGCGATGCCGGTGACCACCAGGTGCCGAAGAAGATCCGCACTGCATTCACACACGTGTACGGAGCGCCGGGAATCAGCGCTTGTACCGTGCTGTCGAACTGAACGAAGTCAGTTGATCGCCCGCTGCACGCGTACTCGTTGAGAGCGGCGTGCAGTGTCGATTGCCAAGACGACAAGTGCCGCCCAGACGAAGGCAAAGCCGACGACGCGTGTCGCGTCGAGTTCCTCGTTGTAGGCAAGCCAACCGAGCAGGAAGTTGATCGTCGGAACCGAGTACTGCAGAGGTCCGAGAACGGTCAGCGGTACGCGCTTGGCGGCGAACCCGAACATCCACAGCGGTATCACGGTGATGACACCCGTGAAGAGGACGAGCGCCCAATGGACGCCGTCGGCGCTGTTCGTGATGCTCGGCGTCTTTGACGACTGCGTGATTGCGAGAACGATTGCAGGCAGGACGAGCCACATCATCTCGGCGGTCAGGCTCTCGAGTGACGACATGGGAACCTGGCGCTTCAAGAGGCCGTACAGGGCCCATGAGCCGGCAATGAGCAGGGCGAGAATCGGCAGCCGTCCGTAGCCAACGGTGAGAATGCAGATGGCAACAACGGCGAGGCTGATGGTGGTTTTTTGGGCGGTGTTGAGTTTTTCCTTCAGTACGGCCACGCCGAGCCACATCGTGAGAAGTGGCGCCATGAAGTAACCGAGCGCGGTCTCGATGACGTGGTCATGCGAAACTGCCCAGACGTAGGAACTCCAATTGACGGTGACCAACAGGGCAGCCGCAGCGATGCGCGCGGCGAGCTTCCGTGAAAACGCAGCCTTGGCGATGGCTTTCACACGTCGATTCGCGATGGCGAGCCCAACGAGCACGACAAAGCTGGCCATGATGCGCCAACCAATGAGCTCGAACGGGGGAAATCCGTGGAGCTTCTTCCAGTAGATGGTGAGGAGACCCCACAGGACATAGGCAAGGACGCCCGCGAACAATCCATTGCGCAGGTCGGAATCGGATTGCCGGGGCCCGGACGGGGGAGTTGCGCTCAGAGCGTGTTCTTCCATCCGTTGAAGTAGGTGACCTTCTCGACGGGCAGGCGCTTGGCCGGCTTGAAATCATCGCCCGTGTAGTACGCGACGGGGATCAGGGCTAGCTGCGTCACGGTGTCGGGGATACCGAGAAGTTCTGCGGCTTCCTTTTCGTAGTTCAGGTGCAGGGTTGTGTACGCGGTGCCGAGTTCGCGTGAACGGCAGGCGAGCATGAAACTCCAGACCGCTGGCAGAAGCGATCCGTAGTAACCAGCGAAGTTGGCGGGGATGGCGTCGGTCGAGATGCGGTCGAGGCCGCAGGGGATCACCAGCGCCGGCACGTCCTGCAGGACGTTGGCCAGGTGGTCGGACGATTCCATGATTCCGCTGGCATCGGTGCGACCGACCTTGTCGACGACCTTCTTCTGGTAATCGATGTAGGGCTGGTAGGCCTTGCGATAGATCTCGGCCAGGCCCTCTTTCATTTTCGGGTCGTCGACGACGAGCCAGCGCCACTTTTGGATGTTCTGGCCGGCCGGGGCCTGGGTGGCCAGGCGGATGCAGTCGAGAATGAGGTCTAGGGGGACCGGACGGGTGAAATGG
>Ga0222713_10006169_pt1 | contig 11447 bp, 10 predicted proteins | sample C33_649DmetaG_FD_165061 | JGI IMG/M metagenome (GOLD analysis project Ga0222713, IMG submission 165061) | Estuarine water microbial communities from San Francisco Bay, California, United States - C33_649D | ecosystem: Environmental > Aquatic > Marine > Unclassified | place: USA: California... | reverse complement strand
GCTGGCGTGGCGATCGGTCGGGCGATCCAGGGCGCCGGAGCGATTTCGGCGGCGGTCACCGCGTTCATCGCTGACAGCACCCGTGAGTCGCAACGCACCAAGGCGATGGCGATGGTCGGTGGCTCAATCGGACTGACCTTCGCATTTTCGCTGGTGGCGGCCCCGGCGCTGTACGGCTGGATCGGCATGGACGGGCTGTTCGAGCTGACCGGCGCACTGGCGCTGCTGGCGATCGGTGTGACGCTGTTCGTGGTCCCGCCGGCACCCGTGGCCCAAACCGGCTCAGCGCTTGCCGCACCGGTGAACCTGCGAAGTGTGGTGAGAGACACCGACCTGATGCGCCTGAACCTGGGCGTGTTCGTGCTGCATTGCGTGCAGATGGCGTCCTTCGTCGTCGTGCCCGGCTGGCTGGTTGAACGGGCCGGTCTCGAGCTGGCGGAGCACTGGAAGGTCTACCTCGGCGTGGTCTTGCTGTCTTTTCTCGTGATGCTGCCGCCCTTGTTCTGGAGCGAGCGGCGCGGCCGTCTGCGGGAAATTTTCCTGGGTGCGGTTGCGCTGCTGCTGGCGGTCTGCGTCGGCTTCATGTCGCAGCCGGCTGGTCTAGTCGCGATGGCGGGCTTGCTGCTGGCATTCTTTGCGGGTTTCAATGTGCTCGAAGCCAGCCTGCCGTCGCTGGTTTCGCGCCTCGCTCCGGTCGGCTCCAAGGGCGCTGCCCTGGGCGTCTACAACACGATGCAGGCGCTCGGGGTGTTCGCCGGCGGGGCGCTCGGCGGGTTGCTGCTGGCACGCTGGGGCGGTGGCGCGGTGTTCGCAGTGTGCTCGGCATTGCTGGTGGTATGGTTGGCGACTGCTTCGGGGATGCGACGCTGGCCGGGCCGGCGTACCAGTCAGGTGCAGCCGGGTAATTGACGATGCTGGCGCGCGGATCCCGCCATGGGCGCAAGGTCGGTATCGGGCAACAGAAATCAGGCGGAAGGCCGCCACGGAGAAAAACATGGCTTCGATCAATAAGGTGATCCTGATCGGCAATCTGGGCCGCGACCCGGAGACCCGTTATGCGCCCAGCGGCGGCGCAATCTGCAATGTGTCCATCGCGACCACGCGCAACTGGAAAGACCGCAACACCGGTGAAAAGCGCGAGGAAACCGAGTGGCACCGGGTGGTGTTCTTCGATCGCCTGGCCGAGATCGCCGGCGAGTATCTGAAGAAGGGGCGCTCGGTGTACGTCGAGGGGCGCTTGAAGACCCGCAAGTACCAGGACAAGGATGGCGTCGAAAAGTACGCCACCGAGATCGTCGGCGAAGAGATGCAGATGCTCGGTTCGCGTGAAGGCGGTGGCGACTACGGCGGCAGTGGCGGCGGCGGTGGGTCTTACTCTCGTGAGCCTGCCCAGGGCGGTGGCGGTGGCGGCGGCGGACAGGGTAGGGCACCGGCTCGCCAGGCGCCAGCGCGCCAGTCCGGCGCCGATTTTGACAACATGGACGACGACATTCCGTTCTGAAGTCGTCGCGCCGCTCAGATCGCCTTTTGCTCGCGCAGCGAGGCGATCGCTGAGCCGTCATAGCCCAGCTCCTGCAACACCTGCTCGGTGTGCTCGCCCACCATCGGCGCGCGATGCCGGATACCGCCCTGGGAAATCGACAGGTTCAGTGGAACCGCGCTGACCGGGGCCGGTCTCGGAAGGCCCGGATAGTCAACAGGCTGGTAAAACCCCAGCGCCTCGGTCTGCGGATGGTCGAGAGCCTGCTGCGGAGTCAGCACCGGCCCGCAGGGGATCTTGGCGGCGCCAAGTGCCGCCATCACCTCGTCGTTGCTGCGCTCGGCGCACCAGCGTGACATCCGCTCGCTGATCAGTTCGCCGTGGATGCCGCGCGACTCGTCGGTGTCGAAGCGAGGATCCTCGAGCCAGCTTGGCTCGCCCATCAGTTTGGCCCAGCGCTCGTAGAGCGGTCGGCCCACGACCTGACACAGGATCCAGCCGTCCCTGGTGCGGAACACGTCGACCGGCGCCGAGGTCTGGCCGCGATTGCCGGTCGGCACCCGGTCGGCGCGGGCCACTGCCTGCTCGATCAGCACACCATTGTTCAGCGACAGTGCAGTACCCAGCAGCGAGCCCTCGACTTTCTGGCCGCGACCGGATTTGCCGCGCTCCATCAGCGCCACCATCGTGCCCAGCGCGTTATGCAGCGCAGTACCAAAGTCGACCCAATTGATCTGCGCACGGTAGGGCTGGTCAGGTTCGCCGGTCATATACACCGAGCCGCACATCGCCTGCGCCACACCGTCAAACCCGACAAACGAAGACATCGGGCCGGTGGGGCCGAAGGCAGAACTGGTGGTCAGGATGATGTCCGGCTTGATCGCGCGCAGCGAGTCATAGTCGAGCCCCATCGCAGCGAGGGTCTGGGGAGGCAGATTGGCCACCACCACGTCGGCGCTTGCGACCAGCTTGCGGACCACCTCGCGGCCGGCCGGGTTCATCGGGTCGAGCGTGATCGAGCGCTTGTTGCGGTTCATCTGCATGAACAGTGCACCCTCGCCGCCGGAGGTAACTGGCGTGGTGAATCGGTCCTCGCTGCCGGTGCGCTTTTCGATGCGGATCACGTCGGCACCGTATTCGGCGAGCAGGGCGGCGCAATAGGGGCCGGCAATGAAGCGGCCGAAGTCCAGCACGCGGACTCCGTTCAGTGGCAGGGCGTTCAAGCGGTCGTCTCCTGGTTTCATGTTTGCGCCGCGACGCGGCGGGTGGTTGATGGCATGGCGCTGGCTGGCGCAGGCGGTTCGAGTGTCGGGTTCAGCGTCGGATCGTGGGCCGCTGACTTGGCTGATCGCTGGGCGCAGGCGACCCGGATCACTTATAATTCCAGGTTTGCCTCCATTGGCGATTTTCGCCTAGAGGATAGTCGAAAGATCGTCGAAACAAGACTTGGCGATCGTTTAACTTGCCTGCGTGGTTTGACTTGCCTGGGTGATCGTACTGGTGAATGCACCAGTGCTCGCATCAGGCCCCGGAGACTCGAGATGCCGATTTTCGCGTATCGATGCGAAAGCTGCGGGTTCCAAAAGGATGTGCTGCAAAAGCGCTCCGACCCGCCCCTGGTCACCTGCCCGGAATGCGGGCGTGATGCGTTCGCCAAGCAACTGACCGCGCCTGCCTTTCAGCTCAAGGGCAGCGGCTGGTATGTGACCGATTTTCGTGACAAGGGCAAGGCGTCCGGCAAGGAAGCCGACTCTGGTGGCGGGGCAGGGGCGGCCGACAAGCCGGCTGGTCAGTCCGCGCCCGCCGGCGGCGCGCAGCCTGCAGCCACGTCCGGCGGCAGTGGATCTGCCGGCGCATCCGGCTCGGCTGCTCCGAGTTCCTCGTCGTCCGGCTCGTCGTCTGCCGGTTCCTCGTCGTCCGGCCCATCGTCGGGCAGCGCGGCCTGAGCCCGGGCGCCAGGCTGCCGTCCAGCACCCAAGAGGTCTGCCATCAACTCGAACCACCCGGCCACCTTGCGTGGTTACTTCGTCACCGGTCTTCTGATCTGGGTGCCGCTCGCCATCACGATCTGGGTGCTGAACCTGATCGTCACCACGATGGATCAGAGCCTGGCACTGCTGCCGGCGAAGTGGCATCCGCACACGATCTTCGGGCGCGACATCCCGGGCCTTGGCGTGGTGCTGACGCTGCTGGTCATCCTGATCACCGGATTGCTGACCCGCAATTTCTTGGGTCAACGGCTGGTCGTGGTCTGGGAGGCGATCCTTTCGCGCATCCCGATCGTCAATTCCATTTACTCGAGCGTCAAGCAGGTCAGCGACACCTTGTTCAAGCCGGGCGGCAAGGCGTTTCGCAAGGCGCTGCTGGTGCAGTACCCGCGCGCCGGCGTCTGGACGATCGCGTTCGAGACCGGAACGCCGGCCGATGAGGCCGCCTCGCACCTCGGCAGCGACATGATCTCGGTGTACGTGCCCACCACGCCGAACCCCACATCCGGGTTCTTCCTGATGATGCCTCGTGCCGAGGTCGTCGAGTTGCGTATGAGCGTTGATGAAGCGCTCAAGTACGTGGTGTCGATGGGCGTGGTCGCGCCGCGCGTCGGGCAGTCGCGCCAGAACGGCAAGACAGCGCCCGCGGTCGAACCGCCCCAAAATTCCTGAGCAGGCCGCGAGCCTGCCGCAAGTCATCCCTGGAGAAGCTCCCATGCGTTCCTGCTATGTCGGCCAAGTGTCCGGCGAACATCTCGACCAGACCGTGACCTTGTTTGGCTGGGTGCATCGGCGTCGTGATCACGGCGGCGTGATCTTCATCGACTTGCGCGATCGCGAAGGACTGGCCCAGATCGTCTGTGACCCGGATCGCGCCGACGTGTTCGCCACCGCCGAGCGGGTACGCAACGAGTTCTGCCTGAAGATCGTGGGCAAGGTGCGTCGTCGTCCCGAGGGCACCATCAATCCGAATCTGCGCAGCGGCGAGGTCGAGATCCTGTGCCATGCGCTTGAAATCCTGAACGCATCGGTCACGCCGCCGTTTCAGCTCGATGATGAAAATCTGTCCGAGACCACACGCCTGACGCACCGCGTGCTGGATCTTCGCCGCCCGCAGATGCAGCAAAACCTGATGCTGCGCTATCGCGTGGCGATGGAAACCCGCAAGTATCTGGATGGGCTCGGCTTCGTCGACATCGAAACTCCGATGCTGACCAAATCCACCCCGGAAGGTGCGCGTGACTATCTGGTGCCGTCGCGGGTCAATGCCGGTCAGTTCTTTGCGCTGCCGCAGTCACCGCAGCTGTTCAAGCAGTTGTTGATGGTCTCCGGCTTCGATCGCTACTATCAGATCACCAAGTGCTTTCGCGACGAGGATCTGCGCGCCGACCGTCAGCCCGAGTTCACCCAGATCGACTGCGAGACCTCGTTTCTGTCCGAGGTCGAGATTCGCGAGATCTTCGAGGAACTGGTGCGCACCGTGTTCCGCAACTCGATCGGCGTTGAGTTGCCCAAGCCGTTCCCGACCATGCCGTATTCCGAGGCGATGCACCTGTACGGTTCGGACAAGCCCGACTTGCGGGTCAAGCTTCAGTTCACCGATGTGACCGACGTGATGAAGAGCGTCGAGTTCAAGGTGTTTGCGTCGGCGGCCAACATGGAAGGTGGTCGCGTGGTGGCCTTGCGCGTGCCCGGCGGCAGCGAGATGAGTCGCAGTGAGATCGATGCCTACACGCAGTTCGTCGGCATCTATGGTGCCAAGGGTCTGGCCTACATCAAGGTGAACGATACGACCAAGGGCCGCGACGGGCTGCAGTCGCCGATCGTCAAGAATCTCAGCGACGAGGCGCTTGAGGCGGTCATCGCGCGTTGCGGTGCGACCAATGGTGACCTGGTGTTCTTCGGCGCCGACAAGGCCAAGGTCGTCAATGATGCGATCGGCGCCCTGCGCAACAAAATCGGGCACTCGGAGTTCGGCCGCAAGTCTGGTTTGCTCGATGCCGACTGGCGCCCTCTGTGGGTGGTCGATTTTCCGATGTTCGAGTACGACGAGGAAGACGCCCGCTGGGTCGCCTGCCACCATCCGTTCACCGCACCCAAGGACGGCCACGAGGACTACCTGCAGACCGATCCGGGCCGCTGCCTGGCCAAGGCCTACGACATGGTTCTGAACGGCTGGGAGATCGGCGGCGGATCGGTGCGTATCCATCGCGAAGAGGTGCAAAGCAAGGTGTTCCGCGCGTTGAAGATCGGTCCGGAAGAGGCGCAGGCCAAGTTCGGCTTCCTGCTCGATGCCTTGCAGTACGGTGCGCCTCCGCATGGCGGCATTGCGTTTGGCCTGGATCGCATCGTCACGATGATGACCGGAGCCGAATCGATTCGCGACGTGATCGCCTTCCCGAAGACGCAGCGGGCGCAGTGCCTGCTGACGCAAGCTCCGTCATCGGTCGACGACAAGCAGTTGCGCGAATTGCATATCCGGCTGCGCGCCACCGAGGCCGTCAAGAGCTGAACCCGGGCTTTCGGCGCGCAGGCCGCGATGGGCACCAAAATTCCCGAATCGGTCCTGGTGGTGATTCACACGCCGGATCTGCGCGTGTTGCTGCTCGAGCGAGCGGACCATCCCGGCTTTTGGCAGTCGGTCACCGGCAGCAAGGACAGCATTGAAGAGCCGCTAGCCGAGACCTGCCGCCGCGAGGTGCTGGAGGAAACCGGCATCGACGTCGCCGCGCATCGCCTGCAAGACTGGCAGCTGACCAATCGTTACGAAATCTACGCGCATTGGCGGCACCGGTATCCTGAGGGTGTGACTCACAACACCGAGTATGTCTTTGGTCTGCTGGTGCCGGAGCCGGTCGCGGTCCGGCTGGCGCCGCGCGAGCATCTTGCATTCGCCTGGCTTGACTGGCGCGAGGCAGCCGAACGCTGCTTTTCGTGGTCCAACGTTCAGGCCATCCGCGAACTGCCGCAGCGTAGCGGAGCGCTGCGATGATCCTTCGGGTTGCCACGTACAACATTCACAAAGGGGTGTCGCGCGAATTTCTCGGCTTGCGCCGGGTGTCGCGTATCCATGAGTTGCGCACCCGCTTGCATGAGTTGCAGGCCGACATGGTCTTTTTGCAGGAAGTGCAGGGGCATCATCAGCATCATGCCCAGCGCTTTGAACACTGGCCTGCCGAACCGCAGGATCAGTTTTTGGCGCGATCGCCAACGCTCAAGCACACCTTCGAGGCGGCCTACGGCCGCAATGCGAACTATCTGCACGGCCACCATGGCAATGCGCTGCTGTCGCGCTTTCCGATTCTCGGTCTGGAAAATCGCGATGTCTCCGACCATGCGCTCGAAAAGCGCGGCGTGCTGCACTGCCGGGTCGAGATCGGCAGCCGCATCGTGCATTGCTTTGTGATTCACTTCGGCCTCTTGGCTCGCAGTCGTGAGCGTCAGTCGCAGGTGCTGATCGACTGGATCGAGCGCGAGCTGCCCGCTGACGCGCCGCTGATCATCGCCGGCGACTTCAACGACTGGCGCAACAAGCTGTCGCGCAATCTGTGCGAACGCCTGCGTGTCGATGAAGTGTTCGACGCGGCCCGTCCGCGCGGCAAAATTGGCGAGAGCGTGCGACGTTTCATGCGCGATCGATTTGCTGCGGCCGCTGTCGCTCCGGACGCTGGTCAGCCGGTGCTCGCCTCCAGGCTGCCTCGCATCGTGCGCACCGCACGCACCTACCCGGCGCTGGTGCCCTGGCTGCGCATGGACCGCATCTACACGCGCGGCTTTCGCGTCACGCAGGCCCGCGTGCTGCGGGGTCCGCAATGGGCGCACCTGTCGGATCACAGTCCTTTGGTCGCCGACCTGACCCTGCATCCGTGAAGCGACGCAAGCTCGACGCGCGCGCCTGGTACGAATCGCTCGCACCGCGCGAGCAGGGCGGGCACGAGCTGCAATTGCTCGAGTGTGGCGAGGCGTTTTTCCCAGCGCTCGTCGAGGCCCTGGAAGCTGCGCGTGACGCGGTGTTCGTCGAGACCTACATTTTCGAGGATGACCGTTCCGGCCGGCTCGTTGCCGCTGCCCTGGCTGATGCTGCGCGCCGAGGTGTGCGCGTGCACCTGGTCATCGATGGTTTCGGCACGCCAGCGCTTGCCGACGCCATCGCGCGGATGCTGCGCGAGGCCGGCGTGCAGATCGAGGTCTTTCGCTCGAATCGGCGCGGTCTGCTTTTCGATCGCAGCCGGCTGCGCCGCATGCACCGCAAGCTCGCGGTCATTGATGGGCAGATCGCGTTCGTCGGTGGAATCAACATCCTGGACGATCTGAACGATCCGAATCATGGTCGGCTCGATGAGCCGAGGCTCGATTTTTCGGTGCGGGTTCGCGGTCCGGTCGTTGCCAGCGCGCACCTGGCGATGCAAAGGCTGTGGTGGGAGCTGTCGCTGGTCAACCGGCCGATCCGTCGTCTGCGCGAAGCGCGCGAGCGCTGGCGGCAACTGGTCGCTCAGCTGCTCGCCGATCTGGTGAGCGACGTGACCGCGCTGGGCAGTGCGCGCGCCGCGCTGGTGTTTCGGGACAACCTGCGCTTTCGCCGCGCGATTGAACGCGAATATCTGCGCGCGATTGGCCAAGCGCGCCGGGAGGTGCTGATCGCGAATTCGTATTTCGTGCCTGGCCGGCGTTTTCGGCGCGCGCTGCTGGCCGCCGCCGCGCGTGGCGTTCGGGTACGTCTGCTGCTGCAGGGGCGTATCGAATACTGGTTGCCGCATTACGCGGCGCAGGCAATGTACGATGAGCTGCTGCAGGGTGGCGTGCAGATTGTTGAGTATCGACGCAGTTTCCTGCATGCGAAGGTTGCGGTCTTTGACGACCGGGCCACGGTCGGGTCGTCGAACATCGATCCGTTCTCGCTGTTGCTGGCGCGTGAGGCAAATTTATTTGTGAATGACGCGCAGTTTGCAAACCGATTACGCGAGCGACTCGAATTGGCGATCGAGCGTGGCGGCGTCGAGTTGCCGCTTCGGTATCATCGCCGCCGTCCCTGGTTGGTGCGTTTGTTCAACAACCTGGCATACCTGTTAATGCGTCTGGGTGTCGCGATCAGCGGCGTCAGTGCGCGGTACTGATTCGGTACGTTGTTACGAGACGCAAGGCTGATGCGAGAGCTATCGTCACGAACCTCCATGCCCTTGCTCGAGCTTCGCCCACAAGGCCTGTACTGCGAGGCCGGCGATTTTTACATTGATCCCTGGCGACCGGTGCCGCGGGCCGTGATCACGCATGCGCATGCCGATCATGCGCGGACCGGGAGCGGTGCTTATCTGGCCTCCGCCGAGGGAGAAGCGGTGCTGCGCAGCCGTCTTGGTGATATCACGCTCGAGTGTCTGCGCTGGGGCGAGCCCAGACGGATCGGTGAGGTCGAGGTCTCGCTGCATCCAGCCGGTCATGTGCTTGGTTCGGCCCAGGTGCGCATCGCGCATCGCGGCGAAGTCTGGGTGGTGTCTGGCGACTACAAGACCGAGGCTGATGCCACCTGCACGCCGTTCGAGCCGGTGCGCTGCGACACGTTCGTGACCGAGTCCACGTTCGGCTTGCCGGTCTATCGCTGGCAGCCGCAACAAGAGTTGTTTGCGCAGGTCGATGCTTGGTGGGCAGCCAACGCGGCGCAGAACCGACCGAGCGTGCTGTATTGCTACTCGCTGGGCAAGGCGCAGCGGATTCTGCGCGGGGTCGATGCCTCGATCGGTCCGATCATTTGTCACGGAGCGGTTGAGGCCATCAACCGCGCTTATCGCGACAGCGGCGTGCACTTGCCGCCGACGCAGATGGTGTCCGACTCAGCGGACCGAGAGCAGTTCGCACGCGCGCTGGTGCTCGCGCCGCCGTCGACCGCGGGATCGTCCTGGATGCGTCGCTTTGCCTGCGCCAGTGAGGCATTCGCGTCCGGCTGGATGCTGGTGCGCGGCGCGCGCCGGCGTCGTGCGGTCGATCGGGGGTTCGTGATCTCGGACCACGCCGACTGGCCTGGGCTGAACGCGGCGATTCGCGCCACCGGCGCGCAGCGTGTTCTGGTCACGCATGGTCAGGTACCGGTCATGGTGCGCTGGTTGCGCGAACAGGGGCTCGACGCGCAGTCTCTGCGCACCGAGTTCACTGGCGAGGACGGTGCCGACTCCGAGGCGAGCGGCTGACATGCAGGCATTCGCCGAATTATTCGGCCGGCTCGATGCGTCAACGTCGACTCGCGACAAAACCGACGCACTGGTGGATTACCTGCGCGATGCACCGCATGAAGACGCAGCCTGGGCCGTATATTTCCTTGCCGGCGGCAAGCCACGGCAGTTGGTGCCAAGCCGTCTGTTGCGCGAGGCGGCGATGCAGGCTTGCGCGATGCCTGAATGGCTGTTCGAGGAAAGCTACCAGGCGGTCGGCGATCTGGCCGAAACAATCGCGCTGCTACTGCCGCAGTCGAACGCGTGTTCGCGGCTTGGACTCGGTGCCTGGATGCAGGATCGCTTGCTCGCGCTGCGCAAGCAGCCGCCCGAGCAAGCTCAGGCCTTGCTGCGTCTGTACTGGAGCGAGCTCGATGGCGCCGGTCGTTTGCTGATGAACAAGCTGATCACCGGTGGGTTCCGGGTCGGCGTGTCGCGTCAGTTGGTTGCCCGCGCGCTTGCGCAACTGGCTGGCGTCGATGACAAGTTGCTCGCGCAGCGGATGATCGGTTATTTGCGCGCAAGCGCGTTGCCGGACGCGCAGGCGTATCGCGCACTGGTTGCGCCGCAGGGTGCTGGTGCCGACGCCGATGCCGCGCGAGCGTTGCTGCCGCTGCCTTTTTTTCTTGCGCATCCGCTGCAGCAGCCCTGCGAGTCGCTCGGTGATCCGCAGGGCTGGCTGGCCGAATGGAAATGGGATGGCATCCGGGTGCAACTGGTTTGCGGCGCCGACGGCCATGCGCTGTGGTCGCGCGGCGAGGAATTGCTCACGGACCGATTCCCCGAGCTTGGGTCGCTCGCGGCGGCCTTGCCAGCCGATGCACTGCTCGACGGCGAATTGCTTTGCTGGGACTCGGAGCGCTCGCGGCCGATGCCGTTTGCATCTCTGCAGCGGCGCATCGGCCGGCGCACGGTTAGCGCCAAGCTGCAGCGCGAGGCGCCGGTGCGTCTGATCGCCTACGATCTGTTGCGACTTGATGGATGCGATTTGCGCGATCGACCGCTGAGCGAACGTCGCTCGCTGCTCGAGCGCATCGTGCGCGAGGCGGCCGATCCGCATCTGACGCTGTCGCAGGCGCTGCCGTTCGACGATTGGTCGGCCTTGCAGCCGATGCGTGCCGGATCGCGGGAGCGCGGCGTCGAAGGTCTAATGCTCAAACGCGTCGATTCGGCCTACGGGGTGGGGCGCACCCGCGCACATCCCGCTGGTGACTGGTGGAAGTGGAAACTCGATCCGCTGACTGTCGATGCGGTGCTGATCTACGCGCAACGCGGACACGGCCGGCGGGCAAGCTTGTATACCGACTATACGTTTGCGCTTTGGGACCGGGGTCCAGAGCCTGACCCGGGCGGCAAGCCGGCCGATGGTGCTGCACGTTTGGTCCCGTTTGCCAAGGCATATTCCGGTTTGACCGATGCGCAGATCCGCGAGGTTGATGCCGTGATTCGGCGCACCGTCATCGACAAGTTCGGTCCGGTGCGCAGCGTCGAGCCAACCCTGGTGTTCGAGCTTGCGTTCGAGGCGATCCAGCGTTCGCCGCGCCACCGTAGCGGCGTGGCGGTGCGGTTCCCGCGCATTGTGCGGCCGCGGCCGGATAAGACCGTCGAGCAGGCCGACAGCCTGCAGAGCTTGCTTGAGATGCTTGGATGACCGAACACTGCCGCATCCTGGGCGTCGACTTCACCTCGGCGCCGCGCCGCACCAAGCCGATCACCGTGGCGTCCGGCGCGTTGCGCGACGAGACGCTGCATATCGACCGGATCGAGGAACTGACCGAT
>Ga0222713_10006164_pt1 | contig 11450 bp, 4 predicted proteins | sample C33_649DmetaG_FD_165061 | JGI IMG/M metagenome (GOLD analysis project Ga0222713, IMG submission 165061) | Estuarine water microbial communities from San Francisco Bay, California, United States - C33_649D | ecosystem: Environmental > Aquatic > Marine > Unclassified | place: USA: California... | reverse complement strand
GGAGGAGAGTACCATGCCGGTGATGACCATGCCGTCATCCAGCACGACGCGCGTGCCTTCGAAGCCATGCGAGATGTTATTGGAAGGCTGCGCGATGTTGAGGATCAGGGTCTCCAAGGACTGCTGCCTGGCGTAGGTGGTGAGGTCCGGACCGAACTCCACGCCCTTGCCGTCGAACTTGTGGCAGGCGTAGCAGACCGCGGACGCGGCCTTGCCCTTGGCGACATCGCCCTTGAGGGCGGCGATGTCCTCGACCGAGGCGAGCGGCTTGGCGCCCGGCATCTCGGGAGGCAGGTCGCTGCCGACGAGCTTGGCACCGGAGGCGTCGCCGCCGCGGGCCTTGACGATCGCGTCGACGTCGAAGCCCTTCCAGAGGCTCCCCTTGCGGTTGCCGACCCACCACTTGGCGAGGTCCGCCTGGGCGAACTGCTTGTTCAGCGAGAGCTCCACCATGGTGCCGGCGGCCTCGGCGCTGCGCGTGAAAGCCAACGTGGTCAGCTCGCGCTTGACCTCGGACTCGCTGAGTTTGCCGGAGAGCAGACGGGCGCGGACATCGCGCACGGCGGAAGCCGGGTGCAGACGCCAGGTGAGCCAGGCGTAGGCCGGAGTCCATTCCAGGGCGGGCTTGGCCATGACCTTCGCGATGGCCGCGTGCACGACGGCTTCGCGGTCCGTCGAGGCGAGGCCGATGGCCTCGAGATAGGCACGGTCCTGGCCGTCGAACTGTTCGGCGATCGTCACGAGCAATGCGACCGCGGCCGGAGTCTTGAACTCCCGGAGGGCGATGGCGACTTCGCGGCGGACGGCCGGAGACTTGTCCTTGGCCATGGCTTCGCAGAGGGCGAAGACGTCGCGACCGGCCGCGCGCAGGGAGCGGAAAGCCACGAGGCGACGGGTGTCGTCGTCGGCGGCGAGCTCCTTGCGGGCGAGCGCGGCACCCTTGTCACCGAGCTGCGCGAGCAGCCAGACGGCGCGGGAGGCGACATATGGATTGGCGTCGGCGAGGAGCGCGGCGACGTCGTCGACGACCTTCTCACCCGCGGCCTTGAGGCGGTTGAAGCCGCCGGCGCGGACGTTGGGCGAAGGGCTGCGCAGCGCGGCGAGCTGACCGGCGACGGTCGTGAGGTCGATCTTCGGGACGACGGACTTGAAGCCCTTCGGAGCGATGCGGTAGATGGTGCCCGAGAGACCGTTGTCGCGCGTGCCGTGGCCGCCCACGCCGGGGTCGAACCAGTCGGCCACGTAGATCGCGCCGTCCGGACCGACGCAGACGTCGGAAGGACGGAACTTCGTCTTGAGGACGCCGGTGGCCTTGCCGCCGAGGAAGTCCGACCCCGCCCACTCCTTCTCCTTGTTGGAGGTGAGGAAATCGAAGCGCTCCAGCTTCATGCCGGCGCCGTCAGGCTTGGGCAGGTAACCGAAGACGACGTTCTTGCCGGCCTCGCAGGCGAGGAGCAGGCCGTTCCACTTCGGATCGAGCGCGCCGTTCTCATAGAAGGCCACGCCGGTCGGCGAACCACCGCCGTAGACGTCGCCCGCGGGCATGGTGCCGGGGTCGTCCTGGCGCCATTCGGCGACCGGCGTCTCCTGGCCCGGACGCTTGTCGGCGCCCCAGGAACGCTGGCCGTCGGCGGAGGCGAAGCCGGCGTTGCCGCCCTCCATGATCAGGCTGACGCGGCAGGCGGGCGGATCGTCGTTGTCGCTCTGGTACATGTCACCGAGCGAATTGACGGACTGCTCGTAGCTGTTGCGGTAGTTATGACCGACGATGCGGGCGTTGGTGCCGTCGCTGTTCATGCGGACGGAGAAGCCGCCCACCCAGACGTTGCCGTCATCGCTGCGAAGGCCGGCGACCTTCTGGGCGTCCACGGCCTGCTTGGTCCATTCGCCGTGGTTGTAGGGGCTGCCGATGCGGAAGGTCTTGCCCGACCTGTCGGTGAACTGCGCGCAGGTGTTGCCCTGGTTGAAGTTCCACTGGCCGTCCGGACCGAACGTCGCGCTGTGCAGGGAGTGGTCGTGGTTGCGTCCGTTGAAGCCGGTCAGCAGGACCTCGCGCTGGTCGACCTTGGGATCGAAGACGCCGTCGCCGTTGACGTCGGTGTAGACAAGCAGGTCCGGCGGCTGGGAGACGACGATCTTGCCGTCGATATGGGCCACGCCCAGGGGCGAGACGAGGTTGGCTTCCTGCGTGAAGACCGTGACCTTGTCGGCCTTGCCCGCGCCGGTGGTGTCCTCGAGGACGACGATGCGGTCGCCTTCCTTGCGGCGGCCGGACTTGCTGCGGTAGTTGACGCCCTCGGCGACGAACATGCGGCCGCGCTCGTCGAAATCGATGTTCGTGGGATTGAAGATCTGCGGAGAGGTGGCCCAGACGGTGACCTCGAAGCCTTCCGGGACCGTGAAGAGCTCGGCCGGGACCAACGTGGGTCCGCTCTCGAAGTCGACCGGCTTGTATTTGGCCGGACGCGAGGTGAAGACCCCGAACTTGACGTCCGCCGAAGTGACCTTGCCGCCGCGGAGCGCGCCTCCGTCGTCGATGGCCACCTTGGCGCGGAAGGACTTGGCCGGAGCGGGCAGCTCGTAGGCGATGAAGGAAGAAGCGTGCGTGCCGATGCCGCGCGCATACTCCTTGCCGGCGACCTTGAGCGGCTTGCCGTCGTAATTCTTGCCGACGCGGGTCTGGCCGAGGGATTCGGCCTCCTTCCACTTCAGCTTGGTCAGGTCCAGCACCGTTCCGTCGGCGAGGACGACCTCGGGCTCGATCCAGTCAGCCCAGTCGAAGGCGTTGGCGTCGATTTCGGCGACGAGCAGGTAGAGCTCCTTGGCGCCGTTCAACTCGGCCGAGATGTCGACCAGTCGCTGCTTGTCGCGGGCGTGCATGTGCGGCGATTCGGCGACCGGCTTGGGGTCGGCGGCGGAGGCCAAGGCGGCCAGCCCAAGGAGGGCCAGCAAGGGCGCGGGGGCCTTACGGAGGAAGGGCGTCATGAGGTATCAGGGGAGTCCTCAAGACAGCACCTTTGACGGAGGGTTCAAACCCTAACCGAGGGTCGGAGGGCGCTTTCCCGCAAAAACCCCACCAACGGCTTTACATCCCGATGACAGCCAACACGTTTGAGGAACTTAGGGCATCCCGCCCTGTCTTACCGTTTCCTGATGTCTTTCCGGCTCTTCATTGGCTCACTTTCCTTCGCCGTCGTGGCGTCGGCGGGCGAACCTTCCGGCCCGGCACAGCTGGAGTTCTTCGAAAAGGAAGTCCGGCCGGTCCTCGCCGAACATTGCTATAAGTGCCATGGCGAGAAAAAGCAGAAGTCCGGCCTCCGCCTCGACGCGCGTGAGTTCGTGCTCAAAGGCGGCGAAGTCGGCCCGGTCGTCGTCCCGGGCAAACCTGAGCTCAGCCGGCTGATCCTTTCCGTCAACCATGTCAAAGCCAAGGACGTCTACGCCATGCCCGGTGAAGACGAGAAGCTGCCGCCCAAGGCGATCGCGGCGCTGACCGAATGGGTGCGTCAAGGTCTGCCATGGCCGGACGAAGCGAAGCCGCTCGCCCAGGATCCCCGCAAGCACTGGGCCTTCCAGCCCGTGAAGGCGCCGGCCGCGCCCGCCCTCGCCTCGGCCGACGCCGCCAAGGTCCGGCAGCCGCTTGACCGCTTCGTGCTGGCCCAGCTGAAATACGCCGGACTGGACTTCAACCCGGAGGCCCCGCGCGAAGTCATCATCCGTCGGCTCACGCTGGCCCTCTGGGGATTCAATCCTACCGCGGCCGAGATCGCCGCTTACGTCGGCGACAAGGATCCGCAGGCGACCGAGAAACTCGTGGACCGCCTGCTGGCCGCGCCCGCCTTCGGCGAACGCTGGGGCCGTCACTGGCTCGACGTCGCGCGTTACTCCGACACCAAGGGCTACGTCTTCCAGGAAGAGCGCCGCTATCCCTACGCCTACACCTATCGCGACTGGGTCGTGAAGGCCTTCAACCAGGACCTTCCCTACGACCAGTTCCTGCGGCTGCAGATCGCGGCGGACCAGATCGTCAAGGACCCCGAACAGAACCAGGACCTCGCGGCGCTGGGCTTCCTGACGCTCGGCCGTCGTTTCCTCAACAGCACGCCCGACATCATCGACGACCGCATCGATGTCGTCATGCGCGGCACCCAAGGCCTGACGATGGCGTGCGCGCGCTGCCACGACCACAAGTTCGACCCCTTGCCGACGACCGAATATTACTCCCTCTACGCGATCTTCAATTCCAGCGAGGAACCCAAGGAGCTCCCGCCGCTCAAGCCGTTCACCCGCACCAAGGAGACCGAGGAGTTCGAAGCCGAACTCGCCGTCCGCCAGAAGAAACTAAATGACTTCATCCAGAGCCGGTACGAACTGTCCTACTCTCCGGAAAAGACCGCGGCCTACCTGAACCTCGCCCAGGAGTCGTTCAAGGATTCCAAACTCGACGCCAATCAGAAAGCCAAGGCCGCCAACCTCTACGCCGCCGTGCTCGGGGGCTGGAAGAACGCCCTCAAGCCCAAGCTGACGGCGACCGACCCGGCCTGGGGCGCCTGGGTGAGCCTGCATGGCGTCGCCGATGCGGAATTCCCGAAGCGCTTCGCCGCCCTGCTCGCTCAGCCGACCCAGTTCGCCGACCCGCTCCTGCGCGCCCGCCTGCAGGCCAAGGCCCCCGCGAAGCTCTCCGAGCTGACCGCCACCTACGCCGCGCTGCTCTCCGAAGCCCGCAAGTCCGACCACGCCGCCCGCGCCGAGTGGAAGCCTTGGCGGGAGCTGATCCTGCACCCGACCGGCCCGACCGCCATGACGCCTGCCTCGCTCATCGGCACCTACAACGTCGCCGACCGCAACACGCGCAACAAGCTGCAGATCGACGTCTCGGGCTACAAGGCGACCAGCACAAAGAGCCCGCCGCACGCCATGGCCCTGGTGGACAAGCCCAAGGCCGTCCAAGGCGTGGTCTTCCTCCGCGGCAGTCCGTCCCGGCCCGGCAAGAAGGTGCCGCGTCAGTATCTTTCGATCCTTTCCGACGGCCCGCCCAAGGAGTTCACCCAAGGCAGCGGACGCCTCGACCTGGCCAACGCCATCGCGAGCCCGACCAACCCGCTGACCGCGCGCGTCATGGTCAACCGCGTCTGGATGCACCTCCTCGGCCAGCCGCTCATCGAGACCCCGAGCGACCTCGGCGTCCGCACGCCCGCGCCGAAGAACCCCGCCCTGCTCGATCACCTGGCGAGCTCCTTCGTCCGCGACGGTTGGTCGACGAAGAAGCTGATCCGCGGCATCGTCCTCTCACGCACCTTCCTGCAGAGCGCCGACCTGCGCCCCGAAGCCCAGGCCAAGGATCCGGACAACTCGCTCTTCTGGCGCGCCCAGCGGCGTCGTCTGGATTTCGAAGCGATGCGCGACAGCATGCTCCGCGTGGCCGGACGACTCGAAGCCCCCAAGTTCGGCGGGCAGCCGTTCGACCTTGTCGCCCGCTTCGACGAACCGCGCCGCACGATCTACGGCCACATCGACCGCCAGAACCTCCCGGCCTTCTTCCGGACCTTCGACTTCGCCAACCCGGACTACCACGTGCCGCGGCGCAACCAGACGACCACCCCGCAGCAGTCGCTGTGGATGCTCAACCATCCCTTCGGACGCACGCTGAGCGACGAGCTCGCCGCGAAATCCGCCGCCCAGCCGGATGACGCCGCCCGCGTGGCCTTCCTGTATCGCACGATCCTGGCCCGCGAACCGAAGGCGGCCGAGACCGCCCTCGCGCTTGATTACCTGCGCGAAGCCGCCGCGGCCCCGGCGCCCGCCGCCTGGAGCTACGGCTACGGCGCCTGGGACCCTGCGGCCAAGCAGCTGCGGTTCACCGAGATGACCGTGCGCACCAAGGACCGCGTCTCGCCCACGGACAAGGTCCCGGACAAGAAGTTCTCCTTCGTCTTCCTCTCCGCGAAGGGCGGACACCCCGGCGACAAGCCTGAGCTCGCGGCCATCCGCCGCTGGACCGCCGGCAGCGCGGGCACCTACCGGCTCGAAGGCGAACTGCAGGTCGGCAGCAAGGCCAGCGACGGCGTCCGCGCCCGCATCGTCTCCACCCGACGGGGCCTGCTGAAGGAGGTCGTCGTCGCCGGCGGTGCCAAGCAGCCCGTGCTCGTCCCGGAAGTCGAACTCCTCGCCGGCGAGACGGTCGACTTCATCGCCGACAATCACCGCAACTCCAACAGCGACGGCTTCTCCTGGTCCCCGGTGATCAAGGACGCCAAGACCGGCGAGGTCATCAGCTCCGCCGTGGCCGAATTCGGCCGGAAGCCCGACCGCCAATCCGCCCTCTCCACGTTCGCCCAGGTCCTCCTCCAAAGCAACGAGTTCAACTTCGCCGACTGATGCTCCACCTCGACCCCCTCTCCCTCGGCTCGCGACGCGAGTTCCTCCGCCGCATCGGCATGGGCCTCGGCGGCGTGGCCATGGCCTCCCTGCTCCAGCAGGAGCTGCGCGGCGCCGACATCCGCGTCGACCCGCTGCGCCCGCTCGCCGCGCGCAAGCCTCCGCTGCCCTGCAAGGCCAAGCGCGTCATCCACATCTTCGCCAACGGCGGCGCCTCGCAGGTCGACACCTTCGACCGCAAGGTGGCCCTCGACAAATACCACGGCCAGAAACTCCCCGGCGACTACATCGCGACCGAACGCCGCACCGGCGCCGCCTTCCGTTCGCCGTTCACCTGGAAGCGCTACGGCAAGAGCGGCCTCGAGGTCAGCGAGCTCTTCGAAAAGACCGCCCAGCACGCCGACGACCTCTGCGTCATCCGTTCGATGAAGGCCGACGTGCCCAACCATGAGCCGTCGTTGCTGCTGATGAACTGCGGCGAAGCCCGCCAGGTGCGCCCGTCCATGGGCTCCTGGGTGACCTACGGACTCGGCACCGAGAACGAGAACCTGCCCGGCTTCATGACGCTCTGCCCCGGCGGCTTCCCGATCCAGGAGACGCAGAACTGGCAGTGCGGCTTCCTCCCCGGCGTCTACCAAGGCAACTACGTCGACACCTCCAAGCGCACCGTGGAGGAACTGGTCGAGAACATCCGCAACTTCGGACTCTCCCGTCCGGCCCAACGCAAGCAGCTCGACCTGCTCGCCAAGCTGAACGCCGCGCATCAGTCCGTCCGCCCGCAGGACGCCGCCCTCGAGGCGCGCGCGCAGTCCTTCGAGATGGCCTACCGCATGCAGCTCGAGGCGACCGACGCCTTCGACATCGGCCGTGAGTCCGAAAAGACCCGCGAGATGTACGGCGACACGACCCTCGGTCGCCAGTTCCTCATCGCCCGTCGCCTCGCCGAACGCGGCGTGCGCTTCATCCAGCTCTGGCACGGGGCCGGCCAGCCGTGGGACAGCCACGACGACCTGGAGAAGAACCACAAGCGCCTGGCGATGGAGGCCGACCAGCCGATCGCGGCCTTGCTCACCGACCTGAAGCGCCTCGGCATGCTCGAGGAGACCCTCGTCATCTGGGGCGGCGAATTCGGCCGCACCCCGACGGTCGAGCTCCCGACCCCCGGCTCCAACGCCGGCAAGATCAACGGACGCGACCACAACAGCCACGGCTTCACGATGTGGATGGCCGGCGGGGGCGTGAAGCCCGGCCACGTCCACGGCGAGAGCGACGAATTCGGTTTCAAGGCCGTCAAGGACGTCGTCCACGTCCACGACCTGCACGCTACCATCCTCCGCCTCCTCGGCTTCAATCACGAAGAGTTCACCTTCCGCAGTTCGGGCCGCGACTTCCGCCTCACCGACGTCCACGGCAAGATCGTCCAATCGCTGATCGCCTGATGCGCCTCCTCGCCCTGCTGCTGAGCGTCGCCGTCTCCTCGGCCTGGGCGCTCGAGACCAAGGTGGTGAAGGACGTCGCCTACAAGGACGACGTCGTCTCGCTCACGCCCTACGAGCAGGAACGCTGCAAGCTCGACCTCACCGTCCCCGTCGGCGCCAAGGGGTTCCCGACCTTCGTCTGGTTCTACGGCGGCGGGCTGAAGAACGGCTCCAAAGACCTGCGCGGCGAATACTGCGCCGAGATCCGCGAGAGCTTCGCCCAGGCGGGCGTCGCCGTGGTGACCCCCGACTACCGGCTCAGCCCGAAGGCGAAGTATCCGGCCTACGTCGACGACGCCGCCGCCGCCTTCGCCTGGACGGTCAAGCATATCGCCGAACACGGCGGCGATCCCCGTAAGGTGTTCATCGGCGGACATTCCGCCGGGGGCTATCTGTCCCTGCTCGTGGCCTTCGACCCCGAGCGGCTCAAACCCCACGGACTCACGCTGGGCTCCGTAGCCGGCGTCGCCCAGGTCAGCGGACAGGTGCTGACCCACTTCACGGTGCGCGAAGAACGCGGCCAGCCCCGCTACGGCATCACTTCCGACGCCGCGGCGCCGGCGTTCCATATCCGCAAGTCCCTGCCGCCGGTGCTCACGATCTACGCCCAGAACGACATGATCAGCCGCGCGGAGGAGAACCAGTTCTTCGTGGCCACCCTGAAGGCGGCCGGTCACACCGAGAACTACTCCCTCCGCGTCGAAGGACGCGACCACGCCACCGTCGGTCATGGCCTCCGCCACCTCGACGACCCCGCCCGTCTCGCGATCCTCAGCTTCATCGCGAAACAGTCAGCCCACCGTTGAACAAACCTCCCCTTCATGTCCTCGTGCCCTCCGGCCCTCTTGTCCTCGAAATCGATGTGCCTCCGCCTCTCCCTCCTCTGCCTCTGCGCGCTCCGCCTCACCGCCGCGGAGACCTATGACCTCGTCGTCTACGGCGGCACCTCCGCCGGGGTCATCGCCGCCGTCCAGGCGAAGAAGATGGGCAAGTCCGTGATCATCGTCGGCCCCGACCGGCACCTCGGCGGCCTCAGCAGCGGGGGTCTCGGCTACACCGATACGGGCAACAAAGCCGTCATCGGCGGTCTCGCTCGCAACTTCTATCACCGCGTCTGGGCGGAATACCAGAAAGACTCCACCTGGGCCTGGCAGCGTCCCGAGGCCTTCGGCAACAAGGGCCAGGGCACGGTGGCGATGGACAAGGATGAGCGGACGATGTGGATCTTCGAGCCTGGCGTGGCGGAGAAGGTCTTCGAGGACTACGTGAAGGAATTCGGCCTGACCGTGCTCCGCGACGAATGGCTCGACCGCGCCAAAGGCGTACGCGTCGAGAACGGGCGCATCACCCAGATCACGATGCTCTCCGGCAAATCCTTCGCCGGCAAGATGTTCATCGACGCCACCTACGAGGGCGACCTGATCGCCGCCGCGGGCGTCAGCTATCACGTAGGCCGCGAAGCCAACTCCGTCTACGGTGAGACCTGGAACGGCAATCAGGTCGGCATCCTCCACCACGGCCACCACTTCGGCGCGGTGAAGAAGCCGATCAGCGCTTACAAGGTCCCCGGCGACCCGTCCTCGGGCCTGCTGCCCCGCGTCTCCGCCGATCCGCCCGGTATCCGCGGCGAAGGTGACAAGCGCGTCCAGGCCTATTGCTTCCGCTGGTGCGCGACGGACCATCCCGACAATCGCATCCCTTTCCCGAAGCCCGCGAACTACGACGCTTCGCAATATGAACTGCTGGTCCGCGTGCTCGAGGCCGGCTGGCGCCAGACGTTCCATAAGTTCGACCTCCTGCCTAACCGCAAGACCGACACGAACAACCACGGCCCGTTCAGCTTCGATAACATCGGCATGAACTACGACTACCCGGAAGCCTCCTACGAGCGCCGCCGGGAGATCATCCAGGAGCATCGCGACTACCAGCAAGGACTCCTCTGGTTCCTCGCCAACGACCCCCGCGTGCCGGCCGACGTCCGCGAGGAGGCCAACCGCTGGGGCCTGCCGAAAGACGAATTCAAGGACAACGGCCACTGGCCGCACCAGATCTACGTCCGCGAGGCGCGGCGCATGGTCGGCTCGTTCGTGATGACCGAAAACGAACTCACGAAGAAGAAACCCACCCCCGATTCCGTCGGCATGGGCTCCTACACCATCGACTCCCATAACGTGCGCCGTTACGTGACGCCGGAAGGCCACGTCCAGAACGAAGGCGACATCGGCGTGCCGATCTCCCCCTACTCCATCGCCTACGGCGCCCTGGTGCCCAAGCGCGGCGAATGCGCCAACCTCTTCGCGCCGGTCGCCTGCAGCGCCACCCACATCGCGTATGGTTCGATCCGCATGGAGCCCGTCTTCATGATCCTCGGCCAGTCCGCCGCCACGGCCGCCGTGCTGGCGATCGACGGTGGCCTCGCCGTCCAGGACGTGCCCTACGCCGCCCTGCGCGAACGCCTCCTCGCCGACGGCCAGGTCCTGGAACACGCCTCCTCCAAGGAAACCCCGAAAGGCCATGGCGCCGGCAAGTCGCCGGAAACCCTGCCCGGCGTGACGGTGGATGATGACGCTGCAGAGCGCACGGGCGCCTGGAAACATAGTTCCGCCAACGGCGGCTTCGTCGGTTCCGGCTATCACCACGACGACAGGGGCAAGGAAGGCCCCGCGAGCGCCAAGTTCACGGCCAAGCTCCCGAAAGCTGGCAAGCACGAGGTCTTCCTCGCCGTCGTGCCCAACGCTAATCGTGCGACCAAGGCCAAGGTGCGCATCATCCATGCGGGTGGCCAGACCGACCTCGTGGTCAATCTGACGAAGGGTCCGGCTGATCATCTGGTGTCCCTGGGCACCTATGATTTCTCCGACCAGACGGCCGCCTCGGTCATCATCTCGAACGAGGCCGCCGAAGGCTACGTGGTCATCGACGCGGTGAACTGGCAGGCTCGTTGAGTCGCTAGGGGGATTCCCCCTACTAATCGATTGAAACCCTTCGGCATAGGGAGTGTCATAACGACATCCCCTATGCGCTTTCCGACGCTCGCCTGCCTCTCCCTTGCCGCCGGCCTGACGGCCGCCGACGCGACGAACGAGCCCGTCCGCTTCAACCGGGACATCCGTCCGATCATGTCGGATACCTGCTTCCATTGCCACGGCTTCGATCCGAAGTCGCGCAAAGGCGGACTGCGCCTCGACATCCGCGAAGAAGCGCTGAAGGCCGGCAAGAGCGGCGAGATCGCCATCGTCCCCGGCAAGCCGGATGACAGCGAGATCATCAAACGCATCTTCTCGAACGATCCCGCCGACATCATGCCCGAGAAGGAAGCGCACAAGACGCTGACTCCTGCCCAGAAGGAACTCTTCCGCCGCTGGGTCGCGCAAGGCGCCGTCTACGAACCCCATTGGGCCTATAAGCCGCTCGAAGCCCCGGTCGTGCCGACGATGCCTGCCGGCGGCAAGAACCCGATCGACGCGTTCGTCGCCGCCAAGCTCGCCGAGAAGAAGACGACGCTTTCGCCCGAGGCGAACAAGGAGCGCCTGCTCCGCCGTCTCTCCCTCGACCTCACGGGGCTGCCGCCTACGCCCGCCGAGACCGCGGCCT
>Ga0222713_10006163_pt1 | contig 11451 bp, 8 predicted proteins | sample C33_649DmetaG_FD_165061 | JGI IMG/M metagenome (GOLD analysis project Ga0222713, IMG submission 165061) | Estuarine water microbial communities from San Francisco Bay, California, United States - C33_649D | ecosystem: Environmental > Aquatic > Marine > Unclassified | place: USA: California... | reverse complement strand
GAATTCACTGGCCCCAGTTGCCGCCATGATTCTAGATAAAACCAAGGCGCCTGCGGTAATTACATCCACTCGGCCAGGGTGCATATAACCAAGGGCAGAGATTTCTTCCTTACGCATCGATTGAAACATACCAGCCACTTTATGAACTGCTTGCGCCGGAATGCGAGCCAGATGAATTAAATATCTATCATAATTTTGTAAATTAAGTGCAGCGGCAGCGACTGTGGTCGCGGTTCCTGCAACTGCAATCAAACTTTTAGCCTCTGAGATTGGAACAACTTTAGCTGCCTCAGCAATTGCAATATCAATATCAACAATTGCTTGAGCGATCTGTGCCATTGATGGTGGCTGGGTATTTAAGTGGCGCTCACTCATTCGCACACAGCCAATATTTACACTCTTTGCCGTACTTACCTTTTTGCCACCATATACAAACTCGGTAGAACCTCCCCCAATATCAACTACTAAAAAGGGTCCTTCATTTTGCGATAACTCTTTGGTGGCGCCAATAAAAGATAACTCGGCCTCTTCCTCACCTGGAATTACCTCAACTTCAACTCCTAAAATTTTCTTAACACCATCGGTAAAGATGTTGCGATTTGTAGCATCCCGAGTTGCACTTGTTGCGCAAAATCTAACCTTCTCCACGCCCTTACTACTTATTTGTGCACTGAATTTTTCAACAGCACTTAGGGTTCTAGCGATCGCATCAGGGTGAAAGGATTTATTTTGATCAACTCCCTGGCCAAGTCTGACAATCTCCATCTCGCGCACAACCTCCTTGAAATTACCGTTGGTAATATCGGCAATTAAAAGGCGAATTGAGTTAGTACCACAATCAATTGCTGCCACTCGACTCAATTACTCCACCTCATCTAGTAAATTGCTAATCACAGAGCAAGGTTTATTTAACCACCAAGGCTGTAATGCGCTGAGTGCTTCATCCCCAAGAGGATTAACACCAGATCCAGCTGCTAAAGAGTGTGCAACCAGTGAGTGCAGACATTTCACTCTATCTGGCATGCCACCGGCGGTAACACCAGTAATTTCTGGCACAACTAGGTTTTCTTGCTTAGCTAAAGCAGTTCTAGCCGCTTCATAATCAACATGTGCTGCTAAATACTCACCGGCAAGCTGTGGATCATTTTGTAATCGCTCATTCATCTGCGTCATCATTCCTGAGCTTTCTAAGGTTGAGATCGCTCCCGTAAGTCTTGGACAGGTTGCATAATAAAATGTTGGAAATGGTGTGCCATCAGCTAATCGTGGTGGAGTTTGAACCACATCTACTTGCCCGCAGGCACAGCGATGTGCAATTGCGGAGACATCTCTTGGCGCTCTACCAAGTTGGGCAGCAACAGTTTCTAAATCTTTATTTGTTGGTTTTTCTGCCACAAATGGGTTGGTTGGCTTAACCATCTTAGTTATTTACATTGGTACTTGTAATTGATGAAATCAACCTTGAGTACCACGGTAGGCCAACTGGAAGTTGGCCAGAGACCTTTGTCTGCTGACCATCTCCAGTAATCTCATCATCGCCGACAACGATGTATTGCCGCTCACCTGGAAAAACAAAATGCAATCTAGCTCTGGCTTGGCTTGCCACATACTCAGGATCATCCCATTGGGCTAATTCGGCAGCAGCTTTATCTAACATCGCTTGATTATCTGAAATTTGAGTTTTTAATGAATTTATCTGAGCACGTTGAGTGAAGTAATGTTGAATTGGTGGCGCCAAGGTAATAGCTACAACAAAGAGAACAATTCCAACAATTAATGCTCGATTAGATAATCCTCGTTTTTTTAATCCAGATTGAATACTTTTCTTTGATGATGAAAACATCCCTGCTGCAAAAAATCTACGTCGAGCCATTTGAATTACTTCTTAAATCTTGGAAATGCCAAGCGACCCGCATAAATTGCATCTGAACCCAACTCCTCTTCAATTCGAAGAAGTTGATTGTATTTAGCAACACGTTCAGACCTTGCTGGCGCACCAGTTTTTATCTGACCACAATTTAACGCAACTGCTAAATCAGCAATTGTGGTGTCTTCAGTTTCACCAGATCTGTGACTCATCATTGATTTGTAATTATATTTATGAGCTAAATTGACCGCATCAATAGTCTCAGTCAAACTTCCAATTTGATTTACCTTAACCAGCAGCGCGTTTGCGGTTTTGCTTTCTATACCTTTTGTTAAACGCTCTATATTGGTAACAAATAGATCATCGCCAACAATCTGAATTTTTTCACCCAATTCAGCAGTTAACTTAGCCCATCCGCTCCAATCATCCTCATCTAATGGATCTTCGATAGAAACCAATGGATAGGCTGAAACTAATTCACTGTAGTAGGCAATCATCTGCTCTGAGGTTAAGGCCTTGCCTTCAAACTTATATTTACCATCTTCAAAAAACTCAGTTGCAGCCACATCCATTGCCAGTGCAATCTGAGTACCAGCTTTAAATCCAGCATTTTCAATTGCTACTAATATCAAATCTAATGCTGCGCGATTACTCTCCAAGTTTGGAGCAAAACCGCCTTCATCACCGATGCTGGTTGCTAATCCTTTTTTCTTAAGCACTGATTTTAGACTGTGATAAATCTCAGCACCCCACCTTAAAGATTCTTTGAAGCTCTGAGCACCAATTGGTGCGATCATAAATTCTTGAATATCAACATTTGTATCAGCGTGTGCTCCACCATTCAAAATATTCATCATTGGCACTGGAAGTGTTTTAGCACTACCACCACCTAAATATTTAAATAGTGATTGATTTGAAGAAATGGCTGCAGCTCGTGCCGTAGCTAGTGAGACTCCTAATATGGCATTAGCGCCAAGGGATGATTTATTTTTTGTGCCATCTAGTGCAAGCATCTTTTCATCCAGCAATCTTTGATCATCAGCCTGCATGCCAATAACTGCTGGAGCAATTTTTAACACTACATTTTTTACTGCAGTTTCAACACCTTTTCCTAAATATCTTGACCCGCCATCTCGAAGTTCAGCAGCTTCAAATGCGCCAGTTGAGGCACCGCTTGGAACAGCGGCTCGGCCAATACTTTTATCCTCTAATCTAACCTCAACTTCGATAGTTGGGTTTCCTCGAGAATCTAAGATCTCTCTAGCAGTCACAGATTTAAGAACTGACACTAATTTGCCCTAACTATTTGTTTGATATTTGAATTATCTACAGTAATTCTACCTTGTCTCATGCTCTTGAATCTGAACAATTAACTCTTTTGTCGCCTGACGTAACGCAGCCTCAGGATCTAACCCTTTATTAACAGCTTGAGTGATTAAACCAAGAAGTATCTGACCAAATTGATCCTGATCAACATTATCCTTGAGTTTGACTGGCTCAGAAACAGATAGGCCATAATTTAATTTTTTTAATCTATACAAAACCTTAGTAGCCAAAGGCAGAGCTGGTTGGGCAAGTGGCACGCCATCGATTGCTGAGGTTCGCCCTTTTTCAGCCGCCTTTTGCCGCTCCCAGTTCTCTAAAACTTCTGCACTTGAATCAACTTCTTCGCCAGCAAACACATGAGGATGCCTTCTAATTAATTTATCTGCAACCGATTTAGCCACATCTTCAATATTAAATGGTTGTTTGGCATCTTCTTCGGCCATTCGAGAGTGAAAGTAAACCTGCAGTAAAAGATCGCCCAGCTCTTCTTGCATTGCATCTCGATCATTATTTTCAACTGATTCAATAAACTCATAAGACTCTTCCAATAAATACTTAAGAAGAGAGGTGTGATCTTGTTCAGCATCCCATGGACATCCACCAGGAGAGCGTAATTTGTCCATTACCTCGCGCAGTCGAATGAGCTCAGAACTCATAATCTACCTAAGGAAGTTGAGTTACTGCGCCACCTGTTGCATCAATGTCCTCGATTGATGCATTTTCAGCATTCCACTTACCATACTTCGAATTTACTTTAATCCCCATCTTGCCCGCAGTCTCAATTACCAGTTGTTCGACATATTTAGGAGCCATGTTTTCAGGAACTCCAGAATTAATAAAATATGCATGTAGTCGCTCTGAAATTATCAATACGCGTAAATATGACTCAAAATTTGAAGTAGCTAAGTTAGCACTTACAAGTGCTGCTGCTAATTCACTCTCGCTACCTAACCCAGAAATAATGTCAGCTCTCCGTGCTGCCACATCAGCAGGTGTTACAGTTACAGATTTATCCGCAGCAATTTTGTCCATCAATACTCTTATAATGAAAAATTCAGCTTGATCACGAAGTAACTCTGGACCAACGATTAGATTCATTTGCGATGTATCAACATCTTTACGCGCTGCCAAAATCTCATCAACAGTTTTTTGAATTTGATTGGAAGAAAATTCTTGATCTCCAATTTTTACTCCACTATTCATGTTTGAACAGCTAGTTAAAAGTAGAGCTACTAGTAGAGGTGAGATCAAATTCCTTAACAATTTCATCCTCATTCTCTCTTAACTACTAATTCGAAGTTTTATTGGTTCAATCAGTTCTCGTAGTACTGAATTAACCCAGGTAAGGGTAGAAGTATCTCCTACCAAGGCACTTTCAATCCAATTTGGGATGGTGGGCCTTGCAACCAGCAGGATTTGAGTCGCATTTTTATAGATTGATCCTGGGTAAATTCTAGATAGTTTTATTTGTGCTGACTCTGGCAGAACAACGGGCGCCAGGCGAAGATTTTTTCCAGAAATTGCAACATCGGTTAACCCTAAACTCCGAGCAAATAAACGTAGTGAAGCAACCGCCATTAATTCCAACGCCGCGTCAGGGATTGGACCAAATCGGTCTACTAACTCGTTACTAATTTCAGCTAATGCTTCATCATTTTGTGCATCTGCAATTCTACGATAAAGATCAAGTCTTAATCTTTCTGATTCAATATATTCAATCGGTAGATGGGCGTTAACTGGTAGTTCAACCTTACATTCATTATTTTTAGATCTTTCATCAAAGTATCCGTTCTTGAATTCATCCACTGCATCTGCAACCATTCGCATATACAAATCAAAACCAACCTCAGCAATATGACCTGACTGTTCACCGCCGAGTAAATTTCCGGCTCCTCTAATCTCTAAATCCTTCAAAGCAACCTGCATTCCAGCACCTAAATCTGTATTTGTCGCAATTGTGGTCAAGCGATCATGTGCCAACTCAGTTATTGGCTGCTCTGTTGGATATAGAAAATATGCATAAGCTCTCTCTCTACTTCTTCCAACCCGACCTCTAAGTTGATGAAGTTGAGATAAACCAAAAAGATCTGAGCGATCAACTATTAGAGTATTCGCATTTGGAATATCAATTCCGCTTTCAATTATGGTTGTGCACAAGAGCAAATCAAACTCTCTATTCCAAAATGCAAAAATTACCTCTTCTAAAACTCGCTCATTCATCTGGCCATGAGCAATACCAATTTTAATTCCTGGGACTAATTTCTTTATTTGCTCTGCTACTGCTTCAATGCTTTCAACTCGATTATGAATGAAAAATATTTGGCCATCACGCAAGAGCTCTCTATTTATTGCAGCACTCACCTGCTTTTCATCGTATGGACCAACATAAGTTAAAACTGGATGACGCTCCTCCGGTGGCGTAGTTATGTTGGACATCTCTCTTATGCCAGTTATAGCCATCTCTAGAGTTCTTGGAATTGGTGTGGCAGACATAGCTAAAACATCCACATTAGTTCTTGCTTTTTTTAACTCCTCTTTATGCTCAACGCCAAAGCGCTGCTCCTCATCGACAACTAATAATCCAAGATTTGCAAACTCAACATCTTTTGAAAGTAATCGATGGGTGCCAATAACTACATCAACAACTCCTGATTTAAGTCCTGCGATTACTTCCTTGGTCTGCGCTGCTGTGTTAAACCTGGATAGTGCAGCTAGCTTTACTGGAAAGCCCGCGTAGCGAGAGGAGAAAGTATTAAAATGCTGCTGCACAAGTAATGTTGTTGGCACCAAAATTGCTACTTGTTTTCCATCTTGCACCGCTTTAAATGCTGCCCTAACTGCAATTTCAGTTTTTCCATAACCAACATCGCCACAAACGATTCGATCCATTGGGTGTGGTTTTTCCATATCTCGCTTAACTTCATCGATAGTTGCTTGTTGATCTATCGTTTCAACAAAAGCAAAACTATCCTCTAGTTCTTTTTGCCAAGGTGTATCGGGTGAAAATGCAAAACCTGGCGCACTCATTCTTGCCGCATATAGTCGAATTAATTCTGCGGCAATCTGTTTAACTGCTTTACGTGCTTTTCGTTTACTGTTTTGCCAATCTGCACCACCAATTCGATGCAGCGCTGGTGCTTCTCCTCCTACATACTTTGTAACTTGTTCTAAGGTATCGGTGGGCACAAATAATTTATCTGCTGGTTGACCCCGCTTTGAAGAGGCATACTCAATTACTAGATACTCTCGTGAAATTCCGGCGATGGTTCGATTGATAAGTTCTAAATACTTACCAACTCCATGTTGCTCGTGAACAACAAAATCACCCATCTTTAATTGCAAAGGATCAATGGACTTCTTTCGGCGTGAGGGCATTCGAGCAAGATCTTTATCAGATGATCTTTGGCCTGAGATATCTTTATCTGTAACCACAACAAACTTAAACTCATCACTAATGAAGCCATGCTTTAAATCACTTTGAATTAGATTTACAACTCCATCTTGGGGGGATTGATTGCTTTTAAGAATCAGATTCGAGATATTTGCCGCGTTTAGCAACTCAGAAAAGCGTTTTAAAGTGCCATTTGCAGCTGCTGTGAATACAACCTGGTAGCCCTCTTTGTGCCACTGAGCAATCTCTTCCACAGCAACCTCGTATTTATTACCATAATTTTCAATCTCTGCCAGAAAATCAAGTGGAGTATCTTCAGGGGTTGCTGCATAAAGATTTAAGTTTCGAATAGTGAATTTAGATTTTTTAGCCTGAGAATAAATCTCTGCTAACTCATAAAATCCACCTCGGCCTAATTCTTCACTCAAATCAAGCGGTACTAGCAGATCCATCTGATCACTCCACGCCAAATTAGACCACGCTGCCTCTAGGAACTCTTGATTTGTATTTATTAAATCCACTGACCGGGTTTTAATCCTTGGCTCATCAATTAACCAAATCTGGCATCCATCTGGCAGGTAATCCAAAATAGATTTAAAATTAGAAACTACACCCGCCGCCAATGATTCCATTCCTTCAAAAATTATTCCTTCACTTATCTTTTGAGCTAACTCATTTATCTGCGGAAACTTCACTCCCAAAGCTCTCGCGCGAGCTTTAACACTCTCATCAATTATTAACTCTCGGCATGGGTAGATAACAACTTCAGAGGAGATGGAATCTAAAGATCTTTGGTCTGAGATAGCAAAGTAAGAGAGTTCATCAATTTCATCTGCAAAAAAATCAATTCGAATTGGATGTTCCTGATCAGGTGGAAATAAATCTAATATTCCACCTCTAACTGCAAAATCTCCGCGTTTTTCCACTAGATCAGATCTTAAATAACCTAATTTAGATAATCGCTCAATTAGATCTTCCATCCTTATCGAATCATTTTTTTTGATTCTGATTTGAGAATTATCTAAATTATTGGCAATTATTGGTTGCAATAAGGCTCTGATTGAACAAACTATATATTTACTTTTTTTATTTCTTAAATTATTTAAAGCTTTAAACCTGGCAGTAACAGTGTCAGATTTAGGACTAAGCCGCTCGTGTGGCAAAGTTTCCCATGCTGGAAAGTTAATAATCTGATCTTCGCCTTCAAGGGAAGCTATCTCATGCGCCAACTCGTTGGCACGTCGAGTAGAGGTAGTGACCACCAATATTGGTGAGTTTTGGTTTATGCAAAGTAGTGAGTGAGTTGCAGCAGGAGCAATCAAATTTTCATTTCGGTCTAAGTACTTTTGAATTGGTTCGCACAAAATATTAAATAAATTTTTCATCTGCTCTCCTTCCACCGTAAAACGCCACTTACCCCCGCTCCGTAAACGAAGGGGGGTGACAAGTAAATTCTACGGTCAAATTCGCCCTACGCTTGCCAGCGTTTTAAAGGCAAGCACCAATACAAATTGTGCTCAGGACTTGAACTCTGATCAGAAAGAGCTTGTTTGTGCAAAGGTTTTCATGAGAATGTGTAGGCTTAAGAATGTATTGGACAGGGGTCAAATTGGCTAAACAGTTAATTTATCCGTTTACATTTGGCGACAAAAGCAAATCGGATTTGCTTGGTGGCAAGGGCGCTAATCTTGCTGAGATGGTTCAAATGGGATTACCAGTTCCACCAGGTTTTACTATTACAACAGATGCCTGCAGGGAATACTTAACCACTGGCTCTGTCCCTGCTCAGCTACATGATCAGATTCATGTTTCACTTGCAAATTTAGAAATGGTTGTAGGAAAGAAATTTGGTGATCCGCGCAATCCACTTTTAGTTTCAGTTCGATCTGGCGCTAAACACTCGATGCCAGGCATGATGGAAACGGTATTAAATGTAGGTATTACACCTGAAGTTGCAGATGCTATGGCGAAATCATCTGGAAATGAGAAGTTTGCCTGGGATTCATATCGAAGATTTATCGACATGTTTGGCCGAATTGTTTGTGACCTGCCTGATGAAACGGTTCATAAAATTGAAGGTGAGTATCTAAAAAAAGCTAGAGTAAAGGTAGTTGCTGAGTTATCAGCGGTTGCCTTGAAGGAGTTAGCACAAGATTTAATTGAGGCAATAGAGCAATTTACTAATCAGCCATTTCCTAAAAAACCAATTGATCATCTAACCCAATCAATTGAAGCGGTTTTTAAATCCTGGAACTCTGAACGAGCCCAGCTATACCGTCGCAGGGAGCGGATTCCATCTGATCTAGGAACTGCAGTAAATATTCAATCGATGGTATTTGGAAACTTAAGTGATGACTCTGGTACGGGTGTGGCATTTACCAGAAATCCAGCAACGGGTGAGATTGGTAGTTATGGCGATTATTTAGATCGAGCACAAGGTGAGGATGTAGTTGCCGGTATTAGAAACACAATGTCGCTGGCAGAGATGTCTAAAAAAGAGCCAATTGTTCATGCAGAGCTTGAGCGATTGATGAAAACTTTAGAGGATCATTACCGTGATTTATGCGATATCGAATTCACAGTCGAACGTGGCAAGCTTTGGATATTACAAACTCGGGTAGGAAAGCGAACAGCTGAAGCAGCATTTCGAATCGCAACTCAATTAGTTGATGAAGGCAAAATCTCTATGGATGAGGCTTTAATGCGCACAAGTGGTGATCAGTTAGCCCAATTAATGTTTCCACAATTTGATTTAACAGCGAAGCGAAATCTCATTGCAACTGGAATTGCTGCCTCCCCAGGTGCAGCGGTTGGTGAAATCGTCTTTAACTCAAAACGAGCTTTTGATTTAGCAAAAACTGGACGTAAAGTAATTTTAGTTCGCAGAGAAACTAGCCCAGATGATTTAGTTGGCATGGTTGCTGCTGAAGGAATTTTAACTAGTCGTGGCGGTAAGACCTCACACGCGGCAGTTGTTGCTAGAGGTATGGGAAAGACGGCAGTTTGCGGTACTGAGAGCATAAGTGTGGATGAAAAATTATTGCAATTTAGCGTTGGAGATTTAATTGTTCGAGAGGGTGAGGTTGTATCAATTGATGGCACAACTGGGTGTGTTTACTTAGGCGAGCTACCAGTTACCCAATCTCCAGTTACCTCATACCTAGAAGGAAGTTTGCTTGCTACTGCAAAAGATGCCACGCCAGTTGTGAAGGCAGTTGATCGAATTTTGCAACATGCAGATGAGATTAGAAAGTTATATGTAAGAGCAAATGCTGATACGCCAGAGGATGCCCAGCGTGCGAAAACTCTCGGTGCGCAAGGTATTGGCTTATGTCGAACTGAGCATATGTTCTTAGGTGAGCGCAGAAGTTATGTGGAGCGAGTTGTGTTGGCAGAAAATGAAGCAGAACAAAACGCAGTGATTGCCGAGATGCTGCCACTTCAACAAGCAGATTTCGTAGGAATCCTTAAAGCAATGTCTGGATATCCAGTAACAGTTAGATTATTAGATCCACCACTCCATGAGTTCTTGCCAGATCTAGCAACTCTTAGCGCTGAAATGGCCACAGCTGAGGCGTTGAATTCAACAATTACGCCACGTGATAAAGCAATCTTTGCTGCGGTAAAACGTTTACATGAAGCAAACCCAATGCTTGGACTTCGCGGTGTGCGTCTTGGCATATTAATACCTGAATTATTTAAGATGCAGGTGCGTGCATTAGTTCTTGCCTCACTTGAGGTTAAAAGTGCAGGTTTTGATCCAAAACCTGAGTTGATGATTCCACTTGTTGCAACTCAACGTGAGCTTTTGTATTTAAGAGAAAGCTTGGAAGAGGAGATTAAGAAAACCTTAAATGGCGCGCAGTTAGAGATGCCCATTGGCACCATGATTGAAACTCCTAGGGCTGCAATTACTGCAACGAGATTGGCTGATTACGCAGACTTTTTCTCATTTGGCACAAATGATCTGACCCAGCTTACCTGGGCATTTAGCCGCGATGATGTTGAGTCAACATTCTTGCCAAGATACTTAGATCTAGAGCTGCTTCCATTTAATCCATTTGAATCACTCGACCAAGATGGAGTTGGTCTATTGGTAAGAATTGCTAGAGATCAAGCCCGGGCATATCGAAAAGATTTTAAATTAGGTGTTTGTGGTGAACATGGCGGAGATCCAAGAAGTATTCACTTCTTTCACAACTTAAATCTTGATTATGTCTCCTGCTCACCATTTAGAGTGCCAGTAGCACGACTTGAATCAGGTAGAGCTAAGGTAATTAAGAGTTAAAAGCGGTTTGAGCTTTATCCATTCCAGTTAAAACCAAGGCAGTAATTGCATCCGCACCTCGCGTTGTGAACTCACCTAACTCCTTGCGCTCCTCTTTACTAAAAGGCTTTAAGACAAAATCTGCTGGATCTTGGTCTCCGATTGGTCGGCCAATCCCCATTCTGATTCGAAAGTAATCAGAATTTGAAAATGATGAAGTTAAAGATTTAAGACCATTGTGTCCGTTATCCCCGCCACCTTGTTTGATGCGAAGTGCGTTATATGGCAGATCAAGTTCATCATGAACTGCAATTACTTGAGTGGATTCAATTTTATAAAAATCTAGTAATGCCTTAGCTGGGCCACCAGTTTCATTCATATAGCCGCGAGATTTGGCTAAAACTAAAGTTTGTTCACCACATTTAACCTCGCAAATTTCCATTCGAGATTTGTGGGAAGAGAATTTATGACCCCCGGAAAGTTGATCTAAGACAAGTTGACCAATGTTATGTCTGGTTTTTTCATACTCAGGTCCTGGATTTCCAAGACCAATTACCAACCAACGATCAGCCATAAGTTAAGGCTAGTGCCAACTTACTT
>Ga0222713_10006162_pt1 | contig 11453 bp, 13 predicted proteins | sample C33_649DmetaG_FD_165061 | JGI IMG/M metagenome (GOLD analysis project Ga0222713, IMG submission 165061) | Estuarine water microbial communities from San Francisco Bay, California, United States - C33_649D | ecosystem: Environmental > Aquatic > Marine > Unclassified | place: USA: California... | reverse complement strand
GCTTTAGCAAATGGTCCTAATATACCTCATATGAAAAATATTAAATGTGATTATAATGGTGAAATATATTTTGGAGATATATTAAAATCTGGTAAGGACTTATATAAATTAGAAGATTTTTTTGATAATTATACATTACCAAAGGAGAGAAATTATCCAATCTATTGTGTAAAATATGAATATTTTTTTAATAATATTGAATTATTTAATAAAATATTGGGTATACCAGATGTAAAAAATTTATATCCAGTTAAAATCGAGAGAAAAAAAACATATACATATGTTAAAGAGTTAATATTAATTTATTATTCTTTAATAATTAAAATGAAACTCATGCGATTTATTGAAATAATTCCTACTAATTTAAACCAAAATAAGGAGGTTAACGACGGCGATGACGTCTAGTTTTCTTTTTATGTTTCTTAGTTTTACGTCTATGTGTTCGTCTTCTTCCACCACTATAACATCCCCATAACCAATCAGGATTTCCTCCTCTTCTTCTTCTTCTAGAACCACCCATTTTAGTAGCTTGTTCATCATAAACGTTATTTGCTGTGCTCTGCATATTAATTGATTGTCCTTGTGCTTGTTGTGCTACAGGATCTGCTCCTGGACCATTTTGTGATTGATACATAGGTTTTAAAACGGGGACACTTACGTCATTACCACCGCCTCTTTTTCGTCTTCTACTTCCAGCAGCCATTTGATTAATATTTTGTAATTTTTGACTATTACTATCATTTATTGCTTTAGCTGCTGAAGCAGGACTATTTGCTCCTCCAGGATAAGATTGAACAGTAGGTTGAATTAAACCAGGTATTGGAGTTTGAGTTGACATATATTATATATTAATATTTTAATTAGTTTAAATAAAATACTTAATATATTAATTATATTTAATGGACGATAAGCAAAGACTACAATTGCAAAATATGATTAAGGCAAATAATGTCGAAGATCAAACTGATTTTATACGTAATTTAAAGCATAGTCAAATTATTAGAAATGAAGTTAATAATATGATTATGATTAAGGCAAAATTTAGGGGTGATGATGCTAAAATTCATGAAGAATGTGTTAATGAATGTAACTTTTTATTTACTTATTATACTGATATTTACAATAAAGTTAGAAAGGATGAAATTGATATCGGTATTTTAAATAAATTTTTGGATGTTTTGAAAAGAATTGAAGATGGGGAATTAGACCAACATGAAGGTTCATTTTTGGTTGGTTCTATTTTAAAAGAGCTTTATGTAGATAGTGCTTTAAAGAAAGCTGAAAAATTAAATACTGATGATGAACCAAAACCCGAGCCAAAGAAACCTGAAAAGAATGTATCTTATAAGCAATTTAAGAAAATGTATAAATAAATTAATATTATAATTTAATCTAATATAATATTATGATTACAAGACGAAATAAAATTAGAAAAAATAAAACCAGAAAAAATAGGTCTCCAAAACCTTCATTAAAAGTTTTAAAAATAGGTTATCCATTATATGCTTCCAAAAAATCTTATGGTGATAAAATATTAGAACATACAAAAGAAGAAGAAAAAAAATATAATGATTCATGTTTATTTGGAAATATGAGTTGGTTTGGTGATTTGGAACAAGCAAAAAGTTACAAAACAGAAGACCAAAATATTTATAAATGGAAAATAAAAAAATCAACTAATTTATTGATAATGAATAAACAAAATGAAAAATTTTTTCAACACTATTTTAATAACACAAAATTGACTCTATCTACTTTAATAAATTTGACTGATAAACAAATAGTTAAAGCAAAAAAAAAAATAGAAGATGAAAATATAAATTGTCCTTATTTTAATTTAAGTCAAAATGAAAAAGCTTTTTTTGAATTTAAATTTGCATATGGCTATATTAGTGTTGAAGAACAATATCAATTTATGAAATTAATTAAATTACTAATTACTAATAAATTTATGGATATTAAAATGAGAGAAGGTACAAGTATATTAAAAAAATTAAATAAAAAAATTAATTATTATTATTATTTAAATAAAACAAATACAAAAGAAATGTATAATAGATTAAGTATATATTTATTTGATAAATATGCATTAAATAATTTATGTAAAATAATTCCTTCTAATTTTAAAATTAGTGGTGTTTTACAAGAAAATACAAAAAGTTTTTGGTTTCCAGATTTAATTGTATATAAAATGAATATTAAAGAATATGTTTTATATAATCCACATCATAATTTAATTTATGATAAAATTATTGAGTAATTTATTCAATATATTCTTTAATTATTTTATAAACATAATCAACTGGGTTATTTGTAAGTTGATAACTTGATACATATTTTTCTAATTCAATATTTGAACTCAATAAAATCTCAGAAAGCGTGTGCCATAATGGAATATAATCAGCTATTATTACACATAACAATAAAATTTTATTCTCTTTTGTTTCAGGAAAACTATAAAAATCAAATAAACTTATGTATAAAATAGATGTTGACCCAGATGGTCCACCTAAATAAGGTTCTCCACTTTTCTCCATTATTCTAGCATAAGGCATTTTATTATCAATTTTATAAAAGTTTCTTGCATCATAAATACTATAATCATTATAATTAGGTTCTTTTACAATTGTTTTATTACATTCCTTTATTTTTTTTAGAATACTACTTTTATTTTTTTCATCTGTTGGAACATTTTTTTTAATAAATTCGAAGTAAACTAAATTTTTTTTATATAGAGACATGCTCTCTTTATCATTACTACCATAAACAATAATATTAAATATAAAAAAATTATAGCTTTTTCTATATGTTTTTGGAGATGAATTATACATTTTAACAAAATCACTCCAAGTAAAATTTTTTATTAAAAATAATTTTGATAGATTGTGAATAAATTTATTTTGTAAACGTTTATTCACATTTACATGATAAAATGTAAATTCTGGTTTAGAGAGATTATTTAAAACACTAGTAACTTTAAAAAATTTATCTTGAAGATATTCTATTAATTCTGCTTTTTTATTGTAAGAAATAAATTTAAAAATTTCATTTTTTTCTCCAGATGTAAAACCAATTCTCTGAATTATTTTATTTTCATCAATTTTTTCGTTTAATTCGTCTCCAATTATAGCCTTCCATTTTCTAGGATAGAAACGTTTCCAATAAAATAATATATAACAAAAAATTTTAAACGCGAAATTCTTAACTTTGGTATTGTTAGCTAAATAGCATGAAAGAGCTTTCTCTCTACTCCCTTCATCATACAAATGATCTAAACTTTTATCAAAGCTGGATGGAATAGTTTTCCCAGTGAATCTTTTTTTAGTTTTATTATTTTTATTAATTTTCTTTTTTGTGTTTGTCATTATAATATATATTTATAAAAATAATAAAAATAAATTTTTATATTTATGTAATTATGTCGAAAAAATTTAAAACTACTACATCTCTAGTAATTGTCGAATCACCAGCAAAATGTAAAAAAATAGAACAATATTTAGGTCCAGGATATAAATGTATGGCTTCTTATGGGCATATTCGTGAATTACCTTCTCTCAAAAATATCGATATAGAAAATAATTTTAATCCTAGTTATTTGATGATTGATAACGCAATTAAGAGAAAAAACATAGAATCTTTAAGAAAGGAGATTAAATCTGCGAGAGAAGTAATATTAGCTACTGATGATGATAGAGAGGGTGAAGCAATAGCATGGCATTTATGTGATGTTTTTAAATTAGATGTAAATAAAACTAAAAGAATTATTTTTCACGAAATAACAGAATCAGCTCTTCAACAAGCTGTTCAAAACCCAACAACATTAAATTTGAATTTAATTCATGCACAACAAGCACGACAGATCCTTGATGTATTAGTTGGTTTTAAAGTAAGTCCAGTATTATGGAAATTAGTTTCACAACCGAAAGGTAAAGATAATGCTCTTTCAGCCGGTAGATGTCAAACCCCTGCTTTAAAATTGGTGTATGAAAATCAAAAGGAAATAGATGAATCAACAGAGAGAAAAGTGTATAATACTACAGGCTATTTTACAAATTTAAACTTGCCTTTTGAATTAAATAAACAATTTGAAGATGAAGATGAGATGATAGATTTTCTTGATGATAGCATAAGTTTTTTTCATATTTATACATGTTCACAACCAATAAAAGTATTAAAGCAGCCACCAGAGCCTTTTACAACAAGTAGATTACAACAAGTCGCTAGTAATGAGTTACATTATTCGCCAAAAGAAACAATGCGAATTTGCCAACTACTATATGAAGGAGGATATATTACATATATGAGAACAGATTCGAAGACATATAGTGTCGAGTTTTTGGATTCTACGAAGGAATATATTACTAAGACCTATGATGCTCAGTATATTGGGCAGCTATTATGTGGAAAATGTGACGATAATATTGTAAAGGAAGCAGTAAAAAAACGTGGCAAGAAAAAAGAAAATAAGACTGAATTTGCTCAGGAAGCACATGAAGCAATAAGACCTACCAATATTTCTCTCCAGAACTTGCCAGAAGAAATGGATTCGAAAGAGAAAAGAATGTATAAACTCATATGGACTAACACTTTGGAAAGCTGTATGTCAGAAGCTTCTTTTTATTCTATAACAGCGAATATATCCGCACCATTAAATACAAAATATTCATATACATCTGAATTAATTGACTTCCCTGGTTGGAAAATAGTTGAGAATAAATTCTCTCGAGAGAATAAAGATTATCAATATTTACAAATAATTACTTCTAATGTAGCAATTCAACATAAAAAGATTTATTCAAAGGTCACCATTAAAGGGTCAAAGAATCATTATACTGAAGCAAAATTAGTTCAGCTTCTTGAGGAGAAAGGAATCGGTAGACCATCTACATTTTCATCATTAGTCGATAAAATTCAGGAACGAGGTTATGTTAAAAAGGAAGATATCAAAGGAAAAGAAATTATTTGTAGAGATTTTGAATTAGAAGCTGGAGAGATTTGTGAAATAGAAAATAAACGAGAATTTGGGAATGAAAAATCCAAACTTGTTATTCAACCATTAGGAATAATTGTTATGGAATTTCTTGATAAACATTTCAATAAGTTATTTAATTATGAATATACTAGATTAATGGAATCAGCATTAGATAAAATAGCAAAAGGAGATTTAATATGGTTTGAAGTTTGTTCTTCATGTAATAAAGAAGTAGATGATTTAATTGAAATTATACGTGATGAAACCAAATTTGAGTTTCAAATAGACGATAATAATACATTTTTAATAGGTAAATATGGTCCAGTAATAAAATGTGTAGAAGAAAAAGATGGTAAGGAAGAAATATCATTTAAATCAGTTAAAAAAGACTTTGACGTATCAAAACTAAAAAATGGTGACTTAGAATTAGAAGAAATTGCCGCAGGCAAAACAGATAAACCACAAAATACACAATATAATTTAGGAAAATATGAAGGAAAAGATGTTATATTAAGAAAAGGTAAATTTGGATTATATGTATCTTGGGGGGAAAATTCAAAAACACTTAAAGAGTTAGGCAATCGTCCTATTGAAAATATAACCTTTGAAGAAGTGAAAGAAATTTTAGAAAAGGGTTCGGGAATAGTTAGAGAAATTAATTCAAGTTTATCTATTAGAAAAGGTCCTAAAGGCGATTATATATTTTATAAAAATTCAAAAATGAAAAAACCATCATTTCATGATATAAAAAGTTTTACAATTGAAACAAAAGAAGATTATAAAATATGTGATATAACTATTTTAAAATCCTGGATATCAGAAAAATATAATTTGAAAATTTAACGTCCTGTTGGTGGAGGATAAACTATAGATGTTGATGTGCGTAATATTTGTGGGAGCATTATAGTAAATTGAATCATAAAGGAATAATTAAATACCCCAAAATTTACAATACGCCCATTATGATATCTTATTTTAATTTTTAATCGTCTTATTCTCTCTGCTGGAGGATTGTAAAATTTATATGGAACAGCATCTCTATCGAACCATTGTGACAATGGTGTTGTTGGTATAGCTAGTCTAGCAAACGATGAATTAACTATTCCATTCGTTTGATTTGTTGTTTGTGTAAATTTACTAAAATTATAAGGCTGTGTTTCATCTATACAATTTTGCCCTTCAATTTCCATATACATATATGCTTCACCCATTAAATTAACTTTATAAAATGGTTCAATCCAATGAACTTGGCTGCCACTAAAATCAGTATATGGTAATAACCAAAATCCATTATCGCCTGGCGTAACATCTCCATAGAAAAACCTTGGAACACTTATTCCATTTATTTGTTCAACATTAGGAAGACTAGTTAAGGAATTGCTGCTTGTTGAATCAACATTACATCTAGGTAATCCAAGATTACATGGTAAACCCCAATTTGTAGAATCAGGAACATGTGCATAATTAGCTAAACATAACCCATCTAGAAAAGTGCTTCCTATTACATTTAGTTCGTTAATTAAACTAAATCCATCAGCTCTATTTCCAAACCATATTTTTAAACTAACACTATTATATACAACTATAAATCTAGTATATCCCCCAGTTGAAGTAAATAAATTTAAATCGTCTGTCCATCCTTTTTCACTAAAATAACTGCTAATTCTTTGGCTAACAACGTAATTAAGTTTATTTGTAAGTTCTGTTGCCATTTGAATAGGATTATAAAATCCTTCTTCAATAATCAAATAATATATTTGTTGTTGAGTCATAAATAATGCTTCATAAATTTTATAATTATAGTCATCTGATAATCCAAAAGCAGCTGGGTTGTATGGGTTAGTTATCTTGAATGCGAGGATTACATTTCCATTAGCAGGAGAAAATGTATTATAATTAGCAGGAAATGTCCAGTTAACAAGTCTTAATGAGACTACATTTACAATATCTTCAGGTAATTCTATTTCAAATTCACTTGAATTTGTATATTTTAATGAATCTCTATCTTCTGAATGTATAGAAACATATTTATTCAATACAATATATTGTTGCGAATTAGGTATTAAAGGGTGATTTTCATTTATATTATAAGTTTGCGCACTGTTTGAGTCAATAAACCCACGACCTTCTACACTTTTACTAAAAGTAGACATCTATACTATAATAATAATAGAAATTTTATGTTTAAATAATTAAAAACTAAAATAGTTTAATATATTATATAATGTCATTATTAAGTACAGCAGCAAATTATGGCGGAAGAGTTGATACACAACAAGGTAATATTAAACAATTTATATATTCAGCAAGTTTAGCATCATGGATTTATAAAAAATTATCAAATGGTTTAATAGTTCAAACTCCTGAATCTCAAAAATATCCAGTATTAATAAATAATGATTTAATAGTAACTGGTTCACTTTATAATACGTCAGATGAAAGGCTAAAGGAAAATATTTTAGATATAAGTAAGGAAATGAGTGATGATTTATTTACAATAAATCCAATATTATTCAATTATAAAGGTGAACCTAGTAACAATAAACATTTTGGTGTTTTAGCTCAAGAGGTAGAAAAAGTATTTCCAGAATTAGTTAAAAATAATAATATTTCTGGATATAAAACAGTGAATTATCAAGAATTTATTCCAATAATATTAGCTAAAATGAAAAAAATGCAAGATGAAATAGATGAAATAAAGCAAAATATTTAATAAATTTTTTATTATCGCTTCAGTATATAAATGAAAGATTGGTATTCAAGTGTATATAAGGCATGTATATTAGCATCATTAGTAGCATTTATTATTGGTTTTTTTTCTGAATCCAAAACATCTTTAGGAGCATATATAAGTGGGTATTCAGTATTAACTTTAGGTATAATGATGATACTAATAATATTATTTAATAATGTTTTAAGAATTTCTTCAAATGGTTCATCATTACAAATATTATACTCAATTTTAATGACATCAGGGCCATTTTTATTAATGCTCTCGGTAATAGGATTTGTTCTTTACTTATTAATTAATTATAAAGATAAAATCATAGAAGGAAATATAGCTCCTAGTTATAATTCATTTAGTAATATAATTGTAATGCTCTTATTACTTCAAGTTTATTTAGTTTATACAAATATAAGTACAGATAATTTTGAATCAACTGGTAAAATATCAAAGGTTACATCAAGTTTTATTTATTTATTAGGTGTGCTAACCGGTATATGTTCAATAATATTATCTACAATTCTTAAATATTTTTCAACTGATGGTTTTACAAATATTAATTAATTTTAATAAATTTATATGTTAGACCATAATTTTGTTGTGTTTCCCAAATTCCTGATATTTTAAGAATAAACGAATGTGATTGTTTTATTCCAACATCAGAAAAAATTTTTATATAACCACATTTGATTTGTTCATAAATTTTATAAGATGGAGTTTTTGTGGTCTTATATTTTTTTAATATTTCTTCTTCTATTAATTTTAAATTATCAATAATATCTTTATTATTTAAAATATTGAAACTACATTTATATTTATTATAATATTTTTCACAAACAATATCATATATGTCTATTAATAAATAAATACCATTTAACACTATATTTTCATTTGAATATAGTATTCTTATGAAATTTCCGTCGTTCATTATATTATTTTTTATTGGTTCACAAAAAAATAAATTATTATCATTATATTGGTTTATTTTCTTTACTAAATTCATAATTATATTATGTATATGTTTTTAAGCATTATATGTATAATAAATATAATTAGTTAAATATAATAATAAAAGAATATTTAAATATATATAAACAATGAAATTTTATGAGACACATTTTGAAGAATATATTTCTGAAAATAATAGAATTAATTTACACCCAAAATTAAATAAAATATACGAAAAATTTCCTAAATTTATACAAGAATTAAAAAATATTATTTTTTATGGTCCTAGTGGCACTGGAAAATATAGTCAAATGTTAAGATCTATAAAAAAATATAGTGGTACTGATTTAAAATACGAGAGAAAAATAATTGTTACATATAATAAAACTCAGTATTTTGTTAAACTCAGTGATATTCATTATGAAATAGATATGTCCCTCCTTGGTTGTAATTCAAAATTATTATGGCATGAAATTTATCAACAAATAATTGATATTATATCAGCTAAAACAGATAAATCTGGTATAATTGTTTGTAAATATTTTCATGAAATACATAGTGAACTATTAGAAAACTTTTATAGTTATATGCAGCAAAATACTTCAATAGGTGTTGATATAAAATTTATTTTATTAACTGAAGAACTTAGTTTTATTCCAGACAATATTCTAAATTGTTGTGAAGTAATTAATGTGCCAAGACCATCAAAAACATTATATGTTAAATGTACTAAAAGTAAATTACCAACAAAATTAAAAACTGAAAATATAACAAATATTAAAGTTTTACATTTATACAATGAAGACCTAATGCTTCAGTATCGAATAATTTGTAATAAAATTATTTATAATTTAGTTAATATTAATGATTTACAATATTTAAAATTCAGAGATATTTTGTATGATATATTTATATATAATTTAGATATATCAGATTGTATTTGGTATATTCTCTCTACGCTTATTGAACAAAAGAGAATTAAGCGAGAACATTTATCAAAAATTCTAATAAAGACATATTGTTTTTTTCAATATTATAATAACAATTATAGACCAATATATCATGTTGAAAATTATTTTCTTAGTTTAGCTAAATTAATTCATTCCCTCTAAATTATGGTCTCCAAGGCCATCTGTAATTTGACGAAGTTATAACATTTCTATTATAAAAATTATATCCTTTTAAATATATACTCATTGGTGCTGGAATAATGTTATTTGCTTGTGCTACAAAATAAAAATTGTTATAACTATTAGGAATACCTCTTCTATAAGTAATAGCGCTTGTATGAATAGCCATTATATATATTAATAAATATAAAATTAATTAACGCATTTAATACTTAAAGTTTAAAATTAAGTATTAACCAATGGATTATAAAACAGCATTTAATATATTAGAGATTGACTTTATTAATATAAAATATAAAGATTTAACGTTAGAATACATAAAAAATCGTTATAGAAAAATGGCACTTAAATATCATCCAGACAAAAATGGTAATACTCAAGAATCAAATGAACATTTTAGACAAATAAATGATGCTTATAATTATTTACGTAGCGAAATTAAACATTTTGGTCCAGAAATAAATAAAGATGAAGAAGAAGAAGAAGATAGTATATATTTAAATGTATTAAAAAACTTTATTAAGTCAGTAATGGATGGAAATTATATTGATATAATAACTAAAATAGTAAATGATATATTGACTAAAGGTAAACATATATCTCTTAAAATATTTGAAGACTTAGATAAAGATACTGCTATGAGTATTTATATTTTTCTCTCTAGATACAAATCTATACTTTATATTAGCGATGACTTATTAGAGAATGTCAAGCAAATGGTAATACAAAAATATGATAATGTTGAAATCTATAAATTAAATCCAAGTATAAATGATATATTAAATACAAATTTTTATAAGTTATATGTTAAGGAGAAACTATATTTAGTGCCATTATGGCATAAAGAGTCATATTATGACGCTTCTGGAACAGAAGTAATAGCTATATGTGATCCTGAACTACCTGATAACATAAAGATAGATGATGATAATAATTTATTAGTTGATATAGAACTATATGCTCACCAAGATTTAGCTGATATGGTAATAAATAATCAGAATATATCGTTTAATATAGGTAACGAAACATTTTCTATTCCTCTCTCTGAATTATATTTAAGGAGAGAACAACATTATCGTTTGAAAGGTAAAGGATTAGTAAATATCAAAAAAGATTTGTATGATTTAACTGATAAATCAGATATCATAGTTAGAATTATCTTCATTTAATTTTTCCTTCTCTCTAATTTCCATAATAACATTATATGATTTGATCATACTTTCGATAAGTTCTAGTTCTTTTTGAGCCCTATACATACTTGCTGCTTCAAATGAATTACATGGTCCACCATATTCACGATTTCTTTGTTCACTAATCTCTCTAACTCTTTGAATAGAATCCAAACTTACAATATCATTATGACTCATCTTTATTTGTCCACCTAAATAAAAAAATTCATTATCCAGGTCTTTATTAAATCTGTTAATAATAGATTTGTCAAAATTATATAGCTGTTTTTCATTGTCATTTAATGGCATAAAATTAAATAAATTAAATAGTGTCAAATTATATGTCATAATAATAAGTATATTAATATAGTTTTTATTATGTTTTCTTATATGTTAAAATTAAGTATTTGAAAAATATATGTAAAAAAAATTTATAATATTTTTATAATGTTATAATTTTATAATTTTATAATTTTATGCGTCTGACTTCTTCTTAGAAACAACCTTCT
>Ga0222713_10006160_pt1 | contig 11457 bp, 6 predicted proteins | sample C33_649DmetaG_FD_165061 | JGI IMG/M metagenome (GOLD analysis project Ga0222713, IMG submission 165061) | Estuarine water microbial communities from San Francisco Bay, California, United States - C33_649D | ecosystem: Environmental > Aquatic > Marine > Unclassified | place: USA: California... | reverse complement strand
CTCTCTCTCTCTCTCTCTTCATCTCTCTCTCTCCCTCTCTCTCCATCTCTCTCTTCCTCGCTCTCCCTCCTCTGTCGCGCAGACGGAGTACCACACCTCTCTCTCTCTCTCTCTCTCTCTCTCTCTTTTGGTCTTTTGGCTGCGTCTTTTCGGCGACGAGCCTCGCAGGGGCGTTCTGAATCACGGCAGGGGTCATGCCGCTCTCTCGGCGCTCGGGCAGGCGTCTCCATCTGACATATATCGTTACGTTCGCCCCCGTGCAGAGTCGCGTACGATGGCGGCGTAAGGTTGCAGTTCCTTGCTAGTGTACGACTTCTGCGAGGAGATATCCTTGTCCGTCCTCCGGAAGGCGTCCAGCATCTCTCGTTGACCTCGTGGCGACAAGGCCTCGAATCTGTCGATTCCTCCTTGGATTTCACTCAGCTTCTGGAACATGGAACTGATGTCTCTGCTTTCGGACTCGAAGGCAAGCGCCGAGAGGAGCCTATACCGAGTCTTGGCCCACACCAGTGGCACATCGCGCACGCGCTGCTCGTGTCTGGAATACACGCGCCAGATGCAAGGCAGAGATTGCATCAGCAGGAGGTCCACCCGCGGATAGAAGTGCCGCTCTACATGCATTCGCAGATGGCGCCACGCCTCTGGAAGGCTCGCCGCCCCAGTGTGGCTTGTGTCTCGCAGCCGGGCGAATAAAGCCACAGGACTCGGGCCGAAGAAGGTCACGCTGTTGCGCAGGTCTCGCAACGCGTCGCAAGGCGGGCACATGCACCACGAGCGAATGTTTTCGTGTCTTGGACGATGCTTGCAGCGGCGGTCGGTGTACTCGCAGGTCACGAAGGCCAGCAGGAACCAGATTCTGCACAGCACGATTTTGCCGAAATAATTTTCATAGCCTCGCGCTTTCGTCGGGTCCGTTTGCGATGGCCGCCCGAGGAGCGGAAGAGCCAGGATCGCGCGCAGGAGGTCGTTCATCTCGGGGTCGGTTCCGCGTGGGCCGGGTGCAGAAGGGCCATGATCGCCGCTCGGCGACACGCCTCGCAGACGTCCGGCCAGCGCGACGATAGCCGTCGCGATTGCTCCACACGGGGAAGCCCACAGTGGCAGTACATGGAGCAGGTTGTCGAGGAGGCGGCTGCGCCACGCGACATCCTGTGTCAGGGGCGTCTGTTTCCCGAACGTCTTGCGGCGACCACCGTAGGTGTGAAAGCATGCGCCCACGTCGATCCGCATGTTGGTCGCGAGACGCAGACAAGCGACGAGACTCTGGGCGGCAGTCTCGGTGTCAATGGCCTCGTCGATACGACAGAACGACATGGTACGAGGGAGGTCGGCCAAGCATTGCAGGAGGTCCGTGGAGGAGCAATATGCATCCATGCAGACGAGCAAGAGCCATTTTCCAATAGGACCGCTCTCTTCTCGTCCGGCACTGCGCGCCTTGTGTACGTGCCGACACTCCTTTGCCAGCGTCTGGGGTATGCACGCAAAGCTATCCATGCGCATCCACGCGTCGGCGTCGAATCCGAGCTTCAGGATTGCCTTGCGCCTCGCAGCCTCCGGGTCGCCGGATCTAATGTGTCGATCCGCCATTGCGCACCCTTGCGCAGAGAAATACAACGCCAGGAAATACCAGAATGCCTGCAATATGTCAAGGTTCTGCAGCCCGCACGCCGCGCCGCACTTCGCACACGCCTCGCGCCCTTCTTCCGACAGTTGGTCGGCGCCTTGCCTGAAGGCCGGGCCGTCGAAGTTGATCCGGCTCCCGCTTCGGGTGACACCGTCGCCCGCGGCTTCGTCGTCCGTCTCATCGTCCGTCACCTCAGAGGCTCCTTCGCGCGCCGAGTCATCGCCGACAGTGGATCCCGCCGACGATGTCTCCTCGAGCTTGGAGCTGGTTTGGGTCACACCGCGGGCGGCATAGTGTCCACCACATGGCCCCATACAAAGCAACGGTCCGCGTTCTCTTTTTAGTCCTTTCTTGCCGCACTTTTCGCATGGGCCCTGAACTCTGGGGCGCTTCGAGCCCGCCGCGCGCTTCGAGGCATGATGCATATCAGGCGGTCGGCGACGAGCCTTCCTGGTCCTGTGGTTGGCGATGGCCGCCTTTGAGCCAGAGCGTCGGAAGGTTTCGCATCATCGGCCACGGCTTCAAAGCATGGCGAGTGCGCCGCACGCCGCGATCACGCATACCGAGTGCACCGTACATCACTCATCGGTAATGATGTAGAGTCCAGCGATCCTCATGTGCATGTGTCGATCTTGCACGCGGCAGCTGCGCGCGCGGAGCGCGCGTCAGAGCCAGAACCGAGGGCGAAGGTGAACTCCACCTCATGGCCCTCGTCGGTCAGCCGTCGCCTGCACGCTAGCACGGATTATTTATCGCGGCGGTATTAGTACTCGCTCGCCGCAACGGTGCCGTCGCAGATGGCCCACGGTAGCCATCGCGCGGATGCCGGTTTCTATGTATGGGTGCGTTACTGTGCGGGTATCAGTAGCGGTGCTGGCTGGGAGGTTCTGTTTAGTCTGCTCCACTGCCTCTGTGCTCTCAGTCTCGCAGGTGTTTGTTTCCCGAAGGGTTGATGTTTTCGGAGGTGTTTGTTTTCCGAAGGGCAAGCGCGCACCACTCGAGGCGCAGGAGTTGTCACTGTAGCACAGGCGTGATGCGTCGCGTGTCCGTGCACCGCGTGTCTATGTATGTATGTATGTATGTATGTATGTACGTACGTATGTATGTACGTATGTATGTATGAATACGAGCTCGGCGACACGCCTCACGGAGGGATTTCTCATACCCGGGGCATCGGGGCATCGGCATCGGCATCGCCAGCCTCACTGGAATCGTCCAGGGTCTAGGAGCGCCTTGAAGAGCCCGGTCTACCGTCCAAGGCCAAGGAGCGCCTTGAAGAGCGCCCCTGTGCGTCCCTGAAGCACGTCAGCAGAGCGCGCCTGAAGCTCATGTTCGTGAGCACCGTGCCGCGCGCCCGCGTCAATGTCTCCATGGTCATCGCAAAGCTCATGTTCTCCGCCGAGCGCAGCCACGCTCCTGCGATGGCCGCGCTCCGATTGACGCCGCCCCAGCACACGATAAGAATACGTGACATACCGGCGCCGACCCAGCTCCGCAGCAGCTTCCTCGCCGCCGGCCACGCGTTGGTCATGATGTCGAAGTCGGGATCGTCATGTGCTTCCACGGTGCGTACCGCAACGCCTCGGGACTTGGCAGTTTCCAGTCCTGCTCGCGCTTTGCGGTCGAGTCGGTCAGGGCAGAGACACAAGACGCCTTGGATATTCTCCACGAGCAGCATAGTCGTGTCCAGGGCGTCGTCGAGGTCGCCGAGGTAGAGGCGTCGTCCGACCCTAGACGGTTGGCGCGGGATCCGTGTCGGCCCCAGTCCATTATCATGGGCTTGGCGACGGCCGCTTTCCTCTCGTCGGCCCCGGTCCCAGATTCTGAAGAGAGGCAGAAGCATGAGGAATCGCGCTTCTTCCCTCGTGACGCCATTGTCTCGGCATCCACCGCACAACCAGCCCGCCGCGAAGTCGAGGTCGCGCGCTACGCTCGCAGGGACGCTAATCATGTCGGGGCGCCACTCTCCGCAAGCAGAGCATTCAGTCTGCCAGCAAGCATCGCAGTAGCCTTTCCAGAATGCAAGGTTGTGACCCTGCGCGTTCGCGTCACACTGTCGGCACGATACCGCGGCCCGGCGCCACGTCATTCTCGGTATCCCGCGGGGTCTAACTATCCCGCCGATGGCGACCACCCTTGGGCCAGCGCAAGTCGGACCGGAGTCGCTTTAGTTCGGCCCACCCAGACGACTGGAAGTCGTGGCTTTCGGCGTCATGTTCTAACTATGTATCAAGGTTTTCCATGTTCTTAAATCGACTTCGCTTCGGCTCATTGTCGGCCATGCCGTCGCCATGTTTTCGCATAGACGCATGCTATCTGACAGAAGCATCTGGCATTGAACGGGTCCCGCCTCGAGGATCTCGGCGGCGTCGTGTGGTCGTGAAGGGGGGCTGGACCTGGCATTTCAGGTTTCCGCTTGGATTACCAAACTGCTGGGCCCCCCCTGCCTGGTATCCGAAGGACCGTCCGTCTAACAGGGCTGACGACCCGGGGAACCGCGTCGACGAGAGTCGGCGTTCCGTTCCCGCCGCGTCGTCTTGTGCCTGCGATCGGAGTGGAATCGCACGTGCGAGTGTCTGACTGCTGCGCGGTCGCCTTTTTGGTTTCCGCTGCCTGCGACGCCCTCCCCGGCAGGCGGCGGTCGCTGACACTATATATGGCGCACACCGCCCTAACAGGGCTGGAAGCACGCGCCCGGAATCTATCGCCGGCTCGCGGCGCGCCGTCGATGAGACTCGGCGTTCCGCTCCTGCTGCGCCGTCTAGCTTGCCGGCGGTGGGAACGGTGTTAAAGATGGAGCGCCCTGTCGACGAGACTCAGCGGTCTGCTGCCTGCCGTCCCACTCAGAGGTTAAAGACGGCGTCCCGCAAGCACGCGCCCGGAATCTATCGCCGGCTCGCGGCGCGCCGTCGATGAGACTCGGCGTTCCGCTCCTGCTGCGCCGTCTAGCTTGCCGGCGGTGGGAACGGTGTTAAAGATGGAGCGCCCTGTCGACGAGACTCAGCGGTCTGCTGCCCGCGGTCCCACTGAGAGGTTAAAGACGGCGTCCCGCTTCACCGCCGAGGCTCGTCGGTTTGTCGCCACGGCGACCGGGCAACGACTGGTTCGCGAAGACCTCGTTCGCCTTACCCTTCTGCTCCTCCGGCTGCGCCACCCGCCGCTGCCGTTTCGCTTCGGCCCGCTCGGCCTTCTGCTCCTCCGCCTGCGGCGCCCTCCTCGATCGGCCGCGGCCCATACTCCTGGCGCTGGCGTCGAAGTGGTCACGGCACACTCGGCAAGACTTCACATGCTGGTTCTCGGCGTGTCCGCACGCCAGCACATAGCCGTACCGAGCATCGCGGGGGTCCCACACGTACGGCTGGTTCAGGAAGGACTCGTACCGCCGGATACGGCGTAGGCCGGTCTCTGTCTGGACGCCGCAGCGCATCATGAGCAGGTCTGCTTCGAATCGGTCTGGGTCGTCCATGGGATCCAGAGGATAGTCGTCGAAGACCTCCTCCTCCTCCTCCTCGGCGTGCTCGTCCTCCTCCTCGGCGAGCTGATCCCGCGTCGCCTCGGTGGGCTTCGCCTCGGCCTGGGAGATCTCGGAGTCCCGGGCGACTTCCTCTGCGATCGCTTGGCGGAGCCGCGTGGCGAATCGGCAGCCATCCGGCGCAGCGGTCTGAGAGGCACGCGAGCCTCGGACAGGTGTCGGCACGAGCCGCCGGGAGCGCTTCCGCTTGTGGGGGTTCAGGTTCAGGAGCGAGTCGACGGCATTGTCTTCGGCCATGCCGCCGTAGAGGCCGCTCCGACCGTCGATAACATACCTCGAGCCACACGCTCGCGCAGGTCGGAGTGGAATCGCACGTAGGCGACGAGTAGGCGACGAGTAGGTCTCTGGAGCATCACGGTCAGCCGTCCTTTCCCGAATTCATGGTCTTCCCGGGTATTCAGAGGTACGTCCTCCGTGATCAAGATCTGGGCGTGACCACGCGCGCATGCTCGCCTTCGGTCGGAGTGGAATCGCACGTGCGAGTGTCCGGCTCCTGTGCGCTCGCCTTTTTGGTTTCCGTCGCCTGCGACGCCCTCCCCGGCAGGCGGCGGGCGCACGCCGCCCTAACAGGGCTGGAAGCACGCACCCGGAATCTATTGCCGGCTCGCGGCGCGCCGTCGATGAGACTCGGCGGATCACTTTGAAGTCGCTGTCTAGCGGCGGGAACGGTGTTAAAGTTAAAGATGGCGCGCCCTGTCGACAAGACTCAGCGGTCTGTTGCCTGCCGTCCCACTCAGAGGTTAAAGACGGCGTCCCGCTTCGCCGACGAGGCTCGTCGGTTTGTTGCCACAGGGATTGGGCAACTACTTCGGCTGCGCCGGGCCTTCTGCTCCTCCGGCTCGCCGGGCCTTCTGCTCCTCCGGCTGCGCCGCCCGCCGCAGTCGTTCTGCTTCGGCTCGCCGGGCCTTCTGCTCCTCCGGCCGCGCTGCGCACCGCCGTCGTTTCGTTTCGGTCCGCTCGGCTTTCTGCTCCTCTGCCTGGGGCGCCCTCCTCGATCGGTCGCACAGGTCGCACAGGTAGTGCAGGTCGGCGATGCCAACTGCCATGGCATCTTCATCGTCGAGTTCGCACGCAGGGTTGCGGCCCAGGGAGCTCTCTGCTTGGTCCAGCGTGCCCAGGGCGTTCTCCGGAATCGCAGCGCTCCCTTCGGCCAGCTCGATTTTCTTCTCCTCGAGCTGCGCTGCCCTCCGCTGTCGTCTTGCTTCGGCCCACTCGGCCCACTCCGCTTCGGCCAGCTCGGCTTTCTTCTCCTCCCACTGCGCCGCCTCGTCGCCGTCGGCCTGCTCGGCCTGCTCGGCCTTCGTCGCTTCGGCCTGCTCGGCCTTCTTCTCCGCCGGCTGCGCCGCCCGCCGCCGTCGGTCCGTTCCGGCCCACTCGGCCGTCTTCTCCTCCGGCTGCGCCTCGGGTCTCTGACCCCAGTGCGCTCGGGCGTCCTGCATCTCCGTGTAGCCCCGAGGCTCCACCGTGCGGCCTCGAGCAGGTGTCGGCATTGGTCGTAGCGCTCGCACCGACTTCACCATCGGCGGGTCCGACCCCATCTCCTGTCGCATCGCGGGCTGCACAGCACCGTGGTCAGACGAGGCGGCTGGCGGCGGCCCCAGCGCCGGGGCAGCATCGGCGATGGCGCTCTTGGCGTCGCAGTAGGTTCGACACGCCATGTCCGCACGTCAGCCTGTCGTCCGCCATGCCGGCGTGGAGGCCACCCTACCTTGAGCCAGACGCAGATCGAATGGAGTCAGGCGCATACGCCGCGTAGGCTTCTCGTCGAATGGGGCCAGGCGTTGCGCGATGTTCACGAATCTTCTCGCGTGTTCAAGGTCCGTTCTCGGTTCCCTGCGACGGGCGTGGGCGCGTGTGCATGCTCGCCCGTGCGGGACCCCCTCGCTTTTTGCCCCTGCGGCACCCGTCGCTGGCAGGCGGCAGTCGCTAGCAAATTCTATGCTGCGCATCCCGCCTCAAAAGAGTTGGGAACACGCACCGGCGCCCTCCCCAGCAGGCGGCGGTCGCTGACAAAATATAGGGTGCACACCGCCCGAACAAGGCTGGAGGCACACACCTGGAAGTCCGGCTCGCAGCACGCCGTCGATGAGACTCCGCGTTGCGCTCCTGCTGCGCCATCTAGTACGCGGGCAGTGGGAGCGGTGTTAATTAAGTATGGAGACTCACTATGTCGACGAGACTCAGCAGTCTGCTGCCGGCGGTCCGACTCAGCGGTTAAAGAGGACGTCCGCTTTGCCGACGGGGCTCAGCATCGGCATCGTCTCGGGGATGACGGTCCCAGCATCGCCATCTTCTTGGGGATGACGTGACTCATCTTCGACGCCGACGTTCCCGTACTCGTCGTCGTCATGGTCGCGATCGTGGTCGCGGCCGCGGTCGTCGTTGTCGTCGCCGTAATGGCCCAGCGAACTCACTGCGTCTTCGTCCTGAGCAAAGAGTCGACGGCGCAAGGTCATTCTCTCTGTCGCCTTGGCACGCTGCTCGGCTGGCTGTCGATGCCATCGCTCCCGTCGGCGCTTCATGAACTCGGCGTTCTCCTCCGGCGTCCGCCTCGCCCAGCGCCCCCGTCGGCGCTCCAGGATCTTGGCGTTCTCCTCCGGCGTCCGCCTCGCCCAGCGCTCCTGTCGACGCTTCCGCGTCTGGTCCATTTCCTCCGGCGTTCGGCTCGCCCGGCGCTCCTGTCGGCGCTTCCGCGTCTGGTCCGTTTCCTTCGGCGTCCGCGTCGCGAAGTGCTGCCGATCTCGTGCGGCGTTGGCGGCCCGTCGCTCCGGCTCCATCCGCATCTCGGCTCGCTTGGCGCTCTGCTGGGACTTCTTCTCCCGTGGCTGCGCCGCTCTCCGCTGTCGTTCTGCTGCGGCTCGTTTGTCCATCTGCTTGCGCTCACGTGGGGATGGTTCCTGCCGGTTGCCAGTCATCGGAGGAGAAGAATACCTCGAGCCAGATGCTCGCACAGATCGCCGGTATCTGGAATCGCTATTGCCCGAGACACCCAGACGACCGGACGTATCATATAATCCGGCCCGCACGTACCATATAATCCGACCGGACGGGCGCGCGCATGCTCGGCATTTTGATTCCGCCGCGGAAGGCGCCCTCGCTTGCAGGCGGCGGTCCCTAGGAAATACGCGTCGCGCGCCCCGCCCTAACAGGACCGGGCGCAGCGCGCCGCTTAGTCAGCGATTCGCTGCGGGCCTTGGCGAGGCTCCGCGTTCGGCTCCCGCTCGCTCCGCTCCTCGACTGCGCCCTCGCTTGGTCGCGGAGCGGGGCGCGGATCGGGGTTAAACATGGAGTCCCGCCCTGTCGACGAGACCCGGTGTTCCGCATGTGCTCCGTTTCGATCGGTGTCGGCGCGGGCGGAAGTAAAGCCGGAGCACCGTGTCGCCAACGAGACCCAGCGGGTGCTTCTCGATGGCGCGGCATCACTTCGGCACGGCGGCCTCTCCGGTGTCGGTGGGATACTTCTGGATCGTGCGGCACCTGGGACGCTTGGGATCCGGCGTGACGAGGTCAGCCAGCTCATGCTTCGGCGTGCCCGCGGACGTAGGGGCGAGCGCGAGGTGGCTCTGCTTCATGAAGGCCGCCTTGGCGGCCTTGACGTCGTCACCGAGGATGATCCAGACGGCGTCGGCGACGAGCACCCGCCCGCACGCAGATTCCGGCGCGTCCTGGCCGAGGCGGGCCGACGATACCAGCACGGCGGCGTGCTGTTCGTGGATCTGGTAATCCGACACAGCATCTTCGTGGCAGTAGGCGATGATGTCGGCTTGCTCGACGTGGGTCTTGTCCTCGTCGGTCGAGAGGATGCAGCGGACGCCTTTGGAGGTCATCTGCCGGCTGCCGTTGATGTTTTTGTGAACTGTCTTTGTCGTCCCTTTCACGAGCACGATGGCTCGGTGGACGGGTCGCCGCTGGTCGTCGTCCGTCCGCACCGTCATGCCGCTCACATTGTCGACGGCGATGCGCGACAAGGGCGCCACGACGACGCCGTCGCTGCCCCGCCCGCAGAGGAAGCCCATGAACATGAGACGCTCCGCCGCCTTCGTCGGGATCACTTTGAAGTCGCTGTCCGCGGTCTGGGACACGAGGATGCTCACCTCGCCCTTCACGGCCCGCACGACGCCGCGCAGGTTCACTCGCCTCGAGGTTGGTTGCGTCGGACTGGTCGAGGCGGCGGTCATGGCCTTCTGCACGTCCGTGAACTTCTCGCGCTCCGCGTCGCCGATGTCGTAGAGGTTCAAAAGCCCGCTCTGGACGAATGCGACACGGGCCGCGCCGCTCCAGTCACGGACCACGCCCGTCGCGAACAGACGGGTCCCGTCCTTCGTCATCAGCGAGTCGCCTGTGATCTCCACCATCGCGTCGTTCACCTGGAAGGGTCGATCTTCCTGCGAAGGCGCTTCGCCGCCCTTCATCGCCATGAGGATGGCGCAGTTCACCAGGGGGGCGTCTCCGTCGACCTTCACCGCCCCACCTGGGGTGAACGATGCGGTGACACTGCTGCGCGTCGGCGGTCCAGCGGGCGCCGAGTCCAGCGTTCTGATCTTCGCCCGGATGTCTTCGATGTTCGCGTTGCTCCCGACGCAGAAGAGTGCCGAGTCCGCACGGGCGTCCAGGCGGACCTCGCCGCCCGTGCATCGTGCGTGGCAGCCCACGATGGTGATGCCGGCGTCGGCTTTGGCGTCCGCGAACTGCGTCCCGGTGTCGCCCCAGACGCTCAGCGTGGCCTCGGCCACACTGCCGTTGTGGAGGCTGTCGTCGCGGACGGTGAGGTCGCGGACGGTGGTTCTCTGCCCAGCGACCTGCACATCTTTGGGGTCAGAGATGGCGACGATGATGGCCGCGAAGTCGACGCGGCGGGACTCCTGGATTTCCAGGACCTGGGCGAGCTTCATCCTCGGCTGGATGTACTTGGCCGGGGTGTTGTGCGCGCTGCTGCCTGCGAGGACAGGGGTCATCTTCGACTGGTCGAGCAGGATCTGCATCTTGACCGGCGCGCCGATCCACAGACTCTTGGCAGTGGTATCCGGGATCGGTTTCGTCATGGTGTAGACGGCGTGCATCTTGAACTTGGCATCCGCCGCGACGACTTTCGTGGCGTCCTTGAAGTCGTGACGCACCGTGGCCATGATGTAGGCCGTAGGGTCCGCGCCCACGAGAACGCAGAGGAACTTCTTCGCCGGGACCTTCTGTCCTCTGGCCTCAATGGTGAAAAGCAGGACCTGCTTCAGTGCGACGCGCACGAGCCACTGGGAGTGCTGGGCGCTCTGGGGGTTCAAGTTCAGGATCGAGTCGAAGCCATTGTCGTCCGCCATGCCGTCGTCGAGCTCACCCAGCCCAGACCGAGACAGCCGTCGGTGACACACCTCGAGCCAGACTCGCGCGCGCAGTCCGAGTGGAATCGCGCGTACGAGGCACGCAAACGACATGTAGGCTTCGGGCATTGAAAGGTACGTATTTAGACGTCCTCCTGCGTTTTCATAGTCCCTCCCTGTATTGGACAGCGCGCGCGCATGCTCGGCTTTTTGATTCCGCCGCGGAAGGCGCCCTCGCTTGCAGGCGGCGGTCCCTAGGAAATACGCGTCGCGCGCCCCGCCCTAACAGGACCGGGCGCAGCGCGCAGCTTAGTCAACGATTCGCTGCGGGACTTGGCGAGGCCCCGCGTTCGACTCCCGCTCGCTCGGCTCCTCGACTGCGCCCTCGCTTGGTCGCGGAGCCTTTGGCGAATCGGGGTTAAACATGGAGTCCCGCCGTGTCGACGAGACCCGGCGCCTCGTCAGCGAGACTCAGCGGGTGCTTCTGGATGGCGCGGCATCACTTCGGCACGGCGGCCTCTCCGGTGTCGGTGGGATACTTCTGGATCGTGCGGCACCTGGGACGCTTGGGGTCCGGCGTGACGAGGTCAGCCAGCTCGCGCTTCGGCACGCCCGCGGACGTGGGGGCGAGCGCGAGGTGGCTTTGCTTCATGAAGGCCGCCTTGGCAGCCTTGACGTCGTCACCGAGGATGATCCAGACGGCGTCGGCGACGAGCACTCGCCCGCACGCAGATTCCGGCGCGTCCTGTCCGAGGCGGGCCGACGATACCAGCACGGCGGCGTGCTGCTTGTGGATCTGGTAATCCGACACAGCATCTTCGTGGCAGTAGGCGATGACGTCGGCTTGCTCGGCGTCGGTCTGGTCCTCGTCGGTCGAGAGGATGCAGCGGACGCCTTTGGAGGTCATCTGCCGGCTGCCGTTGATGTTTTTGTGAACTGTCTTTGTCGTCCCTTTCACGAGCACGATGGCTCGGTGGACGGGTCGCCGC
>Ga0222713_10006157_pt1 | contig 11460 bp, 10 predicted proteins | sample C33_649DmetaG_FD_165061 | JGI IMG/M metagenome (GOLD analysis project Ga0222713, IMG submission 165061) | Estuarine water microbial communities from San Francisco Bay, California, United States - C33_649D | ecosystem: Environmental > Aquatic > Marine > Unclassified | place: USA: California... | reverse complement strand
AGTTAATAATAACTGACAATACGATACACCTAGGCAACATATTGAAAAAAATAATAAGAGTGTTTTCATTCGGATGCTTTTGATGTTTTCAATGCTTCTTTGTATTAAATTCAAGGGTTAATTGATATAGAGATTTTACTGCGATAAGTTGATTTGGAAGAGCCCCTTGAAAATACTGCGTGTATGCATTAATTTTAACGCCAAGGTCCGTAAAATGAATAATTTCAGTCTGTGGTGCTTTTGGGTATTGATCAATGGTCTTACCCCCGTTGTTTTGAATAAAATAAATGCCATTTTCAAATGCATAATATAATAATTCCAAACTACCATGTTCTTGTTTAAAGGCATTTAATGCCTTTTTTCCATATATTTTTTTTAATGCTTTTAAGGCTGGTTCTTTCTGACCAAATACGGAACCAACTAAAATAAATAAGCAAATAAAAAAGACTAATTTCTTCATAATGCAATAAATTTTAAGGGCGAAGTTACCAAATTGTTTCGATAAACATTGGTAAGGTCAATTGATAGACGCAATCTGCTTTTATTCAGTTGCAGAGTAAAATTTAATATTCTGACGAATGCATTAAAAAAGTAGTTTTGTAAAAAATATATAATGGCAGATTTAGAGTCGATAGCAACACAAGTAAGAAGAGATATTCTACGAATGGTACATGCGGTAAACTCCGGACATCCAGGAGGGTCTTTGGGATGTGCAGATTTCTTTACTTTTATGTACACAGAAAGATTAAAGGTGAATGGGAATCAATTCACAATGGAAGGGTTGAATGAAGATATGTTCTTTTTATCAAACGGGCATATTTCTCCCGTATGGTATAGTATATTGGCTCGAACAGGCTTCTTTCCAATAAGTGAATTATCCACATTTAGAAAGATTTCTAGTCGACTACAAGGTCATCCTTCGGTGGATAAAAATTTACCGGGTATTCGAATGGCTTCAGGATCACTTGGACAAGGGCTATCTGTTGCTATTGGCGCTGCGACCGCTAAAAAAATGAACTCGGATCAATCTATGGTCTATTGTTTGATGGGTGATGGTGAGTTACAAGAAGGACAGGTTTGGGAAGCAGCAATGTATGCGGGAAGTAAGGGGATTAGTAACCTTATTGGTATAATTGATTATAACAATCGTCAGATTGATGGTGATGTCAGTGATGTCATGGGAATTATGCCGATTGAAGGTAAGTGGAAAGCATTTGGATGGGATGTTTACCATATGGATGGGCATAATTACGATAGCATGCGTGAAGTATTCGATACCATAGATTTAAATAAATCAAATGGAACGCCGAAAATGATCATTATGAAAACAGAAATGGGCAAAGGGGTAGATTTCATGATGGGTACCCATAAATGGCATGGTTCTGCCCCGAATGATGAACAATTGGCAATCGCCTTGTCGCAACTTCCAGAAACACTCGGAGATTTTTAATAAATGAAAGGAATTACTTTTTTCGTTTTTATTTTTTATTGCTTTACGATTTTGGGGCAATTAAACCCACCAATTCGTGTGCTTTTTATTATTGACGCGTCCAATAGTATGAATTCCGCATGGGGTAATCAAACACGCATTCAAGCTGCTCGAGAGGTCCTAAACCAAGAATTAGAAGTTTTACGCAATGTTCCTAATGTAGAAGTTGCATTGCGTATTTATGGCCATCAAACACCCTTTAATAACCTAGAGCAAGATTGTAATGATACCAAATTGGAGGTCCCATTTGGAAACAACAATCTTGAACAAATTAAACTTAAAATTAAATCAGTAGAAGCAAAAGGGGCTACGCCAATTGCTCGTTCTCTCGAGGCCGCAGCAAATGATTTTCCAGACACACTAGCAAGAAACGTTATTATATTAATTACGGATGGCCTAGAATCCTGTGATAACGACCCCTGCATTATTGCTAAAAAACTTAAAACAAAAGGAGTAAAGGTTACCCCTTTTGTTATCGGTTTAGGAATGGATATGTCTTACTTGGATCAATTCAGTTGTATTGGGACCTATTCAGATGCCGAAGACAAAGAATCCTTTCGAAATGTTTTCAAAAACATATTAAATACGGTCCTGGATAAAACAACCGTGCAGGTTAATTTGAACAATATTGAAGGGAAAGCGCTTGAAACAAACGTTACTATGTTTTTTTACGAGTCTGGGACGGCAAATTTAAAATATACTTTTGTTCATACATTGAACCGTTATGGCTTTCCTGACACGCTTTATCTTGACCCTTCTATCTCTTATGATTTAATCGTAAACACTATGCCGGCTATAACAAAAACGGGCATTAAGCTGAAAGAGCATGTACATAACACATTGGTAATTCCAGCAGCACAAGGCGTTATAAAGTTAACCTCTCCGAAAAGCAATTTCAATCCAATGTTTGAAATGAGAGTAATTCGGAAAGGAGAACCCCAACCATTAAACGTTCAAACATACAATGAAAACGCTAAGTATTTAATTGGAAGTTATAATGTAGAGGTATTTACTATACCTCGATTGTATAAATCGATAGAGGTTACCCAATCTTCAGTAACCACCGTTTCGATAGATGCTCCTGGAGAATTAACTTATACCTTTAAAAAACCACTTATTGCTCAACTTTTCCTGCAAGATAATCGTGGTTTTTGGGGAGAGGTATATACGTTTTCAGATACAAAAACCGCAGGGAAATTATTATTACAACCGGGCACATATAAGATGGTTTACCGAAATAAAGAGATGAAATCAAGCGGATATACCAACGAAAAAATCATAACGATCTCAAGTAATAAAACGCAAATTTTAAATATTAATTAAACTAAATATGGCATTCAAAACGTTCGGAAATAAAGACACAAGATCAGGGTTTGGAGAAGGGCTAAGGATTTTAGGAGAGACGAACCCAGAAGTAGTTGCATTATGTGCGGATCTTACAGGCTCATTAAAAATGGATGCGTTTCAGAGAAATCATCCAGATCGGTTTTTTCAAATTGGGATTGCCGAAGCAAATATGATGGGAATAGCCGCAGGAATGTCCATTGGAGGTAAAATTCCTTTTACGGGAACCTTTGCAAATTTTTCAACCTCACGTGTTTACGACCAAATTCGTCAAAGCATTGCTTATTCCCGAAAAAATGTAAAAATCTGTGCTTCACATGCTGGGCTTACCCTCGGTGAGGACGGCGCTACGCATCAAGTATTAGAGGACATTGGAATGATGCGAATGCTTCCGAATATGACGGTTGTCGTTCCCGCAGATTATAACCAAACGCTTCAGGCTACCTTGGCTATTGCTGCTTGGGAAGGCCCGGTTTATTTGCGTTTTGGAAGACCTTCTGTTCCCATTTTTACACCTGAAGATGCGGTATTTCAAATCGGAAAAGCAGATGTTTTAATTAAAGGAACAGATGTTACCATTATCGCCTGTGGCCATTTGGTATGGAAAGCCCTAGAAGCTCGAGACCAGTTAGCAGAAAAAGGAATTTCTGCTGAAGTGATTAATATGCATACGATTAAACCTTTAGACATCGAAGCTATTTTGAATTCTGTAAACAAAACGGGTTGTATTGTAACAGCTGAAGAACATATGATGAATGGGGGCCTTGGTGATGCCGTTGCTCAAGTATTGGCGAGAAATATGCCAATCCCTCAAGAATTTGTCGCTGTTAATGACACGTTTGGTGAAAGTGGAACTCCGAGTGAATTATTAAAAAAATATCGTCTCGAAATGGTAGATATCGTACGTGCCGCAGAAAAAGCACTGAGAAGAAAAGCAATTTAAGCGACAATTTTACAATTTTTTGCCGCTAAGAGCCCTGATTTTTTTCTTCGGTATAATGTGGTTAATTTCGTTGTCTTAAATAATATCCAATTAGTAGTCCATGGTATTTTCAAGTTTAACTTTCCTTTACTTGTTTTTACCTTTAAGTCTGATATTTCATTATTCGACCAAGAACGACTTGTTTCGAAATATTTTCCTCACTGTTTTTTCCTTAGTGTTTTATGCATGGGCGGAACCCATGTGGATTTTTTTAATGGTATTTACGGCATTATTTGATTACTCTACCGGACTTTACATCGAAAAAAAACGTGATACATCTTGGGCCAAGGTAGGTTTAATTGTTAGTATTTCCGTTAACATTGGTCTACTGGTTGCATATAAATATGGAGGTTTTATATATGATAACCTAAGCTATTTTTTACCGCTACCTTTTGATCGCCCTCATAATTCGCTACCTGTTGGTATATCTTTTTATACGTTCATGGTTATTTCTTATGTGGTAGATATCTACCGAGGAGAAATTAAGGCACAGCGCAATCCATTGAATTTCTTAATGTTTATTAGTTTGTTTCAGCATTTAGTTGCCGGTCCGATTGTGCGTTATAGTCAGATTTCGGAACAGGTGGAGAAACGAAATGTTGATTGGTCTAGGTTGAGTGAAGGAATTACACGGTTTTGTATTGGATTATTTAAAAAGGTAGCAATTGCCAATGTAGCGGGAGTATTAGTAGACAAGTATTTAAATACGCAGTTGTATTCTTTGTCTTCTTATGAAAGTTGGTTTGGAATTGTGATGTTTTCAATTCAGCTGTATTTTGATTTCTCAGGTTATTCGGACATGGCAATAGGCTTAGCTAAATTGTTTGGGTTTGATTTTCATGAGAATTTTAAACATCCTTATGCCGCAATTTCTGTGGGAGACTTTTATCGTAGATGGCATATTTCGTTAGGACGGTTTTTTCGAGACTATGTATATATTCCATTAGGAGGTAATAGAAGGTATCAGGATAGAAACATTTTAATTGTTTGGTTTTTAACCGGTTTGTGGCACGGTGCAAATTGGAACTTTGCCCTTTGGGGAACATATTTCGGTGTTATGATGGTGTTGGAAAAACACTTAAAATTTGTTTTGGATAAAACACCACGCATATTCAAGCATGGCTATACCTTAATTCTTATTGTATTCAGTCGGGCGATTTTTTACTTTGTAGATTTCAATAAACTAACCTATTTTGTTGGAAATCTATTCTATTCTAAACATTCCATAAACGCAGGTTTTTTATCAGACATTACCACACATATGTTTTGGTTTATTTTAGTTGTCTTATTATGTATTCCATGGGATGAAATCTACCCAACTGAGCACCCCCTTCGAAATCGAATTGCCTTGCAATATGCATATGTGAGGCCATTTGCTAATGTCTTTTTATTAGTACTATCTACCATGTTATTGGTTAATGCAACATATAATCCTTTTCTATATACTCGGTTTTGATGGATAAAAAGATAAATGTTTTCTTGTTTTTTGCCTTAGTATTTGGGTTCTCAATAGGGTTCATTTTTATGCCAAAGGCAGATATATCAAATAAGGAAAAACGCAAACTGGCAACTTTTCCAACTCTCAATTCAGAAAATTACTTAGCAGGAATCTGGACAAAACAAGTGGATAAATACGTGGATGATCATTTTCCTTTCCGAATGAGTTTTATTTCGGCGACTGATTTTTTTCATGCAGCTAAAGGATTTCAGCTTGAGCATAGCGAACGAGTTGTTGTATTACCAAAGAAAAAGGCAAAACATCAAGAAAAAACTATTGATAGCACTAAGAGTCAAATGGCTTTCCTAGATGAGTTTGAGGAAAAGTACGCAGGTTCAATGCTTATTATTGATGGTTGTGTCTATCCAATGGGTGGAGGGAGCCCTGCAATGTCTAAATACTTTGCAGACATGATAAATGAGTACGCAAGTACATTCAAAGATCAACGAGTGTTTTCTGCCGTTGCACCATTATCTTCTGCCTTTATTCCTGTCGAAAAATATGCCCATTATAACAGCCAAAATAAACGGACTTTGTTAGCAATTAAACATAACCTAAAAGGGGGCTCGATTTTTTGTGATATATTTAATGAATTGAACGAGCACTCAAATACGAAATTGTACTTCGGAACTGACCATCATTGGAAACCCTTGGGAGCCTATTATGGCTACGTTGCTTTTTGTAAGGCCGCGGGCTTAGACGCAGTCCCCTTAGAAAAAATGACCCAAAAGGTAAAATATAATTTCTTGGGAACTATGTATCAGCATACACAGGACCCTACCGTTCGTGACCATCCAGACACCATGGAGTATTGGATTCCTAAAGTTCAAACAGAAGCGTTTAAATTTGGGCCGTATACTACGGATAAACCTTTAAAAACAAAGGTCTTTTATGAAAGTAGTAGAGGGGGGAATACCTATTCAACCTTTTTAGGGGGAGATGAGCCTTTAATCAGAATTCAAACCGGAATTAACAATGGCAAGAAAGCGGTTGTAATTAAGAATTCTATGGGAAATGCATTCGCGGTGTTTTTGGTGAATCATTATCAAGAAATATGGGTAGTTGATTTTAGATATTCTAAACACAATTTAACTAAGATCATTAAGGAGAATAATATAAATGATATTGTCTTTGCTGTTGGCATGTACGCAGCGATGAGCAATGGTACCATTGGAATGATGCGAAGGCTAGCAACACAAAGCGGTGTATATGTCCCCCAAAATAATCCAGAGTCACACGACCCAAATATCGAACAAAACCAGCACCTGGATAGTACCGATAAAGAATGAGAAATATTGTATATATTTTTTTTATTGCCGCTTTCTCTACTTTCGCACAGCTTCCAACGGAACTAAAGATAGATTCCTCTTTTGCCTATATTCAAGGATATAGTTCTGAAACCTTAGGTCGCCTAAAAAGTAAGTTTGATGCTGTTGATTCGAGTAAATTGGTGATCTTGCATTATGGGGGTAGCCACATTCAAGCGGAGAGACCTACTACGGTTGCCCGGGATCTCCTTCAAGCAACCTTTGGAGATGGAGGCCGAGGATTGTTATTCAATTATGGTGCAGCAAATACCTATTCCTCAATTAATTACTCTTCAACCTATTCAGGGAAATGGACATACAATAAAAGTTATCAAGGCAAAAAGCAGGACTTGCCCCTTGGGGTTTGTGGTATGGTCGTTGAAACTACAGATACACTTGCCTCATTGAGCTTTGGAATCAAAAAGGTGATTGATTCGAATTTTAATATTGTGACGGTATTGTTTGAACGAGATGAAAGAACCATGAATTTAGAGGTGAAGGTTAATGATTCCATCATAACTACATTCAATTATTTACCCCAAGGGTTATCCTTTACCTGGAGGGATTCTATTTCTTCAATTCAGCTAATTGCAAAAAAAAGTAAGGAAACCGACCGGTTTCGGTTTTATGGAATCAACATAGAGCACGCGGTAAGAGGAGGGATAATTTATCATTCAACAGGAGTGGGGGCTGCGGCATTTAGATCGGTGTTAATTTTGGAAAAGCTTCCAGAGCAACTTCCCGTAATTAATCCGGATATCGTGATTTTGGATTTTGGAACTAACGATATTTTGTATGAGAATAAAATTGATTCCAAACTTTACATGGAGGTAGAAAAAGCCATAAACTGGTGGAAATCTATGGTTCCGGAAGTCCTAATTGTGTTAACAAGCACTCAAGATTTGTATTATAAGAAGCATCCAATTACCGCGGGAGTATTGTTTCGTGACTTAATGGACAGTTTGGCAAAAAAGAATAATTGTTTGTTTTGGAATTGGTATGACTTATCTGGCGGCTTAAATACCATTAGAACGTGGGCCATGCTGGGTTATGCTAAAAGTGATCATATTCATCTTACAAATAATGGTTATCAAGTTAAAGGCGGGCTATTATACACCTCATTTATGAATACTTTAAAGGCATTGAGCGGAAATATGAGCATGAAAGAATTACGTATTCCTTTAAAAGAATACCAGGAGAACGTAGCGACTCCAATAGCGCCTAAAAAGACTTCAAGTTACACGGTTAAATCTGGAGACACCTTGTCTGCCATTGCCCGAAGATATCATACCACAGTTTCCAACATAAAACGGGTTAATGGACTTTCCTCAGACACGATTCGTGTTGGACAACGGTTAAGAATTCCTTAAAGGACGGCTATTTCACACTAAATTAACCTTATCAATAGGATCCCTAACAATACACGTACTTTATAGTCTTAATTAGCAAAATAGAATGGAATTTAAAATACATGCATGAAAACTTGACAAACCCTATTTAAGGGTTGTATCTTTGCAAACAATTTAGAATATATGAGTAAAATGAAATTGTCGGAGTTTAACTTCGACCTTCCCCAAGAATTAATCGCAGAATATCCTTCAGAAAATCGTGATGAGTGTCGTCTCATGGTAATTAATCGTAAAACCCGTAAGATTGAGCATAAGTTATTTAAGGATGTTCTTTCTTATTTTGATGAGGGCGATGTGATGATTTTAAACAATACTCGAGTATTCCCTGCTCGGATGTACGGTAATAAAGAAAAAACAGGGGCTAAAATTGAGGTGTTTTTGCTCCGAGAATTGAACCGAGAAAGCTTTTTGTGGGATGTTTTAGTCGATCCGGCTAGAAAAATACGCATTGGAAATAAATTGTATTTTGGTGAAGATGATTCATTAGTAGCTGAGGTTATAGACAATACGACTTCGCGTGGACGAACCCTCCGTTTTTTATTTGATGGGCCATATGAAGAATTTAAGAAGATAATTACATCACTTGGCGAAACACCCCTCCCAAAATATATTAAACGAGAGGTTGAGCCAATGGATGAGGAAATGTATCAAACGATCTTCGCAAAGGAGGAAGGAGCTGTTGCCGCTCCAACAGCGGGATTACATTTCTCTCGAGAATTGTTAAAGCGTTTAGAATTAAAAGGAGTCAATTTTGCGGAGTTAACTCTTCACGTTGGATTGGGAACGTTTCGTTCTGTAGAAGTGGAGGACCTTACCAAGCATAAAATGGATTCAGAGCAAGTAATTATCTCAGAAAAAGCCGTGAATATTGTAAATGAGGCCAAGCGCAACAAGAAAAAGATTTGTGCTATTGGAACAACTAGTGTTCGCGCAATTGAATCATCTGTATCAACCGAGGGAATGTTAAAACCATTCGACGGATGGACTAACAAATTTATTTTTCCCCCTTATGATTTTATGGTTGCAGATTGCTTAATTACAAATTTTCACACGCCTTTATCTACACTATTAATGATGATTTCGGCGTTTATGGGTCACGAATTAATGATGGAGGCCTATCATGAAGCCATTAAAGAAAAGTACCGATTCTATTCGTATGGAGACGCCATGCTAATTATTTAATCTTACTGCTTAATTCGTTTTTAAGGCCATACCATCCAACAAGGTGCATCTTTATGTTTCCTACTGGAATTTTTGCTTTTACTAAAATCGGAATTCTGTTTTTATCCTTGGTAATCCAAAAGCTAACATCTTCTTCATGTTTGAAATACCTTCCAGTTTGAACCACTGGAACAAATCGCATGCAGCGAAAAGTTCCTTTGCGAATTTTTATTTCTTCATCCTCTTTGTACTTGATTTTTAATATAAAGAGTTCATCATCCATAAAACATGGGATAGAGAATACCTTTCCTTTTTTTATGTTTTTAAAATCAAGGGTGCGGGCATGGTAAAAACAGGAGATCATATCTTGTACACCCATAGGTGTTTTGAAGGTTTTACCTTTCCCGTTATCCACTTTCTCTATGTTGTGTTTGAATGTATAATCTTGCTTTATTTTATATCCTCCTTCGTCCACACGTCGTACGAAATACCATGGCATAATGCTTTTTTTGTCGATATAGGATTCATAACGGTCATCCACTTTAAAAACGGAATTAAATGCGCCTAAGGTTTTTCCAATCCCAACAACATGATATAAACTTCTACTATCGCCTTTCTTATCGGTGTATTTGGTTTCAAGTGTTGCTTCGCCAGCATCTATAAAACCAAAACTAATTCGATATCTTAGTTTTTCGCCAATCTGGAAGGATTCATTTTTAATTTCGGGATATTCCGAGGTGTTGCTTGAAGAAAGTAATAAGATGCAAGTAAACAAAAGTCCAATAATATAAATGCTTGTTCTCATAGCAAAGATTTTAAATTACCGCATCAATGATTGTGCCACGAAAGAGTTACTGGCATCGGAGAATAAAGTTGGTTTTTTTTCCTTTACCCAACAAGACAAACTGATTATTTAACAAATGACTTTCATTTAAAAAAAATGATTCATCAACTTTTTCCTTGTTTACAGATATTGCATTGGCTTTTAATTCACGTCGCGCTTCTCCATTTGATGAGAGAAAACCTGTTTCTTTTACCAAGGCATCAATGATTGTTAACCCATCCCGGATTAAGGATTTCGATACAATGGCTTGTGGAACGCCTTCAAAAACTGCTAAGAAATCTTCTGTTGAAAGCTGCTGTAGGCTCTCCTTGGTTGCTTTGCCAAACAGGATCTCAGAGGCATTAATTGCTGCTTTAAGTTCTTTTTCTCCATGCACACGTATTGTAATATCTTCAGCGAGAGACTTTTGCAGGATTCGTAAATGGGGGGCTTCTTGATGTTGGATTTCTAGATGTTCAATTTCGGATTTAGATAATAATGTGAATATTCGAATGTAATTCTGTGCATCTGCATCACTTGTATTTAGCCAATATTGATAAAATTTATATGGACTTGTGCGTTCTTTCGATAACCAAACATTTCCGCCTTCCGTTTTCCCGAATTTACTTCCATCAGCTTTCTTGATCAGCGGTGTTGTCACTGCGTAGGCTTCCCCGCCTGATTTTCTACGAATGAGCTCGGTTCCAGTAACGATATTTCCCCATTGGTCTGAACCTCCGAGCTGCACAATGCAGTTTTTATGTTGGTTGAGATAATAAAAATCAAATCCTTGAACCAATTGATAAGAAAACTCGGTGAACGACATACCTGTTTCTAAACGATTTTTAACTGAATCTTTAGCCAACATGTAATTTACACTGATGTGTTTACCAATATCCCGAATGAAATCTAAAAACGATAGTTGTTTAAACCAATCGTAGTTATTTACAAGTTCTGCCGCATTTGGCCCATCAAAATCCAAAAATTGTTTGAGTTGTTTTTTAACTCCCTTGATATTATAATCTAAGGTTTCTTTATCTAATAAATTTCGCTCATGAGATTTTCCAGAGGGGTCTCCTACCATTCCTGTAGCCCCTCCAACTAAGGCAATAGGTTTATGACCCGCTCGCTGAAAATGTACGAGCGTCATGATTTGAACTAAACTTCCGATGTGTAAAGAATCCGCCGTTGGGTCAAACCCGATATATCCACTCCGCATCCCTTTGCTTAAGGCCTCCTCGGTACCAGGCATGATATCGTGAATCATCCCTCGCCATTTCATTTCTTCAATAAAATTCATCCTAGTTTTTTGTTAGTTCCTTGAATACAGTCTCTAAGCTTTTTTTCTCTAGTTTCAAGGTCAAAATTAACCACCCCGCTTCTTGAGCTTTTTTAGATACATTCTTCCGAAGATCTTGGTCTGAATTCCCTTCAATTAACCACCCTT
>Ga0222713_10006156_pt1 | contig 11461 bp, 12 predicted proteins | sample C33_649DmetaG_FD_165061 | JGI IMG/M metagenome (GOLD analysis project Ga0222713, IMG submission 165061) | Estuarine water microbial communities from San Francisco Bay, California, United States - C33_649D | ecosystem: Environmental > Aquatic > Marine > Unclassified | place: USA: California... | reverse complement strand
GGATGTGGCGTATATCCTTGCTTAGATGCTTTAACTCGCTCGCAAAAGTATTCATTGCGCTTCTTTCCTTTGAAGGCTTCAGATATTTTTCGTTTAGCTTCTTCAGAATGGGATTTCAAATAATTTGGGTGTCCCTTTGATTTCTCTCCAATCTTGCGTTTGGTTTCTTCGGACAGCTTTAATCCAGTTTTAGCAATGCGAATCTTTTCTTTAGTTTCTTCCGAATGCGTTCCACCAAAAAATCCTTCTCCTCCAAGCGTTTTATTACAAAGAGTATCAAAACCAATGGATGCGATTAAATATTTCTCCATTTCCTTTGCTGCATCAAGACTTAAATCTGTTGCGATGATGTCAACAATCTTTCCGTACTTGTTATATACTTTAGTCCAATGATCGTTTCTTCCCTCGTTGCGATAGGCACGCTTAACGTCGTTACCTATCCCAACGTAGAAGATATCACGATTAGTTGGCTTCATATGTATATAAACTATTGCCATATTACAGTGTAGTCAGCGACGCAAGCGAATCGTTTGAAAGGCGGGTCGGGAACAAAATGGCTTGTTTGTATGCGTTTGCCTCATCATAACCAGCCGCAGTATAATTGTTGAAAAGGATTGTATCCAAAGATGAAGGAATTGCTCCGCTTGTATCCGTTCCTTGTTGTACTCCGTTCACATACAAAACAAAATCGTTTGCCTTATAGGCAAATGCAATTTTCAAAGTGTCCCCCGTAGAATACAATGTGGTGCTTTGGATATTGGCTTGGGTAGCACCATTGTAGACAAATGCTTGTATCTTTTTTGTTGCCAAACCTACTAACTCTATAAATTGGTTTGTCGCACCTTGTAATAACATAAAGCGACCATTTCTTGAGTTAAAAGTTGCTTTGACCTCTACGAACATCGTTCCTTCGGTGGCACCAATCAAAGAAGAAATGCCCGTTTTAGAAGCAGCATCCTTCACACGGGTCACCGCAGTTGATAGGGTGGGGATGTACGAAGTGGCGTAGGTTCCCGCCTCAAGTTGTGCGCCCCATACGTAAACATTGGTAGTCAATTCATTTGCTTCGCCACGTACGGAGGTATTGCTTGTTACAATATCTAAAAGGAACGTATTTGTTGTAGTTGTAGCTTGTGCCGTTGCGGTCATTGAGCATCTGTACCATCCATTGCCGTAGGAAACTATTGAGGCTGTAGCACCAGCGCCAACGTCCCCTATTACTCCATTTGCTACGTCAAAATTTGCGTAAACAGTAGAAAGGTAAGGGGTGCCGCTTCCAACAAACTGAACAAAATTATTTGTTCCAGCCTTTACAAAAATTGACGTTGTGTAAGTAGTTCCAGAAGTCAAACTTATTACTCCATTAGAACGAAGTTGGTGTTCGTTTAAAGTTCCGTCAGCAGTAAATGTGTCAGCGCTTGAATATCCGTCTGGACCAATAACTGAATTAGCCGTAATGCTTGATTGAATTTTGGTCCAAGCAGCATTATCAAACTGCTCCGAGTAAGTCGCAAGATTCATTCGTTCTGGCTCAAGGAGCAATGAAGGACAAGAAGCCCCCCCCGAATAGTCAAGGCGGGGCAATCCACTCACGGGGCCGACGCTTACCGCACTCCCTAAAGTCGTAATCGGGTCGGTTGCTATGTCTCCCAATTCCCCTTGAGCAAAGGCGATATATACATATTCACCAAGAGAGGCAGCAGTAAAGTTTGGGTTGTGGACTGTTGCGCTCGGATTGATTGCCGTGCATCGGTACCATCCTCCGCCCACCGATTCTATTTTTCCATTTGCTGCACCGCTTGTGATTGTTCCCGTTGATAAGTCAAAAGTTACATTGAGACCTACCCAAATATTAAAAGATGAAACATTACCAGCCTTTGCATAAATACTACCATTTCCAATGTTTGCATTTTGAGCAATTTGAACGGAACCAGTAGACCCCGAACATTCCATTTTCCAAGCGTCGGTGCCTCCAAACGGGTCTGATTGACCTCCCGTTAATGTGGCTCTAACTTTTGTCCAAGCAGCATTACTAAAATCGTTTGAGTATGTCAGTTCGTTCGTACGAACTTTCTCCACCAAACCCGAACTATTGATTCTACTGGCGCTTGAGGCTCGGCTGAATGTCAAATCGCCCGATCCATCGGTTGGTTTGACTGAGTAGATTTTTTGATTCTTTATGCCAGAGGGCACGAGAACCAATGAGGCTTCTGTGAACAGGCTCATAAGAATAAGGGTTGAAGTGATTGGTTCAAGCAGCTCAAGGACTCAAGGGTTCCGCCATCAGCGAGGACACGAGTCTGGAATGCGAGCGTGTATTCATTGCCTCCGCCGCCGAAGTATTGGCGGTAAAGCAAATAAGTCGCTACCTTCCGAATGCGCTGTCGAGGCGCAGGAGGTGCGACATTGTCGGGGTTGATTTGGATGTAATCCATGTTGTAACAAATATAATTCGTTAGAAGTTCATAAGACTCTGAAGGTCAAGGCAGTTGCGCACATTGTTCAGAAGTTACTTGCTCTTGCGTTGTACGATGTACCATTGTGAATTGTGGCACAAGACCATGATGCCGTCATAGGAACGGTTGAAGGTGGCAGAGGTTTCGCCGTCAATGGTTACGCCAGAATCCCCTGTGTTTGGTCTCAATGTGACATAGGTGTTCGCGCCTATGGTGCTATCTGACTTGAAGCGAATCATTCGGCCTTCCGATGCACTCACCTCTGGAAGGTTCACAAAGGCTTCGCCATTACCTCCGACCCAAGAGTTGAAGACGATGAAGTCCGTGTCGCGAACATCGTACTCGGAGCCATCTGAATGCTCCACATCTTGAATGAGTGCTGTGTGCGATCCCTCGAAGTCAGCATCGGCAGCAAAGGTCGAGTTGCCTATCACCGACAGGGTGGAGTTCAGCGTTGATGCACCTGTGACTCCAAGCGTGCTGCTCAAGGTAGTGGCTCCAGAGACGGCAAGGGTGCTGCTCAATGCTGAGGCTCCATCTACGGCAAGAGTGCTCTTGAGAGAGGTAGCCTTCTGAACTTCCAACTGCTCTGCCACGATGGTGTCTTGTAGGATGTTCACATTGTTGCCGCCGAGAACACTCAAGTCATAGGCCGCCGTGGTCACGCAGCTCAACGCCTCCACGGTGCCGCCATCTGCCTCAACTCTTGCTTGGTATGCTGTGCCGACTCCAGAGATGCCTAGAACAGCGCCGCCATCTACCAAGAGCTTTTGGTCGAGCGTGGTGTTGCCTGTAGCCTCGAGAGTTCCGTTGACCTTTCCGCCTGTTGTGACCTCCTGGAATGGGCCGAGCTTTTGGTTCTCTATGTCAATGGACATACCACCGACCTTTCCCGCATTGAGTTCGTTCGGGCCGCCTGTGGGTGAAGATGCTCCGCTTCGTACAAGTGCAGGAGTGCGGTCAAGAAGCAATGGTTCAGCCTCTGTGATGTTCGTGGTCGCACGAGCGATGGTGAACATCTCGGCATCCCATTCGTCATAATTCGCCACGAACTTTCCGCCTGTTCTGAGGTAGTAGTTGCCATCGAACTGAAGACGTGGTTGGAAGGATGCTGTACTGAGTATCTTGCCGTTGTAGCGTTGAATAGGTGAGGAGTGCAGAGCCAATGCTTCGCGTGTCATCAACTTCAAGATGGGCAGACCTGTTCCGCTGTTGCCTTTACGCCAAGCAATCGAAGAATCCCATGCTGAGGTGCTGCTGTTGAATGCCAACAAGTAGCCCGTTTGAAGCGATCCATCGCCGATGTAAATCTCGCCAAGGTCTAGTGTGAGGTTGCTGCCAATCGCTGTGCTTGAGTTGGTTGCCGTGTAGACTTCTCCGCTTGATGGGTCTTGCCCTCCATCTAGACGGGTGAAGGCGAAGACGATGTTCCAAGTCTCACTCTGATGTCCTGCAAGCGTGTAGACCGTGTTGTTCTGAATGTTGTATGTGGCGTACTTCTCCACAAGTACTCTGAACTGACCCGTGACAGGCAAGTCGCTTGTGGTGATGGTTGTGAGCATGTACATGCTACCAATGCCTCCGCTGACACTCTGAGCCTCAAGGTCGAAATAGTAGTACCCCGCCGTTGTTGACCAGGCAGGCGTGTCAAATGTAGTGGCTCCAAATGCATAACCATTGAAGCCTCTGTTGTAATAGTAGTAGGTGCCTGTGTTGCTGCTATCCTCTACGCGAATCTGAACTCGGAAGACAGGCGTGATGGCAAAGGCATCGTTGTCTTCTTCTCCTGTTGAAGATGTGATGGTGTAGTTGACACTTCCGTAGACAGAGAGCTGAATGCCTTGACCACCAGCCACGAAGCCAAGCACTTGCTCGGTGTTGCTCGCATCAAAGGCTCCCGCACCGAACCAAGGCGAAAGGAATCGCTGTGCATAGGTGACGCTGACCTTCTTCAAGGCGGGCAAGAAGTTCCAAGAGTTTCCTGCTAGGCGCGCGTTGCCACTCGTTTGGTCAACAACAATGTCATCTGAGACGCTTGGGTTGGCGATGACCACACCTGTGTTGTCGTATCGGCTGACATAGCGAGACGATACTGCTCGGTTGCCTACTTGCTCAAAGACAAAGCGCCCCTCTGTAAGATACACACGCGCTCCCCATAGAATAGCCTCTTGACGAAGGACATCAAGGTAGGTGAGGCGCACGGTGTTGCCATCGTTGTCCTTGCTTGCGAACAGATTGACATCAACGCCAGATAGGTAGAGTGGATCGTCTGTTGTGGCGTAGGTCATCTTTGTCACTTCCCACCAATCGACTGAGGTCTCAAGGAAGGCTGTGTCTGCTGCCCATAGGTCTGAAGTGCCTGCCGCTTCAAGGCAGTTGTAGATGACGAGATTGTTGCGCGTGATTCCGAGGCCGTTCTGCGTGATGCTGTTGGTGTCGGTGTACTCTATGTTTGCAAGCCGCCCGATTCCATCGACAGCCTTGAGTCGCATGAAGTAAGGCTGTGAGGCATCTTCGAGAGTGACCAAGTCCTGCATCACCCATCCAGCCCAAAAGAGGCTGTAGTCATCTCCTCCGAGCGCTTCGATGGCATTCTGCACGCAGTCCATTCCCTCAAGAGTTCCGCCGTCAGCAATGACTCTCTCACGATACACTTGACTTGGAGGAGGTACGCTGTTGGCCTTTAGGATAACAACGCGGAAGCGATTCTCTTGGTAGGTCTTGAGTGCATCAAAATAGTTGAGCACTTGGCCCGTGCGCAGAGCCACACCAACCTCTACCTCAGAGCTGATGATGGGGCTGATGATGTCATCAGTATCGCCCGAATAGTTGAGCGTGAAGCCATCGTCACCACACTCGAACTGATGAGCACCTCCGAGCCATTCGGAGTCATGCAGTTCTATCTTGTACTGAGCGCCTTGGTCTGATAGAAATTCGGAATAGAGTCTGATTGCCATAATTAGAAGCCGCGATAGCGTGAACGAATACGAGAAGCCCGCTCTTGGGAGAGCAGAATATCTTGACCTTGAATGCGGCCTGTGACATTGATATTGCCACCCGCAAAGGAGTTCAGTCTATCTAGGGGAATGACAGCCTCTGGGCCTCCGCCCTCACCGACCATCGCAAGCGTGGGGCCTGTGACGATGCCACCTTCTGCCATCTGAGGGATGCCCATTATTCCCTTGAAGAGCCCTCCAACTAATGCGCTTCCAGACAAGAGCGGCCCCCCAGCAGTTAGAGCGAAGCCTGTGCCTCCTGTGATTACCGTGATGAGTGCAGCAAGAATTGCAGCAGCGGCGGCGGCGGCAAGCAGTTTCACCGTGAGTGCCTTGAGCATGTTCATGAGATTCTTCGTGAAGCTCTCACCGTTCTGAATGCTTGCCACGAAAAGAGTCTGCAAGGAGTTGCCTACAGCATCAATGGATAGACGCATGTAGTCAAACATATTGAGAGCGGTCTTTGGGATCAAAGCGATTTTCTCCTCGGTTTCATCAAGGACTGGTTGCATGCCCTCGAACGCTGCGCGGGTCTTTTCTAGGTGCTTATAGAAGCGAGCCATCTCATCGCTACCCTCTGATAGGCTCACGCTCCAGGCATTCATATCCTTTTGGCCTGTGCCTATCTCAAGGGTCGTGTTGATGAGTCCTTCGTTCATCTCCTTGACCTCGCGGTTCACATTGCCAAGAACGCGCTCGTATTCCTTGAGGTTCTCAATGCGCTTCTTCTCTTCATCTGTGAGCTCCTTCGTCTCCTCGGCAGTCTCCCCTGTGCCACCTTTTGTGATTTCAAGGGTGTTGTTGTATTCTTCAGCATTGATGCCCAACTCCTTGAGCACCTCGTTCTTGCTGTTGAATTGCTCATTCAATTCAGCATCTGCTCGCTGAAGCTCCGTCTCAGCGCCTGTGAGAATCTTGTACTGCGTGTTCAAGCGACCCGCAAGAGAGAAGGAACCAGAGGCACCTACTTCACGAATACGGCCCGCCTTGACTTCGGCGTTGTACCAATTACGAAGCGCAAGGATGCGCTCCTCAAGAGTCATGTTTGTGAAGTCGAGCCCATGATTGTACTCCTTCTCCATTTGGCTCAATCGAGCAGCGACCTCTCGGCGTTTCTCTGCCACATTGATAGCGGCTTGGGCTTTCTTCTCAGCGGCGGCATCAATAGCCTCCTGCTGCTTCATGATGACGATGCGGTTGACTAATTCGTCATTCAAGGCGATTGTAGCCTTCTTGAGCTCCTCGCTGCTTGTCTTCTCTGCATCAATGTTCTCCAAGTACCCAGGGTACTTTGTTTGAAGCATCGCAATGATTTCACCCTTGCGCTCGCTGCTTGTGTTGGCAGACTCAAGTTCAATGACGAGACCACCGACAGCCACAGCCTCCTCCTCTAACTTGGAAGAGAACGGCTCGCTCAGATAGTTGGCGGCGGCATTGGCGAACTCTGCCATGAATCCTGCGGCAGGGCCCATGACCTTGTTGAGTCTCTCACCAATGGCTATCTGTAGGTTCTGAACGCTTGCGGCGAATGCTGCCGTCTTGTCTCCTGTGGATGTGAATGCGGCACCCGCTTTGCCCATCTCCTCCTCGGCGATCTTGGCAACGACTCTCGTGACATCGCCAATGCTCTGCGCTTCAACAGCGGCACCATTGAACTCTTTGCTCAATCGTGATGCTGAGATGCCAAGGTTGTCAAGAATCTTGGGTGACTTACGACCAATACCAACGATGACCGAGTTCAACATATAGTCAATGGACTCGCCTGTCTCTTGTGCTCGGCGTGATGCAAATTCCAAGAGGCGCGTCATCTCCTTCATTGGGATGCCGAACTGCTGTGCTTTCACAGCCGAAGTCATGAGCTCGAGGTCACTCGCTGTGCCTCGTGTTGCTGTTCTGAGGTCGTTCAGAAGGGTTGGGTCAGCGAAGCGGCGGAATGCGTTCTCTACACCTTCAGCCTTGCCTGCGAGTTCGGATGCCTCTTTGCCGAATGATGCGATGCGATCCACTACGAAAGCCGCTCCAATGGTGGCACCCAATGCACCAAAGCCCCTCGACATATTCGAGAGGCTGCGGTCTATGTTACGAATCGAAGAGCGAAAGTCCTTGAGGTCTGCTCCAATCTTGAAGTTGATACTACTTAATGATGCCACGGCTCTTTGCTTCGTTGAGGATTTGGGTGAATGTCGGCTTCTCTTTTGGTGCTACCTTCTTGCTTTTCTCCCAAGGGAAGGTGGCTAAGTCCTTGGGCTTGAGTTGTTTCTTCAGATGCGGGTTGATAGTTATTGCTGCCAGCCACCGCGTCTGCTCCCAAGATATTTGCAGCCCTTGCTCGAGTCTCTTTTGAAACCCTTTCGCCTTGTTGGTGAAGACTCGTGGGGTGAGGTTCATGAACTCCTCCCATGTCATCGCCATCTCGCCGAGCGCGAGCTGCTCTATCTCATCCCAGCCCAGAGGTGCGCTCTCTACTTCTGGGCCGCTATCTTTCCCGCATCCGCAAAGGCGCGAGCGAATACCTCCATGCACTTGTTGAGTGCCTCTTGGTCTTCGTCAAGTAAATCAGCAACATCATCAACACTCAACTTGAAGGATGTCTTCTCTGCGCGTGCTCCGTCTTTGAGACCTGCATACATCAAGAAGATGGCCTGCTCTAGGTTGATTTCTGTGCTCAGTTGCCCCATGTCCTGCAACTTGATGCCAGAGAGATTCGTGAAGATTCTCAAGGCATTGAAGCCGTACTTGATGGGGTAGCTTTTTTCTGCGATTTCGATGTGCTCCTGCATCTCTTTCGGTTTAGTGAGTTTCGGAGGAGGGCAAGCCCTCCCCCTTCACTCGGTTAGTGTTTAAGCGTTAGCCGCTTCAGTCAATGCTGCGCTGCCCTCGAATGAACAAGACCATGAAACATTGTCTTCAACGCCTGCGTCTTGGCTGATAGAAGTCACATAGGCTGTGCCGCTGTAGACCTTCTCGCCTGTTCCTGCGCTTCCGAACTTAACGGTCACGAGCGTGCGATCCTTGAGGTAGCCAAACAAGTCAGAGGCATCTTCTTTGCCGCTGATGTTATAGCACACCAAGCCATCACAAGTCAATGACCAGCTCTTCTGTCCCTCCAACAATTCGCGCCATCCAGCGGAATCTTTCGTTGAGGTGTCACGGGTGTCCATCGTTACGCTCAAGCCTGCGCTTGTAGCCTTACCAATGACCGTGTAGGTCGATCCTCCGTCCGTGCTGATAGACACTAGGACATCGGTTGCATTCATCACAGATGTAGATGCTGCCATTATTTCTCTTCTTTATTAGATGGTTTAACAGCCACGAAGCCGTTCGCCTCGAGCTGTTCGGCTATGTGAATAGGCACCTCCACGAATGAGCCTGCCTTGATGGTATGCTCTCGCTTCAGTTCCCAATCTTTTGCCAACTTTACAATTTTCATTCTCTTACGATTCTGAAGGTTAAATCCACCTGCACGCCGTAGAACTCATCAGTATCTGAGTAGACATCTCTGAGGTCATTGAACGCACAGCTCTGGACATTTACACCAGCCACGGTGCCACTCATTCTTGGGAAGGCTGAGCGAACGCCTTCAACAGCATCTTGGCAGACGCTGTAGGTTGTAGCCACCACGGTCAGCCTCACAGAGACCTCATCGAGGTGGCTGTCCGCGTCTTTCGTGGAGCTTGGATCGACACGGAATGTATCATACACCGCATAGGGTGCAGAGGCTCCTTGAGCCGCAAGGTAAGGATAGACCCTGCCGCTGAAGATGCCGTTGAGCGTTGCATCGCTGTCGAACTTGCTCTTGATTACTTTTCCAACCATCACTTGACGCTGCTAAGTTTCTGAATCTGAATAGCGGCAAACTTGAAGAACTCCTTCTTGAATGTTTGTACCGTGTACGGGTATGCCGTTTGCTTGGCGCGGTCAGCGAAGCCAATGTTGTGGCCTCTGTAGCGTCCGTTGTTTAGGTAGCCGTAGTTGATGAAGTGAGCGTACCATCCGCCCTTGTTTGGGTCTGAGAATCTTCCCTTGACCTTTGGGCCAATGTGAGTGACCCACATGTCTCGAGCTCTTGACCAAAAGAACATCACATCGATAGACTTGCGAAGTTGTCCAGGCTGAATGCGGGCATAGATTGCTCCGTCTCGGTATACCACGAACTCATCCTCCATGAGGTCATCGATGTTTTGCTTGAACGCATCAATCATTGGTTTGGCGGCTTTCTTGCCTGCCTCACGCATGACCTTGCGGCGAACTACATCCTCCATCTTTTTCATCTTCTTGAGGGTCTCTTCGAGTCCTTCAATTTCGATGTGAATAGGAGAGCCCCCTGCGCGTCCTGCATGAGAACGGCGGCGGCCTTGAGCAATTAGGCGTTCTGCACTAGTTCCCATCAGTCAACGAGTCTAGTCACAAGGTGCATGAAGCGCTTGCGCTCAATAGGGAGCACAGCCTCAATCTCAAAAATATCACCATCCCAAGAGATTTGCATCTTCTCATTGATGGCGCTGTTGTATCGGATGCCAAACTCAACACGCTTGACAGCCTCAAGGCGATTGCTCTCTTCACCTTCTTTTCCGCTCATGTACTCGACCTTTGCCCACACTTGAGTGATGACTCCAGGAAGCGAGTCGATGGCATCCACAACGCATGCGGTGCCTTCAATCGCTCCTCCATCATCTGTGACTCTTTCCCCAAATTCATTGACAAAGGCATCCTGTCCCATCGTGCGAACACTCTGACCGAATGAGTCGGTCTGCGTGTAGGCTTCAAGGATAGTGATGCGGCGATCCAACTCGCCAAGGTCTTTGATAGGGAATAGGCTCATGCGAATGTCCAGACTCGGTAGGGGTTCATCAAGTATTCAGCAGCGGTGGGCAACTGCTTGATGCTGTCCTGCCGCTTCTCGTACATCTCGCCAATCATCAAAAGCATTGCTTGGCGGATGGGTGCGGGTACATCCGAAGAGGATGAATAGCCACACACATAGCGCACGACCACGGCGTTCACCGTGTCCTTTGTAGCGCTCCAACCATTCTCGCTCAAAACTCGAGCGGGTTCACTCACAAGGTCAGTCCGATAGTTCTCAGAGGCTACCGTCTGTTCATCGCCAACTGAGTCAACATACTTGACGCTAGTGATGCTCTGAATAGGGCCTCGGCTCAAGTAGATGATGTCCTTGTCTTTTGGGTTTCGGTAGTCTGGGAATCCATCAAAGAACTCCTCGATGGTCGTAGTCATCAAGATGCGCCGCGTGTAGGCTTCAGCCATAGCACGAGCCGCTGAGATGAGTACACCAATCAAGGTGTCCTCGTCTGAGGAATCAACACGCAAGAAGCTCTTGACCTCTGCGGTAGTTAGTGGCTCGCTCGTGGCGGCTGTGATGACTGAAATGCTCATCGGGTTTCTTTCTTGACTTTAGAGCTTGATGTTTTCTTTGTCGCGTTAGCAGGTGCGGCGATAGGCTCGGCGAATCCTGCTGCGATCCATTGTGCTGCCTCATCAGAGGACAACTCCGCCTCACTACCTGCGTAGTGGGCGAAGCCGTCTCCGACGATGGTCTCTTTGAAGATGACCTTCATAATTCCTAAATCAATTAGGCTTGTACCAAGTACTTGATAGCGTTGGCTTGCAGGATGTTGGAGTCAACACGCTTGTAGGCGATATATCCCACAACGAGGGCATCAGCATAGCGCTCGTCAAGGCGCAAGAACTGAAGGCCACCAGCAACACGCACAACGAACTTGCTCCAATCACCGAACAAGATGGTCTTCTTCGCAGTAGCGATGGCGTCCATGTCGTTGTTGATGTGGATGGGCTTGCCGTACAACATATCCTTCTCGCCTGGGTTCATAGCAGGAACGAAGATGGGGAAGTCGTTAGCAGAGCCCAAGCCCAACTTGCGCACAGCAGCAAGGGTGCTGTCCTTCATCATGAAGCCAGCGTTTGCAGAGTTGCGGTAAGAGGGGTCAACGGCGTACATCAAATCAAGGATTTCAGCAGCGGTGATAGCAG
>Ga0222713_10006155_pt1 | contig 11463 bp, 5 predicted proteins | sample C33_649DmetaG_FD_165061 | JGI IMG/M metagenome (GOLD analysis project Ga0222713, IMG submission 165061) | Estuarine water microbial communities from San Francisco Bay, California, United States - C33_649D | ecosystem: Environmental > Aquatic > Marine > Unclassified | place: USA: California... | reverse complement strand
CAACTCCAAGGACGCGCTGCGCAGGAACATGGAAATCGAGTTCGAGCGCAACGGCGAGCGCTACACCTTCCTCAAGTGGGCCAAGCAGGCCTTCTCCGGCATCCGCGTGGTGCCGCCCGGCAACGGCATCTGCCACCAGGTCAACCTCGAATACCTGTCGCGCGGCGTTTGGGAAAAAGACGGCATCTACTATCCCGACTCCACCGTCGGCACCGACTCGCACACCACCATGGTCAACGCCATCGGCGTACTGGCCTGGGGCGTGGGCGGCATCGAGGCTGAAGCCGGCATGCTCGGCCAGCCCTACTACTTCCTCGAGCCCGACGTCGTCGGCGTGCACATGACCGGCAAACTCAAGCCCGGCGTCACCGCCACCGATCTCGTGCTCACCGTCACCGAACTGCTGCGCAAGACCAACGTCGTCAACAAGTTCGTCGAATACTTCGGCGAGGGCGCTGCTTCGCTGACCCCGACCGACCGCGCCACCGTCGCCAACATGTCGCCCGACTACGGCGCGACCTGCGGCTTCTTCGCGATCGACGAAAAGACGCTCGAGTACTACCGCATGACCGGTCGCGAACAGCACTGCGACGCCATCGAGTCGTACCTGAAGGCCCAGGGCATGTACGGCATCCCGAAAAAAGGCGAAATCGATTACACCCAGGTCGTCGAACTCGACCTCTCCACCGTGCGCCCCAGTGTCTCCGGTCCCAAGCAACCTGAAGAGCGCATCAACCTCGAAGGCATCGGCGCCCGCTTCACCGAACTGTTCTCCAAGCCGGTCGCCGAGAGCGGCTACAACAAGCCTGCCGCGGAAATCACCAAGCGCGTACCGGTCGCCAACAAGGCCATCGGCGACGTCGGCCACGGCGACATCGGCATTGCCGCGATCACTTCCTGCACCAACACCTCGAATCCGTGGGTGCTGCTCGCCGCCGGCCTGCTGGCGAAAAAAGCCGTCGAGAAAGGCATGAAGCCGCATCCGCGGGTGAAGACCTCGCTGGCCCCCGGCTCGAAAGTGGTTACCGCCTACCTCAAGGATTCGGGCCTACTGCCCTACCTTGAACAACTGGGCTTCCACGTCGTTGCCTACGGCTGCACCACCTGCATGGGCCTCGCCGGCCCGCTGGACAAGGACCTCGAGGACGCCATCGTCAAGAACGACATCATTTCCGCGGCCGTGCTCTCGGGCAACCGCAACTTCGAAGCCCGCGTGCACCAGAGCCTGAAGGCCAACTTCCTGATGAGCCCGCCGCTGGTCGTCGCCTTCGCGCTGTCCGGCACGGTGCTGAAGAATGTCGAAACCGACCCCATCGGCAAGGACAAGGACGGCAAGCCGGTATTCCTCAAGGACCTGTGGCCCACGCCCGCCGAAGTCGACCAAGTGATGAAGTTCGCCACCAACAGCGACAACTTCAAGCGCGAATACGGCGACCTCTCCGGCGCCAAGGACCTGTGGGAAGCCATACCCGAGGCCAAGGGCGCGCTGTTCCAGTGGGATCCGAAATCCACCTACATGCTCGAGCCTCCGCTGTTCGAGGGCTTCAGGAAGGAACTGCCCAAGGTCAACGACGTCAAGAGCGGCCGCGCGCTGGGCATCTTCGGCAACAAGCTGACCACCGACCACATCAGCCCGGTGGCACCGATCCGCAAGGGCACGCTGGCCGGCGACTGGCTGGTCGCTGCCGGCAGCACCGACCTTTCGAGCTTCGGCTCGCGCCGCACCAACCACGAGGTGATGGTCCGCGGCGCCTTCGCCAATCCGCGCATCAAGAACCTGATGGTGCCCGGCACCGAGGGCGGCGTCACCATCCACCAGCCTTCCGGCGACAAAATGCAGATCTATGAAGCCTCGATGCGCTACCAGAAGGATGGCGTGCCGCTTTTCGTGTTCGGCGGCGAAGCCTACGGTACGGGTTCATCCCGCGACTGGGCTGCCAAGGGCACGCAGATGCTGGGCATCAAGGTCGTGGTCGCCCGCGGCTACGAGCGCATCCACCGTTCCAACCTGATCGGCATGGGCGTGCTGCCCTGCCAGTTCAAGGGCAACGACAGCGTGCAGTCGCTCAACATCACCGGTGAGGAAACCTACGACCTGCTCGGCGTCGCCGGCGGCAACGTCAAGCCGATGCAGGACGTGACGCTGGTGATCCACCGCAAGGACGGCAGCACGCAGAATGTCACCGTCACGCTGCGCGTGGATTCGCCGATCGAGGTTGAATACCTCAAGCACGGCGGAATTCTTCCATACGTGCTTCGCGAATTGATGGCCGCTTGAGATAAAACCGACGCCGCCCGTGCTTCGACAAGCTCAGCACGAACGGCTTTCAAAATGACCGTTCGCCCTGAGCTTGTCGAAGGGTGAACGTTCATTTTTTAAAGCACTGACAATCAGGACGAGAAAACACCATGGCACAAGACACATTCAAGACCCTGAAGGATTTCACGCCTTCACCCGGCAAGACCGGGAAATTCCATTCGCTGGCGGCGCTGGAAGCGGCCGGCCTTGGCAAGATCTCGCGCCTGCCGCGCTCGATCCGCGTCGTGCTCGAAGCACTGGTGCGCCACTGCGATGGCGAGAAAATCAGCGAAGACCAGGTCAAGGCGCTGGCCGCCTGGCAGGCCAATGGCAAGCGCACCGCGGAAATCCCGTTCATCGTCGTGCGCATCGTGCTGCAGGACCTGATCGGCTTCGGCGCCTTGAACGACCTGTCGGCGATGCGCGCCGCCGCGGAACGCCTCGGCGTGCCGCCCGGCAAGATCGAGCCGCTGGTGCCGGTCGACGTCGTCGTTGACCACTCGGTCGAAATTGACGTGCACAACGCGCCGGATGCCGTGCAGCGCAACCAGGAAATCGAATTCAAGCGCAACGCCGAACGCTACCGCTTCGTCAAATGGGCGCAAGGTGCGTTCGAAACCGTGCGCGTGGTGCCGCCGGGCAACGGCATCATTCACCAGATCAACATGGAATATCTGTCGCAGGGCGTCTGGGAGAAGAACGGCGTCTACTTCCCCGACACCGTGTTCGGCACCGACTCCCACACCACCATGGTCAACGGCATCGGCGTCGTCGGCTGGGGCGTGGGCGGCATCGAAGCCGAGGCCGCGATGCTCGGCCAGCCCAACGCCTTCCTCACGCCGGACGTCATCGGTTGCCACATGACCGGCAGGCTGCGTGAAGGCGTCACAGCCACCGATCTTGCATTAACCGTCACCGAACTCATGCGCAAGGCCAAAGTGGTCGGCAAGTTCGTCGAGTTCTTCGGCGAAGGCGCTGCCGCGCTGACCGCCGCCGACCGCTGCACGGTGGCCAACATGGCGCCCGAATACGGCGCGACCATGGGCTACTTCCCGGTCGACGACAAGACCGTCGATTACTTCCGCACCACCGGCCGCTCGCCGGAACTGGTCTCCGCGATCGAGGCGTATTACAAGGCGCAGGGCCTCTACGGCATGCCGAAGAAAGGCGAGATCGACTACACCCAGGTCATCGAACTCGATCTGGGTTCCATCGTCCCCAGTCTGTCGGGCCCGAAACGCCCGCAGGACCGCGTCAGCCTGCCCGAGCTCGGCCGCAACTTCGAGATGCTGTTCTCGGCGCCGACTGACAAAAACGGTTATGCCCGTCCCGCCGATGATCTGAACCGCCGCGTGCCCTCCGGTCATGCGGAATTCGACGTCGGCCATGGCGACGTACTGATCTCGTCGATCACCTCGTGCACCAACACCTCCAACCCGGCGCTGCTGATTGCCGCCGGCCTGCTCGCCAAGAAGGCGGTGGAGAAAGGCCTCACCGTCAGCCCGCGGGTGAAGACTTCGCTGGCGCCCGGCTCCAAGGTCGTCACCGCCTACCTGCGCGACGCCGGCCTGCTGCCTTACCTCGAAAAGCTCGGCTACGGCGTGGTCGCCTACGGCTGCACCACCTGCATGGGTGCCGCGGGTCCGCTGGACGCCAAGATCGAGGACGCCGTGGTCAAGCAGGATCTCGTCACCTGCGCCGTGCTGTCGGGCAACCGCAACTTCGAAGCCCGCGTGCATGCCAACCTGCGTGCCAACTACCTCGCCAGCCCCGCTCTGGTCGTGGCCTACGGCATCAAGGGCACCGTGCGCACCGATCTCACCAAGGACCCGCTGGGCACCGGCAAGGACGGCAAACCGGTCTACCTGAAGGACGTGTGGCCATCCGACGCCGAAGTGGCTGCGCTGCTCAAGTTCGCATCCAACGCCGAACATTTCCGCCGTGAATACGGCGACCTGTCGGGCAACAAGAAACTGTGGGAAGCCGTGCCCGAGATCAAGGGTGCGGTCTACCAGTGGGATCCGAAATCGACCTTCATCCGCGAACCGCCGTTCTTCGCGGGCGTCACCCGCCAGCTGGGCAAGGTCACGGACATCGACGGCGCGCGTGCGCTGGCCATCCTCGGCGACTCGATCACCACCGATCACATCAGCCCGTCGACCAAGATCAAGCCGGGCACACCTGCCGGCAAGTGGCTGGACCCGTACAAGGAAAACCATCCGCCGTCAGAATGGGGCCATTTCGGCGTGCGCCGCTGCAACCACGAACTGATGGTGCGCGGCACTTTCGCCAACGTGCGCCTGCGCAATGCCATCGCCCCCGGCACCGAAGGCCCGGTCACCAAGCACATGCCCGACGGCGCGCAGATGACCATCTTCGAAGCCTCCGAGCTCTACCAGAAGGCAGGCACCCCGCTCGTCATCTTCGGCGGCGAGGACTTCGGCATGGGTTCATCGCGTGACTGGGCGGCCAAAGGCATCCTGCTGCTCGGCGTGCGCGCCGTCATCGTCAAGAGCTTCGAGCGCATCCACCGTGCCAACCTGATCGGCATGGGCGTGGTGCCCCTGCAGTTCAAGCCGGGCGAGGACGTGAAGACGCTGGGCATCGACGGCACCGAAACCTTCAGTATCGATGGCATCGCCGGCGGCAACGTCAAGCCGATGCAGGACGTCACCATGACCATCAAGCGTGCCGACGGCACGACCAAGAAAGTCACGCTGACGCTTCGCATCGACACCGGCATCGAAGTCGATTACCTGAAGCACGGCGGCATCCTGCCGTATGTTTTAAGGGATTTGTTGGCCGCTGCTTGAGCATGACCGCAGCGATAAAAAACCCGGGGAAACCCGGGTTTTTCTTTTTAAAACATATAGTTAATATCAATCACGGGCGCCGCGGCTCGTACATCTGCGCCTCGATGGCGGTCAGCGCCTCGGCCGCCAACGCACGGCCGGCAATGCCGCTGGCCACGGCCAACCCGGCGATGGTGGCGGCGATGTGCGCCGACACCTCGCGGATGCGCGGCAGCGCCGGATACAGGCTGCCCTGCGCAAGGTCAGCCTCGGTGACGAGGTGCGCCAGCGTATGCGCCGCCTGCATGAACATGTCGTCGGTGATGACCTTGGACTTGCTTGCGATGACGCCGAGGCCGACGCCGGGAAAGATGTACGAATTGTTGCCCTGGCGCGGCACGAAGGTCTGGCCGTTGAACTTGACCGGATCGAAGGGACTGCCGCAGGCATAGAGCGCGCGACCGCCACTCCACTTGTAAGCCTCCTCCGCGGTGCACTCCGCCTTGGAGGTCGGATTCGACAGCGCGAAAATGATCGGACGCTCGTTCAACTTCGCCATCTCCTCGATCACCTCTCGCGTAAACGTGCTGCCCACCGCAGCGACGCCGATGATCGCCGTCGGCTTGAGCGTCTTGATCGCGGTCAGAAAATCGCCTACCGGTGCATGGTCATGGGCATAGCCCAGCTTGTGGTGTGCGAGGTCGGTGCGGCTTTTCACCACCAGCCCCTTGGAATCGACCAGCCAGCAGGTCTTCCTCGCCTCCTCGGGACTCATGCCCTGCGCCACCATCGCCGAGGCGATCAGGTCGGCAATGCCGGTCGCCGCCTCGCCGGCGCCCAGGAACAGCACACGCTGATCGGTCAGCGGCGCACCGGTCACCCGCAGCGCCGAGAAGATGCCCGCCAGCGCCACGGCTGCAGTGCCCTGGATGTCGTCATTGAAGCTGGGCACCCGGCCGCGATATTTCTCGAGCAGGCGGAACGCGTTGTGGTTGGCGAAATCCTCGAACTGGATGACCACGCCGGGAAACACTTCCTGGGCCGCGGTGATGAATTCCTCGATGAAGTCATCGTAGGCCTTGCCGGTGACCCGCTTCTGGCGCAGGCCGACATAGAACGGATCGTTGCGCAACTCGTCGTTGTTGCAACCCACGTCCAGCGTCACCGGCAGGCACAGCCGCGGATGGATGCCGGCGCAGGCGGTGTACAGCGACAGCTTGCCGACGGGTATGCCCATGCCGTTGGCGCCGAGATCACCGAGGCCGAGAATGCGCTCACCATCGGTGACGACGATGATGCCGGCTTCGTACGGCCAGTTGCGCAGCACGTTGGCGATGTTGCCGCGATCGTTGATGCCGATGAACATGCCGCGCGGCCGCTGGAAGATCGCGCCGAACTTCTGACAGGCCAGACCGACGATCGGCGTATAGACAATGGGCTGCATTTCATCAATGTGATCGCAGAGGATGCTGAAAAACAGATCCTCGTTGCGGTCATGCAGCGCATTCAGCGCAATGAATTTGTCCAGCGGATCGGACAGCTTGCGGAAAGTCGCCAGAAATCGTGCTGCCTGCTCGGTACGGCTGTGCACATGGGGCGGCAGCAGGCCGCGCAGGCCCAGCTCTTCGCGTTCCTTCTCGGTGAAAGCGGTGCCGCGATTGAGTATCGGATCGCGCAGCAGTTCGAGGCCGCGCGGATTCTTGGGAGTGCGACTGCAAACCCCTGCCTTGTCGGAATGGCTCATGGTGTTCTCCTCAGTGCTGCAAGGTACTGCGGCTCAGCGCATGTAATCGTTGAGGTATTTCTTGTAATCCGCACCGGATACCAGTGCATCCATTTCCTTGGCCGACAGGATTTTGTCGGCCAGTTCCGAGGCTGCGCCACCGTTGTAGAGATGCGCATAGACATCGCGCAGCGCCTTGCACGCCGCTGCCACCGGCTGGTGTCCCTGCAGCAGCACGCGCGCACCGGCCTTGGCGAAATCCGCACGTTTCGCGGTGGTCTTGCCCGGGCCGACGATCAGCGGCAGCTTCGAGGCCTGGTGCACCGCCTGCACCTGCTCCGCGGTCTCGACGCCGATGATGAAAATGCAGTCCACACCGCAGGCGGCATAGGCCTTGACCCGCTCCACGGTCTTTTCGGTACCCTCGACCTTCAACGCCGCGGTGCGCCCGGCGATCACCGTCGACGGATCGCGTCGCGCAGCCACCGCAGCCTTCAGCTTGCCGACCATTTCCGGGATCGAAATCAGTTCATCCTTGCCCTCGGGTTGACCGAAGCGGATCGGCAAGGAAGTGTCCTCGATGCTCATCGCCGACACCCCGGAATGCTCCAGTTCCTGCACGGTGCGCATCACGTTCAGCGCATTGCCATAGCCGTGGTCGGCATCCACCAGCAGGCTGATATCGCTGGCGCGCATCATGCGCCGCACCTGGTCAGCGAAATCGGTCAGCGTCAGCACGATCAGGTCGGGCGCCGCCAGCGTGGTGTTCGACGACACCGACCCGGCGAGGATGCCCAGCTTGTAGCCCACGCTTTCGGCCAGGCGCGCGGACAGCGGGTCATACACGCTGGCGGGCGACAGGCATTCGCTGCCGTTGAGGATGGCGCGGAAGCGCTTGCGTTGTTCGGTATGGCGCAGATGACTCAAGGTCTTTCTCCTGATGAAAATGCGGACGGGATAGCTGTCACGTTAACAGCAAGCGGGCTTTGCGTAAAATGCACATCCGGTGACCGTTTGACAGGCTGACGGTGACTCTTGTTTACATTGGCCAGCCCAGTCCCGATACTTGCCCTCATGAAAGTCTCCAAGACCGCACTGCAGGATGTGCTGCTGATCGAGCCCGTGGTGCACCGGGACAACCGCGGCTTTTTCCTTGAAACCTGGAACGAACGCGATTTTGCGATAAGCACCGGCGTGAGCACCACTTTCGTGCAGGATAATCATGCGCACTCGACACGCAGCGTACTGCGCGGCCTGCATTACCAGAGACCTAAGTCTCAGGGCAAACTCGTGCGCGTCGTCTCCGGCGAAGTCTTTGACGTGACGGTTGATCTGCGCAAATCCTCACCAACCTTCGGTCGCTGGATGGGCGTCAGCCTCTCCGCTGAAAACGGCTACATGCTGTGGATACCCGAAGGCTTCGCTCACGGCTATCTGACACTCTCAAAATCATCTGATTTACTATATAAAACAAATACTTACTACGATTCTTCGAATGAGCGCTGCATCCTCTGGAATGATCCTGACATCGGCATCGAATGGCCGCTACCCGCTGAACCGGTGCTCGCTGCAAAAGACCGCAGCGGAACCCGCTTCCAGGACGCGCAGTTTTTCGATTGACTCCGCCGGCTCAGCGGCAGGGATACCAGTCGTCAGGTCTGGCCATGAGGGCCATACCGACAGCTATTTTCTGCCCGTCCAGTTCAACCCCGAAACGCCCTGCCCCCTCGATCCTGATGCGGAGACGATCGCCTTCCCGGCTCTGTACTACGCCCCTGATGATGTCCTGCTGTGCAATACCGACCGCGACTTGGCGACAGATTGCCGTGCCGGGTATGGATACCGCCACCATGCGCTCGGCATAAGCCCGCGCCAGAAGCTGAAATTCCGTAGACAGTAAACGATCAGGCTGGTCGTTATTCCAGCGCCCGCTGATCTGCCGCCCGCCAGGCCAGCTGTAAGTACCCTGTCCATGCCTGCGGTCGACCACGTATTCACCGTTGTAGCGCTCACCAGGCCATGCCGACTGTGCACCCCAGGCATAACTGCCACGGCCATGCCTGCGGTCATCCGCAAATTCGCCTTCGTAACGATCGCCATTGGGCCAGGTCTTGACGCCCGCTCCCTGCTTGCGACCAGCAACGAAATCTCCGTTGTAACGAGCCACACCCGAGGCAACACCCTGGCCATGGGCCAGCCCGTTCACGCAGGGACCGGAGTAAGATCCCTGCAATTCGGGATCAGTGACCCTGCATGACAGATCTGCCGCCATTGCCGCGGCTGAAATGAGCAGCGCCGCGCTGACCACAACGGTGCGGATCAGTAATTCCATGACATTCCCACTCCGCCCGGTTCGATAAAAATCTGCGGCGATGTCGATTGTTCCCGCGACGACTCCCAGAACAGACGTCCCAGTCCATAGCCCAGCACGCTGCCCGCGACCGTGTCAGAGAACCAGTGCTGCTGTTTGCCGACCCGCGCCAGATTGGTCACGGCAGCGACGCCATACAACCACGGCGCACGATATTCGAGGGCAAAGGGTGTCGCCACCGCCCAGGCCACGGCACTGTGCCGCGAAGGGAATGAATCGCGCTTCGAGTCGGTGCTGAAGGGGCTGACGTCATTGCGTTGCAATCCCGAATTGGGCCGCGGACGACCCACGGCATATTTCAGCCCCGTTGCAGCCACCGCCGCCACCACACCTGCTTCAGCCGCCGCATAGCCGGTACGCGATCGCCGCGGATCGCTGCCGTCGAGAGCCACCAGCCCTGCTCCGGCAAGTCCTATCCACGGCAGCGCGTTGCCGGTGCGGTTCAGGCCCTTGAGCCAGTTGCTGCCCGCGTGGTCTTTAGCAAAGCGCAAGCCGCGATTGTCCAGCGAACTGCTGGCTGCAATCACCGCCAGTCCCGCCGCGGAAAATCCCAGCCAGTCGGTTTTGCCGGCCTGAGTCGCAGCAGCAGAAAGATCATTCAACACCCGTGTTGGCACATAAGTATTGGGCACGACATCCTTCAACTTCGGCGTGGCAGACTCAACCGACACGTCAGCAAGACCCGACAGCGGATCCTGCACGCGCGCTCCCGGATTCAGGTAGCGCACCGCTACCGCATCCTTCAATGCAGATGCAGGCAAAGCGCCATCCAGGTGTGCCCGCAATTTACGCAGATCGAAAAAATCATACTCGACCAGCGGATCGCTCTGCTCGGCGAGCTGGATGCGGATTTCACGCGTATCGGCAGACGCAAACGCCAGTGCAGTGCGTGCGGCACGCCCGACGGCGCGGCTCAAGGGCTGAAGTCGATCATGCGCCAGCTTCAAGTTCAGCCGGTGCGCCGGATCGAATGAAACCAAGACATTGCGGAAGCCCTGGCGATCCAGCGCACGCATAAGGTCCAACGCCATGCCACCATCGGCTGCCCACTGGTTAGCCGCCACCTGCGGCGCCACCGCGACAGGCGCCCCCGGAAATTGCGCATCGGGTTGCCACTTCGGCGGCCGATCGGCCGGCAAGCGCTGCTCCTCGGGAGGCAATGCCGGTTTTGACTGGAAGGTGCGCAGATCGCGGCTGCGGGTGATGTCATACAACTGGTCGCGGCGACCGAGCTTGGCGCCACCGTCACGGGTCAACGGCCGCCAGGTAAAACTGGCAACGTCTTTCACTGATTTAGTGAACAGCGCGTCGAACGGGATTTTGATGAACACGCCTTTGTCAAAACTGCCCTCACCAAACTGCTGTGCCGACACATTGGTTTTCGTGGCAAAAGCCCCGATGATGATACCGTTGTCGAAACGCCGGGAAATCTCCGCGGTGCCGCCCCAATCTTTGGCCAGATAGCGGCCCGCACTGAACCATGCCTCGACACCATGCCAGCCGGTATCCCAGTACAGCGTGGCATGTCCTGTGCCCACCTTGTAAGCGGGATCACGGAACGAAAATTTCTGCTCAAAATCGCGCTGCCGCACCACATTGAGATCGACGCCATAGGCAAAACGCGAAGCAAACGGACGATACAGCCACTCGCCGCCGAAGCCGCCGAACATGCTTTCCAGATATCCGCCATAAACACTGACAAACTGGTTGTCACTGAGCTTGCGGACATGGGTGACCTGCAGTTCAGGCATGGTCAGCTCGGAGGTCACCTGGTACTCACGGGTAAAGGTGCGCACCCGCGGCAGATTGCTGGGCGCGGTATAGCGGAATTTTTCGTAGTTATCGAGCAGACGCAGACGCACGGCGCCATTGAGCCAGGTATCGGGCCGCCCCAGACGCAACCGTGCCGACTGCTCGGCGTAAATCTGGTAGAGAACGAAACCATCCGGTCCGCCCAGGCTTTGCTCGTAACCCAGCCGGAAACCTGACTCGAATCCCGGAACAGCAGCATCGTATTGTGGTGCCACGTCCGATTCCCCACCGGGGGCACGCACCACCGTCGGGCTGGCATTCTGTTGTGAAGGCGGCAACGGCTGCACCCGTGATTCCACCCAATCCTTGCGGTCGATGACTTGTTCCGCCAGATCAATGCCGTGAGAGCGGTAACGCAGCACGAAACGATCGACATCTGCCGGCGCATCCCGGTGCAGCACGCTGGCTGCACGGTCGATGCGATATTGCCAGTATTCACCCTCCGGTTCGTCCACGGTCACCGTGA
>Ga0222713_10006154_pt1 | contig 11463 bp, 16 predicted proteins | sample C33_649DmetaG_FD_165061 | JGI IMG/M metagenome (GOLD analysis project Ga0222713, IMG submission 165061) | Estuarine water microbial communities from San Francisco Bay, California, United States - C33_649D | ecosystem: Environmental > Aquatic > Marine > Unclassified | place: USA: California... | reverse complement strand
AAAAATATACAGGTAGTGACGAGGTATTTGCAGCTTGTTACACTGTGGGAGACTTTTTATCACCACACGTTGATTCTCCCAACGGAACATTAGGGTTTGTTTTACAAATGAGTAAAAATTGGTTACCCGAGTATGGTGGTCTTCTTCACTTTATGGATGACGATAGAACCGTTGTAGAAAGAATTGAAGTTCCTGAATATAATAGTTTGACCTTGTTTTACCTTCCAAAAGACAAAGGTAAGTGGCATTTTGTTTCCCCAATTGCTCCAGGTACACCTGAGTTAAGACTCACTTACACTGGTTGGTTCAAATAAGTCAGGTCTCAATTGGGAGGCATAATGTATTAGGGTATCCAAACACCAACAACTATCAAGGGATGTTTCGGATACCCAACCATTTTTTATCAACACAAAAAAGGGTCTAAAATATTCAAACTTTTCATCCCAAAAATAATCTGTGGAAATACCCATGTTGATAATACTATCAATCTCATCGGTCACTACCGCTTCGTAAATTACAATTTCAGGAAAATTCTCTTCAAAAATAATCAACTCATTCGCGAATTCCGAGAAATCCTCTTTTTCATCACTCGGTCGAATACCCATTCTGTCTGAGATTTCTTTACCATGAAAAATTATTATAAAACTTTTATCTTCATAAAGATAATCAAAGAAGTTTTTGCCAATAAATTTTTTGAACATATTATCTCAAATTTGGTCCCGAAACCCAACTTACTAAACTTTTACGAACGCCTGTCACCACAGGAGTAACTCTGTGTAAAAGATAAGATGGAAATATAGATAATGACCCTTTCAATTTTGGAACTTCCAATAATTGATGTCCAACGTTCAGTTGTAGGATACCCCCATCATAATCAGTTTCATCTGATAATTGTACAACCATTGAGATTTTTCTATGACTACATGTTTCTCCGATGTCAGCGTGCCAATCATAGTGTCCTCCTCCACCAAAATATTTGGTGTATTGGATACCATCACCGAACCCTAACAAATCAAAACTCCACATTTCATTGTTAGCCTCTTTGGCATAATCAGCCATTTTTTCAAAAACCCAACTGGTATTGTTATCGTAATCTAAAAATCCAACCGTGGAATCTCTCACATGTTTTCTCTTGATGTTATCAAAACCACCGACAAGACCCTCGAATAATTCTGAGTTTTCACCCAAGTCGATAATTTTTTCAATCTCTTCGTCAGTGAATGCTGATTCAAAATAATAGTAATCCATAAAGAATCTTTTATTTTGCGCATATTGGGAAACAAAAGGGTCTGAAAAAGTCATATAGTAAACATTTAGTTTAATGAAGTATATAATTATTTTTAACTAAAAGAAATACATATTATGACAAACAGATTGATAGATTGTTTTGAATTTGAAGGAGAATTAGACTTGTTAAATTACAGGTTAGATTTATTGTCAAATGATGTCTTTTACTTCATTATTTTTGATAATCAAGATGAGTTTGATATCTACGATAAGGTTGACCCCCAACTAAGAAAAAAAATTATAATTCTCAAAAATTTTGACATCCACACCAATTCTGTAAGTTTCTTGGATTTGTTATCTAAATTAGAATTGGACTATGAAGATGTATTATCTTTTTCCAAGATATACGAAATCCCAAAGATTACAAATCCTCAACATATAAAAAATGTTTGTACTTTTGCTCCTTTGGTTTTGGAATCTAAGGTTCATGATATCATCTCAAAATCAGATTTGGACAAGAATGAAAGGGGAAGTATTTTGATGTATTATCACACCTACCACAAGGACCCGAGTACATTAAAAACCGTTCAGAAAGAAAAATACGAAGGGGTTCATACTCAATTTTTCCACAAAAGAGAAGACGGTTTGTTTTTGGTGAAGAAAATTGTCACCACACCAAAATCATTATTCTTTGACTTCAAATAGTTTGCAGACATCACTAAAGGTGTCGTCAATCAAAATATTTTGAAATTGTTGGAATATCTTTAGTTCATAGAACATCTTGACGGTGTCGAGTTCCTTTTGGTTTTCAACATCAACTATCTTGGCAATATGAAAAACATTTTTGTCGGATAATTTGTTTTTAAGTAATACAACATTATTTTCATCGGGGGATGAAATAAAAATATTTTTCTTTTTTGTATCCAATATTCTTTTTATCAGTTGGTCGTCAATTTTATTTATTCTCACGGCAACGAAGTCATCTCCATATTCAAGAATTTTTTTCAAAAGAAAGTTATAATTCTCTAGGTATTTTGATTCGAACTGGGTAAACAGATGTGTGAACAATTCATTAAAAATTGTGGCTTCATTTAGTTCGAGTTTTTCAATCTTTTTTGTGTAATTTGGATTTTCAAAAATTGTGGGTATAAAATTTTGATTACAATAAACTTGAATTGAGGTTGATTTTGGATATACCTCATCCAAGGTAACATCTTTTATTTTATACACTGTTTCTTCATACCAATTATTCAAATTCAAAATACCATGGTATTGAGCAAAATCGGACCATTCTTTTGACCACCATTTTTCGGGTGAGGTAAAAATTTCCGCTAACTTGTTCTCTTGTAGATTGGCAATGGCAAACTTATAATTGTTAAGGATTGCCAAAAAATACGTTGTGAGAATACCTAAAATTTGTTTTTCAATTGGCTCTATTGATTGGTAAACCAAATATCGGTTGAATGGTTTGTACGTTTTTAGATTCATTTTCAGGTTCTGTTAGACTGTTACCAAGACCCTCACTTCGTGATTGTCCGGTATAATTTTGTTTAGTTGCAACTGCAATCATATTCGAGATATACTTTTCTCGAATGTCCCATCGGGGATGGGACGATGTTACCGCTGAAAGAAATTCATCTGAGACAATAATATTACTTTTCAACATCCAAAGATGGTCTTCCACTAACTTTCTAATACCCTCACTTTGGAGAACATAGGTATGAGTATTGTAAAAATAAGTTGGTCGGATAAAATGTTCTTTACCAATTCTCGAGGGTTTTGCAACATCAGAATATAATCCATGTAACGAATTGTGTGACATCAAACAAATGTCCCAATCGTAGTCCCATAACTCATCGAATATCGACCAATCAATCTCATGTATGGGTATAAAATCATCTTCTAAAATCAAAATGGTTTCATAACCTTTTTCATAAGCATCTTCCCAACATTGAGTGTGTGAAATCACGCCACCAGCTTCTCCGTAAGTTACGGGTCTTGTCCACCAAAAATTGTTGTTGTTTCTGTATGTTAAATCCCAACCTTCATATAATTGATACGGTAAATCCCCTTCGGTTTTTAATCTTGTTCCGATAAAACCTGGCATTATTTCAATAGGAGTTCCTTCTGGCAGCGGAAGTTGTTTCGCCCTTTCAACTAATTCCTCGATGTATTCTGGTCGGTGGTCTATCGTAATGATATAAACATTGTCTATCCTCATGAGGTCAATATAAAAAAAAATCCCCTCAATTAAAGGGGATTGTTTTTTTAGTTGAATCTTGACAACCTTTGGAACATTTCAAGGGTCAATTTCCTTTGTTCGGTAAACGACTCTTTCAAATCTTCATCCACTTCTTCGTCGATGTCGTCTTCATTCGGGAAAACATCTCCACCTTCAGAGCCACCCGATACAAAATTATATCCTGTATCAACTTTCTGTAGGTCCATATCATTTTCAGTATCTTGACCTAATCCTTCGTCACCCATTCTATTTATGTCACCAGCGTCTTGTTGAAATGTATCTGTTGGGATGTCTTTGAACGCCATTCCGTCCTCCATATCTCCAAACATATTGGCCAAATCCATACTTGGGTCATACTTTTCAACGTCTTCCATCGAATCGTAATCGTGATGAGGGTGTTCTTTATCGTAATCTTTTAATGTACCATACACGTCCTCAGGTCCATGTGATTGAAAATCGTATGCCGGTTCAACATCTGAAGCAACTTCACCATCATCAACATCTTCTTCCACTTCTTCATAATCAATATCCTCAAAATCTTCGTCTGAATAATCATCACCAACAGTAACTCTGTAAGCGTCAAACAAATCTTCTGAGTATTCATACTTAATATAGTCAAAAAGGTCTTCATAATAAGGTTCGTCCTCGTATTTGCCGAGTAAATTGTAAATTACATTGTCAGCATATTCAAATTCATCCTCAAATAGTGATGGGTCCAATAATTGAAATATTTCTTGGAACTCCTGTGATTGCATTATAGAAGAGGCCATATCTGATATGTCCATTTGACCACCATCTTCTAAACCCTCTTCCATTTGACATTGCTCGCACATTTCGCCTTCTTCCATTTCGACACCTTTCGATTTTTTTAATTTTTTAACTAAATCAGCAAGTATAACAAACGGTAATTCAGCTTCTTTCATCGCCTCTTCAAATGATATTTCACCGTTCACAATCCTTTTTGCGTATCCCAATGGGGAAAAATCCCTTTTGGATTCATTGATTCCCATGTTTGTGTAGGGCATTACCTCACCACGATTATTCACTGTCATACCCATCTTATCGTTTGCCAAATCTTGGACATACAAATCTTGTGGATTCTTAACAGGGGCTGGATTCAAAGTCTGATATCCATTATAAACCTCTTTGTGTTTATTAAGGATATTCTCTCTTTCTTCAGGCTTGATGTTTACAAAGTACGCACTCATACAAAAATATTTCTCTATAAATAGTTTGTAGAATAAAAAAAAATTGTATCTTTGTAGAACCAAAAACAACTACACAATGTCACAAATGAAGAAAATCGAAATCTCGCTCAACAATGAAACCATTAAGTTGAAGCGCAAAGTAGCATTATCAATCCGAAACACCAAAGGATTGAACTTCCACCCAATCGTTGTTGACGTTCTCTCAGCGATTGAAGCAAACAAGGATGGTATTCGTGTCGTTGCAAAAATGACTCAAGACAACGGAAAACTTTGTCGTTGTTGCAACAAGACTTTGAAACAAGACCTCTCAATGTTGGTCGGAGTGGGACCAACCTGTTCAAAATACTTGGGGTTGAAGTATCTGAACTCAGTTGAAGAGGTTGAATCTTTCCGTGAGAGTGTGAATAAACGAGTAGAAGAAGTTGGAACGTTTGACTTTTGGCTCCCTTACAATCAAGTGCGAGAGTACATTAAGGGTAATCGTTTGAAAAATCTAACAAAGTTCATTCAGAAAACTTGATAGATAATAATTTTCATCGTATCATTTAACAGAAGGGGAAAACTTCGGGACCAAAAATCTTTGTGTAGTATTTTGGTTATTGGTTATTCTTGGTGAGGTCCCGAGGTTCCCTTTTGTTATTTATTAAATACATGAAAATTATTTACATGAACAAAAAAAATCTGAAATACTCAGCACTTAAAAAAAAGTATGAGTCACAAATTGCTGAGGGATTAGCAACACTTGAAATTTACTTTACCAATTCTGTTGGGATAGGGGAACATCCTCAACACATCGAGGAAATGGATAAATTCGTGGAACAGGTTGCCTCAGCTCAAGATAAGTTACAAATCTTGGATTTGTATTTTACTGAGACAGGTACTCTTCAGAATTACGAATAATGAAGTCTTTTTTCCTTTCATTATTTTTATTGGTTTCAACTTTAACTTCTTTTGCTCAATCGGCAAAAATACACTACCTCCGAGCTCATAATGTTTCTATGGGAGTTAGAGTTGATGAGAATTCTCCTGTAACATCTTGGCCTGTTGAGGGGGAAGAAGTAAACATTCTAATAGAATTACATGAAACTAAGGTAAAAATTTTTAGTAAAAAAGAACAAAACTATTTTATTATAAATAAAGTCTCTCAAACCGAGAACGAACACAAATGGTTATGTAAAAATTTAGACGGATTAAGTTGTTACATCAGAATGCAAACAAACCCTGAATATCCAGGTTTAATAACAGTTGCCATAGAATTTAATGACTTTGTCTGGTTTTACGTATGTAGTCATGAATCAAACTGAACTTGATTATTTAGATATTGGAGATTTGGATGAAAATATCATTTTGTTAGATGGTATGGAATCCGCAATCATAGGATTGGTTCAAAGTTTTGAGGGTCTAAGAGTACTATATGATACCAATAAAATTTTGACTTTGCTTCAAAATGATGGAATGACGGAGGATGAGGCAACTGACTACTTTTCCTTCAACATCATAGGTGGACATTTTGGGACACTGAATCCGATTTTTACATCCTATATCTTAGAACCAATCAAAACCAATAATCATTGGAAGTTTTTACTCCGATAAAGTGACTCATAAATTTCCCACTCGTTTTTAACCGACTCACCAAGGGTCGGTTTTTTCTTTTCATCAAAGTCTGATTTAAGAACCCAATTATCCACATCAGGTTCCAAAGCCAAAGTAGACCCATTATCCCATTGCATAAGATAGTGGAAATCAAATTTGTCACCATACGGGACTTTCTGAATATCAATTACAGTACCTGCAATGCCAGGTTTGATTACACTTGGGCCGTGCATATGTAATAGAACGATTCTATCTCCAGGTGTTAAGGGTGGGTTTAATTGTGACATATACAAATAAATATAGTGTGGTATTTATTATTATGGATATTTTGATTACAGAATCTCAACAAAAACTTTTAATAACAGAAGGCGTTGGCGAAACTCTACAAAAATTATACTCAGGAACCATCGACTATTCAGCTGACTTGTATCAACGAGTTCTGAAGAGATTGGGTATAAATTTCAAAATTCTTCTTACGTTTTCTAGTATGATTGGGGCTATAACAAGACCTCTTGAAGAGTTTCTCAGAGGTAAATTTCCAACCTTAAATGAAGACGAAATTCTATTATTACTGATAGGTACAATTTCAATTCTTTATTTCGAAAACAAAGAATTACTCAAAGAAGTTTTGGGGAGAATTAAAAGTCTTGGAATTGAATCTGAGTTGAAAACTGCCGTTCAGAAAACTAAGTCTCTTGAATCGTCTTTTAGAAAATTTTTGGGCAATACCGTAAAAGGATTATCTTTTACTTCAGATGTAATTGCCTATACCTACATGATTCCGTTATTAGGATATTTGGTAAATGCCTTTCAGGGTCACACATTTTCCCCTGAAGAAATTGAATTATTAATTACTCGATTATCGGCTATCGGGATATTTCACATTTCAACCGAAATGCTAAGTGATATTGTGAAAAAAATTCTTAAGGTAAAATAACCTTAATATTCATTCATAATTTTTTGGACAATTCGATTGATAATACCATCAGTCAATTTGTATTTCTTTCGTCTTTTTTCGAAGAATTCCCTCAAGACATCTTCAAACTCTCTTCCTTGTAATTTAGCCTTTCTTTTCAAACCAGCAATCTGAGCATCAATTTCGTGAGGTTGAGTATAATAGGTCTCAGGTTTTTTAATGACTCTGTTTGAAGATTCGTAACCATCTTCATATTGTTTTTTGTGTCGTAACTCATGATAAATCATATCGTTCAAATCACCAATCAATTCATAAAAAATAGAATTGTTGGCATCTGAGTCCACATTCAAAAAGATTTCAATTGAGTTGGTATCGTCGTCCCAATAACCTTCTAAATCATATGGTTTGAGTGTATTTTCATCCAAATCGACACCCTTATTAATCACAATTTCCAAATCAAATTCCGAACCGAAACCAGGGTCCAAACCTTCATAGCTAAGAGTTTGAGGTGCGTGAATATCAGGTTTTATTTTGAAAATAATGTCCCGAATTAATTCTCTCACATTTTTTCTTGAGACCTTGTCTTCTTGCAACATATCATTGTTGTTTTTATAACCCATAGACTATAAATACTACAATCTAAAGTTGTTTCTGTATTGGATAGGAAAAGATATACCAAAACCCAATCTACTTTGGTTTGATAAGTGACTTGTAAATGTGATATCAAATGAATATGGGTCTTTTGTCAACAATCTGATTGGGTGAATCATGATACCAAATTCGGGATAAACATCATAACTTATCCCGTTCGGTTGAATTTTCATACCAGCCATTCCTCTAACACCATCTTTGAGGAAACCTTTGGTAATTCCGACACGATTAATTGAGTTGAATGGGGTGTAGAACAAAGAACCACTGAACAAACCGGCATATCTCACACCCAAATAAATTCCAAAGTCCCTTCGGTCCAATCCGTTGAATGTGGTAATTAGAGATGTGTCACCTTGAACCAAGATAAAATCTACGGTTCGTCCGTTGTTGTAACCTCCTCCATAATAATTGTAGTAAGCAGATTGTGCTTTAGTAAAAAAGGACACAATTAAAAACAGTACGGTTAATTTCAATTTCATAACACAAATATACAAAATATAATTTGATTACCCAAAAAATTTGAATATATTGTTTTTATGGATTTAATTAACACACACCCAATCAAAAAATCGGATTTAGGATTTCACGGAAACCTCTTTGGGGGCAAATTAATGGCGTGGATTGACGCTTCAGCCGCCGCTTACGCTATGGAGGTTTGCCATAACAGAAGAATGGTGACAGTTTGTATCGATAAATGTGTCTTCAAGAAACCAGCTAAAGAAGGGATGTTATTAAAAATTTACGGTAAAGTAGACAAAATAGGAAACACTAGTTGCAATCTTTATGTTGAGGCTCGTTCATTCAATGTCTACACTCACGAGGAAGAAACCGTTTTATCTACTCACATAACTTTTGTTAGAATTGATGAAGATGGGAATCCAATTCCAATTAGTGAAAAAGTTAAAAATGATTTCAAAAACTCAATTTCATAATTTACTGATTGATTTTTTATTCGTAACTTTGTAATTATAATCTCGAAAAGGAAGGATGTCAGAGTTGGTTTATCGAGGCAGTCTTGAAAACTGTTGAACCTGAGAGGGTTCCGGGGGTTCGAATCCCTCTCCTTCCACAATAATCCGATGTGTTATCCCGAGCTAGGTCGGGATTTTTTGGTGGGTTACCCAAGTTGGTGAAGGGGCTTGTTTGCTAAACAAGTAGGGTGTTACAGCCGCGTGGGTTCGAGCCCCACACCCACCGCATAATTTATTTGTTTCATAACAATTTAGTTTGTATATTTGTTCTATGAATAGAGACATATACGAACTTATAGAAAAAATGATTGATAAAAAGGTCAGAGGTGCTGACACATATATCAATAATGATAGTCGGTGGTTAATTTTTACCGATGAAAAGAAATGGATTTTTGAACTCACAAAAGAAGGAACCCTGTGGTATAACTATTATTTTTTTCAAAGAATATTCAAAATTATTTCTTTGGATGTGGTTGAGTATCAACACCATATAACCAAGTGGGTTGAAAATTTCATTCAAGATGGGGTGAAACGCACCGATGGGTGCCAAATTGGAACTTCAACTTCTGTTGAAGACACCATTCAAAATGGGGTGAAAAACACCCTTAACGCCAAACTCCCTCCCCACCAATTGATTGAAGACACCATTCAAAATGGGGTGAAAGAAACCAACGGCATTAAGCCATTCCTCTTCATTCCAGTTGAAGATGTCATTCAAAATGGGGTGAAAGAGACCAAACACAACCCCTTCGAGGACGGTCTTGCCATGGAAGAGGCCATTCAAAATGGGATTAAGGTAATAAAAGAAATAAGTGATTCTTCATTATCCAGTGAAATTTTTAAGGTTAAGTGTAAACAGACCATTAGAGACGGGGTGAAACGCACTGAACTCGGAGGTAAGGATAGAAAAATTGATGAAATTAAAGACATTGTTGAAAATGGGGTTAAAGAAACCAAAATGGAAGAACATCATAGATTACGAGAAGTAGTTCAAACGGTTAAGAATGGTATAAAAGAAACAACACCCGGTGGTTATTTGGGTTCCGTTGAAATGAAAGGTAAGACAGTTCATCAGTTTGAACATTCAAAACAAGATAATGATTTTGAAGATGTCGTACAAAATGGTATAAAAGAAACCAATCCACACTTTTTGGAAATACTTAACCCAATAAATTTTGAACCTGCTATCAAAGAAATGAAACGAATGAATGAGGTCAATATTGTTTTGGATGAGGGTATCAAAGAAACTAAATATTGTGAATTACACTCTGCCATGAGTGCTGAACACATTATTAGAGATGGTGTAAAGGAAACTTGGGGATATGAAAAACAACCTCAGAGGAGAGTAAACGAGGTTATCAACAAAGGTGAAAAAATAATTTTGAATAACGAAACAACTGAACTATAATTCAGAAAAATATTGATATGAAAAACGAGTTTGTAAAACAACATCCACATACACTTGGATTGGATTACCATACCCTTATCAAATACATTTTGGGTAATAAAACCAACAAATATCTCCCATTAATTGTGAAACAGATACACAATGTATCTGAAGATATGATGAAAAGATATCATGGTGAAGTTAATGATGAATATGTTGCATACCTAAAAAAGTATAGTATTGAAGATTCTGTGCTGGGTGTTCTCCCTGATAAACATAAATTGATAGTTCTATGGAACTTAAGAAATTTGGGTGAATTTGGGTTGGATTTGAAGATGTTATTGGAGTTTGATGAAATGATGGAGAATAATTTGATTTCTGAAACGGATGTTTCAACGTATGGAAGTTTCTCAAAAATTCAGGAACAACTGAATATTGCTTATACCAAAAAAATCCTCAAGGAAGAACGAGGATTAGTTGATGTCGTTTTTGAAAATGAGGAATGGTTAGCCATACGTCCACTGACTTTTGAAGCATCTAAAAAGTACGGTGCCGGAACTAAATGGTGTACAACATCTGAAAATAATCCACACCATTTTTATCGTTATTCTCAATCTGGTGTCTTAATTTATCTGTACAACAAACTCAATAATCGTAAGTTTGGAATCCATTTTAACATGGAAGAGGTAAAATTAGGGACTCAGGTTAGTATCCAAATATACAATGAAGTTGATGATAGGATTGACTCATCGGATGCCAGAATTCAATTTGAGGTTATGGACCAATTAAAAAAGAACATAGGTTTGGAACCTGGTCAACCATCTCAAAGTACCACCACCTACATTCAAAACAACCATCCTCTTATTTGGGAACGTTATTGGGTTGATTATTTTGATAATACGAAGGAAATCCCAATCCAACTTGAAACTGTTGAGATGGGTTTAGGAATTGAAGAAGAGATGGTTGATAATCAACTTCAAATTTACGACACCTACAACGATACTGTTCCAACAATGACTGAAGGTACTGAAGAGACACAATTATTAGTTAAAGAATCTCACTCAGAAAGTAATGAATTGATTGATTTTGTAAAACAAAATATCAAACCAAAAAATTGGTTTCAGAATTTCATCTCAAAAGTTTTATCAAATCGCTTTGAAAAACTTGTCATGATTGGTGTTCCTACCCGTAGATTTGGACTAGAAGCTGTTGACAAAACAAAACGTGCAATTGGTGAAACACCTGGTTACAAGTTGTTTTTATACCCA
>Ga0222713_10006152_pt1 | contig 11465 bp, 6 predicted proteins | sample C33_649DmetaG_FD_165061 | JGI IMG/M metagenome (GOLD analysis project Ga0222713, IMG submission 165061) | Estuarine water microbial communities from San Francisco Bay, California, United States - C33_649D | ecosystem: Environmental > Aquatic > Marine > Unclassified | place: USA: California... | reverse complement strand
CACTGGTCCTACAGGTGCCACCGGCCTAACAGGAGCCACAGGACCTCAAGGAGCCACCGGAATTGGCGCTACAGGAGCTACAGGCGCTACCGGTGCAACAGGCGCTACAGGAGCTACAGGAGCCACCGGTCCAGCAGGAGCCACAGGAGCCACCGGCGCTACGGGTGTCGTTGGTGCAACTGGAGAAACCGGCGCAACAGGCGCAACAGGCATAATTGGCGCCACCGGAGCCACCGGAGCCACCGGAGCCACAGGTGTGCCAGGTGCCACCGGAGAAATTGGTGCAACTGGTTTAGGCGCCACTGGTGCCACAGGTGTTGTTGGCGATACAGGTGCCACTGGTGCAAGCGGAGCCACAGGTTCTACCGGAGTTCCGGGTGCTACAGGCGCAACAGGAGCAACTGGCGTTACAGGTGCCACGGGTGTAATTGGTACAACAGGAGCCACCGGAGTAGATGGGGCCACTGGCGTTACTGGAGCTACCGGCGCTACTGGAGCTACTGGCGTCGTTGGTGCAACCGGTGTTACTGGTGCAACCGGCGCAACAGGGGTTGATGGAGCTACAGGCGTTACTGGTTCAACTGGCGTTACGGGTTCTACAGGAGCCACAGGAGTCGATGGAGCTACAGGCGTTACTGGTGCCACAGGAGTTACTGGATCTACCGGCGTTACTGGTGCCACAGGATTAGGTGCTACTGGCGCAACTGGATTACCCGGAGATCAATACAGTACAACATCTGCAACTAGTTTATTAATAGGCACAGGAACTAAAAATCTAACAGTTGATACAGGTTTGGCTTGGACTGTTGGACAACCATGTATCATAAGTTATGATCCTAGTAATACCATGTCTGGTACTATAGACAGCTACAATTCTGGTAGCGGTGCCATGCAAGTAAACGTAACTTCAGTTACTGGATCTGGGACATATAATTCTTGGACTATTAATTTAACAGGTGCAGTTGGTGTACCAGGCTCTACTGGTGCTACAGGTGTCACTGGTCTAACTGGAGCCACTGGTATAGCCGGCGTTACAGGCGCTACAGGTGTTACAGGATCCACAGGTGCTACTGGCGTTACAGGATCTACAGGTGTTACAGGATCAACTGGTCTTACTGGATCCACAGGATCCGCAGGTGCCACTGGCGTTACAGGATCCACAGGATCAACCGGTGTCACTGGTGCTACAGGAGCAACTGGTGTTACTGGTGCTACAGGAGCTAGAGGTTCAACAGGAGCAACCGGCGTTACAGGCCCAACAGGTGCAACCGGTGCTACAGGTGCCACCGGCGTCATTGGAGCAACCGGCGTTACAGGTGCAACAGGTTCGACCGGACCTATTGGCGCAACTGGATCTGGTGCCACCGGCGTTACTGGTGCAACCGGTGTTACTGGATCAACCGGTGCTACAGGACCGATTGGCGCAACTGGTGTTGGTGCCACAGGTGCTACAGGACCTATTGGCGCAACTGGTGTTGGTGCCACAGGTGCAACGGGCGTTACTGGATCTACCGGTGCTACCGGGGCTACAGGTGTCATTGGTGCCACTGGTATTGATGGAGCAACTGGGGCTACAGGTGTCATTGGAGCTACAGGTGTCATTGGTTCAACAGGTTCAACTGGACCTATCGGCGCTACCGGAGCTACTGGTTCTGGGTCAACTGGAGCAACCGGTCTAACAGGTGCTACAGGAACTGCAGGCGCAACAGGTGCCGGTGTCACTGGAGCCACAGGACCTCAAGGAGCCACTGGATTAGGAGCAACAGGGGCCACAGGGGCGTCAGGGCCTGCTGGAAGTCCAGGTGGAGCAACTGGAGCCACTGGACCTCAAGGAGCCACAGGTGTTACTGGCGGAATTGGTGCTACTGGACAGACAGGTCCAGCTGGTACAGGAAATACCATAACAGCCGTAGATACCAGCGCAGCACTTAATTTTTATCCTGTATTTGTATCAGCTGTGGGCACTGCTGCAAACGTGTCTGCAGATTTCCCAAATCTTAAATATATACCCAGTACAGGAACTTTGTTTGCCAATGTAGTTTCTCTTGTAGGCAACGTCGAAGGCGGAAACTTACGTACAGCTGGATTGGTATCAGCTGCGGGCAATGTGGTTGGCAATTATATACTAGGTAATGGCAGCCAACTGAGTGGTATATCCATAACTCCCAGTTCAATATCGAACGGAACAGCAAGTGTTAGTACTTTTTTAAACGGTAATGTTGCAATTAGTGCTGCCGGTATTGCCAATGTAATAACAGTTACTTCAACCGGAGCAAACGTTGCCGGAACAGTTATAGTCAATGGCGGGACAGGTCGAGCCTCTTTGGCAACTGATGCCGGAGGCTCGGTCAGTATTGGGCGTATTGATGGTCTTGCTGCCAGCACGCCATATATTGATTTTAATACCAGTTATTCACCAGTCGACTTTGATGTTCGTATAATGGCTTCGGGAAATGCTGGAACTCTTGGTAGTGGTACATTAACTGTGACTGCTGCCACACTTGCTGCATCGGCTGCATTCAGTGCTGTTGGCAACGTTCAAGGTGGCAACTTACACACAGCAGGATTGGTCAGCGCCACTGGTAACGTTACAGGAAGTAATGTTGTTGCTACCGGAAATCTTTATTATAACGGTAATATATTAGTTGCAAGAAGTTTACAAGTTGGTACTAGAACTACTGTTGCTACTATACCTTTGGGTGCCGGCGGAAACGTAATAGTGTTGACCAGAACCGGCAACACCAACGTCATAGTGACTACATAAATAATCAAAATTGGAAAATTAAATGGCAGATAGATACCCATTAATCGTTAACACAGGTGCAGCTCAAATTCAAGAGTTAGCCAGCGGTGATAATCTTAATCTAACAGGCAGCAGTATTTCAGCAGTGGCCAGCATAACTGCATCTGGACGAATTACAGTCAACAGTGGAGCTAACGTCACTGCTATTGCAAACGGTGCCTCAAGCGGAGTAGGTAATATTGGCGCCACAGGTGCTGTATTCAACACTGTATTTGCCACAGCTACTACAGCCTTGTACGCTGACCTTGCAGAAAACTATTCTGCAGACGCTGAATATCAGCCTGGCACAGTGGTTTGTTTTGGTGGTTCGTCAGAAATTACTGTCAGCGATATCAGCCATGACACTCGTGTAGCTGGCGTAATATCAACCCAACCAGCATATTTAATGAATGCCGGGGCAATTGGATTACCAGTTGCGTTGACCGGACGTGTACCTTGTCAAGTGCAAGGACCTATAGCCAAAGGCGACAGATTAGTGAACATATCTGCTGGTATAGCAGGCAGATATGATCCTGCGTTAGGCGAGCTAGGCTGTGTTCTTGGAAAAAGTCTCGAAGATCTAGCAGAGAATCAAGTAAAACTAATTGAAATAGCAGTAGGTAAAAATTAACAAAAGAATATGATAACATTAACTGAAAACGCTATTTCTAAATTACGAGATGTAATAGCAGAAGAAAACAATCCTGCTCTTAAACTGCGTGTATTTGTACAAGGTGGCGGCTGTTCTGGTATGAGCTACGGCTTTACCCTAGACGAAGAACAAAGCGACGATGATTTTGATCTGGAATTCGCCGGAGTGAATCTCTTGATCGATAGCATGAGCAGTGGCTACTTGCAAGGAGCCGAAATTGATTATCGAGAAGATCAATACGGCTCAGCATTCAGCATCAAAAACCCACAAGCCCAAACCACTTGCGGTTGTGGATCCAGTTTTAGTCCCTACTAAGCTGCACCTTGCTACATTAGTTTTTGGTAAATACTGTGACCCCAAGGACACAGTAGAATGGCCAATACCGGAAACACCCAACAACAAATCAATTACGGAGCCGCTGTCAATGACGGCACAGGCGATCCGCTACGCACTGCTTTTATAAAGACCGACGACAATTTTGACAACGTCTGGTTAGCAGGTCCAGTTGGTAGCAATATAACCATAACCAACAACACCATGCAAGTCAATAATACCAATGGAAATTTGGTATTGAGCCCAAATGGCACAGGTGCTATACAAACCAACAGCCGACTGTTACCAAGACTAAACAACACTTACGACCTAGGATCAACCACACTTAGATACCGCACTGGTTATTTTGGATCAGGTGGCTTGATAGTTGATGGTAATGTAGCGATCACTGGCAATCTTTCAGCAGGCAATATTTCCTATACCGGCAATGTGTTTGTGGGTGATCTCAAAGGTTCTGTTTATGCCGACGATTCAACTATAATGGTTGATGCTGTTGACAACCGATTATTTGCCAGTGGTGCCACTATTAGCGGAAACATTTCGGCAGATTATTTCATTGGTAACGGCGCCCTATTAACTGGATTAGCAGCTACATATGGCAATGCCAACGTTTCTGCCTATCTTGCCAGCGGAACCGCAATTGGCAATATCAGTACTTCGGGTAATATTAATGTTTCAGCCAACGTTGTTGCACTTGGCAATGTCATTGCAGAGCACAACTCGGTGGCTATTGGCAATGTGTCAGGCGGCAATATTATTTCTGTGGCCAATGTTATAGTAGGCAATCAATTATTTGCAGTCGGCAGTATGTTCACTCCCGGCAATGTACAAGGATCTTACATCTTAGGAAATGGTAGATTCTTAACTGGATTAGCAGCTACATATGGCAATGCCAATGTGATATCATTATTGTCGGCTTTTGGTGCCAACACAATTTTCACTACAGGCAATATTCAAGGTGCAATTGTGGCGCCAGGCGGCAACGGTCAGGTCATGTACAATCGTAGTGGTGTGATCGGTGCTTCGCCGTACGATTTCAACTTTGACGAAAGCACGTTTACTTTGTATGTTAAGTCGGCATCATTTTCTGGCGAAGCTGATGGTACTGATGCACTGTATGTGGGTGCTCCGGGATATACATTCCTGGGTTCGGACATCATGGCACAGATCACTGGAAACGTAGACAGCTATAGTCAAATAAATTTTCAAAACATTAATCCTGGCTCTTTGGCCAGTGGTGACTACATCCTTACTGCTGACAATGGTACAGATTCTACCTACTACTTAGACATGGGTATGGCCAGTTCTAATCATGCTGATCCTGATTTCTTTGGTGATACTTCTTCTAGTAATGATGCCTACATATATGTGGTTGCCAATGATCAAGCAGGCTCCAGTATCGGTGGACCAGGCAATCTAATATTGGGTTCTACCAACGGTGCCATAAAAATGTTTGTAGGCAACACAGCTCAAGCCAATGTTGTTGCCACAGTCGAGTCGGATCAATTGTTGATGTCAGGCAATATTGTTCCAGCTTCTTCTAACAGTTATAGTCTAGGCAATAGTACAAACCAGTGGTCTGACCTGTATGTGTCAAACGCTACTATCTACATGAACAATATTCCTATCAGTCTAACTTCGGGAAATGTTCTCACAATTGATGGTCAACCAATACTGAGCAATGATTCCAATACGTCTATCACCACTACTGGTAACATCAGTGCTGGTAATATTACGACTACCAGAGCTGACCTTGGCAATTTGACCCTTGAATATGCCACAATAAGACTTGCGGATGGTGCCGCAGAAAACGACATTACCATCAGTCCTAATATCGAAGGTTCTGCCTATGTTCAGGTCCCTAATGATGCCAACGCCAACACAGCTAATCTTCGTATACACAATGATGCTGGCAATGTAGAAATTGGTGCTGCTGGTGCCCAACTATGGTATTTTAATAATAGCGGAAATCTTTATGTTCCTGGTGCAATTAAAAACTTAACAAATCCAGTTGACGATCAAGATGCTGCAACTAAGTCTTATGTAGATGCAGTGGCCCAAGGCCTACATGTTCACGACAGTTGTAATGTGGCTACCACACAAGATTTGGCCACATACACCGGTGCCACAGTCACATACAACAACGGTGCCGGCGGCGTTGGTGCTACACTGACATTCTCTGGCAACACACTGACCACCGTAGATGGATACAGTCTAACCAATCCAGATCGAATCTTGGTTAAAAACGAAGCCAATGCTGTGTTCAACGGTATCTATGTTTACAGCAACAATACTGTGCTGACCCGTGCTGTGGACTTTGACACTGATGTTGAAGGCCTGGGTGGCGACTTTGTGTTTGTGACTTCGGGCAATGTCAATGCCGACACTGGCTGGGTTCAAACCACTGATGCTCCAAGTATCGGCAACAGCAACATTGTTTGGCAACAATTTTCAGCTGCTGGTTCCTACACAGCCAATACAGATGCAGGTCTATTCCTAAATGGGTCTGAATTCAATGCCAAAGTTGACAATGTTACTACAGCATTTGATCTCAACGGTAACATTGTGGTCAAAGCTGGAGCCGCGCTGACCACACCAAACATCGATTCAGCCACAGGTACAAGTTTAACCCTAACTGGTAATCTTTCTGCTGCTTACATTTTGGGCAATGGTAGTCAACTCACAGGATTGCCAGCCAGCTACACAGACAGCAATGTAACTACCCTGTTGGCTTCTTTGGGATCAAATACTATAAGCACCACAGGCAATGTCACAGCTGGTTACTTTATCGGTAATGGAAGTCAACTCACAGGAGTTGCCAATCTTTCGTTTACCACTGTGTCAGCAAACGGAACCAGCATTGTGGCTGATTCAGCTACAGATACGCTTACACTGACTCCTGGCAACAACTTGATAATCACTGGCAATGCTACATCAGACACAGTGACACTTGCAGTAAGCGATGCTCCTACATTCACTGGCAATGTTACAGCACAAAACTTTGTGGGTAATATTTCAGTTACTGGAAACGTAACTGGTACCAGTGCCAATGTTACATTGGTTGCTGGCAGCTCAAACTGGACATTTGACAACACTGGAAATACCACATATCCCAATGGTATTGTCACATTCCCAGGTGCAGCAACCACAGGTGTTTATGCGTTAGATGTTGGTGCTCCTGCCACATTCTTGAGCAACACAGTAACCAGCTTTACAGCCAATGTCAACAATTACACACAGGTAACGCTACAAAACATCAATGCTGGTGCCGATGCCACTGCTGATTGTATTCTCACTGCCGACAACGGTAGTGATACTGTCAACTACGGTGACTTTGGTATTATCAACAGCGGATATGATGTCAACACACCAACCAACAGCTTGGGCAACATTGTGTATGCTGGTGATACCTATGTTTATGCACAGGGTAACACAAGCAATACTTCGCAAAGTGGCGGTAACTTGGTTATTGGTACAACCACTGCAACCAAGAATGTTAAAATCTTTGCCGGTGGCAACAACAATTCTGCTTTGATCGCCAACATCAGCAACACAGGAGTTTCAGTCTCTGGCGCAGTTACTGCCACTGGTAACCTCAACACTGGTGGCAACATAAATTCTACAGCATTTACCGGTGGTAACATTAGCTGGTCTACAAATAACCAAACTGATTTCCAAGGTTCAATCAAAGTTGGCGGTAGCGGCATTATCAAAAGCCCAGGTGGCGCAAGTTCTATCACACTTAACAACAACGGCGCCAACATAGGAACTCTTGGTGTTACAGCCAGTACCATATCAACATCAACTTCCACAGGTGCGTTGATAGTGTCGGGAGGCGCAGGCATAGCTGGCAACTTGTATGCTGGTAACCTTTACACCACAGGATTGTTAAGTGTTACTGGTAACGTGTCAGGTGGTAATTTAATCACCACAGGACAGGTAAATGCTACAGGTAACGTAACTGGCGGCAATATTTCGGCCACTGGTATAGTAAGCGGAAATAATAATTTTGTTATTAACGCACCAAGTCCAACAGTCGAAGGAGGACAACTTACTATAGCCTGGGCCAACGTTTCTGGTCTAACTGGGCAAGCCAACAGCACCTGGAACTTGGATGTTGATAGTAGTTCAAACGTGAGATTGTTTTATCAAAATGCCACAGCCGCAACTGGTGTATTGTTACAGGGCAATGTTACAGGAAACTTAGTCACATTCCCAGCAGCAGGTGGTATCAGTGTCACCGGCAACGTGTCTGCAAGTAACGTGAGTGTTTCTGGCAACATCACAGGCAACACCAATGGATTTACAATTGGTTACTTGAATATTCCACAAGTATCGTTTGCTGCCAATGCCACAATTGCCCTAACAGATGCCGGTAAACACTATTATTCAACATCGGCAAGCAACTTGGTATTGACTGTTGCCAACAATGCATCAGTGGGATTCAGTATAGGTACTGCTATCAACCTTATCAACTTGGGCACAGGCATCATTACCATTGCACAGGGATCAGGAGTGACCATGTACTATGCTGGTAACTCAACCGCAGGTAATAGAACTGTATCAAGTTACGGTGCAGCAACAATTCAAAAGGTGGCTACAGATACTTGGTTCTTAGTTGGCGTGGGGATAACTTAATGGGCGGTATACTAATGCCCTTGTTTGGGACCTTGGCTGGTCAAGAAGCAACAATAACTCCAAACGATATTCCCAGCTTGCAGTTATGGTATGATGCTAGTGTTGCTAGTGCTACCAACTTCAACCCTGTGCCTACCAACGGTGGTGTGGTCACCGCCTGGGTAGATAAATTGGGAAATGGACGTGATGCCAACCAAGCAACTGCCAACAGAAAACCACTATGGCGTGCTAGTCAGCAAAACGGTCTTGGTACTATTCAGTTTGATGGCACCAACGATGTACTAACACTCAACCCCATTGCCTGGGCATTGAGTTTGCCGGGTCAAACCACCTACATTGTGTTCAAACTGGCAGCCACTACAGATCAGATGCACTTGACTTCTAGCAATACCAACGGATTTGCCTTTTTTAATAATGGCGGATTCTGGGCAGCAGAAACTGCAGGAGGCCTGGCTACCTCTGATGCAGCCGTAACAACCACAGGTTATCATTACATAGGACAGATACTTGATGGAACACAAACCAATGCCAACATCACCACGCAAAATAACTTGCGGTTGCGTGTACGACTAGATGGCGTTCAACGAACACTTACATTCGGTACTAACGTAGGTACTGCTACATCAGGCTCGGCCAACACATTAAACGTGGGCGCAGATGATTCAGGCAGTGCCAATTTCCTCAACGGGTATCTCGGTGAAATGATGATCTGGACCCGAACTCTTAATGCCACAGAAATCTCACAGGTTGAAACTTATCTTGCCAACAAGTGGGGGATCTAAATGATCATCCAAGGTGTTACTCTCACTGGCACACGAGTAGTCGATGCTTCCTTTATCACACAAAATCTTGCCATCTGGGTTGATGCCAACAATGCTACCAGTTACAGCGGCACAGGAACCACAGTCACTGATTTGTCGGGCAACAATCGCACACAAAACTTGAGTAGTGCTTCGGCCTACGCCATGTTAACCGGTATCAAATGTTTTGATTTTTCGGGCACTTATCTTATGCGCGGAGCATCAGCAGTGCCAACACTGCCAACTGGAGGATTTACCTACATTGCCTGGGCAAGAATGATCTCTAGTTCAGCAACTTGGCGCACACTGTTTAGAACCAGTCCTAATGACCATCCATTATTGATAGAGCTGGGTTCTAACCGTTTAGGCATGTATGACAATACTTCCAATGCTTTTTATTCTGCTGGATATGATGTTTCGGCATTGGCCAATGTCTGGGCACAATGGGCTGTGACTGGCGACAGTAGTGGCCAGACATTTTACATCAACGGTCAGCAGGTAGGAACTGTGTCCGGGCAAACTGCCTCAGGTAATAGCCATGACTATACTGGTGGTGTTGGCGCACCCAATGGGCAACCTTTTGGTTATGTTGCCAACATGGAGCTATATACCTCTATACTCACACAAGAACAGATACAGCAAAACTATTATAATCAATTGCCCACTTTTACCTTGCCGAATATTACAACATCCAATCTGGTGCTATGGTATGATCCCAGTTTTGCTACCAGTTACCCGGGTAGTGGTACAATTATTACCAACTTGGCCAATACAAGTTTGCCTGGCACATTAAGTAACGTCACTTACACCAATCCCTATTTTTCTTATAATGGTAGCAGCAGTCAAGTCACTATAGCCGACAATGCTTTGTTGGAACCTGGCTCGGGAGACTGGACTATAGAAGTGTGGGTCAATCAAACAATCGCTACAGGTAGTCAGGTCATATTGGGTAAGTTTGATCCCGGCGGGTTAAGTGCTGATGTATCTTATGCTGTTCGTGTCATAGGCGGTAATGTTCGCGCTGACTTTGGCAATGGAACCACCGCTATGAATACTGCTAATTACGCATTGCCTGCCAACACTTGGACACAGCTGGTATATGTGTTCAATAATGTGGCCAACAACAACGTTATCACTTATGTCAACGGCGTACAACAGGCTACAACCACACACAGTTTTGCTAGCATACTCAACACAACTGCCAATCTGTATCTGGGCAGCTACAACAACGGCGAATATAATCAATGGTTTAATGGCCGAATTGGCGTCACAAGATTGTACAGTGCAGCCCTGTCGACTGCAGATGTGCTACAGAATTATAATGCAGACAAAGGCAAATACGGCTTATGATAGTGCAAGGTGTAACATTGACCGGTGTAACTGTAATTGACTCCCAAGCTGTGACTTCGGGTCTAGTTTACTACCTTGATGCTGGCGACTCCACAAGTTATTCGGGATCCGGTACCACGATCAACAATATTGCTGGTACAGCACCTGGTGCTGCTTCGATAGCCAACAGCCCAACTTTTACCAGTGACGGTCGAGCAAGTTATTTTACATTCAATGGCTCGAGTCAATATATTATAACTACCAACTTGATTGGTCAATCCATGACAGGTAATGTTACATTGGAATGCTGGGTCAATACCAGTTCTGATAACGGCGTAGTGGTTTCGGAACAAGGTACAAATTCTCCCAACACATCATGGTATGACAGTCAAATAGAAATAGTTTCTGGCAATCTCAAAGTTGCCATGTGGCCGTATAGCATTGGCACTGGGCTAGTAGTTGGTGCTGTGACACGCAATACATGGCAACAGTATACCATGGTCTATTCTGCAGGCACATGTCGCGGGTATATCAACGGAACTACTACTGCTTCCTATTCCGTGACACGATCATTTGGTGCCGCAGGATTATATTATGACATCATGGGTAACTGTCCTACTAGTCTCGGTGATGGCAGTTATCTTGCCGGAAATTGGGCAGTGTTCAAAGCATATAACCGAGCACTCACAGCCGCAGAAGTTGCACAAAACTTTGGTGCCCTGCGAGGAAGGTACGGAGTGTAAAATAATACTGTGTTTGACCCATTAAAAAACCCGCACCGAGCGGGTTTTTTGTTGATAGACTAGGAGTCTATTTTCTGTTGAATGCCCAATACAGCACAGCAACAGCTACCAAGCCAACAAGGCCTTGGCTACCCAACGCTGTAACCAGCTTGATAATACCAGCTACTACATCGACGCCTAAGAATGGC
>Ga0222713_10006150_pt1 | contig 11469 bp, 9 predicted proteins | sample C33_649DmetaG_FD_165061 | JGI IMG/M metagenome (GOLD analysis project Ga0222713, IMG submission 165061) | Estuarine water microbial communities from San Francisco Bay, California, United States - C33_649D | ecosystem: Environmental > Aquatic > Marine > Unclassified | place: USA: California... | reverse complement strand
GCTCGATATTGCCGCCTATCTGATGAGTTTGCCACCGGTGACACATCGCGTGCCCGAACCGGATGTTCCGGTCTGGCTCAATCGACTTACGATCGCTGGCTGGAACCGACTGGCCGATTTCAATGCCCCGATGCCGGAAGCACTGGCGACAGAACAGATCGCGCGCGGTGAACATTTGGCCCGTAATCTCGCGCACTGTGGCGAATGCCACACGCCCCGCAACAGTCTGGGCCTGCTGGATTACACGCGTGAATTTGCCGGTGCCGAGCTCGGTGACCAGGTGATTGAGGCGATCGATGCGGCGGCATTGGCGCAGTGGGACGCCACCAGCTTTGCCTTGTTTCTGCTGATCGGCCTGAAACCTGATGGCGAATTCGCCGGCGGTGATATGAATGATGTGATCGAGCACAATACCAGCAAGCTCACCGCCGCCGACCGCGACGCACTCGCTGCCTTCTTCACGCGTGCAACTCCCTGACCGCGATTCCTCGATAACTGGCATTTCTCGCCAGCCCAACTACACTGAAAGACAGCACAGAAAAACAGCACAGAAAGCGAGCACGAAAAGCGAGCTCGGAAAGAGAGCTCGGAAAGAGAGCACAGCAATCGGTGTCTTTCGGAGCAGCACAGGAGGGCGATACCATGCGTGAATTGAGGGAATCTGAAACGACAATGCTGGGTGGTGGCGTCTGCGCCGGGACAGCCTTGCCAGTCTTCGATCCTGCTGACCCTGAGTTGATCAGCGCCCGCCTTGAAATTCAGGTCCAGCTGGACAGAGTGGTGCGAGAGATGCAGCGCAGCATGTTGGGTTATGATTTGTCCGCGAGCTAAACCGCTCGCAACAGCAAGTTTGGATGCAGCGAGATATTTTCCCAAGCCAGTTTTCTGGCACACCCATCACGACCGTCGATGCAAGGCACGGTAACTGTCTGTAACGGCCGTACAAAATTTTGCGTACGAATGACACGCATAAAAAAGGGCAGCGCTGGCTGCCCTTTTCAACGCGACCAGGGAAATGGCCGCGGGATGCAGTGCTAGCTAGTTGTTGTCGACGCGATATTCATCGTGACAGTTCGCGCAGGCACCGCCCAGGGCGCGAATACCACCGAGGGTGGCTGCCATGTCGCCACCGGCGGCGATGCTGGCAAAATTGTTGGCCGCATCCACCAAAGCCTGTGCCTTGACGGCGATATCATCGAGGTTGCCTTCCCAGATCTTGTCCAACGCCTCGGTCTCGATATCAAAGCCACGGGTATCGGGTGCCAGCAATTCAGGGATCATTGGCGCCATCGCGGCTATGCGACGCGCATTGCGTTCGGCGACAGCAGCATCGAAGGGAGCGCCCCGAGCCATGGCAGCAATGCCACCCAGGTTATAGCGCAGGACCTTGAATAGCGACTGCCTTGTGTCGGCAGCGGCTGCTGCTGCCTGCTCCGGTGTCGGGGCATCCTGTGCCGATGCCGTGAACAGTAAACCCGAGGCGAGTGCGATCAGGGCAGAAATTACAACCAGACTTCTCTTCATTATTGTCATCTCCAAACATCACAAAGGGGAATTGGGACTTTTCAGGAATTTGCGCCATCGACCCAGCGACGCAATTTCGCAGCAGAGTTCATCGAAACCAGATCGAATATAGTACAGTTGAATCCAGCTTGTCACCGCAATCCGTAGTCTGGCGAACTCCACCTGACTCTATCGGACCGCTAATTCGCGACTTCCTTCCACACGAACAACCGCGTCGCCAGCACAAAAGCGATGACAAACCAGATCCCGATGCCAAGCAGGCTGGGCATGACCTCGAGCAGGCTTGCACCGTTATTGGCGATCTCTCGCATGCCCGTTGAGACCGAGCTAAGCGGCAGCAATTTGGCAATCGGCTGCATGAATGCCGGCATGGAATCAATCGGATAGAAAATGCCCGAGAGGAAGATCTGCGGGAAAATGACCAGATTACCCACCGCCATGACGGCCTGTTGAGTCTTGGCGATGCTACCGAGGCAGAACCCGAGACACAGGAAGATGAACGTCCCCAGTATCACGAGGAAGAAATAGGCAAAGAAATTGCCCAGAATGCGGACATCCAGCAAGAATACGGCGAAGGCAATCAGAACACAGAGTTGAATGAGCACGATTGCCATGCGCGCCAGCACGATCGCAGTGATGAAATCGCGGGGTTTGATCGGCGTAACGAAGAGGCGCTTGAGGATACCCTTGCGCCGATACTCGACGATATTGAATCCGCTGCCGGCAATACTCAGCTGCATCAGGGTCAGCGCCATCAGTCCCGGCAGCAGAAAATCGATATAGCGTTGCGAACGCGCCTGCACATCTTCGATTGCCAGCGAGAACAAAGGTTCGTTGCCCCGAAAATCACGTTCGATTGCGATCAGTGTCTGTTGGAGGACGGGCATGATTAATCCGAGCTGTTGAACTTGCGCCGCATCAACCAGCAAGGGCAACTCCATGCCGTCGCCGCTGACATCGAAAGTCTCAGGCAGGATCAGGACCAGTGTCTGAGCACCCTCGACCAGTTCACTGCGCAGTCTGGCTTCTTGCCCTATAGTGACATTGAACACCGGGTTGTCGATGAGTTGTTGGATGAATTCGATCGCAGTTTCGCTGCTGGACGCATCAACGATGCCAAGATTGATAGGCTCTTGCCGGCCATTGTTGATGAAGCCAAACACCGTCATGAAAATAATCGGGAAAAACAGGCTGAAGAAGATCGACTGGCGATCGCGCAGAAAGATCAACATGAATACCCGTGTGAGATGCAATTGCAGTTTGCTGATCATGTCATTCCCTCAACTCGTGACCGGTCAGGGCGAGGAACACATCTTCGATGTTGCCGTGAAGTGGTGCCTGTGGAGGTTCCGGCGCATATTTGAGAATCAGGTTTTGCGGCGTATCTTCGGCCACCACCTTGCCATGATCCATGATCGCGATGCGATGACAGAGAGACTCGGCTTCTTCCATATTGTGTGTTGTTAGCACTATAGTCATGCCGGCCTTGTTAAGTTGCAGAACGAGATCCCAGAGATTGCGCTTCGCCTGGGGATCGAGACCGGTCGTTGGTTCATCGAGAAAGAGTACCTTGGGGGTGTTGACGAGCGCGCAGGCAATTGAGAATCGTTGCTTCTGACCGCCGGACAATTTGCTCGGCTTGGCCTGTGCCTTTTCCTGCAGGTTTACCTTACGCAATAATTCGTAGGGATCAATCGACCTGTTGTACAGCGCGCCGAAAAGTATCAGCAATTCAACCAGCGACAGGTTGTCAAAATATTCATTGGCCTGTAGCTGGACGCCGATGATCTCCTTCACTTTGAAAGGATTGGTTTTGACATCGATGCCATCGATCGTGGCGCTGCCACCGTCGATATCGGTGAGTCCCTCCAGCATCTCCAAGGTCGTTGTTTTGCCGGCGCCGTTAGGGCCGAGTATGCCGTAAATCTCGCCCGCCTCGATGCGCAGAGAGATGCCATTCACGGCGAGAAACGATTTGGACTTGTCGTTCGGCAGGGGATATTGCTTGCTGAGATTATCGAGTTCGATGATCGGCATGAGCCCGTCCTGTATTACCCGGCCGTCATCATAACACCTGACGTGCAAGATTCGAAAAGCAGACGAGGCGGCAGAGAACCGCCACGGCTGCGGGTCGATAGTTTGCGCCTACTCGTAATAGTAGTAGTGGCGTTTCGGCTTGAGTGGAGCCAGAAAGAAATAGAACACCCAGGCAAACCAGGACAGGCATACCATCGCCAACAGCCAGGCAATCTTCTCGAAGCCAGTCGTCTTGTCAGAAGTGGCAATGATCCAGATGGGTAGCACCCACACCGCAAACACGAGTACTGCGCAAACTGCAGCGACGCCCATCGACAACAAGGGCAGCAGGGCGAGTGTGCCCAGGATCAGCAGGAAGACAAGCAACAGATTCGATAATAATTTCATGGCAACTCCTTGCGTGGCTGCGACCGGTTGCAGCCACCAGGGGAGTTCTTGCGAATCCTGTGCCAAGAAAAATATTGTCTTTATATCAACAAGATAGCGTCTAGCCATCAGGCAAAGCTGGGGGAATCCCTACTTTGTGGTGGATTTCACCACCGATCATTGGGGGTTGTGAAAGGGGGCCTTGGCTCCACCGGGCAACCAGATTGTCAGAACCACTGCCGGCGCATCGCCTTCCACGGTATGAATGATGGAATCACCGGGGCGCACGATACCGACATCACCGGGTTCCAGAATTCCCGGGATACTGTTCACGTTGTGACCGAAGCGGCCAGACAGCACATAGAAGATCTCAATTGCTTCGTGGGTATGGGAAGGGCCGGCGTAACCTGCGGGGAAGGTTAACTCGGCAATGCGCGCTTCTTCCGTGCCGAGATTGGCAGCGTCGACCAGAATCTTGAAGGCAATGGCACTTCCCGCCGGCGATTCACGCAACGCCTCGGCAGTTATGCTCCGATAGATCGGGTCTTGACCGAAGGCTGAAGGCGCCAGGAAGCATAACAGGGCTAACAGAACACGCGGGCTGATTCTTTTCATCGGAGTATCACCTCGTAGCGTTGGGAATGTGGAATGCCAGATGGTAATCGCTGAACCCTCAGGGTCCTGTATAGCCCGGCCCATGAAGTATGCGCCCAGGGCGGTTGCCTGTGTGTCGGCCATTGGCGACTACTACCTGACCATTCACGAGTACATACTTCATTCCCACCGCATACTGATGCGGTTGCTCAAAGGTCGCCCTGTCACCAACCTCATCCGGATCGAACACGGCAATATCGGCGTAGTATCCCTGTACGAGCAACCCGCGCTCACGCAGTCCCAGTCGCTGTGCGGTCAGGCTGCTCATCTTGCGAATCGCATCCTCAAGCGTCAACACGTGACGCTCTCTGACGTAGTGGCCCAAAACGCGGGCGAAGGTGCCATACTGTCGAGGATGGGGTGCTCCTTCGCCGAACACACCGAGAGGCCCGTCGGAACCGATCGCCGTGGCTGGATGACGCATGATGCGATCGATATCGTCGCTGTCTATGGCGTGATACACCGCAGTAGCACCGCCTCCCTTGACGATTTCAAAAACAACTTCGGCGGCATCGGTCGGACTGGGTTCCATGCCGCGCTCAATCGCAAGCTCCGCAAGATTCTTGCCTTCCATGCTGTGATCCCATGTATTGCGTGATATGAATACATTGCGCGGATCACCACCGCCACGATCAAACAAAATCTTTTCGATGATCGCCGTCTTCAGCGTTGGTCGCGTCTCGGGGCTATCGATGCGAGCGATGAGTGCAGCGGACCCGCCTTCCTGGGCCCACTGGGGAATGAGTGCGGTGATCCCGGTTTGTGAGGCGGTATAAGGGTATTGATCGATTGTCACGTCCACGCCGCGTTCGCGGGCCGCGTCGACCATGCGCAGGCTGTCGACGGAGGCGCCCCAGTTACCAGCACCGATGACCTTGTGGTGGGTGATCTGGACCGGGATGCCGGCTTCTTCCCCGATGCGGATTGTCTCGGCGACAGAATCGAGCAGTTGTGCCGCTTCTTCTCGCATATGAGAAATATAGATCCCGCGGTAAGACGCAGCGACTTTCGACAGTTCAACAATTTCTTCGGTAGGGGTAAAACTACCGGGCACGTAGAACAGGCCTGTGGAGAGGCCGAGCGCACCTTGTTCCATGGCAGAGGCGACCATTGACTTCATCCGCGTCAGCTCGGCCGGTGTCGCCGGCCGGTCCTCACTACCGATGACCTGTTCGCGGATCGTGCCCTGACCGACGAAAACGCTCCAGTTCGGGCTGATACCGAGCGCGGTGATGTCGCGGTAATGCTGATCGATAGGGAAAGGTGAGCTGCCATCATTGCCTTCGGTAAGAGTAGTTACCCCCTGGAGCAGAGAGCTCTCTGCGGTGGGCACATCGAAGATTCCGCGCATGGCATGGGTGTGCGGATCGATAAAGCCAGGCGAGACAACAAGACCCGTGGCGTCAATGCGTGTTGTCGCGCGCGCAGCGGTCAGATTACCGATACGCACAATGCGATCACCACTGACTCCGACATCCGCGTAGTACCAGGGGTTGCCAGATCCGTCGATGATTCTGCCGTGTTCAATAATGATGTCGTAGGTGCCCGAGTCAGTCTGGGAGTGTACTGCACCGATAGTCATCAGCCCGCACGCGGCGGCGAGAGTGACTCTCGCTAGCTTTACCATATGCGCACACGCTCCTCCGGGGGCAGATAAAGAGCATCACCTGGCTGCACATCGAATGCCTCATACCATTCGTCGAAGTTGCGAACGACGCCATTCACGCGATACTCCGCCGGTGAATGGGGATCGGAGGTCAGCCGTGAAATCAAGGCATCATCACGAATCTTGGCCTGCCACACCTGCGCCCAGGACAGGAAGAAGCGCTGATCGCCTGTCAGGCCGTCAATCACAGGTGCTTCCTCGCCATTCAATGACATCTTGTAGGCGCGATAGGCCACCGAAAGTCCGCCGACATCGCCGATGTTTTCTCCCAGTGTGAAATTGCCGTCGATGTTGTGCCCCTCGACAGGTTCATACTTGTCATACTGTGCGGCGAGAGCCGAGGTGAGTCGATCGAAATTGGCGCGGTCAGCATCGGTCCACCAGTTGCGCTGAATCCCAAGATAATCAGACTTCGATCCCTGGTCGTCGAAACCATGTCCCATTTCATGACCGATAACGGCGCCAATACCGCCATAATTTACCGCAGCATCGGCGGCCGGATCGAAGAAGGGCGGTTGCAGAATTGCAGCCGGAAAGACGATCTCATTGAATGAGGGGTTGTAATAAGCATTCACAGTCTGTGGAGTCATACCCCACTCTTCCCGATTCGTCTTCTGCCCAATTCTGCTCAGGTCATCGAGATAATTGAACTCACGCACACTGCGGGCATTTGCGAACAGGTTGTCCCGGGTGATCTCGATAGAAGACAGATCACGCCATTCATCGGGATAGGCAATCTTGGGTCGAAACGATTGCAGCTTCATTCGCGCCTGTTCCTTGGTAGCAGGACCCATCCAGTCGATCTCGTCAATGCTCTGGCCAAGCGAAGCGCGCAGGTTCTCGACGAGTTGCTCCATCTGCTCTTTCGCCGACGGCGGGAAATGTTGCTCAACATAGATCTGACCTATGCCTTCGCCAAGGCTGTCGAGTGCTCCAACTCTTGCGACACCACGTTCCCAACGTTCGCGCTGCTCCGGTACACCGTTGAGAACTGTCGAATAGAAGTGGAAATTCTCATTGTCGATCTCGCTCGAAAGCAGGCTCGCGTTGTTGGAGATCAGATGGTAAATGAGATAGTTCTTCCAGTCGTCAACACTGATTTCTTTTACCAGGTCTATGATGGGTGACATGGCACTTGGGTAGAAGACATTCAGGTCATTGAGGTTTTCGACACCGGCGGCTGTGAAATAGGCGTCCCAATCAAACCCGGAATAAGTCGATTTGAAATCGGTATAGGTCATGGGATTATAGGTAAGATCGCGATTGCGTCTCTGGTCTCGGGGCCAAAGATGTTCGGCTATGCGGGTTTCCAGGGCGAGAATCGAAGCAGCTTTAGTTTCGGTGTCAGAAATGTCTGCGAATGCCAGCATGCGAGCGATATGCGCGACATACTCTTCGCGCACCTTGAGGAATTGCTCGTTGTCCTCAAGATAATAGTCCCGGTCTGGCAAGCCAATGCCGCCCACCACGATACCGACCTGATAGATATCCGGATTGCTGCGGTCAACGCTGACGCCAAATTGAATTGGACTCGCTGTCGTTTCGATGTCAGAGCGCCCGAATGCAGCGACGAGGGCAGGTAGCGAATCGATTTCTTGCAGCCGTGCCAGATCGGCACGCAACGGGGTGATGCCCAATTCCTCCAAGGCGTCTGTGTTCATGTAACTGCGGTAATAATCGCTGATCTTCTGTTCGATGGAGCCGGCTGTGGGCTCGCGGGAGGTCAGTTCATCAATAATCGTACGTACGCGTTCATCCGAACGATCGCGCAGGCCGATGAAGGCACCGTGCTCACTGCGTGACTCCGGTATTTCATATTCCCTGAGCCAGCGTCCGTTGGCATAGCGAAAGAAATCGTCGCCCGGTCTTACGTTGATGTCCTGTTGACTGAGATCGATACCAAATTCGCCGAGTTCCGGCGTCGCCGTCATCGCAGTCTCGGCGCTGGCGACATTGTCGTCACCGGGGCTTGAAGGCAGCGTGGGGGAGCTCTCCTCGGAACCGCAGCCAGCAAGAAAGAGAGTACTTGCGGTGAGCAGCACCAGTTTAAGACTGGACATGATGAATCCTCCGGATTGGGACAAGAATTGAATATTCCGAGGCAGTATAGCGGATATTGTCTGACGTCATGCAAGCGACAGGCTCCAGAAAAAGTCCTGCTCTTATATTTGCAGAGGGTTGGTTGTACACTGCGGCGACAAACTGCAGATTGAAGCGTTCGAAGGAAGATTTATGGGGAATGTATTCCGAAGATTTGTACATGCTGCATTTGCAGTGTTACTACTAACGAACTCAGTTGTCCTCCGCGGGCAGGACAATCTTACACCGAACGGAATCGCCGACAGCCGTCTCAACGCCTATGCGCTTACCAACGCGACTATCTATCGCGGCGCGCCCGAGGGCGTGCTTAATAAAGGCACCTTACTGGTGCGCGACGGCAAGATCGTGGCGCTCGGTGCGGCCGGAATCGACACGACTGGATATTTTGAAATAGACCTTAACGGGCACTATGTCTACCCGGGTCTGATCGATATCAACACAGACTATGGCATTCCGAAACTGGAACGTGAATCGGGTCGCCCTGGAGTCGAAAATCTCTTCGCGGAGGATCGCGGGCTCAATGTCAATGATGCGATTCGCGCCAATTTCAGAGCCAGTGAAGCCTTTGTCCCTGATGCGGAGAGACGTGAAAAGTTTCGCAAGCTCGGATTTTCGACGGTATTGAGCCTGCGTCCTGACGGGATCGCGCGTGGAACCTCTGCCCTCATTACATTGGGGGACGAGCGAGCGAATGAAGCGATAATCGTGCCTGATGCAGCCGCCCACTACTCGCTCTCCAAGGGAACCTCCACCCAGTCCATGCCCAGTTCATTGATGGGTGCCTTCGCCTTGCTGCGGCAGACGCATCTCGATGCAGACTGGTTCGGGAGTCAGCAACCGCGGCCCTTTACTGACGCGACTCTGGAGGCCTGGAACCGAACCCAGAGTCTGCCCCAGATTATGGACGTGTCAAACTGGCAACAAGCCCTGACAGCAGATCGCGTTGGCGATGAATTCTCTACCCAATACATTCTCAAGACCGCTGGTGACAGCTATCGCCATCTCGATCTCATGGCGGAAACCGGTGCGGCACTCATCATTCCGCTAGATTTCCCCGAGGCGCCAGAAATTCTCGATTTGTTCGACGCCGATGAAGTCAGCTACGAAGAACTGAAACACTGGGAAATGGCCCCTTTTAATCTGAGGCTGGTTGCAGAGCGTGGCATCCCCTTCGCTATTACGAGTTCAAATGCCGATGGCGATTTCTGGAAGCATATGCGTCTGGCGGTCAACAATGGCTTGCCGGAAGCTGTCGCGATCGAAGCCCTGACCCGTGTCCCGGCACAATTGTTAGGCGTGGAAGCCCGTGTCGGTACACTGACCCCGGGAGCCCTGGCCAATTTCCTGATCAGTTCTGGCCCCCTGTTCGCGGAAGATTCGCTGTTGCTCGAGAACTGGATTCAGGGCCAGCCCTACAAATTGAATTCCGACTTCGATGAACGCAGTGGACAGTATGCGCTGGCAGTGGCAGATCGCCGGTTTCATTTCGAATTGCAGTTCAGCGGTGGCAAACCGAATGCCAGTCTGACTCCGGCAGGGGAGACCGACAACAAGACCAAGGTGCAGTTGTCACTCGATGAAGATCTGATCAACCTGAGTTTCGCATTTGATGAAGAAGGCAATCAGGTTCGCTTGAATGGTTGGTCGGTCGACGGGGGTTGGCAGGGCAACGGCCGCATGCCGGACGGGGAGATGATTTCCTGGAGCCTGAGTCGCAAAGATAATGCGGCTGTTGCCACAACACTTGCTGCAGACGTTGCCAGTAACCCGCCGGACCTGCCTGGAACGGTAGTCTATCCGTTTAACGCCTTCGGCCGTGCAGCACTGCCCGAGCGACAGGATATGCTGATTCGCGGCGCCACCGTTTGGACAAACGAGGACGCTGGCACGCTGGTAACCGACGTGTTGGTGCGAGACGGGCGTATCGCCGCAGTCGGTAATGAGCTCGCGGCAGGCAATACCCGCGTAATCGATGGCACCGGCCTGCATCTGACCCCAGGCATTATCGATGAACATTCCCACATCGCGCTCTTTGCAATCAACGAAGGCCAGACCAATTCCAGCATGGTACGCATGCGCGACGTAGTGGACTCGGAGAACATCAATATTTACCGCAATCTCGCCGGCGGTGTAACTGCGGCACAGCTGCTACATGGCTCTGCGAATCCGATCGGTGGCCAGTCGGCACTGATCAAGATGCGATGGGGTCAGCCGCCCGAGCAGTTGCTCATTGCCGGTGCCGATCCCTTTATCAAGTTTGCACTCGGCGAGAATGTCAAACGCTCGACGAACCCGGCATCGATTCGTTATCCGCAGACGCGTATGGGTGTTGAACAGGTATTCGTCAATGCTTTCTCCCAGGCACGAGAGTATGGACAGGAATGGGACCGTTACGAGTCGCTCTCCCGCTCGCAGCAACGCAATACTGTGGCTCCACGGCGCGACCTGGTGAATGAGGCAATGCTTGAAATACTGAACGGCGAGCGGTTTGTCACGAGCCACTCCTATGTCCAGTCTGAAATCAATATGTTGATGCACGTCGCCGACAGCTTCGACTTCAACATCAACACGTTCACGCATATCCTCGAAGGCTACAAGGTAGCCGACAAGATGGCGCAACACGGTGCTGGCGGTTCTACCTTTGCGGACTGGTTCGGCTACAAGTGGGAAGTACGATACGCAATACCCTACAACGCGGCGCTCATGCTGCAAGCCGGAGTCGTTGTCGCTATCAATTCGGACGACGCCGAGATGTCGCGACGACTCAACCAGGAGGCGGCGAAGACGATCAAGTACGGTGGCGTAAGTGAAATAGATGCCCTGAAGATGGTCACACTGAATCCGGCGAAACTGTTGCATCTGGATGATCGCATGGGCAGCATCCGCGTTGGCAAAGATGCGGATCTCGTGCTCTGGTCTGATCATCCTTTGTCAATTTATGCGATTCCCGAGACAACCTGGGTCGATGGCATTCCCTATTATGATCGTGAGGAAGATGCGCAGTTACGTGCCGAGGTCGCTGCCGAACGGGCTCGCATTATGGCCCATATCAGTAATACACAGCCGGCCGGCCCTTCCGGATCCAACTCTGCAGGAGCCGCCCGATGAAATTGAGCATATTG
>Ga0222713_10006149_pt1 | contig 11471 bp, 11 predicted proteins | sample C33_649DmetaG_FD_165061 | JGI IMG/M metagenome (GOLD analysis project Ga0222713, IMG submission 165061) | Estuarine water microbial communities from San Francisco Bay, California, United States - C33_649D | ecosystem: Environmental > Aquatic > Marine > Unclassified | place: USA: California... | reverse complement strand
GAGTAGATTTTTATCAGAAGTTGTTCAATATGAGCAAAGGAAATTAAAAACCAAAAAATATTATGATATATTTAGATTTATAGTGACAACCGGTTCTATACTCTTACCTGCGATTTTATCATTGGGACAGATGGATCCAGCAAAGATGCCTAAAAATTTTGATCAGTGGACTTATTGGGCATCATGGACAATATCATTAATGGTTACAGCGAGTAATGGTTTTTTGCAGTTGTTTAGTTTAGATAAGAATTATTTCGAATACGCATTAACTACAGAGCAATTAAAAACTGAAGGTTGGCAATATTTTCAGTTATCAGGTAAATATGAAGATGATGAATCCCATCAAGATGCATATAAATCATTCTCAAAGAGTATAGAAAATATTAAGAGAAAACAAGTAGAAAAAGAATATTCTGGGAAGGGTGATGTTAATAAAAATAAAAAGGAAAAGAAGTTTGATTTTCAAGAAGAACTAATGAAAAATCTACCTGATGAATTTAAAAATAAAATAAAAGATAAACCTAAGTCTGACATTGAATCAGGATTAAGTCATGTTGATAACAAAATAAGTGAAATGGATAGTTTAATGAATAATAAACTCGGTCAATTAGATAAGTTAATGGGTATCTTATCTGAAAAGAAAGAACTATCAAATATAATAGAAGGTTCTAGTGAATTATTAAAAGATAAAGTTAAGAAGAAATAACTGAAGTTGCTTCAGATGTAATTAGTGACACAATAGATAAAGCAGTAAATTAATATTTATAAAATTTGATTTTTTACTTAAACTTAAAATTACAACTTTAAGATATATCATGGCGAATTTAGAAGAGAAATACAAGAAAGAAGACCTTCAGAATCATATTTACAACACTCCAGATACATATGTTGGTGGTTGTGATTTAATTTGTGAAACTCTTTCTATTTATGATCCAGCGAATAATAAGATTCATACTAGAGATGTTGAATATATTCCTGCGATTTTGAATATATACAATGAAATTTTAGTGAATGCCAAAGATCAAGTTACTAGACTGAATGGTTTATATGAGAAGGATAAATCTATCAATTTAGTTACTGAAATTAAAGTAGAGATAAACAAAGAGAAGGGTGAAATTAGTATTATGAATAATGGTGACGGGATTGATGTTGCGGAACACCCCAAAGAAAAGAAAAATGGTAAACCGATTTATATACCACAACTTATCTTTGGTGAGTTACTTACATCAACAAACTACAACAAGGAAGAACAAAAGGTCGTGGGTGGTAAGAATGGATACGGAGCTAAATTAACGAATATCTTTTCCAAGTCTTTTAAGTTGGAAACAGTTGATAGACTAAGAGGTAAGAAATATACTCAATTATTCAGAGGAAATATGAAGGTAATTCAAAGTCCAAAGATAACAGACTATAGTGGTAAACCCTATACGAAGATTACCTGGACAACAGACTTTGAGAGGTTTGGAATTACAGAATATTCAGATGATATGATAAATCTAATGATGAGAAGGGTCTATGATATAGCAGGTATTACAGATAAGAGTGTTTCTGTTTATCTGAATAAAAAGAAGCTTTCAATTAAGAGTTTCTTAGATTACAGTAAGATGTATTTAGATGATGAAACAATAGTATATGATGAAGTAGTTCATAATAATATCCCTTGGAAAGTAGGTGTTTGCGTATCAAATACCGATAAATTTGAACAAATATCATTCGTAAATGGTATTTGCACACCTAAGGGAGGGAAGCATGTAGATATGATAAGTAAACAGATTACAGTTGGATTAAAAAAGATGATACTCAAGAAATCAAAGAGAGATGTAAATGAAACACATATTAAGAATTATTTGACAGTCTTTATTGATTGTTTGATTGTGAATCCATCATTTGACAGTCAGACAAAAGAAAGATTGATTACTACTTCATCTAAATTCGGATCTAAACCCGAATTAAGTGATAAGTTTATCAAGAGTATACTTGACAAGACTGATATATTAGAAAGGGTTTTATCATTTACAGAGTTTAAAATGGACAAGCAAACCAAGAAAACGGACGGGCAAAAGCGTAATAAGATTAGAGATATTCCTAAACTGGATGATGCGAATTGGGCTGGGACAAAGAAATCAGACCAATGTATTTTAATATTAACTGAAGGAGATTCAGCGAAATCAATGGCTATCTCAGGTTTATCTGTAGTAGGAAGAGATATTTATGGTGTCTTTCCTCTGAAGGGTAAGGTTATGAATGTTAGAGATGCTTCTAAAGAACAGATTATGAACAACAGCGAGATAACAAACTTGAAGAAGATTATTGGTTTAGAAACTGGTAAAGTTTATAAAGATATTAAGTCATTAAGATATGGTAAAATCATGATTATGACGGATCAAGATCACGATGGTTCTCATATCAAGGGTTTAGTAATGAATGTATTTCATCATATGTGGCCATCTTTACTACAATTAGGATATATTACAAGCATGATAACACCAATTGTCAAGGTAACTCATAAGAAGGATGTGAAATCATTTTATACACTAACCGAATACAATGATTGGATTAAATCAACTAGTAATAGTCACTTATGGAAGGTGAAATATTATAAGGGGTTAGGGACTTCTTCAGCTGTTGAAGCGAGGGAATATTTTAGTGATATTAAGTTGAATAATTATATCTATACTTCAGAAACGGATAAATCAATGAGTTTAGCATTCAGTAAAGATGAAAGTGATCTAAGAAAGGAATGGTTATATAAGTTTGATGCGAATATCATTCTTGATCACAAAGAGAAAGATGTTCCTATTCAAGATTTCATAAACAAAGAATTAATTCACTTTTCAAATAGCGATACATTAAGAAGTATTGGTTCAATATATGATGGATTAAAACCAAGTCAAAGGAAGATTTTATATTCATGTTTCAAGCGTAATTTAGTGAATGAAATTCGTGTTGCTCAACTAGCAGGTTATGTAAGTGAGAATGCGGCATATCATCATGGTGAAGCATCTTTACAGGGTGCCATTATTGGTATGGCACAAGACTTTGTAGGGAGTAATAATCTCAACTTATTAATGCCGAATGGTCAGTTTGGGACACGTATTATGGGAGGTCATGATTCAGCGAGTCCGAGGTATATTCATACAGAACTAAATAAGATAGTAAGTTTAATATTTCCATCCGCAGATTTTCCATTACTGGAATACAACGATGATGATGGTATCTTAGTTGAACCTAAATATTATGTTCCGATTATTCCAATGGTTTTAGTGAATGGAATGAATGGCATTGGGACAGGATTTAGTACAAGTGTCCCAAAGTATGCTATACGAGATATAATCAATAATATGAAGAGAAAGATTATGAAAAAATCATATTTAAGTTTAACACCTTCATGTAATGGTTTTAAGGGAAAGATAATCAAGATAGACAATAAGAATTTCATTAGCAAGGGAATTTATGAAGTAATAAATGATACAAGTATTCGTATTACAGAATTACCTATTGGTAAATGGACAGATGATTACAAGAAGTTTTTAGATTCACTATTACCTGAAATGAAGACCAAATCACCTGATAACCATAAGAAGAGTAAAAATACAAAAACTATCTTGGATTACAAGAATAATAGTTCAGACGTGGATGTAGACTTTACAATTACATTTGAGAAAGGATTTTTGAATTCATTACAATGGGATGAAGATGAGAATATTGATGGTATTGAGAAGTTTTTCAAATTAACAACAAGTAAGGGATTATCATTAAAGAATATTCATTTATATAACAATAAGGGTCAGATAAAGAAATATAATAACTTATGTGAAATTTATGATGAATTTTACAATGAAAGATATGGGTTATATGTTAAACGTAAAGAGTATGAATTATCTGAATTAAACAATGAGTTAATGATTCTAAAGAGTAAAATGAGATTTATTCAGGATGTAATTGATGATAAGATTGTAGTTTATAAACGTAAGAAATGTGATATCATTAATGATTTATTACAATATGAATATATTCATGTGCAATCTGGAAGAGTAATTGAAACAGTAAATGAAAATAATACGAATAATTATGATTATCTGATAAAGATGTCGTTACACTTATTTACGGAGGAAGAAATAGTAAGACTGGATGAAAAGATTAATAGAATTCAGGAGGAGTATGATATATTAGAGAAGATGACAATAGAAGAAATTTGGATTTCAGAATGTGATGAATTATTAAAAGCGTTGAATAAATAAAGAATAAAAAATTATATAGATTAAATATAATACATAATGTCTTTATATTTCTCAAATGCGGGTCCAAGAAAGGGTGAATATGATGATACCATTGGGTTAGATATAGATGATGCTGTTGTTAGTTCCAAAGATGATGGTTTTTATTATGATTATGATTTACTTACCAGAGGTGTATCTGGTTCAGGTGTGATGATACCAAAAGATTTAGACGATGGATTCCCGAAAAGAAGTGATTATACTTTTTTAGATCCTGGCAGTGATATGTATAAAAAAGCAATTCAAAGGGATGATGGTATGGCGGGTCGTTATCAATTGAAGGCGTTCGTATCAGATGATCAAAGTGCTACATTAGATACCATGTTAGAAGGGGCAAACAACGGTATAGTCACCGATGCTGATATAGTTAGAGATAATCCATTACCACCTGAAACTTCTTTGGTTATAAAAAAAGATAATACGGAAACATCAATTAAGGGTATCTTAGAGAATAATTCAATCAATGATATTTTTTTCTCTGATATGAATACAAAAGTTTTACAAGATACGATTCGTTATAAAGTTAATAAAAGCACTGGAAAGGTTATAGCTAGACAATCTGATAATGAATTATATATTATTATGCGATCAATCATGTTGCAATTCGCGAATTTCAGATCAGGTATAGAAGAAATAATAGATGAAATAAAAAGATTAAATCAAAAAGTAGTTGATTATGCGGTTAGTAATATATCATCTAATGTGATACAATATGGTGGTTATATAGATAAACTATCCAAATTACCGGTTCCACTAGATTTACCTGTTTATCACGCCAAGAACAATTACACATATGATATTTCTAATCTATTATAATTATATTTAAACACTCTACATTATATTTTTTTATGAATACTCTAAATAAGAGTAAACCTTTATTGATTTACGGAAAACCGGGTATAGGTAAATCATACTTAGCAGATAATTTATCAGATGGTATGGTAGTTACAAAAATTGATAGTAGTATGTTAAAAACTATCAAAACAAAAGATCATATAAATGAAATAGTTAAAAAGAGGAATGTAACTCTCATGTTTAGTGAAGTGAAAGATAAAAGATGTTTATTAATAGAGGATATTCATATATTTCAGAAATATGATAGAACATTTTTCAAATCTATAATGGAATTTATAAAGGAAGGTAAATATTATCAAACCTATATAATATTAACTTGTAATGATAGTTTCTTAAAGAATAAAGAACTTACGAAAATTAAGAAATATTTAATTTATCACGAAATTAAATATAATTATTCAGAATACTATAAGATTTGTTTAGAAATAGTCAAACAGAAACACTATAATTATACATTTGATGAACTAGATAAGAAGATATATTTTTCTGGCTATAATTTCAATAATTTCAAATCATTATGTGAGGAGGATAAGAGCGATATAAAAGATAACTATGATCCAATTGAAATAGTTACAAATGATTTAATTTTGAAAAAATATGAAATGAATGAGTTATTTAGAATATGTGAAGGAGATGAAATATTATTATCATATAACTTGTTAGAAAATTTAGACAAAATTATAAAATATAATATAAAAACATATTATTACATATATCAAAGTTTCGTAAATTCAGATATAATAGAATATGATATAGTTAAAAATGATAAAGAATTATCAGTGAAATACATGTCTATCATATCCATAGCAAATATTAATACTCGTATTAATATGATATGTAATAATATTCGTATGAATCTTTACATAAGTAAATCTATGGTTATAGCGAATAATAAAGTTATAAATAATTTAGATTTTTATATTTATCTATTTGATGTAATTTCTAAATATAAAGATGAAAAATATAAGGATATTTTGATATTAAATGATAAAAGAATGATTGAAAGAATTGAAAAAATATATAAAATTTTTTATTAGGTATCAATTGACTGACCTTTAGCTTTTGGTTTAGTTAATACATGTTTTACAATAACTTCTCTGTTATTCATGATTAATTGTAATGCTTGTTCTATTTGAGTTTCATCATTTAATACTTGACCGAGATTTTCTCTGATATTATGCTTATTAAGACCTTTTTTCGTTCTCCTCTCATTGCATTTAATGAGACCATTTTCTGTATTTAGATTGGTTATATTATGATTCACCATAAATGATGTAATTTCAGGTTCTAGTACTTTCTTTTTATGTTTCTTAAGTTCTTTAATTTTAGATTCATATTTATTAATTTCTTCATCAATTGTTAGCCATTGTTTGACTTTAGTTTTAAATTCTTCCAATGATTTATTATCCATGATATTTAATATATAAATATTGCTTTAAATCTATATTAGTATTTAAAAGAAAATTAAAAACATATGTTTAAAATAGGAATGTCCGCTTTGAAAGACAAACCTCTTAAAAAATGTCACACCGATAAACGGAAAATGATTGATGACATTCACAATGAAATAATACAAAATTTATCCGAATCTGGAATAAATAGTTATTTCCTTGATAATGGAGTTATACTGGATAGATATTATTCAGGTGATGAAGAAGTAAATATAAATAATAGGGATAATGTTACGGGTATATTATCATTCTTCAAGAATGAAGAAGGATCAACCGAAGATAAAACACCACTAAAAAAAAAGGAAGCGATAAATGAATACATGTGTAACATTGATGATAGTATTCAAAATGTAAAATATCAGAATATATCGTATGATAAATGTAAACTTTGTGGATCTCAGACATATTTATGTGAAGTAAAATCTGAATTATGTTGTTCTGAATGTGGTGCGTTATCTGATATTATAATTGTAACTGAGAAAAGTTCATATTCAGACCCGCCACGCGAAGTATCTTATTTTTCATATAAGCGGATAAATCATTTTAATGAATGGTTGGCTCAATTTCAAGCAAAAGAAAAAACCGAGCTACCTAAGCATATTTATCAAGATGTAATATGTGAATTAAATAAAACATCTTATATTGATATTTCAAAACTTAAATATAAAGATGTAAGATTAATACTGAAAAAACTGAATTATAATAAATATTATGAACATATACCTCATATAATATCTGTTTTAACAAATAAAAAAGCACCTACTTTGGATCGTAAAACCGAAGAGGTATTAAGATCACTATTCAAGGAAATACAAATACCATTCATGAATAATTGCCCCTCTAATCGTAAAAATTTCTTATCATATAGTTATGTCCTTCATAAGTTTTGTGAATTACTAGAATTTGATCATCTATTAGAGTATTTTCCTTTATTGAAGAGTCGCGAAAAATTACATCAACAAGATATAATATGGGAAAAGATATGCAAAGATTTAAAATGGCAATATATACCCAGTTTATAAATTTAATTTATATTAAATATAATAATGAATAATACATTGATAAGCGGTTTACCCATAACAGTATTTTTTATTATTCGGATAATTTTAAAATTTGTATTCGAAGATGAAATTGAAACTTATATATATAAACATACATCATTGGATTATACCGAGAGTGGGATAATAGAGAATGGTATATCTCTATCATTGTCATTTTTAGCTGTGGGAATCATTAAAGAGTATGGTTTACATAGTTTTAACATTTCTACAGGTCCATATTCAGAATTTATATCTATTATATTATCAACTATAGTAATGTTAGTCCTATATGAAATGTATAAAAGGATAAAAAATAAGAAAGATATATATAGAGGATTTAATAGAAATTATATTATGAATTCATAAAATCACCTATTTTCTTTTTCAATTACAACATTTGGGGCGCAAATATCTATCAAAGCAAAAGTTGATGCTGATATTAATCCAACATAAACCGCATGCTCTTTTAACACACCGCATGTAGGAATAACTTTAGTTGCTGTCGCAGTAACAATAAACAAAATAAGATATTTTATTAAATTATTCGTATTAATCATTATTTAATATTAAACAATAAATTAATTTGTTTAAAATCATTTAAAAATTTATCAATTAAAACATAAATATAAAATGAGTGAAAGTGTGACAGATTCTAAAAAGCCTGATTATCTTGAGGTAGACGACCCAATTCCCGGACAAAATTATGTATGTCTTTCTTTTATTTCGCCGGAATCACTTATACAGAATAAGGAAGCATTTAAATGTGTGAAGTTTTTACAATCTTATTGTAAGGAACAAAAGTTAAAGTTTGAAGATGTCTATAGTAAGTATCAAGATTTCATATATAAATATGAAGACAAGCTTCAGAGAGACTTTGATGAGCAAAATGATTTTCAGACATCTATTCGCGGACTAAAGGTAAGAGGTGTATATGATACAAAACAAGCAGCAGAAGATAGAGCGAAGAGACTATCAGTGAGAGATAGCGCATTTCATACTTTTGTAGGACAGGTGGGATATTGGCTCCCTTGGGACCCTAATGCTGATAAGGTTGAGAGTGAGGTATTCCAAAATAGTCAATTAAATAATATGATGGAAAAATATCAAGAAAATAACATTAACCGAGACATGTTTTATGAAGAACAAAAACGAGATAAGATAAAGGCGGCGCAGGAAGAAGTGCGGAAATCTAAAGAAGAGGAGGCGGCAAAGAAAGCATTAGAAAATAAAGATGCTTCAGAAGAATATCCGATTGAGGAAGACACAACCACATCTGAAAAGACCACGGATGAAAACTCTGGAACCGAGGTGACCGAATCACCCGAAGAAGTCTTAGAGATTAAGAAGGGTTCAGAAGTATCTGAAGATATTAAGGATTCTTTAGAAACTGATGATCCTTGGATGCAACGGAAGATGGTTTAAATCAATAAATAAACATTTTAGTAAAATTTTATAATATAATTTAATATGGAATCTTTAATGACTCTCTTTAGTATTTTCATTTTATGTGTTTTTATGTATTCTTACATAAGAATGTATCAACTAAATAAAGATTATCCTACCTCTTGTAATGTATTATATGTACCTAGGGAAGATAATCCAGTTGAAAATAGACTACCGCATATGGAAGTAATAGACCATGAAGCACATGATAGTAAATTTAGATTAGCCCAGTTTAGTACATTACCACAAGGTATTTCTGAGATAGAACAATTAATACCATCATTGAATCGTAGGAATGATAGTGTTAGTATGGTTGAAATAGGTGGATAAATATTATTTGGAAAATATTTACATAAAAAAATATAAGATAATTTATACTATGAAACTTAGTCTTTTGATATTTATAATAGGTGTGTTATTTATCACCGCGGGTTATACACAGCAACTAGATCCTGGTTGTAAGAAGGGTAGTGAAGTGAGAATAGTTCCTAGAAATGTTTATGATCAGGTAATCGCTGATTCAACACTGTTTAAGTAATGTAACAATATTTACTTACAAACTCTATAATATACAACATCTCCAGCAGAGGGAGTAATACGAGTAATTTTACATATATCCCCTGGTGCTAAGCGAATTCTCTTTGCCATCGCATCTGTTCTTAATATGATAGGCAACTGATCAATTCTACAATTACATCTTTCAAGTGTTTCATCTATAGTCTGTTTGTCGCGAATTGCGATATGTTCCGGAACATTAACATGTTTCGTAATATCTATGGACAGACTATCTAAATGATAAATATGGATATTTCTAAAATGCTCTTGATTATATTTAAGATCACCTAAACTTTCATTTTCTTTCTGAATGGTTTCACTTAAACCATTAATTTTTAACTCTTCTTGACCTAATTTATATAAATCTTCAATTGAGGTTTGTAAATTTTCTGGCACTTGATTGTAAAGTATAACAATCAAGCTATCTTCTGGTTGAATATCACCTTCTTTATAAAGGGCATTTAATTTTTCACTACAAGTTTTAGTAATCTTAACTGCATAAGAACCTAATTCAGGGAAATTGTAATAAATAACATGTAGTCTATGACTCGGCACATTCTTGTGATATAATGTGAAATTACAAGCTGAAGCATTTCCAAAGTATATTTCAGAACTAGTGGGTTTGCTTGTTCTGTATAGTTTTTCAATTTCAATGTCACTATAATCTTTTATATCATCTGTATTCCATTCCTTACTTAAATATTGTTTTAAGTTATACCGACTGCGATTGATTTTACTGATTGTGCTGTTACTATCCATCTTTATTATTAGTATATAATAATAATATTTTAAATCAAATTTTAAATTAATTTAAAGTTATTACAATGATTAATATCAAATATGAGCAATACTAATACCATACAAAAAGCAAGTTTAATGGGTTTATCTCTAATGAGTGGTTTTGGATTAGGTTATTATTTATATAACCAACGATTCACTAAAAAATACAAACAAAAGATGACTATGTTAAATAATTGGCCATTCCATGACGAAGTATTAAGATATATTTGTGTTAAATATGGAGATGATATTAATTCATTTAATTATAGTGTTGAAAAGATTTATCATTTTAATGAATGGAGATTTAGGCGAAAGGAAAAACCAGTCGATTTAAAAATTCATATGCCTAATGAATGTGATATGACAATTATATATAAAGATAATCCGATTCACGTTAAGTTTAATGTATTGTATGATGATAAAAATGTGCCATACAAGATAATGTCTCAACATGATTGTTGTTCAGATGAAGAGATTGTTACGAAGCTAGAACTGAGTGCCGATTCTAAAGAAATATTAACGAGCTTTGCTGATGAAGCAAAAGAATGGTGTGATAATGAAAAAAAACAGATTAGAATGAATAGTAAAGAAACAATGAATATATATTATTATAAGAAGGATTATTGGACACTACTTTCTAAGTCACCTAAAAGACCACTTTCAACCGTTTATCTGAAAGAAAATATATTAGATGATTTAGTCAGTAAGACAAAGAAATTCTTTTCTGATGAAACCAGAGATATTTATTTATCATTTGGTATACCTTATAAGAGTGTTCAGTTAATTCATGGTCCACCTGGAACAGGTAAGACAAGTCTTATAAAATCAATTGCTTCTGATTTAGATTGTGATTTATATATTTTACCGATTAGCAAGGATATGTTAGATACAAATCTAATTGATGCTTTTTCTTATATTAGTGATAACGAAGAAAAAGAAAGAATTATCGTGATTGAAGATATAGATACTCTTTTTGATGGCGAAAGAAAAGAAGGAGATGATCATAATGGGATAACACTTCAGGCATTTTTAAATTGTTTAGATGGGTTTACCTGTGTTGAGGGGACGAT
>Ga0222713_10006148_pt1 | contig 11471 bp, 15 predicted proteins | sample C33_649DmetaG_FD_165061 | JGI IMG/M metagenome (GOLD analysis project Ga0222713, IMG submission 165061) | Estuarine water microbial communities from San Francisco Bay, California, United States - C33_649D | ecosystem: Environmental > Aquatic > Marine > Unclassified | place: USA: California... | reverse complement strand
CGAATAATTCCATAGCAACTTCAAGGTCTTTTTCTGAACCAATTATCGCCTTCTTACTAGTTCCGTCGGCATTAAAAACACCATCGTTTAAGTGCCAAACACCCCCTGAATTTTGAACATTCATACTTTGGCTTCCACAACCTATTAGGATTGCTGAAAAAAGAATAAGTGAAAATATTTTTTTCATAATTAAATTGTTTGTTGTAATTTACAATAATATTAACGATCTAAACAAACTAATTATGAAAAATCTAATACTGTTCCTATTATTTTCCGGTTCACTTATTGCTCAACAAAGTGAGGTAGTGTATGAAAATATAATTATCACTCCCCTGAAATCGAGTGAAAACTTATTAATTCAAGGTGTTAAAAAGCATAATGAGAAATATCACAGTAAGGGCGAAACTACCGCATCACTTTACTCAGTATTAGTTGGTAAACACTCTGGAAAATATGTTTGGCTAAATGGACCAATGAAAATGTCTGATTACGACAATATGCCCGATACAGCACACATGGAAGATTGGCAAAAAAATATTAGAAATCATGCCACTGATGAGTCAGTCAAGATTGCTAAATTAAATTGGGATGCCAGTTATAGTCCACCTTCATGGGGAAGTCCAAAATACCTTCTTTGGAGAACTTTCAAAATCAAACAAGACGATGATAGTTATCAAAAAGTACTAGAAACCATTACAAAAATCGGAAAGGTATTGAATGCGATTAACGCCCCTAATCCTCGAAGAGTATACGAAAGTGTTTTCAGAAGTGAAGATAGAGAAGATATTACGCTTGTTTACCCTTTTAAAACTTTTACAAGATTTAGCGAATCAAACGGACTGCCGGCAGGATTTCAAGTAGAATATGACAGAATCAATGGGCCCGGAGCATTCCGCAAAGATGTTGGAGAGGTATTATCACTTCATACTAATGGATATCATGATGAAGTTTTAATGCTTGTCCAATAATTCAACTATCCCTCATACACGATTAAATAATCACATAATGAAAAAGTATTTCACCTTAATTGTCGCACTTCTAATTTCTATCAAAACCTTTAGCCAGCAAATAATTTTTGAGGGTACATATGTAAAAGCTCATGACATATAAGCTTATGACGAATATATAGAGCATGTATTTTCAAAAGTACATCAACAAAGAATTGATAAGGGTTTAATTATTGGATGGGATGTATGGAAAGTCGTAGATAATCCACAAGAAGACTTTACGCATATGCTTACGACCATTTATCAAGTTGAAAATCAAGAGGAAATTAATGAGTTTCAACCAACTTGGGGTGATGGTCTATTTTCTCGAGATGCCACATTAAGAGGTCAAGATTTAAGTTCTATACGTGAAATTGTAGGTGTTGTAAAGTATATGGGATTAGCACAAATTCGTAAACCGGGTATAGAAGAAGTGCCTTCTTATTTAGCAATGAATATAATAAAATTAAAAAACGAGAAGTGGAAGAGTTATGAAGATGCAGAAATCAATGGGACGAGATCACTTAATGAGAACGACCTAAGAGTAGGTTGGGATTTTCAGCGAAGAATTGATGATTATGGAACAGACATTTCCCATACCCATGTCACTGCAGACTGGTACGATAGTCATGAGAGTTTCTTAAGGTCCTTTATGGGCAGCGCTTCAGATTCCAATAATGCCTATCAAAAGATGCTGAGTCTACGAGATTTGAAATATAGAGTTTTATTGAAAAAGCACATGTCATTACGCTAAGGAATTAAAAGTTGTAATGTAAAAATATAGATTCTAATGAGTTACCTAAAAGCCATCAAAAATCGATGGCTTTATTCTTTTCTACAAGGCAATAACACGGTTGCAACTTTGAATAATAGGGGGAGCAACTTAAAATGATAAAACCGTTATACTGTTATAGTGTAGCGGTTTTTGTTTTTAATACTCTTAGTATAATCTCATCATTAAATAACTAATAAAAATCATAACTTGTAATCAAATTAAAAATTATATGATAAAAATATTTCCGTTATTCCTCTTATTTGTTCTGGTGACAAGTTGTGGAAATGAAAAGCAGACAAATGTTGATAATGTGAAATTAAATATGCTTCTTCTTGCAAATGTTAGCGATGTAGATGCTTTTAAAAAATATTCGTACGATATAAACCAACCAAAATTCAATAATTGGTGTGATGCTTCAAAATCCGTTTTTGCAAAGGTAAATGACACAACAGTAGTTGAATTGTTTTTTGATATCGACAAAGAGAAATTACAAGAATTCTTAAATGATCCTGAAGTAATTGAGAATATAAGTAGATTTAATTTCAAACCAATCCGATATAGTTTTGAGAATTACATCGATTGGCCTACTTCCTCCGCTATAAAATAGGACTCATGAAAAAATTCTCCTATACCCTTCTCTTATTTATTATGGCTGTAAGCTGTAAAACTGAAGATTCAAAAAGTATGCATCAAATTATTCCCCCAAATAAAGTTATCGACCTATTCGAAAGGTACACTAACTTTTGGTCTGAAGGAAATATAGACGCTATAACGGATGATATTTATGATTTGCCAATTTCTATTTATTCTAAAGATTCAATTTACTCTTTGAGAAGTCGTAATGAAGTAAAAGGTTATCTTGCGAGTACATTCAAAAATTTAGAATTAAATAATTACGGATTTTCACAGATCAATAATTGGGAATATTATAGAGAAGATGAAAAATATATCATTATTGAAATGAATTTTACAAGGTTCTACAAGGACAGTACGGTTATGGGTGATAAATTCAGAAAGGCAACCTATATTCTCAGAAAATCTAATGAAAACTTGAGAATTTCCGCCTTAATACCTCATACAACTAGTAAACAATAAAAATTGTACTTAACCCACTAAAGGAAAAGGTTGTGCTGCATCTTTGAATAATAGGGGGAGCAACTTAAAATGATAAAACCGTTATACTATTATAGTTTAACGGTTTTTTTTAGAAAGCATATTGGATCTCTCTATCAGTATAGCTTTAGATAAACAATCATAATGCATAAAAGGATGTAAGAAATAGCGGGTAAAATATCAGAGATGTTGTCTTTAATTTGGACTCTAACAAGAATGGCAGTCAACATCATAATTATGATGAAAATAGCACTTATAATAGCTACTGTGGAATACTCAAAACCAACAAGGATCCCCAAACCACCTATAAATTGACATACACCAATTTTTTTTCGTTTGTCTTCTAATCCCCAGCGTTTAAATTCACCGATCATCCTTTTTGAAATAAAAGAATTGATCCCATAGGTAATAAAAGATATTCCAGTAAAGGCGGAAATTACAGTGATTAGCTCCATTAACTATAGTAAACCATAGTTAAAGGCAGCAATAAATAGCGACATTAATAGAAATATCAAAGAGGGAAGGCATTGTTTGAAAGGATTTTTAACCCTATGATGCGTCAACTGTGCGCTTAACATAAAGAAAGCCATCCCAAGCGCAGCATAAAGTGTTATTTCATTGTAGAACAGTCCTGTGATGAGCAGTGTTGAAATGGACATTTTAGCCGCCCCAACAAAATTTCTAAACACATCTGAATAACCAAACTGTTTGAATTCAGCGATCACGTTGTGAAATCTAAAAATCCAAACATAATATACAGAAATTGATACCACGACTTGAAATATTATAGAAATACTTTCCATTTTAATGTTTTTTATAAGATACATTATATTTTTGACTTTATAACTTTAACTTTCCTAACCCATAATCACATCTACTTTTTGATACAAGGATAAAGTTATAAATTAATTACAAATAGAATTAAACTATTATCATGAACAATTAATGAAATCCTTACTCATTTTAGTAGTATTATTCTTAGGCTTGCCAAGCTGTACCAAAGATGAAGTGAGTCAAACTCAAGGGCCTCAAACTCCTGCTTGTGGCTTTGTTCAAGTTTTGACTGACGAAGTGATAGCCGGTGTGCAATTTCCGAAAGGTAAGTATCAGATCAATGTTTTTGGCATGACTTGCGAGGAAGTTATGGGTGATAATGGTCTATTTAGCCAATTCCTTCAGTTAGGTGACAATGATCCACTACCCGCACCTTGGATCCACTTGAAGGATGCTGTTGGTGCACCTAAGTTTGTAAAAAGTACGAGTACGAAGGTAGGTTTCCGTGCACAAAGAGTTGGCGATTAACATTTATTGTCTCCTACCCTATATGATTCCCAGTATTGACCGCAGGAGAAAAGAAAAACATCATGTATGTAAGTATCCCTGAATGATAGACATTTAAAATTTCAAAAACCTTAATTTCCTGATTGTCTCATACTCAATCATCTTATTATAGCTGCATCTTTCATCAATAAGGGGAGCAACTTAAAATGATAAAACCGTTATACTATTTTGGTATATCGGTTTTTATTTTTAAGATTTCGATTAGTTTAAACTCAATTTGTATTCAGATGGAGATATACCTGTTTGGTTTTTGAAAAATCGTGAAAAGTGATTAGGGTATTCGAAGCCCAAGGCAAATGCGATTTCATTGATGTTTACAGATTTGTCACCCAATTTTTCTATCGCAACCTCAATAAGGTAAGTCTGTATAAATTCTTGAGCACTAACTCCAAGTAGTTGGCGGGTTAGTCCTCCGAAGTAGCTGGGTGAAAGAGATAGTTTTTTGGCACAATACCCCACGTTGGGCGGACCCAATTTCAGTAGTGATTTGTCGCTCATATACTGATCAAGGATCTCTGTTAAACGGGATGACAATTCAAGGTTCTCCTGAGCTCTTGTTTGGAACTGTCGTTCGTAAAATCGTTGGCAGTACTTTAACAACAGTTCAAGATGGGCAGCGAGAATTTCACGGCTATGTTTGTCAACTGATTGTTCAAGTTCATACCTGAGCTTGAGAAACATATCTGTGATGGATGCACGTTCTTTATGAGAAATATGCAGCGCTTCATTGACCGCATATCTAAAAAAATCATAATGGGAAATCGTACGATGGAGTGATGTCCCCTTAAGTAGATCTGGATGAAAGGCAATGGACCATCCGTTTGGTTGACTTGGGGGTAACCCAACATACTCCAAACCAAACTCTTGGCCTGGTGCCATAAAAACCAAAGTACCTTCTTGGTAGTCATACTTTTTTCTACCGTATACAATATCTGCACAAAATGAATCTTTTAGAAAAATCAAATACAGATTTGTTTTGTATAACCCGGCTGGCATGGGTCTCTTTCCTTCTTGTTGAAAAACCGTAATCAGTGGATGTAAGGTAGACTCTCCCTTGTCTTGATTCATCTGATTTACGCTTTCAATAATGTGGGCCAATTCCATATTCAAGATTTTTGTAAAAGTAACCAACTCATCTTAATGCACTTTAGCAGTCAGTAATATTGGTCTAATTATTTAGAATATTGGTCCGATCAGAACTGTTTAAAACAAAGATATTTGTAGATAACATTACGTTATGAAAAAAGTTTTAGCAGCACTTTCCCTTTTTTGGTTGGGAATTTCGATCGTCCATGCCCAGTATGCCAATGTTGAATTGAGTTCAGGTGGTTTTTCTTTTGTCCCAGCTTTTACAGATACCAATCCCAATCTGATTCTCAATGCAGGCACGACAGGAAAAGGCATATTGTCAGCTCACATGATTGGCAATATTCGCATGGAGTCTCTAAATCCAAGAGGATTTATATTTATTACTCGAGCAAAAATTATCGATCAACAGTTTAAAGTGTCTGCTGGAATTCATCTGCCAGCTATACAGATTGATGAAGAATTTCATGTGGACACTTTCTTTGCTCAAGAATTAATTGCATCGTATAAGGTGTCTGATCGATGGAACTTAAGTACTATGTACATTCATGGAAAAGGAAGAAATAACAATTTAGAGATTAATTTATTGACCTTAAATGCACATCTTAGTTACCTGCATTTTTCATTTTTATCTCAGATTTATCTATTAGATTTAGATCAGACTTATGGTTTTGCCGAAAACATTACTTATAAACTCACAAATAAATTAGATCTTAGGGGCTTTGCCAACACCACTCTTTCTAACGGAGATTTCAAATGGACAGTTGGATTGAGAAAACATTTTTAAACTAAAACCTGAACAATGAAAAACCTCCTCATTTTACTTACTACTTTTTTATCTCTAAGTATCCAAGCACAAACCAACGAATACGAGGTGTCTTCATATCTTTTAGAAGGATTTAAGGCACCAAACACGAATTATATAGGTGAAGCATGGTTGAATCCACTGATTCGAGCGGATGAATCGTTATCCTACAATATTACCAAGGCAACTTTCAAGGCGAATTCAACGCTTAATTGGCACAAGCATACAGATCGTCAGGTTTTAATTGTCGTTTCGGGAAAAGGTTATTACCAAGAAAAAGGAAAACAGCCCATCGTGCTCAAAGAAGGTGATATTTTAAAATGTAATGCCAATACAGAACACTGGCACTCCTCCTCAAAAGATCAAGACGTAACTTATTTAGCCATTTATAAGGGTGAAACAGAATGGACTGAAGTCTTATCCCAAGAAGCTTATGATGAAGTAGCAGAACTTTTGGGTAATGATTAAATCTGCTTTTTCAATAAAAAAACCTCTTCAATTAATTCATATTTAGATTTACTTGTGCTGCAACTTCTGTCAATAGGGGGAGCAACTTAAAATGACAAAACCGTTATACTGTTATAGTGTAGCGGTTTTTTTATTTTTAAGGATAAATGAAAGCAAAGACAGTATTATATATAGCGATGTCCCAAGACGGATTTATTGCTGGAGAAAATGATAATATCGACTTCCTTAATGCTTATCAGGTAGATGAAGATTATGTGTATGAAAGTTTTATCATAACGATAAGCCAATCTTGTTGGAAGAAACAACAATTATAAAGTAATAAGTATATTTGGCACTTACCATCTCGATAAAACAGTCATTTTACATCGAGAAATATTTAAGTAAAAAAATGAGAAAAATGACAGGAACATATATATGGCTGTTCTCCATTTTAGCATTTGTATTGGCTCTTTTATATAAAAGCGAAGTCTTTGATAGCAAGGGTCTTAAAATGGCGATTCCACAATTACCCTATCTTAATAAAAAAGAGACGATTGCTTTCTATCAAGACGTTTTAAAATTTGAAATAGTCTCTGAATATGATGGTTATATTATCACCAAAAAAGACAAAATTGAAATTCATCTTTGGAAGACGGAGAATCCAATTATCCCAACAAACACCGGCTGTTACATAAGGGTGAATAAATCTATTGATTTATTATACAGAGAGTACGAATCGAAAGGTGTCATGCACGAACACGGAAAACTTGACGTGAAGCCCTGGGGCATGAAACAATTTTCCATAAGGGACAACAGCGGAAATATTATTCACTTTGGTCAAAATGCATATTAGCAATCATACATCTAGATTAAAGATTGAATGATATTTATAGGTAACACCCCCATATTCCAGAAAATTCTTTACTCTCTTCCTCGTCTTTAAGAATTTTTAAATTATCCCAATAATCAATGCCAAGATACGCCGGTATTCAGCTTATTTTTCGGCAATAGCGACGGCAATTTTAGAGTCTGCTGTACCGTAATAGAGAAACCACTTATCTTTAAAAAAGACCATTCCCTCTACAAAACACACCTCGTTGACTTCGCCAATTTTTTCGTAATCCTTATCGGGATATATAAAATATCCTTGGGTTCTGTCTAACAACTGATAGGGTCTAGTGGCACTAAATAGCGCCTGTCCAGCTGCATAGGTGAATTTTGGGAGTTGGGGATCGTTGTTATTGGCCGCGTTACTAGCGTTGTAGATTAAATTGATTCCGTTTTCAGTCCACAGAGCATAGGGACCTGGCTCTACCAATCTGCTGTCAAAATATCCGGGTCTGGGATGAAGTACAGAGACCATTTTGTTGTTTTCTGCATTTTCTAATACCTTCCAATCCTTTAGATTGGTTGAATAAGCCATATACAGGTTGGTGTCCCCAAAATACATCCAATACTGCCCATTGATTTTTTTTGCACGCATTTCTTCCCCTTGCTGTTCCACTACAATAGCGCCTGATTTAGACCAAAGGTCTGTATATTTTGGATCATTTAATACCGGGCCGTGCTTGGTCCATTGTCTTAAATCTGGAGAACTGGCGATGCACAACCGAGCCGTTTTACCGTCGTATGAAGTGTAGGTGAGCCAATAGTTTCCCTCGGGACCTTGAACCACCCTGGGGTCTTCTACACCGCCGTTGTTTTCATAAACCAACATAGCATCGTTATCAGGAAAGAATATAGGGGCAGGTTCTTTGATGAAATGGATGCCGTCTTCACTGGTGGCCAATCCAATTCTAGAGGTCATTTTTTGATCTTGAGCCCGATACAGAAGATGCACTTTTCCATCCTTGACTACGGCAGAAGGGTTGAGCACATTTCTTCCCTCAAAAGCCGTTTCCTCGCCACTAACGGGGTCTACAAAAACTAAACTTGGATCGGGTGAAAGAATGGGGTTTTCCGCGTCTTGTTTGACGAATGGCCCAATTTCCCATTTAGTTGTACTCAAGGTTTTCGTCTGGTTCTCTGATTTATTACAAGATGTGATGCTGACTAGAGCGCATAAAATGATCAGAGCAGAAAAATGGTTGTTCATGGTGTGATACTTTGTTTATCCAACCAAGTTAGGCTTAATTTTCAATTTTATATGATGGGTGCGCGGCGAATGAACACCCGAATTAAAATCGTTTGAATTACCTTAGGCACATGCAAGTAACGACGGTTGTATTATTTCGCTTACGGGGTAATTTCAACAGATTTTGGGGGTTTGGTCAGGTGCCATTGGCCTCGATGTACCTGAAGAATATCCCAGGGCTTCAATTTTTTAAATCTATGGGATCCGGTAGCGGTGCCGGTTTTGGTGCCTGGCCTGATTTTGGCCAATACGCCTGGTTGATGGTCTGGGAAAGCTCCGCCCATGCAGAGTCCTTTTTTAGAGATCATCCATACTTCCGTGATTATTCCCAAAGATGTTCCAGCACGCGTATACTTTATCTAAAAAACATAGCCTCCCATGGGCTTTGGTCCGGAATCAATCCGTTTGTGGTCTCAGAACATCCCTTGGAAAACACCAAAGTCGCCGTGTTGACCCGTGCGCGAATAAGCCTAAACAAGGTGTGGCACTTTTGGCGCCAGGTGGGGAAAACAGCTAAGGGGCTTTATGATTTTGACGAGCTCGAATACGCAGTTGGCATCGGCGAATCACCCCTGATTTACCAAGCAACCATCAGTGTTTGGGCCAGTATAGACAGCGTAAAGCGGTATGCCTATCAGCATGAAGCCCATAAAAAGGTGATTCAACTGGCGCGGAAAAACAATTGGTATAGCGAGGAACTGTTTGCCCGATTCTACCTTGAAAAAGAGGTGGTGTTAGGGGTTTAGAATGCCTATGGGCATAAAATTTTTATGTAACGTTTGCTTCTCATATAAAATAATGTTACGTTTGCGTTACATTAATCTATAAATCTTAAAAAATGAATCCAGGAATAATTATCCCAATTTTCGGAATGTTGATCGGTTTACTCATCCCCATGGCTGTGTTTATATGGAAGTACAAAGACGATAAGGGAAAGCGGGAGGCGGTAGTTGAGATTGCTAAACATTTGGATGACCCCACCAAGGTGGAAGAGTTGCTCAATATTTTTGAGGAACGCAAAAAAGAACCTATTGATTACCGCAGAGGTGGTGTCATCACGATTTTCGTGGGTGCGGGACTATTTGCCCTAGGGTATTTTTTTCTAGGAGCTATTTTGAAAGGCGTTGGCGCTTTTGTTGCACTGATAGGTGTTGGGACTATGATTGCTGGATACCTCTATCCTAACACAGAAAAAGAGTTGACGGATGCTGTCGATAAATTCGAAAAGAAGTAAGTATGGGTAAAAACCATCAGAAGCTCCTCAATAATTTAGAAGAACTCAGAAAATCAGCTGGTTATACTCAGGAGGAACTCTCCATTAAAGCGGAGGTATCCAGGAAAAGCATCAACGCTATAGAAAATGGGGTGTATGTACCCTCTACCGTATTGGCCTTGAAAATTTCAAAAACACTGAATTGTACAGTGGAAGATATTTTTTGGCTTCCATAAATGTAGCTGTGTTTTTTTTCGATACTAGAAAGCTCATTATCTATGGCTGCTCTTGTATAGTATTCATAGATTAGTGAGTTAACCCAAAGGCCTAATGGTTATTGTCTTCTTCATATTATTCGACTAGCCGAATAGTGCCCTCCCAATCTGGATCTGCGCTTGCCATCCAGCTATTGGTCTTTTTGTCTAAGGCCACTGCGTGAACTCTCCCGAAATAGGCTCTTTGATCAGTAAATTCGGGGGTTTTCCATAGTTGGTCCCCAGATCCTAGACGTGTGAAAATACCATCGTGGTTTTCTATCTGCCAGCGATTACCGTTTGGATAAACTCTGGGAAGAGCCAATGATTCATTTAAGGAGAATCCTTGATCTACATATCGGCTGATTACCTGGGCAACGGCGATGACAATTTTATTACCTCCAGCAGCTCCAAGTGCCAAGTGTATCTCGCCATCTTTTTCTACTAGGGTTGGGGAAATATGTGATTGGGCGCGATCTCCTGGTTTGTATTCTCCGAGATATCCGCCTAATGTTACCGCATACAAAAATCCTAGTCCAGGAGTAACGACCCTAGAACCTAGATTAGGCCCTAGAGTCTGGGTGAGCGACACTACGTTGCCCCATTTATCGGCGGTAGTTAGATGGGTTGTGTGACCTTGTGTGGCTGAGGATTCGCCTGTCGTATTTTCCGGTAATTCATTCAGTGCAAGTTTTTTGCCTTTTTGCGCCCACATTGCCGCTTTTTCTCTGGATAGTATGGACGCTAGTGAATCAGGGATTTGTTGAAAGGGTCGGTGTTGGTAGCCAATTTCAGAAGCGTGGCCTAATTGATTAGTCCATTCTGTGTTATTTGTGGGTGGTGCAAAATGGTCGGCGATCTGGAGTATTTGAAGGGTTATCGCGCCATAGGAGGGAAGGTAAAGACTTTTGATTGTATGGCCCCTAAAAGTCCCCTCTAATACTTTTAAATCCAAAGCTTTATAGTTTCTTAGGTCTTGATAGCTGAGTATATGATTGTTTTTTTTCATGTCCTTAGCTATGGTCCGTGCAATTCTTCCCGTGTAGAACCCATCTGCCCCCTGCCGGGCAATTACTTCTAGAGTTCGGGCTAAATCTTTTTGTACAACCAGTGAGCCTGCAGTAAATGTTTGGACATCTGAGGTTAAAAAGTAGTGTTTTGTGCCTGGATATTTTTCTATTGAACTTTTGACAGCGGCTTGTCTTGCAGCCTCGCCGGGTAAGATTAGATAGCCATTTTTTGCGTAGTTGATCGCTGGCTCTAATAGTGTTTTCCACGGCAACACCCCTTTTCCGGAGTGGAGCATTTCAAGACCTC
>Ga0222713_10006146_pt1 | contig 11473 bp, 7 predicted proteins | sample C33_649DmetaG_FD_165061 | JGI IMG/M metagenome (GOLD analysis project Ga0222713, IMG submission 165061) | Estuarine water microbial communities from San Francisco Bay, California, United States - C33_649D | ecosystem: Environmental > Aquatic > Marine > Unclassified | place: USA: California... | reverse complement strand
GGGCCTGCGGGGCCGGTATCGCCCTTGGGTCCTTGAGCGCCATCAGCGCCATCGGCGCCTGCCGGGCCTGCGGGGCCGGTATCGCCCTTGGGTCCTTGAGCGCCATCAGCACCATCAGCACCATCGGCGCCATCAGCACCATCGGCGCCTGCGGGGCCCATGGGTCCTGGGGCGCCCTCGAGCGCCGCATGCGTCCACATGAATCGGTAGGTCTCTACGACCGTACCATTGGGGCCTTTCTTGGCCGTGGTCGTGTTCGTGACGGCGACTTCGAAATCGCCGTAGGGAAACGCCGACGGAATTTCTACGGACAAAACGCTTTCCGACCGATCGATGATATTTGCCGCGAAACCACCCAGCGTCACCGTGGTGGTGGCCGCAAAGTTCTTGCCGACCAGATTGAGCAGTCGCGGGCTGCCGTCTACCTGAATCTCGTCCATGGTGACCTGGGCCACCTCCGGCGCTGCGGCCAGGGCCGCGCTGGATGCGAGCAAGGAGATGCCGAGCAGCGCTGCTCGCGAACTCTGCAATGAAACCGAAACGCCATGAGTTGCGCTACCGGCGCAAATGGCCCGGATCGCTCGGGCAAGCTGTTGAACACCGGACATGTCAGAAATTCCTTTTGTTACCCCGTTAAACGGACGTCCACAGTGCTCATTAGGTGTAACCGAAAACGAGCAGCCGCTCACGTTTTGACATGCTGTTCGATAGGCGCAAAGGATCTGTGAATCCGGTCCGACATGATGTCAAGTCGCACGCCGCCGGGGCACCGCCTTGCCGCGATCCGCGGCATCGGGGTGGCTCTCAGGTCAGCGGTTGCTGGGAGGTAGGGTGGGGACTAAAATGGAAACCGGGCGCGGGTGTAGTTCAATGGTAGAGTGGTTATACCGTTGGTATCGGAGGGTCATGGCGGCACGTGGATGATCGCCTTGGCGACCTCGGCGCCGCTGAGCGAATCGTACTCGAGTCTTACGACAAGTACGATCTGTATGCGAGCTTGCGTAATGATCGTTTTGTGTTGCGCGCCTATGCCAAGAATGTGACCGATGAAAGAGCCATCGAGACTGTGTCGCCATTCTTCTCGTATGCGGTCGTTTCTCGACCGCGTACAGTGGGTTTGTCACTGACAATGAGTTTTTAGCCATCAGGATTGCTTGCTGGCTCGGTGTCATGCCGAGCCAGCGGCATCCAATATTCCCGATCGTGGACGCCTAAAATACAACTGTCGTCCAGCTTGACCACTGGAGAACAGCAGTGACAACAACGTCGTCACGAAGAAATTTTCTTAGAACCCTGAACATGGCAGCCTCAGCAATCTTCATGTTCTCCCTGAATGTACATGCTTCGGATGACAGCGACCCGTATCAGTGGCTAGAGAACACCGGGTCGGCAGATGTGATCGAATGGGTGGAAAGTCAGAACAAAGAAACTGTAGAACAACTGACCAAGGAGCCAGGCTTTGATCAGCTCAGGGCGCGGTTTCTGTCGCTCTATCAGTCTGATGATCGTCTTCCCGGGTTTGGTGAACTTCGGCAGCACCGAGGCATGGTTTACGCGCTGGAGCAGTCAACGGAGCATCCCCGCGGTGTTTTGAGGAGAGTTTCCGTTGAGAGCTATGGTCGTTCGAGTGCTCCATGGGAGGTTTTGGTAGATATTGACGCCATCGCTGACGAGGAGGGTAAGAATTGGTACACACCGCTCTTTAGACTCAGCTTTTCCCCAGATGGCAGCCGTGTGCTTCTAGGGTTGTCAGATGGTGGGTCGGAAGCGATTTCTTATCGAGAGTTTGACCTACACAAAAGGGAATTTGTGAAAGGAGGCTTTAGTACGCCAGTGGCTCGTCAATTTGCTGTTTGGGAAAACGAGAACACGCTGCAGATTGCTATTGTTCTTGCCTCGGACGAAGCAACAGAGTCTGGATACCCCAGGATAGTTAGACGTTGGCAGCGCGGCACAGACTTGAGAAGTGCCCAGTCAGTCTACGAGGGTTCAAGAAGTCATGTCCTGATCGCACCAACTATTGCGAGCTCCGCGAGCTACAGCAAACCGTTGATCTTGGATGCAAAGACCTTTTCTGAAGGAAGTGTGTACGCAGTAGACGACCAAAAAGGGCTCGTGAAGCTGGAGTTTCCTCAAGAAGTCATGGACTTTGCTTGGGTGGGGCTGCATGGCATTGACCAGACGATTTTTCTGTCGCTTCAAGCAGATTGGGCAGTCGGCGGGCAGGTCTTTCGTGCCGGCGATGTCGTCGGAGTCAATCTTCGAAAAATCATCGCTCAGGGTGGCAAAAGCGCAGGTGCTGTTGAAACAGTTTACTCAAGCGCAGAAAACCAGGCAATTCGTTTGAATGACGGCGTCGTCGTCTCAAAAGACACACTGCTGGTCAATGCACTTTGTGATGTAATATCCTGCCTTAAAAGCATAGCCCTTGATGACAAGGGGAGCTGGGTTACTCAGGACGTGCAGTTGCCTGGACAAGGCACAGTAAATGCTGTTGGGGGCACGGATGTTTATTCCCCGGTTAGTCTTTGGACATATGAGAGTTTCCTGACAGCGCCGCAGTTGCTCGCAATTGAGCAAAACGCGGCCCCGACAGTTAGAGCTCAGCAAGTGCCCTTTGATGGGCATGAAGAATTCGAAACAACGCAGATGTTCGCCTTGGCAAAGGACGGCACAAAAATCCCGTATTTTGTTGTCCATAAGAAGAGGCTAAAACTCGACGGTAGCTCGCCTGTAGTCATGTATGGATATGGTGGGTTTGGATTAAGCGTACCTGCATCGTATGAGCCTCGTTACATCGGGCCATTTCATGACATTTGGCTCAAGCAGGGTGGCATTTTTGTTTCGGTGAACCCTCGGGGTGGCGGGGAATATGGTCCCAAATGGTACAGCGTTGCTAAACGGCAAACGCGACAAACGGTGTACGATGATATCTACGCCGTCACCGAGGATTTGATTCAGCGAGGATTTACCGCCAAAGGGAAAGTTGGCTTTGTCGGCGGGTCAAACGGTGGGCTTACTGCAGGCGTGGTGGCAACACAGAGGCCAGACCTGTTTGGTGCGTCTGTTTCTCTTGTGCCACTGCTTGACATGATGCGGTTCCATAAGCTCCTGGCCGGAGCGAGCTGGATGGATGAATATGGAAATCCAGAAGTTGATGCAGATAGAGAGGCGCTGTTGGGATATTCGCCCTATCAGAACATTGATGTGGATGCAAAATATCCAGAAATTTTCTTCATGACATCCACTCAAGACGATCATGTACATCCTGGGCATGCGAGAAAGATGGCTGCCAAGATGATGGCCTCCGGTCATCCGACGCTCTTCTACGAGGCGAAAGAAGGAGGGCATGCTATGGCGGTGAATGATGAAGGGAGGGCGTTCAATTCGGCAATGATAACGTCATATTTCATTCGCCAGTTGATGACGACCCGCGACCACTAAAGCCTCAATACTAGACCAACACTATGTTTCAGCGCGCCGACCGCCATCGATCAGCAGATGCGCGACGCCGACGTGCCTGGCAAATGCGGGTTGCGCCGGCGTGTCAACGCCGTGCCTCGAGTACGCGACGGAGAATGTCGTTCGCACAGTCAGCATGCTCGGGCACGGCTCGGTCAGGTATACAGAGCAAGCGCTGGTTTGCGCCGCGCGTGCGCCCTAAGAGGCGGTGTCCGCCTCGAGTTTCATGGTGAGCTTGGCGCCGAGCAGGTTGGTGCCCTGGTGAATGCGGCAATTCGGCTGGATAGAGTGCCGACGAGTGTTGCAAGCGTCGGATTGCCGTTTGCGTTCGTTCATTTACAAGACAAGAACTGGTTGTCAAAAATGTCGCTGCACCAGGAATCATTTGAGAAGTGCAGCCAGATTGGGACTCGAACGGTCGATGGTTTCTGTATCTGTGCGTTTTCCGTTGATCGCGAAGGGGACGGGACTATCGATGTTACTTCCCGAGTAGTCTCGCCACTTGCTATTCCAAACGAGGATCCTGCAACGGGTAACGCCGCCGCAGCGTTATCGGCTCTGCTCGTGAAAACTGTTAGCCAGTTTCCGGTAACCATTAACGTAAGTCAGGGGGAATTTGTGGGTCGTTCGAGCGAGATTACCGTAGAACTGGCTAGCCCGGACGATAGTCCATTGGTTTCCGGGCGCTGTGTCCCGGTAAGTAGCGGAACTCTGTACGTCAATGATTGACAATCTTCTTGCGGGCTCTGCGAATCGACTCCCTTTCGGTGTGATTTTCCTACTTCAAGGACTCGCTGGCTGTAGCGGTTCTTGCAATGAAACTGAGTTCAAAGGCGTAAGTTATGTGCTCCAGTCGGTTGGCAGGTTTAGGAGAAGGCAAGTCGCCAATCTCTTCTCTCCGGGCCTCAGAATCGCTTAGAATCGACGTACTCTCACTTTTATGCTCAGCCAGACCGAAGTGAGACGTAACTCCCTGATAAGCGGGTGTAGTTCAATGGTAGAACTGCAGCTTCCCAAGCTGCTAACGTGGGTTCGATTCCCATCACCCGCTCCATCCTTACCCTGCCTTGAGCAGGCGGGTGGCCGGTTTTTCGGTCAGGGTCCCTGAACACATCCCAAGTCCTCAAAAGCCTTGGTCGACGTGTACTCAACGTGCGGCAGGTAAGCCCCCATGGCGGCGATTTCATCGCCGGGGATGCGGGTATCCTGCACGGCGTGTTTGAAGCCGACGTCGGGCAACATGTTGCGGATCTGGAACCATCCAAAGTCCGGGTCCTTGAATCCGTCCCCGGCGACTGACCACTCTATCCACGCAACCCCGCATTCGGACCGTGCGTTGGCCGGCCGGTCAGCCGTCCGGCTGGTCACCACCGTGTAGCGACGCTGGGCGTCGGTCGGAATTTCTTCATCGAACACGCAGCCCATCACCCTGGTGGTCTTCACCGACTCGTTCATGCACATCGATACGTAGCGCACTTCCCCGGTACCCATGACCGGCTGGTGATCGCGCGTCGCAGGTGCAGTAGGTAAGGTACCGCGAATGACCGCGACCTTGCCGAACGAACGGTGCAGGGCAGTGCGGACGTAATTGTTGTGGATGTTAGGGAAAAAGCCCCCGCCAACGCGCTGCGGGCTATTCTCTGCCCCGGCAGCCTCGTCACCCGTCCACAGCTGTAAAAGGTACCGGCGGTTGTACTGAGCACGCCACTCGGTCGAACGCCTGTTCTGGTCCTGAGTGGGTTCAAAGCTCGCGGGAAACGCCGCGGGGTTCACGACCGTTCGTGCCGCCTGGTAAAGGGGAGCGCCCGGCTGCCCGGGGGGTGGGTAGACCGTGACCTGTGCTCCGTCTTGGAGCCGTTCGGGGTAGCGCAATGCCGAATAGCGCTCATCGTCGATTAGCAGCGCTGACGGGTCCGGCAGTCGCGTAACCGCAGGATTGCCCGTGCGGGCCTGGTAGTCCCGCGATTGCGCGTCAACGGCATCGCAAGCAGCCTGACCTGTCAGTACTGAGCCGTCGGCCAGCGTCAGCTTTGGCCGGGGCAGTCCGACATTGCCGGTCAGGTTGAGGCCCGTGTCGGGAACATAGACACGATAGACGAGTAACTCGAGACCCAGAGTCTCTCCTTCATCGACGGTTTCCCTGGCATGGGGCACCTGCCCCTTCGTCGGGTCAGGTTTTGTATAGAGGATGTTGCGCTGCGGTTCATTGTTGCGTGGGTCGCGAATGGTGAAGCCCGGGTTTGCGTCAGGGGAGATGGCGACCGCAAAAGCGCGCTGCCCCTCACGCGTATTTCGTGCTGCGCCGGGCCTGAAAGGATTTCCCGAACCCGGCATCGGTACCATCTGGTAGTCAGCGATGCCGTCCACCGGCTGGCCAAGGCGATCGTAGCTGATCAGCGACATGTACCTCGCATACGGGTAGGTGCCCTCAAGTTCAAGGACAGAACCTGGAGGGCGGCGATAGTAAGCGGCCCAGTAAGTTGCCCCTGCGTCGGGATAGGCAATGTTGTACTCGGGGTCATCACCGACCGCGCCAAAATTCCAGAAACAGGTGCTGAAGGAACCGCCGACAAAACTGCGCGCAGCAGGGTCCGCGGATGCCACTGCCGGAACGCCCGAAGTGGCTAGCAGGGCGCCGGTGAGGATCGGGGTCAGGATGTTCAAGTCGATGTTCTCCTACTCAGTCAGCGCGTCAGCGATCTCCTGCCTGAGCCCGTTGTCCTCGGGACGAGTGGTCGGCGGATAGCGGCCCAGCAGGCGCCCGTCCCGGCCGATCAGGAATTTCTCAAAGTTCCACTCGATGTCCCCGGGGAAGCCGCGGGCGGGATCGGTGAGCCATTGGTAGATCGCATGCCGGCCTGGTCCGTTGACCTCGAGCTTGGCCGACATCGGAAAAGTCACGCCGTAAGTAGTCGAGCAGAACCTGCGAATTTCCTCCTCCGAGCCTGGCTCCTGGGCTCCGAACTGGTTGCAGGGAAAGCCGACCACGCTAAAGCCGTGCTCCTGAAGTTCATCATGCAGTTGTTCAAGACCCGCGTACTGCGGGGTCAGCCCGCAGCGGCTGGCGACGTTCACCACCAGCAATACCCTGCCGCGAAGCGGCCCGAGCAGGTTGGAGCTGCCCTCGATGGCTTGAACCGTCAAGTCGAAAAAGTCGCTCACCATCATGCCTCCCTTGCCTGCCCCTGCAGCAACGGTCAGGCGGCCGACGTCGGCTTAGGTCCGAAAATGATTATCAGCCAGGCGCTCAGCACGAATGGCAGTGAAAGCAACGTCACCTGCAGTTCCAGCAGACCGTAGGACAGGATGACCGACACGGCGATGCCCAACAGTATCCCGCCCGGCCTGGTTCCACGGGCGTGCAAGGCGGAAGCCAGTATCAGCGCGTTGTAACCCAGCAAGCCGTCAGCGAATTGGGAATCGGGCAGGCCCAGGCCGAGTGCAATGAGCCAGCTGCCGATGGCTGCGACCAGCACCCAAAGCGCCGCACCCCGGGAGTGCACGAGCACGGCCAGAATCACGGCCAGGCCGACCCACTGCTCGGTTGAAAACAGGACCTGCGCTGAATTGGCGCCGGGCGCGGTCAGGAAGCCGGTATTTGCAGCCAGCGCAGGCGCTTCCATGATGCCGACGAATCCGGTACAGAATGGCAAGGCAATCCAGGTCATGGCGATGTAAGGAACCGTATAGACCGGTAGCGGCAATATGCTTCGCAGGACAACCAGCAGCCATACGGTCAGGGCCCCGACACCCGTGGCGATCAGCACTAGCAAAGGGCTGAATTCCAGGAACGACCCGAGTGCGAGTCCGGCGAGCGCCGCATTGAAGATTGCAGTGCCGTCCGAGAAGAAGGCCTGACTCCTCAAAAACCACCAGCCAGCACACCAGGCGCCTATTGCCGCCCCAAGGCTCACGCCAAAAGCCGTTGGGGCAGAGAGCAGGGCGGCCAGCGCGAACAGTCCACCGGTGGCAGCCGAGGGCTGAAACAGGATCTGTCCATAACCGCGCAGCAACGGCAACAGTCCGTCGTCCAGCAGGGGTCGTGCCGGCACTGCCCTCACCGCCCAGACAACGCGGCGCGCGCCGCATTTCGGCCCGGCACGCCGCTGATCCCGCCACCGCCATGGGTGCCGCTGCCGCCGAGGAACAGGCCGTCGATCGGCGTGCGGTGATCCGACCAGCCAGGCAGCGGTCGCATGAACATCAGCTGGTCCAGGATCAGCTGGCCGTGGTTCAGGTCGCCCTCGGTCAGGGACCAGTGCTCCTCCAGGTCCACGGGGGTAATGGATTGAACCGATTGGAGGCTGTCGGGAAGTCGGGGCGCATATTTCGAGAGCGTCTCGATGGCGCGTGTCTCCAGCGCGGCACGGGCATCGCCCCAGCCTTCGTGGCGCAGTGCGAACGGCGCAAACTGGAAGTGGATGGACACGACCGCACCCGAAGTGGTCACTTCCAGATAGGGGCTCGCGGAGATCTCACCGTACTTTGCCGCATCGTAGGCCTGCTCTAGGTAGCGAAGCGTGGGAGCCACGACCAGCGTGCCCTCGGGCAGTCCATGGTTGCCATCGGTGAGCAGATGGACCTTGGCCACCGAGCCCCTCATCCGAATGGACTGCACGCCCCAGACATAGTCGGTAGGCAGCTCCGGTGCACCCACCAGGCCCAGCAGCGTGCGCCGGGGATCGGCGGAGGAGAGCACCCGCGTCGCGTGGATCTCCGTCCCGTCTTTGAGCAGCACGCCTTTGACCTGCTGGCGTTCGACCAGGACGCGGGCCACGGGCGCAGACGTGCGCAATTCTCCACCCGCGGCCTGCAAGGCAGTTACGAGGGCCTGGGTGATGGCGGCGCCGTCGGGGCTGGCGTGGGCCAGGCCGCCACGGTTCAGCCAGTTGTGGATCAGCGTATAGCCGGTACCCGCCGAGTACGGGCCCAGCGTGACGCCATGGATGGCCAGCGCGCCGAGCGCGGCCCGCAGGGGCTCGGCCTCGAACCATTCGTCGGCCAGTTCGCGGGCCGACATCGACAGGCTGCGGATCACGCGGAACATGTCCCGACGTCCGAGCCGCCGCAGTTTCAATAGCAGCGAAGCGAGTGGCAAGGCCTTGCCCAGGATTTCCCGGCGCTCGGGCCTTGGCATGGGCGTGGCATACGCCGCGTTCAACAGACTGCAGGCGGCGTCCATGAAGGCGAGGAACTCAGGCCAGCGCGCGGCATCCCGTGCGGAGTGCCTGCGAATGGCCTCGAGGGTATCGGTATCACCCCGACGAGTGGAGAGACGCAAGTTCTCGCCCCCGGGGAGTAGCGCCGTGTAAGCAGCGTGGGGCACGTCATCAATCGCCAGGCCATGCCTTGCGAGGCCCAGTTCGCGGACGATTTCCGGCCGCAGCCGGCCGGCCGGATGCAGCGCGGGTGCGCCGAGGTCCTTGCCTGGCATCCGGTTCGCCAGCTGCCCGCCTGCCTCACTGGCCGCTTCCAGCACCAGCACCTTGCGGCCCGCCCGGGCGAGGTAGATGGCGGCCACCAGGCCGTTGTGTCCTCCGCCAACGATGAGGGTGTCAGGCTGGGACATGGCTACTTCCAGTCCTTGAGGATTTCCTGGGCAGCCAGCTTGCCGGCCGCGCCCATCACGCCACCGCCCGGGTGGGCGCCCGAGGCGCCGAAGTAATACCCCTTGAGTGGCGTCCTGAAGTCGGCCCACTGCGGTGCGGGACGCAGGAAGAACAACTGGTGCAGCAGCAGTTCGCCGTGGAAGATGTTGCCGCCGGTGATGCCCGCGATGCGCTCGATGTCCTTGGGCGTGATCACCTGCTTGCCCACGATCGCCCGGCGGATGTTCGGCGCGTAGCGCTCGATGGTGCTGATCACCGCCTCGCCGAATGCGTCGCGTGCCGTATCGTCCCAGCCACCCTCGCGGTCATAGGGCGCGTATTGCACGAAGCAGGACATCACGTGATGGCCGGGCGGGGCCATGTCGCGGTCGATCATGGAGGGGATGACCATGTCGATATAGGGGTTGCTCGAGACCTGGCCGTACTTGGCCTGATCGTAGGCCCGCTCGATATAGTCGATGCTGGGGCTGATCGAGATCGCACCGCGATGCATGGGACCCTCGCCAGGCAGGCAGGTGAAGTCCGGTAGCTCCGACAGCGCAATGTTCACCTTGCCCGACGAGCCGCGCACCCTGAACGACTCCACTGCCGTCACCAGTTCGCCGGGCAGCTCATTGCGCTCCACGAACTGCAGGAAGGTCCGCTTGGGGTCGGCGGCGGACATCACCACGCGGGCGTGGAACTCATCGCCGTTTTCGAGAGCCACTCCGACAGCGCGGCCGCTTTTGACGATGACCTTGGACACTGGAGCCGATGTCTTGATCTCCACCCCGAGGGCGCGTGCCGAACTGGCGATGGCCGCCGACACGCCGCCGGTGCCGTTCTTGGCGAAGCCCCAGGCCCGGAAGGCGCCGTCGATCTCACCCATGTAATGGTGCAGCAGCACATAGGCGGTGCCTGGCGAGCGCGGACCGAGAAAGGTGCCGATGATGCCGCTGGCCGACTTGGTGCCCTTCAGGGGATCGAAGTCGAACCACTCGTCCAGCAGGTCGGCGGCGGATTGCGTCAGCAGCTTGGAGATGCGGCAGATCTCGGTCGGGCTCAGGCTGGCGCCGTACTGGCCGAGCTTCAGGAGCCCGCGCAGGTCGCGCCAGCTGAGCGAGGACGGATCCGGGGGCACCAGGCTGATGATGGGCTTGATGGCCTTGGCGGCGCGCGCCATCACCCTCGAGTATTCGTCGGCTGCCTCGGCATCGCGCGGGGAGTGGCGATACAGCTCTCGCCGGGTCAGGTCGTGATCCTCCCAGCTGGCCAGATAGTCGCCGTCGCCGAAGGGGGTGACGGTGGAGGGCAGGGGCAGGATCTTCAGCCCATGCTTCGGCAGCTCGAGGTCGCGGATGATTTCCGGCCGGAGCAGGCTGACCACGTAGGAGAACTCGGTAAAGCGATAGCCGGGGAAGATCTCCTCTGTGACCGCGGCACCACCTACGATCTCGCGCCGCTCCAGCACCAGCGTCTTCTTGCCTGCGCGCGCCAGGTAGGCGGCGGCGATCAGGCCGTTGTGACCGCCGCCGATGATGATGGCATCGTAGAGGGCGCTGGCGGTCATGCGCGCTTCCATTCGGGATCGTAGAACGGCAGGTTCACCACCGTGGCCGCCGCGCGGCAGCGCTCATGCTGTACGGTCACCTCGAGTTCAATGCGGGTGCCAGGTTCATAGTGAGGTCGTTCCAGGTGAACCAGGGCGATGTATTTCTTGAGGAGCGGTGACCAGGTGCTGCTGGAGGCGTAACCCACCTGGCGGCCGTTCCGGTAGGCCGGCAGGCTCGCCCGGACCGTCATGGCGGGAATCTGCGGAGTCAGGCCCACCTGGCCATAGGCGTGTTCCAGCGCATCCCAGTCAACTTCGACGCCCACCATCTTCCATGCCGAACCCGCGGCGGCCTCGCGCTCCAGCGCGCGCCGGCCCATGAAGAAGCCGGGCTTGTCGAGTGCGATGGTCCAGCCGAGCCCCATCTCGTAGGGCGAGGATTTCTGGGCATCGATCCACGCGTGGGTCGCTGCGGTGTAGTCGACATCCAGCATGAACAGGCCGGCCTCGACGCGGGCCATATCCATGGCCAGGATTCCGCAGGGTGTGATGCCGTAGTCGCTGCCACCCTCGATGAAAGCATCCCAGACCTGCAGGGCATCTTCCGCCTCGAGCCAGATCTCGTAGCCGAGGTCGCCCGTGTAACCGGTCCGGGAGATCGTCACCGGCTTTCCGGCAATGGAGTTTTCCGCCATGCGGAAGAAGCGGATGCCGTCCACCGGCGCACCGCAAACACGATTGAGTACCTGCCGCGACTTGGGTCCCTGCAGCGACAGGGCCGCGACCTGGTCGGTGCGCTCGGTGATCCGCACGTCCATCCCGACCGCGTTCATGTGCAGCCACCGCAGCGAGGGTTCTGCCGAGGTGAGCC